>SL_8KL_010_SEDDRAFT_10000056_pt1 | contig 81298 bp, 67 predicted proteins | sample SodLakKL_010_SED_4_FD_11160 | JGI IMG/M metagenome (IMG submission 11160)
CAGAAAACTCGGTAATTTATCAAACAACCTGGTGTCATTGCTACCGTTCTTAGGCTATCGCAAAAAACCGTCCAATAACTGTAGAAAAACCAAAAAATTATATTCAAATGTTCAATAATATATTGCTAATCTTCCTTTTTATACTTATGCATCATAAGTTTTCAAGTAAAGGAGGTGATGAAAGGTATGTTTAAAATAGATTTACAAGAAACCCCCAAAGTAACTTTTATATCCAGTTATCCCCCTCGCAGATGCGGTATTGCCACGTTTTCGCAAGACTTATTATCAAGCCTGGCCAAGCAATATAATAGAGAAGAAGTAACCAATAATTCATTACAAGTAATAGCTGTGGATGATATTGAAGAACCCATTAATAATTACCCTTCAGAAACTACTTTTGTAATCAAAGATCACTCTCTTAACGACTATTACGAGGCTGCTGAATTTATTAACGCTTCCTCTCAGGATATAGTTTCTTTGCAGCATGAGTTTAATCTTTTTGGCGGAGAAGAAGGATATTACATTATAAACCTGCTCAATAAACTAAAAAAACCTGTGGTATCGACCTTACACACTGTATTAAACAATCCCAACCCCATTCAGAAAGAAATAATTCAAGAAATCAGCGCCCGCTCAAACTATGTAGTCGTAATGGCCGAAAAAGCCCGGGAAATTTTGCAGGAATCTTATGATATTCCCGCAGACAAAGGTTTATTTATCCACCACGGCATTCATGAAAAACCATTTATCGATCCTTCTCATTACAAACCAAACATCGGCAAGGAAGGTCGTCCGGTTATCTTAAATTTTGGATTACTGGACCCAAAAAAAGGAATTGAATATGTAATAGAGGCCATGGCAGAGGTAACCAAATATTTTCCCAAAGCCGCATTTCTCGTAGTGGGCAAAACTCACCCCGTCATAAGGAAATATCATGGAGAAGAATACCGCCAATCCCTCATGCAGTTGGTAGATGATTTGGGGCTTAATGACAATGTTTTTTTCCACGACGAGTTCGTGTCCCTGCAGGAATTAATCGGTTACCTGCTGGCCACTGATATTTTCATAACAAATTATTTAAATGAAGATCGCACTGCTTCGGGAGCTCTTGCTTATGCCATGGGCTGCGGAAAAGCAATAATATCTACTCCCTATCATTATGCCGCAGAAATGCTGAGCAATAATCACGGCCGACTGGTTCCTTTCCGCGATAATAAAGCCATCGCCAGGGAATTGCTGTTACTTTTAGAAGATAACGAGCTACGTTACGAATTAAGGAATAATGCTTACCGCTACAGCCGTCAAATGCTCTGGAGCAATGTGGCAACTGAATACCTGCAGGTTTTTGCCCAGTTTGCACAAATATAGCTTCTTCATGCGAAACTATTTACTTTGCTTTAAAACCCCTTCAATCTGAGCCAGAATTATATCATCAGTGAAATTATACTGATCTACAGCTCCAGTTAAGCATGCCACAACACAAGTCCCACACCCTTTGCAAATCACCTCATTCACTGTAGCCTTACCGGTTTCTTCATGGATAGTAACGGCATTATAAGCACATGCTTCCACACAAAAGCCACAGCCACGGCATAAATCATAATTAACTGCTGCAGTTAAAGCTTCTACTTCCAATTCTCCTCTTGAAATAAGGGAAAGCGCCTCAGCTGCTCCCGATGATGCCTGAACAACAGTGTCAGGGATATCTTTTGGGCCATGGCAGCAACCACTAATAAAAATACCATCGGCAAGTGTTTCTATGGGCCGTAATTTAGGGTGCGCTTCCTGGAAAAAACCATCCGTACCCTGCGAAATCCCTGTCACGCCGGCAATAGACGATGCCTCTTGCCGCGGCACCACTCCCGTCCCCAGCACCACCATATCCACCTCTACCTCCAGAGGCCTTCCCATAAGAGTATCTTCCGCAAACACTTTCAATTTATCATCTACTTCCATTACTTCCGCACATTTACCCCGGGTAAAAATCACGTCCTTTTCCCTTACACGCCGGTAAAAATCCTGGTACCCCTTTCCAAAAGCCATAAGGTCTATATAAAATTCGTAAACCCTGGCCCCGGTTTTTTCTTTCGCCTGGTACGCATGTTTCATATTATACATACAGCAAACACGGGAACAATAAAAATTGTGGTTTTCATCTCGGCTGCCCACACAATGAATAAAAGCTATGGATTCCGGTGGCCCACCATCACTTTTGAGAATTTCTCCGCCGGTAGGGCCGGAAGCATTTAGCATACGTTCAAACTGCATTCCCGTATAAACATTTTCATATTTTCCATAACCGTACTGGGGCATATCCCGGGCATCAAAGAGATCATAACCTGTAGCTACGATAATTGCCCCTACCTCCAGTTCCAAGATTTTTTCCTCCTGCTCAAAATCAATGGCTCCGGCTTCACAGGCTTCTACACACTTCGGCCTTTCCCTACGTTGTTGAGCACGGCGCAAAAAACGCTTTCGCACGGAAGGACCATAAATTTCTTCACATTTCTGGTAACATTTACCGTCTTTAAATACAAGGCAATGTTGCGAATCTATGGTAGATTTGAGTGGTACGGCTTGGGGAAAGGGGATATAAGCAGCCGAACGCATCCCCATTCCCTCATCAAATTCGGCAGGTATTTTTTGGACAGCGCAAGCTTCCATGCAGCTACCACAGCCGGCACAAACATCCTGATCTACATAACGGGGATGCTGTTTTACCCGGGCCTTAAAATTGCCCACGTAACCCTCTACCTTTTCCACTTCGGCGCAGGTAAGAAGATGAACATTCTCCTGCTGGGCAAGCTCCACCATTTTGGGAGTGAGAATACAAGCCGAACAATCAAGAGTAGGAAATGTTTTATCAAGCTGGGCCATATGGCCTCCGATAGAAGGTTCTTTCTCCACCAGGTAAACGGGGTAACCTGCCCTGGATATAGTTAGTGAAGCTTGAATACCGGCAATTCCGGCCCCAATAACCATTACTGCCGGGGTTACAGACACCTTAAGAGTTTCTAATTCCTCTTGCAGCATTACTCTTTTCAAAGCAGAAGAAAGCAACTGCCTGGCTTTCGAAGTAGCTTCTTCTTTTTTCTGATGTACCCACGAGCACTGCTCTCTAATATTGGCCATCTCCAGCAAATATCTGTTGATACCCGCCTTATGAAGTAATCTGCGAAAGGTGTTTTCGTGCAAGCGTGGAGAACACGCAGCTATAACTACCCTGTCAACCCCTAGCTCCCTGATATCTTTATTTATAAGTTCCTGCCCGGGATCTGAACACATATAACTATATTCCCGCACTACTTTTACGTGGGGCAGACTTCCGGCATATTCCGCCAGTTTTGTACAGTCCACAGTGGAGGCTATGTTAGAGCCGCAGTGGCAAATATATACGCCGGTATTATTCTTCAATTTTTATTCACCTCACATTCATATCCTATGCTCAACCGCTTGTTTCCAAAAGCATTACCGTCTGGCGTTTCAAGTGGCGGAATAAATGCATGGCCAAATCCGTAGTTTCCGTCCCTTGATCAAGTCTTTTTTTTAGGTCCCGGATCATTTCTCTCGTGCGGACAACGCTTTCCACCAACTTTTCTAATTCCTCTTCCTCCGTGCCATTTCCTTTTTCAGCAGCAACCGCCTTTTCCAAACGCTCAATACGACACCAGCAAAATTCCACAAACAAGCGGATTTTTTCCGGCTCCCACACCTTGGTACCCACATTCCAGCTCACCGGCATCTTTTCCAAACCAAAGGCTACAATACGGGCATTAGACAATTCTCTTTTTATAGACTGCAACTGTTTTTTTTTCCGTTCACTGTTAAATTTATAATAACGATGGGATTTTAAGCCCACACATGAAGATCTGCCTCGCCTATTTTCCCTTTTTTCTTCTTTAGTGGGCATTAAACCTTCGCTTGCTGTTAAATTCATCCGCTCCCCTTTTGCCAATCCTACCACCTTTCTAATTGCATCATTTCCACCCGGAAAACCCGGACATTCAAGGTGGGGACCAAACAAAAACACTTTTCCTTCGCCTTTTTGGGCCCAGGCCGCGGCACAGCCACCGTTAAAAGTTTCCTCCAGATAGGCCTCATCTGCCAGAGCTATACACCCTTTTTGCCTACCTCCATAATATCCCAATGGCTGCGCGCCTTCCCCGGGATCAATAACCGGACCGCCATAAAGGGGGGCCACCATTTTTTCCCTGTTCGACAAAAGTGGCTTTCCTATCATTTCCAACTCCACGGGGCCATATGCGGGATAGAAAACATACCCTTTTCCGTAAGGCACCAAATACTTAGGCAAAATTCCCGGTAAAATTGGCGGAGAAATGGCGTAATTTACCATGCCGGCATCAATCAAGCAAAAAGGATCATAGGGCGGCAAATTAACCCCGCTCATTACCAGGTAAGCCCCAGCGCAGGAACCCAGAAATATTCCACCGTTCTCCACGAAATTTTCCAGGGCATGCGCGCCTTTTTTCCCCAATGCTAAAGCCATACCATATACATCCCCGCCCCCCATGAGGAATATATCCAATTTTGCCAGGGATTCATGGCTAACATCAGCTTCATCCAAATAAACTTTTTTTACGCCTTCCATTGGGTCCAGGACTTCTACAAACCATGTCCATGAGTGAGAGGCGCCTTCCCCTGTATAAATCCCCGCCGTTATTTCTTCAGATTCCAAACCCTTCACCTTCCTGCAAAGTAAATACAAAATCATACATATTACCCATAATTGAAATGAACCAGGGGCAATTTGACCTGTCAGGCAATGCCCTTATTTTTTTATCCCTAAGTCACTTACATCTTAATGCGCTTCACCAGGTTTTTTTTGCTAATGGTCTAAGATTTCTTGCGTGATTTCTAACAAAGCTTCACCGGTCATTTCCATTTCCGCGCCCGGCTCCATTAAATGGGCGAGCGCCGCGGCATCTACAAAAGGCACTGTCAACATAAAAACAGGGCAAATACCGCAAGTATAGGCCAGTGCGTTTATTTGCATCCATTCTTTCTCTATCCCCTCACCAATTGCTTTAAAGGGAGGCCATGAGCTAAAAATATTTTGGCCATTTGCTTCTGCAGCCTCTTCCGACATCCACCCCCCTGACTTAACTTCCCCGGCTGAAATTAATTCCTGTAAAACCTTTTTTGCCCCTTTTGAATCGGAAACCCCCTCACCCACAAGGGCATCAGCAGCTACATCCGGATCAAGACCCAGCCGAGAAACTTGCTCCAGGATCCGGCCGCATTCTTCTATAGTAAATCCTCCCTTTTTAAGCTTCTGCAAATAAGATAAACCCGTAAATAGTATTCCCGGTTCCGTGACTTCTGTAGAACGCATCTCCGTGGGGGATTCATTATACTTGACAAAGGTATTACAACTCATGTGGCAGGCAAAACAGCCACTGTGGCGGTGTAACAACTGGGACAACCAACCGGAGATATCCTCACCGCCTAAAAGTGTTGAAAAAGAAGCAAACCCCTTTCCGGGTAAAACTTTACTTCCCTTGATCCGGTTATGAAGTTCCAGGCAGCGGTCATTAAATTCGGGAGGATCAGCGGCATCCAGCATATTTAACCCCCGAAGGGCCAGCGCCTTTAAGTTCTTTTCTCCCATTTTTGCCCCGAAACCAAATTGGTCGGGGCTGGCCCAGTAGTTAATGTTTATCTGGGCAGCAGGCGACCCTTTCATCCCGGCTTCTCCGATACCCAATACCTGGACCATCTCTTCTCCGATGATATTGCGCAATTCGTCCGTAAGTGCCCAGGTATCCATTTTCCATAATTCAGAGGCATCAAGGAGATCAGCCAACCCATCATGCACCCAGAGGTAAAGCGGTTCTGCTGCCACACCTTTTACTACAATGAAATCAAAACCCGAAAGTTTTAATTCCATCCCCGCATATAAATTAAATGGGCTGTGCCCTATCTTCCCTGTACGTGGGCTCTTTCCGGTTACTACCCCCAGGCAGGAGGCCGGCACGGGTGTTCCGGTGAAAAAACCACTTCCAAAAACTATGGGGTCTTCTTCCCGGTATTTTTCGTATAGAGCAATATTAGCGCGGGCGCCTCCGATATATCGAGAAATAAATTCCTCGGAAAGAACTTCTTCTTCTATCTCCTTTTTTTGCAGGTCCACCACCAGCAGGTTGCCGGAAAACAAAAAATCCATTACACTTCAGCCTCCCTTCTACTCAAAGCGCCGGTGGGGCAATAAGCAACGCACAAAGGCCCATCAAGATCTTCACAGCCATCACAAGCCTCCCGAATCATTATGGGCTTAGCAGACGCGCCCCCTCCCTGACTTTGCATTTCCGCCATGCCAACTTCTTCTGCGCCCTCAGGGCGACCAAGTAGTAGGGTGTCTTCAAATTTGATGATCAATCCGAAATAATTCTTCTTTTCTTCAGCCCGATAGACCATAATGGAAGAGGAAAGCAAGCTGAAAGCCTCATCCCGATGATAACTACAGGCCACTTCACACAGGGAACAACCATTACACTTCAACGGTTCCACTGCAAAAGGCATAAAAATCCACTCCCCTTTCTCATTTATAGCTGCTAAAAAATAAACGATTATTTTGTTTTTTATTTTTGCAGAATGTGGACACAAACAGAACCCACATCACCCTGCCTGAATCCTCCTCCGTTGTGCGTTAGCCCTACCCTGGCATTATCTACCTGCCTTTCTCCTGCTTCGCCTCGCAGTTGCTGCACTATTTCACATATTTGAGCCACCCCCGTAGCTCCCAGTGGATGTCCTTTTGCCAGCAATCCACCGCTGGTGTTAACCGGTATCTTTCCGCCAAGATACGTGTAGCCTTTTTCCAGCCAATAAGCAGCTTCCTGTATGTCCTTGCAGAACCCCAGATCCCGGTAATGCATGAGTTCTGCCGGAGTAAAACAATCATGCACTTCGGCAACATCAATGTCGGTCGGCCCCACTCCGGACATTTCATAAGCTATGGCAACTGCCCGGCGAGTGGTATCGGTATCGCCAATATTGCCTTCCTCCGGATAAGTTCCCGAGGTTTGAGCAGAACCGACCACCCAAACAGGCCGCTGTTTAAACTTGGACAACACATCCTCAGATACCAACACTGCTGCAGCAGCACCGTCGTCTATGGGACAACAATCCAAAGTATTCAACGGTGACGTTACCGGGCGGGAAGAAAGAACTTCTTCTACCGTTACATTTTTAGGATAGTGCGCATATGGATTTAAGGTGGCATGGAAGTGGTTTTTCACAGAGACCTTTGCCAATTGTTCCCTTGTAACCCCCAGATCATCCATATAATGACGGGCAAACATGGCAAAAATTCCCGGTGGGAAAAACCCCATGGAACCTTCCAATTCTCCATCGCCACCTCCCATGCTGGCCGCTAATTTAATCATTTCCATAGTAGGGGCGCTTAATTTTTCAATTCCCAGCACCAGCGCTACATCATATAAACCGCTTTGTAAAGAAATCCATGCTTCGCGGAATGCGTTAGAACCGGATGCACAGCCATTTTTTAATTGCAATATAGGGATGCCGGCTATGCCTACTTGAGAAAAAGAAATGGGACCTTGCATGTCAGGAGTATCACTGGAAAAACCGTTAGTACCACAATAAGCCACCTGAATATCTTCAGGTCGGGCACCCGCATCGGTTAAGGCTTCAAAAAGCACTTCTTCCGCCATTTTTCTTATTCCTCTTTCCGGATAATTGCCAAATTTAACCAATCCTGTTCCTACTATCGCTACTTTACGCAATTTAATCACCTCCTCCGTTTATTGTTTCTACCGGGGTAAATTTATACGTATAGATATCTTCTCCGGTTATGTTTTGGTACAAAAAACCCATGGTCATTTGCAATTCCTTTCCCTTGTAAAGAACTTCGAAATTATTATCTTTTACCTCCAGGAGTGAATATATACGCACCCCCTCTTCCAGATCTATATACCCAAAGCAATACGGTGATTCCAACCCCATAATAGAAGGCTGACTGGCAACACTCCAGGAAACCAGCTTTCCTCTGCCAGATAAAGGAGTTTCCTTTACCGTTTTTTGAAAACAAACTGTGCAAATCTCTTTATAAGGAAAGAAATACTTATTGCAGGTAGCACAAACACCTCCGCGCAAACTCACGGATCCATCTTCACCGGTGAGAAAAAAATCCGGATTAACCAGTTTGCCTCCATCCCAATTTAATTTAGTAGTCAAAAGAAGAACACTTCCTTTCTTTAAGCAATTGACATCCCGCCATCTACAAAAATTGCCTGGCCTGTAATAAAGGAGGCATCATCAGAGGCGAGAAACAATGCCAGTTTAGCCACATCACCCGGTTCACCTATTTTCCCCAGTGGAGTTTGATCAAGGGCAATTTCTTTAAACTCCTCGATTTCAAGAACTCCCTCCGTCATGGGCGTATTAATAAAGCCCGGGCAAATAGCATTAATATTAATATTAGAACCACCCATCTCCACAGCCAGAGCTCGGGTAAGGGCAGCTATGCCTCCTTTGGAGGCCGAGTATACAGACATTAGAGCCGATCCTCCCTTTGATTCCGAAAGAGAAGAAAGGCTTATTATTTTTCCATAGCGCTTAGGGCGCATAACTTTAAAAACCTGCTGGATAACGAAAAAAGTCCCCTTCAGGTTTATATCCACAGTACGATACCAGTCTTCTTCCGTTACAGAACCTAAGGGTATTGATTGCTGTATGCCGGCACAGTTGACCAGGATATCTATGTGACCGAACCTCTCCACTACTTTTTGCACGGACTCCTTTACTTCCGGAACATCAGTAACATCCACTTGCAGGGACAATATGTCTTTTTCTTCGCCTCCACTAATTTTAACAGTCTCCTGCAGGCCTTCCCGGTTAATATCAAGGGCAGCCAGGTGAGCTCCTTCCTTACAAAAAAGGCAGCATATCTCCCGTCCTATACCCGAGCCGGCACCGGTTACCATGGCAACTTTTCCTTCTAACTTCAAAATCATTCCCACCTTTCTATCTAAGAAGCAAAAGAACCCTCTTCATGCTTCCTTATTGTTTTTTTAAGGTTTCATGGCAATAAAAGGCACGATACTCAAAGCCCGCAATAATTCGTTAGTAAGGTCATAGAGGGGCAAAAGCCGGGCATCACGCATGTACTTTTCCACAGGATAATCCCGCATATAACCGTAACCCCCAAAAATTTGCACGGCATCATAGGTAACCTTCTGAACCATTTCAGAACAGTAAACTTTCGTCATGGCTGCAATCCGGCTGTCCGGATCTACCTGGTTGGCCCAGGCAGATTTCCAGGTCAAGAGCCTGGCAGCTTCAATCTGCATGCACATATCCGCCAACTTAAAACCAATAGCCTGATGTTCAATAATAGGCACTCCACCCTGCACTCTCTCCAGGGCGTATTTGCGGGCCTCTTCATATGCTGCCCGGGCCAAACCCACCGCAAAAGCCCCCACTGCCGAACCTCCACCGGTAAGAAAATTAATAGCAATATATATGCCATCTCCCTCTTCCCCCAGCAAATTATCTGCGGGAACGCGAACATTATCCAGGATGAGTTCAGTTGTGGGGCTTAATCGCTGTCCCATTTTATCAAAACGCTCCCCGACAGAAACTCCCGGTGTATCAGCCGGCACGATAAAACAGCTAAGCCCGGCAGACGCGCCTTTATTAATATCGGTCTTGGCAAAAACAACATATAGACCGGCTACACCGCCATTGGTGACAAATGTTTTGGTTCCGTTTAATACGTAATCCGAGCCGTCTTTTTGAGCCAGAGTTTGAATGCCTGCCCGCGGGTCCTCTGAAATCACGTCCGAACCACCGCTCGCTTCCGTAGCACAAAAAGCAGTTAAAAAAGGTTCTTCGGCCCTTTCACAGATCATACCCAACCATTTTTCTTTCTGGGCCTCTGTGCCGGCAAATAGTATAGGTTTAACACCCAGGCCATTGGAACCTCCAATAGTAGAAGCCAAACCGGCATCTCCCCAGGCCAATTCTTCACACAAGAGGACTAACTCTAAATCACCTAAGCCACCACCTCCATACTTTTCGGGAATTATTAACGTGGTAAAACCCAGTTTTGCGGCCTCACGGACTACTTCTATGGGAAATTCATCACTCATGCTGCGATCAATCTCAGCTGCTATCGGCCTTATTTCATTTTCAGCAAAATCATGTACGGTTTGGCAAAGCGCCTTTTGTTCCTCATTCAACTCAAATCCCACCATGGCTTCCCCCCCCTTAATCACAATTTAAAACATACTAAAAAATAATACCGGAACTATAAGTTTCCACCGACTCACCCTGCCACACCAAGGTAACACCCCTTCCTTCCACCACCCGGCCCACCTGAACCGCAGCAATACCCTGCCGGCGAAAAGAATTTTCAACGGAAGAAGCAAAAGCAAGCGGTACGGTCAAAATGAAACCATAACTGGGATAAGTAAAAATCCATTCTTCCAGGGATAAATTATTCGGAACAGGAATAGCAGCTAAATCCAGCCAGGCAGCAGTCTGAGAAGCCTCCATCATCATACCCAGAGTGCCGATACAGCCGGCATTACTTATATCTCGACAAGCTGTAGCCAGGCCCTCTTCAGCAATTTTCACCAGTTCCAGGTATTTGCGCCGCAGAATTCCTTCTTCCGTGCCGGTAGAAGAATCCCAAATGGGAAAAGAGCCCCTCAATTTCCCGTTTAAATCAAAGGCAAACATCACGGCATCTCCTGGTTCGGCATCAAAGGTAGACATTACCCGCTCTGCTTTACCGATACCGCTTACACTGAGCGCCCGAAAACCGGCATCCGGATCCAGATGCCCTCCGGACATAACCACGTTGAATTTTTCACAGGCATCTCGCATACCTTCTCCCAGAAGGCGCAACCATGTTTTTTCGCCTTCAATCATATAAATAGAATCAACCACTGCCCGGGGCACGCCACCCATGGCATAAATATCGTTCACTACGACATTAACCCCACAAAAACCCGCAAAGTAAGGGTCTTCCAACAGCCAATCCTGCAGGGAATCTGCTGTAAAAAGCAGGTAACCTCCATCATCAAGAATTACCCCACAGTCGTCCACAGGAAGTTTTGAACTCTTCCCCCGGTGCAAAATTTTAAGAAGATCTCCCACCGGACGTTTGCGGGCAACCCCGGTATGTTTTTCTAACTTCTGAGCTAAATTCTTTAAAAAAGGACCCGAAATGACTCTTTCCTCCCCTTGGTCAGAAAACCTGATCAATCAAAATTTAAGTTTCATCAACAAACTGGGTGTCTAATTGTTTCATGGCCTCCATCATTATCTGGGAACCCTGCGTTCTTTTTAGCAGTTGAGCCATATCTCCTTTGATTTTAATTTTTCCTTTCATTATAGCCCCCATAGGATCAATTTCTCCCTTAACCACGCTTTTCCACGTTGAATAAGGTGCATAGATGATAAACATGGGATCTTTACCTTCTAAATCATCCCAAATGCCATAATCAATAATCTGTCCATGATAAGGATGCACATAACCCAACATGTCTTCTTCTAATTTGCCCTCTTCCGCTTTAATCAACAAAGCCATTACACCTTCGTAAGTGGCTGCCGCCTTTTTATATTCCTCGTTAGCATTAAGCATCTCCACCAAAGTTTCCATCCATTCATAACTCGGAAAAACAGGCATAAAAATCCCTCCTAAATTTTTTATTTTTAATCCTGTTCCGCGCGTTTTTTAAGATCAGCCATGCGCTGTTCCCTCAACTCCCGTAAATCCTCCTCTACATCTTTTCTACTTTCCACAAGCTCCTGCACATCCATTTCTTCCAGTTTAGCTTCATACATATCTTCCCACCAGCGATTTCCTTTTTTAATCTCGGGGCGGCCCGATCCTTTAAAGGTTCCCCAGTGGTGAGGATAATTCAACTGCATGGTATTTAACCATCTTTTATAAGGCAAAGCTGTATCAAAACCGCGGCGGGAGTACCAATAAAGTTCATGACGGGGCCCCAGGGGAAGGCCCAATACTGTAGTGCAACCTTCCATCATACCTACTGCCAGAGCAGCCTGTCCGCTGGCTACCTCTACCCGGTTGGTAACATTGTGCTGCCAGGCCACAGCTGCTGCCCAGTCATTGGCAAGGGAAAAGTCCATGAGCTTCCAGGCACAGCAAGGCCCCTGTCCCTGCAACATTCCCGGATAAGAAGGTTCCTTCAATTTTTTGCGGGTATAGCGGTTAAATTCCCCACAGGTGTCAAAACCGCAAGCACCGCAATCCCAGTTTAGCTCCGAATGATTAAGGTCTTTAGTGCCCACCAGCAGTAAGACCAGCGGCTCTCCCTTATCCATAGCATCCCGGTAACAAAAAAGGCTGGGTAAATGGTACATTTCAAGGCGGAAAAGGATTTGAAAGGCTTCCGTAATATACTTCAAGTCTTCCCCGGTTACCAGGTTGCAAGTAAAGCTAACCCTTCCCGTCAGCTGGGGCGCTTTATAAACCGCCTGGGCACAAAGCCTACCCACCTGAATTAATGTTTCTTCCGTAAATTTTTCATTTACCGGTATAATACTCATTCCTCATCCCCCTCCTTTTCCGCCTGTTCTTCCTGTTGCTGCTGTAGCATTTCCTTTTCCAGGTCGGCGCTCGGGTCAAAGAAACGATAATCTCCGGCAGTATTGCGGTTAATAATATACCAGTGCCTGACACTTTGAATCATGCGCCGCATGTTAATCACATGATAATCCTGGGGAATATCCACAAAAGGATTTTTTTGCTGGGCAGCAATCAGGATTCCACATACTACCCCAGAATCCGAACAATATCCTAACTGACGCCCGGCAGCTCCCACCGTAAAGTAAGGCCTGGCATCCACCAATAAGCGCGTAGACATAAAAAGTGCGCTGCCCACAGCATAAGACATGTCTTGAAAGCGAACCAGGCAAATTGGCCCATCCACAAGTTTGTCAAAGTTTCTTTCCGTCGGGTCTATCTGCCCCCCCGCAACTACTTTTTTGCGTTCGTAAAGGAAAGAACAGTTAGGCTCACCTCCGCATAATCCGCAGCCGGCATCAATGGGTAAGGTAGAAGCCAGGTAATCGCCGATCAATAAGATGGCATCCGACTCTCGCACCATTTCCGCCTCATATTTAAATCGCCTGCTGGTATGTTGATTATGGGCGGCCATCTCTTCCATTTTCTTGGCCAGCTTTTCTTGCTCATGCTTTCCCCACAAAATCACCGCTTCAATTTGCCCCACACCCCCTGCCACCGGAGCGGTGTAGGCGGCATTGAGCATGAGGCGAGCCGCCTCAACTACACCTTCCCGCCTATGCAAATCATCCGGCGCATGAGGCGGCCAATCATTTACATAAATCTCGGGCACTTCGATCACTCCTTTCTTTTTTTGATTGGCAAAAGGTCATTATTTTGAGACCTATTTAATATTTTACTCATAATTTTTTTCTATAAACCGGGTTTTATAAGTCGATCTCTCCAGGCTCATAGGCTTTACCCAGGTAATTTGCGGCCTTACTTTCAAGCGATTATGCATTTCCTCCGCAATCTCACCTGCAAGTTCCTGCAATCTTTCTTCTTTCACATTCTCCCCATATTCCACCTTTAATTTAAGGGGGGGCTCCACTTTAGGGGGAGGAGCATCTAATGTTATGCGAAATTCCCCTGTCACCTGCGGGACAAAGGCGGCTATGACACCATCTATAGCAGCAGGAAATACTACTACCCCTTTAACTTTGAGCATGTCATCTGTGCGTCCCACCACTTTCATCCGCCATCCCGGGACTCCACATTTACAGGGCTGGGTAAAAACTTGAACGGAATCACCGGGAGTAGCCCGCATGGGAGGAAGGGACCCCACCAAAGGCACCAGCACCAACTGTCCCACAGCACCGTCTTCAAAAGGAATATTCTCCTGGGTTTCCGGATCAACCAGTTGAATAATGTGAAAATCATCGGCCAAAAAGTGCATCCCTCCGTACTCGGGATGATCGCAGGATACCCAGGCCATTCCCCACAACAAGCCCATCGCATCCACTACCGGACAACCGTAGTCTGCTTCCATCTTTTTCTTCACTTCTATAACACCGGCACCGGGCTCCGCGCCGCAAACAATTCGTTTAAAGCCCAAATCTTTGACTTTTTGAGGTTCCACCTCCGCCATGTGTTCTGCCAGGGATGGAGTGGAAAAAAGCAGGTTCCCGCGGAGCTTTTGGGTAAAATAAACAATACGTTCCGTGCCTCCTTCGGCTCCCACCGGTATAACCGGTATGCCCAGGCGAATAAGGGTTTCTACCATAGGCATCCCCGCCCCCACCATGCTTAAGGCAAAAGCCTGCACCGCTCGGAAACTGCGCAGCTCCTCTTCAGATTCACCGCTGATCATCCACATAGCTCGTGCCAATCCATGCGCGGTCACTTGCAGGTCTTCTTCGGTAAGGAAATAAGGAGATGGCTCACCTGTAGTTCCCGAAGTAGAACAAAGGAGGACAAAATCCTGTTCGTCTACTCCGGAAAGAGCGGCCCTGTTTCCTACAATATCAGAACCCGAGCTACTGCCTCCCGCGTCTCTTTGAGTAATTACCGGCACAGCCGCATTGTACTGTTCCATAGTAACTTCCTCAGGCTTAATCCCCGTGTTTTCTATAAGCATGTTTACCAAAGGAGAGCTTTCGCTATAGATTTTAAGCCTTTCCCTCAATTTCCTTAACTGCAAATCTTTCATTTCTGCGGAATTTTGACGGTAATACATATCCTCCTGAAAGTAATCCCGAAATGCCATTTAACCTTTTCACTCCTTTCATAATATTTAGTAGTTAATTTTGCCCGCTATTATATACCTAATTAAAGATTAATCAGGAATTAAATTACGGTATTTTCCCAAAGTTCTAAAGCCCGGAATCGTTCCCAGGGCAAAATTTATACTAAATTTCAATTCTTCGGGGTATTTTTCCCAAAGCCCGATAATGGGCCTAAGCAAATTTTTTCTCACCGGATGCGGCGGTATATCCAAAATTGTTTTTTTCACCATCCACGAATACTTGAAGAAAGAGGTAAACCGTCGAAAAAGCCTCATGGCCCCGGCTTTATCATCCACGGCTAAAGCCGCAATTTTCCCGGACAATAAAGCCCCGTGCACTCCAAAAAGCATCACGGGGTCTTGCATTCCGGCAAAAGTACCCGCCAATATCTTATCCTTCCAGAAAAATTGAGGATTAGTGGGGGTTTTAATGGGAACTATCCCTTCGTGTGGATGCCAGGAAGAAAACTTTATTCCTTCCTGTTCCCAAAGCTGTTTTTCCCAACGCTGCCTTACCGACTCATTCATGGGCTTACGATCAAACAAAAGTCCAAAAGTAATGCCGTTAGAAGAAGCATAATAGGCATAATCACGGGTGTAATCATCGAACCAACCGATAACGCGGGGCGATTCATTGCTTTCTCCCTTGGCTACGTAACCATAAACATTGGTAGAAGGCAACTCCAGCGCTTGATACAACTCGGGGTTTAACCCGGTGGCAATGATGGAATAAGGGGGTAGTTCAGCTATGCTGTTGCTATTGATTTCCCGCCCAAATTCAAATTTAACTCCTTCTTCGCAGGCCTTTTGGTAAAGGTAGACATCCAGCGAATAGGGGTTTTCCCCTCTTTCCACCGCCTGCAAGGAAAGATGTTCCCCACCTGTTTCATAACGTTTTCCGTATATATACAACGCTACCGTTTTTGCAGGTACAATCTGGGGAGGCCCTAAATCCATGCCAATTACTTCGCCTAATACAGTGGGTTCCATGGGGGTTATATCCACTGCCGGGTGAGAATACGGAATGCCGCCAATATGATTATATTGTTCCCAAACGGTAACCCTGTGCCCCCGGCGTGCGCATGTAAAAGCAGCAGTTAACCCGGCCAGCCCGGCTCCCACCACTACAATTTCAGCCATTTAAGCACCTCCCTTCCGCATTAAAATGCCTGCATAAGCAAATGCTCCTTGCCGGCAATAAGCTTCTTACTACCGGTATACCACCACCCCAAGTGCAGAAAAAATTGTTGATGCTGATCTTGCACCCAGGCCATAAATTTTGAAGCTTCATTCTCACGGGCCAATTCCACCGCCTTTTTAACCAACAACGGGGCTATACCGTTGTGGCGATAATCGGGAGAAACAGCCAGCCTCCCCCCCATCCAGATGCCTTTATCCCAGTGGTAGAGGCGAACGGTTCCAACCAGGCGGTTGTTACAACTGGCCACCAGGTGTAAAGCTCTGCGGTCATATTCATCTTCATCGGTATCCGCAAAAAGCCCCTGTTCATCCACAAATACCCGCCGCCTCAGAGCCATAACCATTGCTTTTTCCTCCTTATTGCCTATAGTTCGGCAAGTGGTTTGAGGCTTTTTTATAGCCACATCCTCAAAGTCAGGAAGGGCAGAACAAGCCCGACACCGTCCGCAGCCGGCGGCAATTTCCCCGGCACACATATCCCCTTCAGACAGTAGTTCCGCAGTATATTCATATACCTGTTTCATTAAAGAAGGAGAAGGCGGCAGTTTGTTTTCTAATATAGTCCCTTGCACAGGGCGCAGGGGAACTACGTATGGATAAACACCCAATTCCACCATTTTTTCCAAACGTTCCAAGCTCCGGTCCAAATTTTCTCCCAGGCCCATAATGATATAGCTGGTTACCTGCCCCCTTCCCCATAATTTTACTGCTTCGGACCATACATTTTGGAAACCTTCCCACCCCAGGGATGCTTTAGACGGGGCATGCTGCTGCAGAACATTTTCATCCAGGCTCTCTATATGCAAACCCAGGGTATCCACGCCGGCTTCTTTTAAAATCCCCAACAAACCAAAATCTTCAGGAGGTAAGCACTGAACCTGTATAGGCAAGCCCGTAGATTCTTTCAAAGCTTTCACGCATGCTGACAGGTGTTGCACTTCTTCTTTTCTATGTGGTAAGGTTCCGGTGGTAAGCAGTAGATGCGTTATTCCCTCACGCATTGATTCCCGGGCAACTTCCGCCAACTGCTGGGGCTCTTTCCTCCTGATAGTCAGCCCTCTTTGTAAACTCAACTCAATAGCACAAAAACTGCAGCCCTCATTCAGTCTCTGATAAATGCAATCTTGCATAACGGTAGTGGCCAGGCAGTCTTTCCCGTGAATGAGGGCAATTTTTTCATAAGAAAAACCGTCCCCGGTCTTTTTATGGTAAAAGTCCCGTGCAGGCGCCAGCGGCAGCATTTTTTCCACACGGTAATCGTTATACCAGAGATCATAAGAAGAGTCCCCACGCCCACTCAACCAATAAGGGGAATGCTGCACATAACTGCTAAAAAAAGGCACATTAACAACCGTGTTACCCATCAAAAAAGTTGCCCCTTCCGCAGGCCCGGCTCCCCCTTTTCTTCCCTTCAGATTTCCGGTAGGTAAGCGAAGGCCATAACTTTGAAGTTCGGTTTTGAGATCTCTGGTGTACATGATTCAAATTTCACCCCGCAAATATATTTTCTTCTGCTGTTTTAATTTCTTCACCCAGGCATTCAAGAATTTCTCTCCTGTAGGCAATAAAATTATCCCCGGTTCGGCATCGGGGATGCGCCAATTCTACATGATAAACTTTTTTAATTACTGCCGGGCGGGCGGTAAAAACAATCACTTCCGAACCAAGAAATACTGCTTCATCTACATTGTGGGTGACAAAAACCACGGCCACGCCGGTGCGTTCCTGTAAACCCAATAGAAATTCTTGCATCAGGTTTCTTGCCTGCGCATCGAGGGAACCAAAGGGTTCATCCATTAAGATCACCCGCGGTTGCAATGCAAGGGTGCGGGCAATAGCCACCTTTTGTTTCATCCCCCCCGAAAGCTCTCGCGGATAGTGTTTTTCGACCCCGCTCATTCCTACCATATCCAGGTAATGCCTGGCTTCTTCTATTATTTCCCGGCGATTCCGGCGGGTTAATTCCAGTCCAAAAGTTACGTTTTGTAAAACATTGCGCCAGGGGAACAGGGCAAATTCCTGAAAAACCAATCCCACCTCGGCATTAGGGCCATTTACTTCCTCCCCTCCCAATTCCACATTGCCCGCGGAAGGAGTTTCTAACCCGGCCAGGATACGCAACAGGGTGGTTTTTCCACAACCAGTTGGCCCCACAATACATACAAATTTATCCGCTAAAATTTTAAAATCCAAACCCGCCAGGACTTCCGTTTCCGGAAGCCCTTTTCTACCGGGAAATGTTTTGGAAAGGTTTTTTATTCTCATAACTGTTTGGGAATCCATCTATAACTACCTCCAGCGCAGTAAATATCCGCTCCACCAGCGCATAAGAAAATCCAGAAAAAAACCTACCAATCCAATAACCACCATTCCTGCTACTGCATAATCCAACCTCCAGACCATCTTTGATGTTTCAATCAGGAGACCCAATCCACGCGTTCCCACTCCTACCATTTCCGCTGCAATTAAGCTCATCCAGGCTACTCCAAGCCCTATGCGTAACCCGGTAAATATTTCGGGAACAGCAGCCGGAATAGCCACCATGCGTAATGAATCCCACCGAGAAGCTCCCAGGGTAGAAGCCGCCTCACGCAAAACCGGACTAACTCCTTCTACGCCGGCAGTGGTGTTTAACGCCACCGGGAAAAATGCCCCCAAAAAGGTTATAAATATAGCCGGCGCATTGCCGGTACTAAACCAGAGAATAGCTAACACTACCCAGGCAAAAGGAGGAATAGGCCGCAGCATTTCCAAAATGGGCCGCATCACTATTTGCACCGTGGGAAACCACCCCATGGCCAACCCAAGCCCTATGCCACAAAGAGCGGCCAGGGCAAACCCTGCCATAATACGCACCAGCGATACAGCCACATGAATTCGAAGAAGCTCCCCCAAAAATGGGTCTTCTCCCCGCAGTAAATTGCCCAATGCCACAGCCACCTCTGCCGGCAGCGGTGTATCTCCCAGCCACCCCAGAGTGCCCGCCACGTGCCAGATGATTATAAATGCCAGGGGAGATAACACGGTGAACCATCGGTTCAATTAATTCCCTCCTCCAGGAGTGATTCATGGATAAATTCAGACATAAATGCCGCGGTATCTTCTAATTCGACCAAGCCCTGATTCACCAGGTAACGGGCATATGTTTCTGCTTCTTCGGCATCCAGTTCGCTGGTAAATTCAATATTTTCCATTGCCTCTTTTACGACATCCTCAGAGAGGCCGGTAAAATCTTTTGCCATTTCCTTTGCCTCTTCTTTATTTTGCAAAATAAAATCCGTAGCCCGATTGTGGGCCTCTACCAGTGATGCTGCCGCCTCGCGGTTATTTTTTAAAAATTCCTCATCGACTGCCAGAACACAGCAGGGATGGTTCTCCCAAATTTCATGAGACCATAATAGCACTTGCCCATACCCCCTGTTCACCAGCTTGGAAACATACGGTTCCCAGGCTATACAAGCTTCTATGCCCTCGGAAGCCATGCCGGAAATCATTTCCGACGGTGAAATAAAGGTCTTCTCCACCGCAGTGGTTTTTAGGCCGGCTTCTTCCAAGGCCCGGTTGAGCAAAAAATCTTGCACGGTCCCAAGATTGGGGACGGCCACCCTTTGTCCCTCAAGATCTGCAATCGCTTCTACTTCCAGGCCATCCCTTACCACCAGAGCCGAACCCACCTGGTTGGCCAGGGCCACAACACTTACTTCAGCCTTACCATTGGCCACGGCAACGGTAGCAGGCGCCAACCCCACATAACCGGCATCAAGACTGCCCGCTTGAAAAGCCGCCATTAGCTCCACCCCGGAACCGTATACTCCGGCTTCTTTCACCTGCAAACCGGCATCTTCGTAGAAACCTTTTTGTTGAGCCACATAATAGGCCAATTGGTGAAGATCATTATAAAGATAAGCCATGCGGATGGGAATTTTCTCTTCTTCTATAAGCTTATTTTCTTGTTCCGGACCGGTACATCCCGGCAGCAGCAAAACAAAAAATAACGTCAAAGCCATGAAGAATATCAGTAATACGCTTACATGTTTGGCCGCTTTTTTCTTTTGAACCGGTTTGGTTATCCCTTTTTTCATTGAGAATTTCCCTTCCTCACGTTATTTTAAATATTTTAGTAATCAGTTCTACCAGATCATAAAATTGGAGGGGGTTTCCGGCAGCTTTTAAAGCGTCCCCGAGATTTTGTTCACAGAAAGGGCAGCAGGTAACCAATGCCTCGGCACCTGTATTTATGGCTTCGTCCAAGCGTGCTGCGGCCAGCTCTCCGGCAAAATTCGCATGGGCGGTACGCACCCCGCCTCCGGCGCCGCAACATCGACTGTTTTCTTTGATCCGATGCATCTCCAACAAATCAACTCCCGGAATCATTTCCAGGACCTTCCGGGGAGCCTCAAAAACCCCTCCGTGCCTTCCCAGATGACAGGGATCGTGATAAGTAACTTTCAGAGGGTATGCGGGAAACTTCAATCGCCCTTCTTCCACCAGGCGAACTAAAAACTCGGAAAGGTGCAAAACTTCCGGTTCCAGGCAAGCAAGTTTGGGGTACTCATGTTTAATGACGCCGAAACAACCGGCACAAGCAGTAACAATAGTCTTTACCCCGCTGGAGTTAAACTGCTCAATATTTTGGAGGGCAAGTTCTTCATAAAGTTCTTTTTCTCCCACCCTAAACGAAGTAGAACCACAGCACTTTTCTTCACGTCCCAGAATGCCAAAATCAATATCCAGGTATTGGAAAAGGCGGGCAGTAGCAAAAGCCACTCCTTGCACGGCAGGTACAAAAGCTGCCGTACAGCCGGGATAGTACAAAACTTTCGCTTTTTTCCGGGGGATAATGTTCAGGCGGAGCTTTTTGGCCCAGCGATCCCTTTGCGCCCGCGGCTGCATCCAGGGATTGTCATAGTTGCGGACGCTTTTAACGAGGGCTGTCTGTGGCTCTAAGGGACCTACTTTGTTTTGAACGGCAATATGGCGCAATTCAATGAGAACATCCGAAAGCTTAATACCCATGGGACAGCGTGCTTTGCAAGCATAGCACTGTGAACAGAAATAGAGCACCTCCGGACGAAGAATCTCTTCTTTTTTCCCCAGCTGCAGCAGCCTCACCAACTGCCGGGGAGTTATGCCCCAGGATTTAACCGTAGGGCAAGAACCACTGCAGGTTCCGCATTGAATACAGTGTAACAATTTTTCCCCCGCTTCCGTCTGCAAAAGGCGGGAAGTAAAAAAATCAAGTTCGCCGGGGTAAATTTCCAAAGCCTTATTGTGCGTCATATTTCATCCCTTCGCTTTCATTGTTATCACCGGATCTCTTTTCCGGGTGTAGTTAGTTGATAGAAAGTTTCCGGTTACATCCAACCCCTAAATGTTTCTCTATTAGCATACATAATAATTCTTTTGTTTCCCCTGTTTATCTATCCCGCACCTTTCTCCTGAATAACCCTCATCAAGGCTCTTTTCCCTTTATCGAATGAAACCTGATCCAGGGTAGTAAATTCCAGAGCCTCAAAAGGGCAAACTTCTACACACTTCGGCTGTTCATATTCGGCACAAAAGTCACAGGTATAAGCATGATCATTTACTTCATCCAACCTCATCGCTCCAAAGTCACAGGCCTCCACACACCATCCGCAGCCATTACACTTCTCCTCATCAATCATTACAGAGCTATCGCCGATAACAGAAATTGCTTCCCGGGGGCAGGCACGCATACATTCGGGGCTTTCACATTTACGGCATAGAATAGCTATATCATAGATGGGTTCGATGCGTATATGACGAATACGTGCCCTGTTCCAGTTGATCTCACCATCTTTATATATGGAACAGGCATACTCGCAGAGCTCGCAACCGGCGCACTTATCCATATCACACACTATTATTTTTTTCCCCGCCATCTATTCCACCCCCATTCCCATGTCAAGTTCCAGTTTTTTCAGGAGTTCTTTCGTGGGAACCCCTTCCTCGTTCCAACCTCTATGTTCGTAGTATCCGGAAAGGGCTTCTTCATATTCCTCGTATTTAATTACCGCGCCGTCGGAAACATCATCATAAAGCTTTTCATTAAAAGCGCGGGGAGGGGGATAGTCATCCTTGCGAGCCGCACCAAAACGGATATTAAAGAGTTTGGCCTGGTTATGAATGCGTTCTCCCGCCCTGATCATTTCCTCTTCATCCATGTCAAACCCGGTCACCAGGCGGATTACCCGGGCCATTTCGCCGGGATCTTTGTAGATACCACGGGTAAATTTGCAGATCACCATTGAATCAATTGCCGCATAAAGGTTTTCTCCCTCATAAACGATCTTGCCGCGGGAACGATCCAGTTTATAACGATCCACTTTTCCTTTTACATCATCCTGGTAAGAACCGGAACGAAGATAATCCGCTCCCCTTACCGAAGTTGCGAAGCCAAGGGTAGATGTTTGCAAAGAGCGCATGGAGTAAGCGCCCCATTCCATTTTTTTATTAGTAATTACATACTGAGAAGAATCTTTGCCCACTTTTTCTGCCGCCCGGGCAGAACCGTCAGACAACAGTTCTCCCAGTTTGCCTTCCCGCAAGCACATGCGCCTGACAGCTTCCACCATGGCCTCGGCATTGCCAAACCGAAGTTCAAGCCCATCACAATCTTCCTTGCTCAGCAATCCCCTCTCATAGCATTCCATAGCCCACGCTATGGTGCCTCCGGCAGAAATAGTATCCATTCCCAAAGTGTCACAATACTCTACCGCGCGGGTAATGGCATTTAAATCTCCCACACCACAATTGGGCCCTAGCAGTTCCAAAGATTCATAGTCAACAGAGGCTACCGCTCCTGCCCATGGACCTTCTTCCACCATGTTGATATGATCGCAGGCTATGGGGCATGAAGGGCAGGCAGAAATTTTTTTCACCAGGTTTTTGAGCATAGTTTCCCCGGACACATCTTCCGCATACTTGAAGGTGCCCTTCTGAAAATTATTAGTGGGCAAGCAACCCAGACGGTTGTGAACCAAAACATTAGCCGGAGTTCCGAAAACCCGGTATTTTTCCGTAGCCGGCCCACGGCAGCGTAAATAAAGGTCCCGGCATAATTCCATAAGCTCATCAAGCGCCGCTACCTCCACACTCTCTGTACCCCGCATACAAATGGCTTTCAAATTTTTGGATCCCATAACCGCCCCCATTCCCGTCCGGCCTACCTGGCGGTTACGATCATTGGTAATGTTTGCCAAGCGGTTCATTAATTCCCCGGAAGGGCCGATACCCGCCACTCTTATTTCATCGTCATCAAGTTCTCTGCGGATCTCTTCTTCTGTGTCCCATGTAGACTTCCCCCACAAATGCCCCGCATCTTTTATCTCTATACTTTTGTTATTAATATAGAGGTAAACCGGGGAAGAAGCTCGCCCATGGATGACGATTCCGTCCCAACCCGCTGCTTTCAACTCCGAGGCAATTCCTCCCGAAGAGATACCGAAGCCGATAAAACCGGTCAGCGGCGAAAGAGCGCCCAAGACGTATTTAGAAGAAACTGGAACGGGAGTGCCTGCTACAGGGCCGGTCCAGAGAGCAATGACATTTTGCGGAGACAGCGGATCAACTCCGGCAGGGATCTCATTATAAAGAGACCAGGCAACTAACCCATATCCCCCGATATATTTTCTTGCTATTTCTTCCGGAAGCACTTCCACAGAATAAGTCCTGTCTTCCAGATTTATCCAGATATATTTGCCAGTATAACCCTTCATCTTGTTTTAGGCGAGGATACTCCCACTTCTGGGTAACAGCATAAATGGGAGAGGAATCGCCATTCCTCCTTTCTATAAACAAGGTAACGGAGCCATTTAAGGCTAAGGCCGGTCAACCAGAGCTTCTAAATTATGAATAAGTTAACAAGTTAACACACAGTGTTAAGATTACAGATTAATCATCCCAAAGGGGAAGGTTCCCCGGTGCCATTACCAGGTTAGGATCCAACATTTTTTTGGTTTGCCTTACCAGATCTATATAAGGCACCATGCGCTTTAACTGATAATTATGCATTAAGGTCCCTTTCCCCAACATCACACCGCGTTGGGCAAAATCCTCTCCTAACTTGTGCACCATCTCTCTGAATTTCAACATTTCATCAGGATGGCCCGGATCAACGTAGTAATCAAATTCCAAAGCGCACATTCGTCCCATTTGCATGGGGCCCTGCAAAGATATGCCCTGGGGAATTGTTTTTTTGCTTGCAAAAGGATCTGTAGTAGCAAAGTATTTATCTCTCAGGCGCCGGTGGATTCTTTCCAGCTCGGGAACTTGATCCAGTTTGCAGGCATAAGCCATCCAATTAAAGCTTCCCTTCCAACGTTGAGACCTGCCGCCCTTGTAAACCTTTCTGAACATCTGCCAGGTAAATTCTCCCTCCGGTATCTCCATAGCCCGGTAGAAAAGGTTAATGCTCTCATCGGCCATAAAAGTTAAACCATCAATACTGTCGACAATCTCTCGCAAGCGTTTCTCCTTAATGGCAAGTTCTTCTTCATCCAGGGCATTTATATTCAAGAAAAGGAAATGCACCCCGAGAGATTCCATTATATCCGTGGCATCCTCTGTTAAAACTTGAGCGGCATGACAGTTTCCGGATTTGTAAAAATCCTGGACAAAATTTTCTTTACAGATTACCTTGAAGAATTCACAAAAGACGTCAAGATCTCTTTCATCTTCATCTTCGTATTCCAGGAAAAACGTCTTTTCAATAGGAAATTTATTGAAGATTTTTATGGTTATTTCCGTGCATATACCAAAGTTTCCATCTGAAGACAAAAGCATTCCCAACATATCCGGACCCGGCCCCAGCACCCCTACCTTATCTTCAAAATCTTCAAATGTAAGAGGGCCTGATTCAAAAATCTCACCATCAGGCAGCACCCAGGTAGAGCTTACGATATTTTCATGGTGATTCCCCGTTTTATAGGACATTTCAGTCATTCCACCCGTGACGTAGTTAGATAACAATGAAATGCTGGCGAGGGTCATGGGACTGCTGGGCATCATGCGCATTCCCCCGGTAGATTCCCTTTTGACACATTCTTCAAAAATAGGGCCGATGCGTATATACGGGGAAAGAGTAACGGTCATGCTTTCTTCGTCAACTTCTAAAATATTATCCATGCGGCGCAGATCCATCAAAATACCCCCGCGTTTCGGGACAGTCTGTCCGGCGTGATTAAAACCGGTAGTCATAACTAAAAGCGGTATCTCGTGTTTTTGCGCAATACGCACTACTGACTGCACTTCTTCCGTGGAAGATGGCAAAACCACTAACTGGGGCTTATTACCTACTATTATGGTAAAATCACGGTGATAGCAAGTAAGGACCGCCGGGCTGTCGCTGACCCACTCTGCACCTAAAGCTTCCTCAAATTCCTTTTTGGCCTCCCTTAAACTATCCGGGTTCATGCCCCGGGCAACTCTGTCTTGATTCTGCAAATAATTCACCCCCCGACAATATCCATACGGCGAAGGTCCATGAGAACACCGCCGTGTTCTGCATTACGCTCTCCCGTATGGTCAAAATATTTACCTATTGACAACATTGGTACTGCATATTTTTCAGCAATGTCAATCACTTTTTTAACTTCGCTGTCAGAGGAAGGGAACACTACGATTTCCGGTTCCATCCTCTTTCCGGCATTAATCTCATAAGCAGCCCGGTAGTTCTCCAAAACAGATGGGTTGCTACTCACCCAATCCTCACCCAAAACTTCCCGGAGTTCTTGTAATATATTATTTTCACTGCCTTTAACATTATTTTCCCGGGCATTTAAACTTGATTCATGATCTATCATCAATAAACACTCCTCCTCTTCAAACCCCTCTATTTACTCCAGAGTGGAATCAAGAACTTCCAAAACATCCATAATCTCTATGCCATAGTCCTTCTGCGCCACCACCTCTTTGAAGTTTTGTTCACAGAACGGGCAGGTGGTAAGAAGCAAGTCAGCTCCAGTTTCCTTTGCCTCTTCCAAGCGTAAATCGGCGCTCCAGAGGGCCAGGTCATTGCGGAAAGCAGTGCGGACCCCTCCTCCCGCAGCACAACACCAGGAATATTCACGGATGCGATCCATTTCCACAAAATCTATACCCGGGATTGCTTCTATTACCCGCCTGGGAGCATCATAAACATCTGTGTATCTGCCTAAGTGGCAGGGATCATGATAGGTGGCTTTTCTTGAAGCTATCTTTTTCGATGGTTTCATTTTCCCTTCCTGTATGAGCTGGTCAATATATTCGATAGTGTGTATAACCGGAAAAGGCAGTTCTTCCGCATATTCTTCCTTGAGAATACTGTTACATCCCGAGCAACTAGTAACCATTAGATCAATATCAAGTTCTTTGAACATCTGCATATTATAGTCTTTAATAGTATTAAAGGTGGCCCGGTCTCCCACCCGCAAAACTGTACTGCCACAGCAATATTCTTTATCCCAAAGCATGCCGAAATCAACGTGGGCTTTTTGAAGCAGGCGGGCTGTGGCAATAGCTACTTCCTGGACTACCGGATCCAGCGCCTGGGTGCATCCCGGATAGAAAAGAACTGAAACCTTTTCTTTCTGCACATTTTTGGGCTTAAATCCGAGTTTTTTTGTCCAACGTGTACGCGATGCCCGCGGCGATAACCAGGGGTTTCCGTAATTCATAATGCTCTTAATAAGCGTTTTATGTTCGGGAAGCGGACCAAACCCTTCTTCCACTACATGCTCTCTCAAAGCAGCACTGGCATGGTAGGGGTTAATCCCTTTTACCGGTTCGCATATCTCTCCGCATGCGCCGCATTGCGTACAGGTGTAAATGACATGTAAGAGCGTTTCGTCAATGCCAATCTCCGGTCTGAATGAAGTAAGAGCCCTTACCAGTTCATGCTTACCGGAACCATAATAGGGCTCAAATTTAAAGCGAGTGCCGCTGGGGCAGTTATCTGCATGTTTCTGGCCTCTGATCTTTTCCGGGTTGGTCATTTTGCAAATTCCACAACGCACACAGGCCCAAGCGTTATTTCTATAATGCTGCATATCAGTCGAAGCTTTTTTCATTCATTCCACCCCCAGTACGGCTGATGAGGGTTCAAATATCCTTCCGGATCCAGCATATTTTTCACCCTGCGCATCATTTCCAAATAGTTTGTTGTCTTGGGATAATAATACTCCGCAAGTTTCCCCAGGGGCCGATTAAAAAACGCTCCCCTGGCAATTGCTTCCACCGCAACGTCCAAATAGCGAGTTTCATTCAAACCGGGGATCCTGTAGCCCATATAGATTGTCCGCCCGAAGCTTACCGAAATAAAATATTTCTCCAATTCGTTTTCACTCTTTTTGCCGGATAAGAAGCATTCATCCATATAGTTATCCAATTCCGGCGCGCGGGAATAAAGGGCATAAAAGCCCAAATGTTCCGTCGGGCTGTGTATCCACGGAATTTCCATTTTTTGCAGCAAATCTTTGCTTTTTTCCTTGGTTTTTTCACCTTTCCAGTTCTTACAAATCTGCCTCACTTTACGCACCTGGTATTTTACATGCTCTGCGAATGATTCATTGCCTACCAGCGCATACCATCCTTTAGAAAATTCACGCTCCAATATCCTCGAAACAGCGGAAGAATTAAAACCCATTGCTTCCTGACATAATTCTTTCCTTGAAACTTCCTTCAGAAAGCCAAGCATTTTATCCCGCTCATCAAAATAAAACAGGCCGGCTTCTCTTCCATCCAAACGCTTATACGTCCAGATTGTCGCTCTTGTTATAAGTCCATAGATTTCTTCCGAAGCATGAAACCATTTTTCCAGATGTGGCCCCAAAACATCTTTCCAATCTGCATATTCATCCGTCAGCGCATGCCCGCCCGTTTTAAAAATCCTGCTGTCAGGCAAAACCACCGCTAAGTTCGAAAACTGCGTTTCCGGGTAGCGGCTGGCCGCTTGCATTAATGCGCGGTTAACCGAGTTTCTTGCCACATAGGGAGAGGTAGCCACAGCCGGCATTAAAGTTTTCAATCCATAACGGTTAAGCTCTTCTCTAAGCTCTTCATAAGTAACACCCGGTTCCACATTAACCGCCAGGGCATCAATGTCAATCTTCTCTATGGATTTCATCATAGAGGTATCAAGAATAATTCCTTTTTCCCCGCTAATCCAGGCAGGGAGGAAATCATCTTTCAACGTATAAACCGGTATACCCATTTCCCGGGCATAAGACAGCACCCGCTGAACCTCCTCGGTGGTCCCGGGGCAAACCACCAGGAAATCGCCATCAATGTTCATTGAAGCAAAATATTTAGCAGCTTCATCCTTCCCTCCCACCAGCGAACCGGTACCCAGAAGGTTAGCCAGCGGTGTCATATTTTCATTAAGCGTTACCTCCACATTCAACCCCCCATATCCTTAAATAGTATCAGGCAACCCGCCACAAATAAAACAGCTTCCATTTCTTTTAACCCATCTCATCGATAAACTGGGTTTCCACTTGACGCAAACCTTTTAACAATGCCTGCGCCTGTTTTACCTGGGTTACCAGGTAGGAAACATCCCCGTCAACCGTTATCTTCCCTTTCATAATTGACTTGATGGGATCAAGTTCGCCCTTAACAATACTCTTCCAGGTAGAATAAGTACCGGTAAGAACAAAAGGAGCGGGCTTTTCATCGGGAGAATTCATCTGGGCCACATCCAAGACCTGACCGCGGTATGGATTTATCCAAATATAGATCGGTTCCTTATAAATTTCGTCAGGTTCCGAAATTAAGGCCAGTGCGCCCTCCCAATTTTTTCCTGCCTGTCTGTACTCATTGCTCTCATTGAGAATTCTTTGCAATTCCTGTAACCATTCCAGGGTGGGAAAAGTAAACATTTTCCTCCCTCCTCGCAATTTTTTGTACTACTAACAGAAACCATTACAGCAATAATTATTTTAGTTAAAGATTAACGATTGAAACAGTGAAAGTTGCAGCCAATAATTATGGGTAGCAAGACAATACCTTTAAGTCAAAGTGCATTTTTGCAACTAATTTAACTTATTTGAAGGGGAATATTTTTGTAGTTACTGGTATGATATAGCAATTATAATAATGGCAAAGTCCAAATCAATTAATATTTGGAGGAAAACCCGCCATTATTTTTTATTTTATTCCTTCTCCCCCCCCTTTCCACCATCTCTTTTTCTTCAAGGCAAAAGCCCTCGGTAAACAGGAGAAACAGGCTGGAAAACACCTCATCCAGGGAAAGACTGCTCTTAAGCAAAAACTCCGAAGAGAGGGTAGCCTGTAGCGAACCGACTAATGTGGCAATGATAACATCCGTATTTATTTCCGGGTTGAAAACATTTTTTTTCTTACCTTCGTCTATTACCTTGCCAAACTCTTCCAGAACCTTCTCGCGGGTAACAAGAATCTTTTTCCAGAGATCGGGAAGCTGATTTTGCATATCCTTCAAAGCAGTGGCACTAATACCCAGATTTACTATGCCCTGTGAAAACTGGTAAAGCTCCCACAATTTTGCCAGCGGCTCTTTTTCTGCTCCCACAATTTCATAAATACGGTTGGTGAATTTCGCTAATTCCAGATCAACGGCAGCTTCGAGTATCTCTCTCTTACTGGAAAAATTCTCATAAATCGTTCTTTTGCTCATTCCCAATTGGCTTGAGATTTCCTCAATGGTTGTATTCCGGTAGCCATGCTCGAAAAAAATTTTCCGCGCCGACCTGATAATTTTTTCCCTGGTATCATTCATTTACCGGCAGCTCCGCTCTTAGTATGGTAAAAACAAAACTCAAAAAACCATAATATTTTCTTAATTATCACAATAATATCTAAATGCATACATGAAGTCAATATATTTTTTGAAAAATTCTATGATATTTAAATATTTCTACATTTAACCTCGTGCGAGGGTTATTACACATGAAAAGAAATTATTAAAAGAATCTTTGCCGCTAAAAAAGAGAGGCGGCATCTTGAAAAAGATACCGCCTCTCTTATCAAGCACTTCATCTTTTTTTAGGCAAGGGTATTCCCACTTCTAAGCAATAGCCAGATAGCCATAAGTGGAAGAGAAATCACTATTATTCCTTCTCTCTATAAGCAAGGTAACATAGCCAGTTAAGGATTAGGCCGTTCAACCGGGACTTCGAGACTATAAAAAAGTTAACAACTTAACCCACAGTGTTTTTAACAAGCCTTGACGGCTGCTCCAAAACACAGTGTTCTTCAATAAGTTAACAGTTAACACGCAGTGTACTTTAATAATAAGTTAACAAGTTAACACACAGTGTTCTTCAACAAGTTAACACACAGTGTTCTTCAAAAGTTAACACACAGTGTTCTTTAATAAAACACATTGTTCTTCAATAAGTTAACAAGTTAACACGCAGTGTTCTTCAAGTTAGTTAACAAGTTAACACACAGTGTTCTTTAATAATAAGTTAACAAGTTAACACACAGTGTTCTTTAATAATAAGTTAACAAGTTAACACACAGTGTTCTTTAATGTGTTCTTTAATGCTTTAATGCAGTTCTCCTTTCACACCCCAGGTATGGGACTCCCGGGGTTTAAGCCAAACAAAACTGCCTTTTAAATTTCCCTGCCCTTCTTGCAGTTGAGCCGTTTCTTTAAACTTTGACCATGTATAATTATCTGCATACCCTTCAACCCATTCTTCAGAGCATTTCTCCACTAAAATTCTCAACAATTTACCCTCCATTTGGCAGTGGAATCGTAGCGCCAGCTTTTCTTTAAGATTCTCCAAATCATTTAACCGTTGCTTTTTGATATCGGGGCGTATTGCCTCACGGAAATGGTACGCCGCAGTGAAGGGGCGAGGGGAATAAGAAAAAATATGCAAACCGCTAAATTCCAATTCTTCTAATAATGACAACGTGAAATAATGGTCTTCTTCCTTCTCTCCCGGAAAGCCGGTAATAATATCCGTATATAAACTAATATCAGGCATCATTTCCTTTGCCTGTCGAGATATTGTAGAAATATCACGGGCTGTATAACGCCTCCCCATTAACTGCAAAACCCTGTCAGAACCACTTTGTATAGGCATATAAAGGTGGGGACAAATTTTTTCGTTTTCAGCCATTACTTGCAAAAGCTCTTCATTTATACTCATGGGCTCCACTGCAGTCAACCTGAGGCGAAAATCATAAGGCAATTCGCTCAATAATTTGAGGAGGCGCGCTAAATTCCACTCCTCCCATTCTCTGCCATATATGCCTATGTGGGTACCTGTGAGCACTATTTCCCGATACCCTTTCTGTAAAAATCCTTGCGCCTGTTCCCACACTGCTTGCGGTTCCAGGCTGCGCGGTTTGCCGCGAGCTCGGGCAACGATGCAGTAACGGCAAAATTCATCACAACCTTCCTGTATTTTTAAAACAGGCCTCACTTTCGAAGAGTCTATATGCAGGGATAATTCTTTTAACGGTTCATCAGGCAACCCGTCATCCACCAAATTCCAGGGCGGCATGCTTCTTTGGCCAAAACGTTGGCGAAGGATATCAGGAATTTTTGCTCTATTACTATTGCCTACAGCAATTTCTACTTCCGGAATATGAGTAAAAATCTCCCGGGAATAAACTTGAGAATAGCATCCCGTTATTACAATTAAAAGCCCGGGGTTTCCTTTTCGGGCACGGCGAGCAGCCTTTCGCACATTGCGCGCTGCCTTTCCGGTAACCACACAACTATTGATTATATAAATATCCGCTTTATCCTTTTGAACTTCCTTAAAGCCTTCTTTTTGAAGAAGAGTGCGGAGAGCATCCTTTTCATATTGACTGGTAGGGCAACCGAAATAATCTGCACTGAAATAAATAACTTGATGAGAAGACACTTCCTCCATAGACTCCCACCCGGCCTTAAAAGTTTATATTATCTTGGCAAGTTATAATAAAATGCAGTTTTCCCCGCTCAATTCTTCTATGCCTTCATAAAGTTCGGCTTCTTTTTCATCCATCCCCTCCGGATGAGGGATAGACAAAATATAAACCTTTTTAATTTAATAATTAAAGAAGCATTTATACCAAATAATGGTTGCTTCTCTAAAAAATGCATCATTTGCAGGCCATATCCAGAAGTTCTACCAATTCCAAGACTTCATTGCCCTCGATTTTTAAACTTTCACGGCAAAAAGGGCAGGTAGTAACTAATGCCGAAGCGCCGGGAAATTCTTGCAAACGACGCAGTGCTATCGCCTCAGCTTCCTGTGGAAATGTAAGCTGAAACATCTGGCCACCTCCGCAGCAGCGGGAGTTTGCGCCTGCCGGTTCCGCTTCATCAAGTTCTACTCCCGGTATCTGCGCCAGCAATTGGCGGGGGGCTTCAATATTTTCTTCCACCCTTGCCCAGATGCACGGATCATGATATGTAAGAGTATTAATCCCTTCTACTTCCTTGGGCTGGAGCTTTCCACTTTCTATTAATTCCAATAAATAAGTAGTGCTGTCTTTCACATTTACCGGCAATTCCACTCCCCATTCCGCATACTTCTTTTTAAAAGTAAGCCAACATTCAGGACAGTTGGTAACCAGGCAGCTTGCGCCGCTTTCAACCAGACGCTTGCAGTTTTCATCGGCTAACTGGCGAGCCAACTCCGGTTCCCCCCAAATTTCGGCGGGGTAACCGCAGCAATCTTCATTTATGGTCTGATATGAAACACCGGCTTTATCCAGTAAAGATAAAGTAGCTTTAATAGAGTTAGGGTTGTTAGCCAGGGAAGTACAGCCGCTAAAAAAGACAATTTCCCCATCACCTTTCTGTACTTTGGGAATATCTTGTTTCATCCCATAAGGACTGCTGTAATTTTTTAAGTTAGCGCGATAGGGATCGAGGTCCTGTAAATTAAAACCCCGGGAAGCCCCTTCCACTCTTATTTTTTTTAATTCTCTATCCAGCTCAAGCTCGGGAAAGGGGCAGAGGGTTTCGCATCCCTTACAACCCACGCAGGTAGACAGGGCAGCATAATTGTCTTCCGTCCAGTCCAGTTTTCCTTCCAGTAAAAGATAGGCGAGGCGAGCTTTGCCTGCAGGAGACACCGCTTCGCGAGAAAAAACCTGAGTTACGGGGCACTCACAGCGGCACATATTCGCACATAAAGCACAATTCAGTAGATTTTTAAGGTCTATTTCGGCCATTTTTCTGCCTCCTCCATGCCAAGTTTTCCGGGATTAATAATCCCTTTGGGATCTAATGCTTTTTTGATGCTACGCAGGGCATTTAGCCCCTCTCCATGTTCGCTTTCCATCCACTGGCCGCGGTGCAGCCCCACACCGTGATGATGGCTTATCGCTCCACCCTGGGAAAGGCACGCTTCCATGGCTACATTCCATAGACGCCGGTAAAAAGCTTCTTTATCTTCATCGGGAGGAGTCCCCATCGTTGTTATATAAAGGCAAGCGCCTTCAGGATAAACATGGGAATAATGTCCTGAAGCCAGCGCTACACCTTCAATGCCTATCATGGCAGCCTGCATATTCTTATAAATTTCAAAAGCATTGTGCCAGTTGGAAGTAACTTCGATGGTATCGAGGACGGCGCCCTGGCGGAACATTTTAGAAGCCAAGCTGACATTAAAGCGCCTTTCCAGCCAGTGCTTCACCGGTTCTTCCCCACAATCCACTCCGCCGTGTTCCCGAGCCAGGGAAGTGCAAATATCATTTTCAGCATCCACAATTTTTTCATTTCCTTCAATTAAAAATATCAACATACAACGGTCTTCTGCTTCTTCAGCTTCCGGAAAATGATAACTGGTTTCTACGTAATCATAAAGGCGAACCACGGCAGGACGCGCCCCTGTTCTCATGATCTTGCGAATAGCTTCCAAAGCTACGTCCATAGTATCAAAAGCAAAAGAAGACATAGCCCTCTTTTCAGGATAAGGCCATATGGTAAGTGTAGCTTCCGTAATTATCCCCAAAGTTCCCTCTGAACCCAATAAAAAGTGGTCCAATCGAGGCCCTGTGGAAGTGCGAGGCACATCGCGGCCTTTAATCACTGTTCCATCAGCAAGTACCGCTTCTAAAGACACAAGCATGTCTTCAATTTTGCCATAACGGGTGGAAAACTGCCCCGCAGCGCGGCAAGCCAGCCACCCTCCCACCGAAGAACAGCGTATGGATTGCGGAAAATGCCCTCCGGTATACCCCTGCCGATTCAAATATTCTTCGTAAAGAGAGCCATTAAGGCCCGGTTCCACTGTAACCATCTGGTTCTCGCCATCAAGTTTTTTTACCCGGTTCATTTTTTTCATATCCAGAACAATACCGCCTCGTAAGGCTATAGAACCACCAAGGGTTCCGGACCCTTCTCCATAAGGAGTTACCGGCACTCCCTTTTCATTTGCCAATGCCATAATGGCAGAAACCTCTTCTGTGTTCTCCGGCCAAACAATTAAATCCGGAACAGAAGGAAACCTACCTTCCATAAACCAGATACTGGCCATGGGCCAGAAATCCCGGCATGTGCTCAAACGATCAATCTCTTTAACCGACACCCTCTCTTCGCCCACAATTTTTTGCAGCTTAGAAGTCATTTCATGAAGCAAATCGTCAGAAAGACTTTTTTCCTGAATTACCGTTCTATTTTCAGCCACAACTCCTCCTCCTTTTACCATTATGTAAATAAAGTCAATCTATATGTTCTTCTAAAAGTAATAATTCAATAAAAACACACTTTTCCCCTGCATTGAATGTAATAAGTAAAATTATTAACCATTCAACCGTAAAATTAAGCATTTAAACATTAATTTATTTTTAAATGGGGAAAAACCCGCAGGTATTTACCAACACCATAAATCTTGATTAATTATTATTGCAAGTACTCAGGCATATACTGCTGTGCCAAGCCTTATCTTAACCTAAATAGTTACTTATTATTTACGTGCAATTTGTCTTCTTCTATCACCCGGAGAAAAACTTTAACTAAGGCCGGATCAAATTGTGTGCCGGCGCATCTTTTTACTTCCTTAATTGCTTCTTCAAGGCTTAATGGTTTTTTATAAGGCCGGCCATTGGTCATTACTTCAAAAGCATCTGCTATAGCAGTAATGCGGGATAATAAGGGAATTTCATCTCCCTTCAGCCCGCGGGGATAACCCGAGCCATCCCAACGTTCATGATGCCCTAAAATTTCTTCGGCCACATGTTCAAATTGCCCCGTAGCGCAAGCAATACGATAACCACTTGTAGGATGTTCTTTCATTAACTGCCATTCTTTTTCTGTTAATTTACCTGCTTTTGTAAGCATGTCTTCAGGTATATTAATCTTTCCGATATCATGCAAAGTAATTAATAATTTTAAGCGATTAATTTGATTTGTAGAAAGTTTAAGTTTTTTGGCGATTGCCAAAGCCACCTGATGCATCCGGCGGGTGTGGGCTTCTGTTTCATAGCTCTTTTCTTCTAAAATTTTAATCAGTACATTAATAGCCGCGCTTCCTTTACTGTAATTTTCGGAAAGTTTTTGGGTATACATATCATTTTCAGCTTCTTTTATGACGTCATTCCAATTTTTCCGGGGGCCAATTTTTACAGCCACTCCCAAAGAAATTGTCACCGGAATATCATCAATGTAAACTCCGGTACAAGCATCGCGTATCTTTTGTGATATATATTTAGCTTTCTTTTCTACAGTTTTAGGCATCATAATTAAGAATTCATCTCCGCCCCAGCGAGCCACGTAATCTCCCTTGCGGCAGCTTTGAAGTAGTAATTCAGCCGCCTTTTGAAGAGCTTCATTCCCCAATTTTTGGCCGTATTTATCGTTAATTAGTTTCAAACCGTTTACATCAGCCATGATCAAACTAATAGGGGTTTGATCCGACTCAGAAACCTCCAGTTGCTCCATTTTTTCTTCCATAAAATGTCGGTTATACAGCCCCGTAAGGTTGCAGCAATAATTCATATAGTGAATTTTTTCTTCTGCCAGTATTTTGCGTTCCTGCATGTTTTGATATAGTTCTTGCTCCATGCGAAAGCGCTTAATCGTAGCTGCAATCTGACGAATATAATGTTCAAGGAGACCTTTATTTTCCAAACTAGAACTTGCAGGCATGATAATGGTTAAAAAACCCAAAGGATCTCTGTCATAAGAAATAATCACATCATATATTTCGCCGGGCATAAGATCTGTCTCAATCTTTTCAAGGGCAGGCTTAATAGAAGTATAATTGTAGAAGCCTTTTTCGAAGAAAGAATTAAATTGTCTCAAGCAGTTTTCGTGATTATCTTCTAAGTTTTTTTGATTAACTTCCCAGACAGCATCTTCCAGTTCAAACCCCAAAATATCAACTGCGTGTGCTAATTCCCCATCGTCACCGGAAACTGCCATGGTAATTGCTTTACTTTTATCTTCATCGGAAATAATATTAAGGGCTACAAATTGAGCCCCCGCAATCTCCCTTATACTGTCAGTAAAAAAGTGATAATCCAGTTCTTTTTTAAATAAAAATTCCTGGCATTTACCAATATACTCCAATACCCTTTGGGTTTGGTCTTTTTCTGCCTTCAAGGCAGAAATATCTTTGAATAATAAAGTATAATAATTATCTTCCTCGCTGATAACTGTAAGTTCGTACCATTTCCCCAGATTTTCAAAATATATATGGAATACTCCGGGGGTGTTTTTTTCGGCTATTTTCCCATATTCCCTTATACATTTGAAAATTGAGTTTTCTATTCCTTCGAAGATTTCTGTAGCTTTTTTCCCAATAATTTCATCCGTGCTCAAACCCGCTAGTTGGGTAAAATAATCATCAACCTCTAAAAAAGTGAAGTCATAAATATTTCCTTGCTCATCCAGATCACCCTTACCATAGGCATACCCGTCTAATAGGTTCTCTTTAAGGTAACAAGCACCTCCGATGTTATTCATGTGCCTTTATCCTCCTTTTATTTAATGCCGGGATAGAAATGCCACACTTACAGCAAGTCTACCAATAAAAAGCCCTCCTGTGAGGGAGGGACCGACAAACTTGTAATTAGCCTGCTTCGGCAACCTGGCTGTCATAGTCCGCTAGCGGACCTTAGACCCATGGTTTTGCGTCCCTTCCTTTCGGAAGTTTTGCCTTTGTCGGTCAGGCACACAAATAATATGTTTCTTCTATTCAATTTTGAGCCGTTTCTTTAACTACTTAACATATTAACAGATATTTTCCATTATGTCAAACTTTTGAGAAACAAAACTTCAAACTTTTTAATATCTTGCCTAATAGCCGGAGGATAAAAAACTAAACACCTATTCCTATATCCCCATCCCGAAAATAAAGCCCTTTCATAATTACGGACGCTGAATTTTATCTAAATCCGGGAAGCCGACAATATATCAACAATTACCCCCATAATTACTTTAAAGTCTTTCTTGGACTGTTTCGGGGCGCAACATGGAAAGAACTATATGGCCGCTGTCGGTAATTATAGCTGCCCTGGTCTTTCTCCCGTTGGTAGCATCTATCAGGACACCTTTTTCCCGGGCCTCATTTATTATCTTTTTGGTAGGCGCCGATTCAGGACTAACTATGGCAATAACCCTATTAATAGAAACATTATTGCCTAAACCGATATTAACCAGATTTGCCGTTTCCAAGCAATCCCTCCCTGGTATTATTATTTATTTGACATTTCATCCGTTCTTAAAACTCATTTATTTTAATTACACTTTTAATTCTAGTATTTCCAGACATTCATCCCTTAAACCTGCTTTTGGTCAAAAATTTTTCTTCACGTTTGTTTAAACAGCTACTTCTTAAAGAACTAATATTAATCTTCTAAACCATATATTATTATAATACGCGTTTTTGAAGTGAATTTTGGGCACATAACAAAAGGAAATAGTTTTAGCATATAGAATAATGAAAAGAATGAGCATACATTATTAAAATAAGCAAATAGAAATGTGAAATTTTTTTATAAATATTTAAGTCACACGTTTGCAGAAGGGAGGAGCCACAAAATGGACCTTAAAGACAGCCAGGAAGTAGATGATAGAATAATTCGAAGAAACGTACAAAAATACGGCATCAATTTAAACCCTTATGTTTCTATAATTACTGCCGTTTTAGTAGTCGCATTCTGTCTGTATGCTCTTTTAAATTTAGAACAAGCCAGTAAGATGTTTCAAATCGCTTATGATTACATTGCCACCAATTTTGATTGGGTTTTTATTATAAGCAGTAATTTTTTTGTATTGGTATGCCTGTACTTTTCATTATCTCGGTTAGGGCAGGTTAGAATCGGTGGTGTAGATTGCAAACCCGAGTTTTCTAACTTCGCCTGGTACTCCATGTTGATTTCAGCAGGCATGGGCATCGGCCTGATGTTTTGGGCCGTAGGAGAGCCTTTAACCCACTTTCTGGAAGCACCTCCTATTTTCCAAAATGCAGATTCCAGCTATGCCGCCATGGCCACTACTTTTTATCACTGGGGTTTGCACCCCTGGGGCATCTATGCACTAATGGCTCTGGGCCTGGCATTCTTTGCTTTTAACCGGAGGATGCCGCTATCTTTGCGGTCCATTTTTTATCCCCTTTTTAAAGAAAAAGTCTATGGGCCTTTAGGGGATGCTATCGACATAATGGCGGTAATATCTGTCTTATTTGGCCTGGCCACTTCCCTGGGGCTTGGAATCCAACAAATAAATAGCGGCATAGATTACCTTACCGGCATAGGCTTTAACGTTTACATTCAAGTGGGCTTAATTGCAGCGATAACCGCAATTGCCATATTATCTATTTTGTCAGGGATCCATAAGGGCATCAGGTTATTATCTTCTCTCAATATGATCCTGGCGGGCATTTTTATGGTGGTCATCTTCTTATTAGGGCCTACCGCATATATTGTAAACCTTTTTTCCAACTCTCTGGGAGTCTACTTCGGCAATATAATAGAAAATGCTTCATATATAGCCGTGCAGGGACAAGAATGGCAAAGCGCCTGGACTGTTTTTTACCTGGCCTGGTGGATTTCCTGGTCACCTTTCGTGGGCATGTTTATTGCCAGAATTTCCAAAGGCAGGACAGTCAGGGAATTGGTATTGGGGGTACTTCTTGTACCTTCTCTCCTTTCTTTCTTCTGGCTTTCAGTGTTCGGCGGAACAGCTTTTTCCGTGGACGCCAACCTGGGCGGAGCTTTATTTACTACGGTTCAGGACAATCTACCCGTTGCCCTTTTCGAGTTAATTAACAACCTAAGCATACCGGTTATAGCTGATATTGCCCGCATAGTAATGTTTATCCTGGCAACGGTACTGGTCATTAATTATTTTATCACCTCTTCAGACTCCGGTTCCCTGGTGGTGGATAAGATAACTTCCGGCGGCATAATTGATACCGCCAAAATTCAGCGGGTCTTTTGGGCCTGCCTGGAAGGGTTAGTAGCGGCAACTCTCCTATTAATAGGCGGAGAGCAAGCTTTGGAAGCTTTACAGACAGGTGTTATCACTGTTGGGCTACCTTTTGCCATAATTCTAACGGTAATGACAATTTCGCTGATCAAAGGTATAGAAGTGGCTTACGAAAAGCAAATGACCATTCAAGACCGACGTAAGTTTGAGAAAATCATGCAAAAATTTCACAAGTAGTTCCCATGTATTCAACCTATTCAAGCAAAAAAAGAGAAGGAACTTTATAAATACTTGCTTAGAGATAATATATATAATATAATTAATTTGCAACGGGGCGTGGCGTAGCTTGGTAGCGCGCTTGACTGGGGGTCAAGAGGTCGTGGGTTCAAATCCCACCGCTCCGACCAAATAAAGCCCCACTGATAGCAGGTTTTCAGTGGGGCTTTATTTGGTAGCCAAAATGGTTTTCATCCTTAAATTGTAGCCTATTGCTCCAATTTTTTATTGATAGAGAAGGAATTTTAAGTAGGCTGTAGAATAAATTCTGTATTATAGAAACATGGCAAATAAAAAACTATCAATAAAGAAGAAATTTAATTTAAAAAGTGGTTTAAAAATGATATAATATAATTACTTAGGAGGCAAGGAGGATTTAGTTCATGGCTACAAAAAGCATCTTGAAAAATATTGATATAAAGAAAAAGTCAGACAGCCGCAATCTTATAAATGCGTTAGAAAAGGCTGAAGAAAAAAAGGAAGAAAATAGGGAGAAAAGGACTAAGATAAGTAAATCTTTTGCTGAACTTAGAGGTGAAAAAATAAAAGAATTATTAAGTAATAAAGAATGAAAGGATATAGGTTAGTTAACCTATTTGAAATAATAGATATTCTTGGAGAGGATGAAGCAAAATCAATCCTTTCCAATTTTTATTGCCCATTGAATTTAGATGTTGAAAAATTTCTAACAGATGGAAAGGCCATCGAGTTTTCTAAACAGAGGATAGCAGCTACTCACCTAGTTTTTGCTTCTTATAAAAAATCTCCTGTATTGGTAGGTTACTTTACTTTAGCCAATAAATTCCTGACAGTAAATAAAAAAAGCTTATCCAATAGAATGCAGAAAAGGATAAACAAGTTTGCTCATTATGATCACGATTTTAAAAAATATATGCTATCGGCTCCGCTTATTGCCCAACTAGGAAAAAATTACCACAATGTTTATGATAAGTTAATTAAAGGGGATGACCTGCTACAAATGGCTTGTGATAAAGTTGAAAACACACAATTAGAACTGGGCGGAAAAGTTGTATATCTTGAATGTGAAGATGTACAAAAATTAGTTGATTTTTATAATAAACACGGATTTTTTGTTTTTGGAAATAGATCTTTGGATCCGGATGAAAAAGATTTCTTTGAAGGAGATTACTTACTTCAGATGCTTAAATATCTATAATTTGTTCTTAAAGGCATTATAAAGGCATAAATAACTTTAATTTACTGTAGCCTAATGAGTGAAAAAAGGGTAAAATTACGGAAAATGACGGAAATTACCAAATCTCCAAAATTCTTTTCTTCTCAAGACTGCGTATTCTTGCCATATCCGGCCACCCGTTCCGGTCGGATGCACCAGAATAAGCATCAAGACCCCTAAAATACAACAATTAACAACCCCTGAAATATATACAACTCCAAGTAATAAGCATGGGGATCAAAATACCCGTCTTTCTTATGAGTAAGAAAAGACAAATAAATTGATAAGTTTATCTTTCCAGAAAGAAAACCTGCTAAATTTCGAAACAATGAAAATCATTATTTTGGTAATTGTCATTATATCTCTAATTACTGTATATGCGTCTTGTAATTTAACTTAATAATATGGTATTATCTCCTTACCAAAGAACAAATCTCTTTCTTACTGGAAGAATAAACGGAGGAATAATTTATGAAGGATTATCTTAGTGAAGAACAAGAATATTTAAACATAGAAAATCCTTCATTGGCAGGCAAGAAAGATTGGAAAGATTTTTTTCATAAGGTAATTTTAACCCGGGGTCGAACTCCTCTCCAGGAATATTATTTTCATCTCGCCCAACAACGGGAAACAATCCCCGTTATTCGCACAGCCCTGCTCTGTTTATTCATTCTTATATTAATCACCTGGCCCACAGATTACATTTTCTTTGATGAAATAATGATTGAAGTTTACTTTTTGTGGCGAATAGTGATGATTTCTTTAATTATAATCGTTTTATCTCTACTCCAATTTTTTACATGGGCGCGCAAAAACGTTTACACCATTACATTTATCGGCATTCTCGGGGGAATTTTCTTTTCGGGTTACCTGTTTGGGCAACTACGCGATCTTACCACCCCCTGGTTTTATTTTATTTTTCTCTTGCCCATAGTAACCGTTTTTTTTAACAGCAAAATTTTATGGCGAATTTTGGCGACTATTCTTGTGCCGGCAACTTACGCAACGGGGTTTCTAGTTTTTAACCCCCACAATTTGAATTACGAACATTTAGGAGTTACGGTCAACTTCGGGATTTCGGCAATCGTTATAAGCATTTTACTGGGTCATGTTATTTACTACCAGAATCGCCAAAATTTTTTCCAGCAGCACCAGCTTAAGAAACAGCAGAAAGAAATCCAAAAACTGGCCGACTATGATCAGCTCACCGGTCTTTATAACCGGCGGGAATTCGAAAATCGCGCACAAGAAGAATTCATGCGGGCACTCCGCTATAATAACCCTCTGAGTGTATTAATGATAGATTTCGATTACTTCAAAAAAATCAATGATGATTACGGGCATAGTATAGGAGATAATGTCCTTAGAATATTTGGGGAAATAATTGATTCATGCAGCCGCTCATCTGATATTGCAGGGCGCTACGGCGGCGAAGAATTTACTATGCTGCTGCCGGAAACAAATAGTGAAGGTGCTATGCAGATGGCAGATCGCCTTCGCAAGAAACTGGCAGAATTTATATTTGAAAATGACAGGGGAGAAACATTCAATGTTACCTGTAGTATCGGCATAGCTGAATGGACTCCCGAGTTAAAATCATATGAAGAAATCCTCAAGAAAGCCGATGACGCCCTTTACCAGGCCAAGCTTAACGGTAGAAATCAAGTTAAGCTTGCGGCCTTATAGAAGAAGAGCAAAGCAAGAAATAAGAAAATAATTTATAAAACTTGGGAGCCAAAACCGCGCACATATCCTCAGACAAACCAAAAATTCTGGAAAGTGAGGTATGACTATGAAAAAAACAAAGCTATTATTTGATAATAACAAAGAATTTGAAATGAATATATTTGAGGGAACTGAAGGTGAGCAGGCTATCGATATTTCTCAATTGAGGCAAAATACCGGTTTGATAACTCTTGATGAAGGTTATCAAAACACCGGTAGTTGTAAAAGCGCCATTAGTTTTGTAGACGGTGAAAATGGAATACTCCGTTACAGAGGCATACCCATTCAGGAACTTGCGGAGAACTCTACTTTTGTAGAAACTTCCTATCTATTAATATATGGGTATCTTCCCACGCAAAAAGAATTAAAAACATTTTCTAACATGCTAACTGAAAACTCCCTTATTCATGAAGAAATGATTCATTTCTTTGATGGCATTCCACCACATGCCCACCCCATGGCTATTTTAAGCTCAATGGTAAATGCCCTGTCCATTTACTATCCCACTCTCTATAGTGAAGCTTTTTTTTCCATCACTTTTGATCTGGTATGCGCCCGGTTGCTCTCTAAAATCAGGACCCTGGCGGCTTATTCGTATAAAAATTCTATCGGGGAACCTTTTGTTTATCCGCGGCATGATCTTAAGTATACGGAAAATTTACTCCACATGATGTTTAACAGCCCGGTGAAACCATACACACTTGATCCCGAAATAGTACAGGCTTTAAGAGTTTCTCTCATATTGCATGCCGATCACGAACAGAATTGTAGTACTGCCACCGTTAGACTGGTAGGCAGCAGCCAGGTAAATCTATATACCTCCATATGCGCCGGTATATGCGCCCTCTGGGGCCCCTTGCATGGAGGGGCCAATCAGCAGGTAGTGGAAATGTTGGAAAAGATCCGTGATGAAGGGCTAACCATAAAAGAAGTGATTGAAAATGCAAAATCCAAAGACAATAATTTTGTCCTTTACGGTTTTGGCCATCGGGTTTACAAAAATTACGATCCCCGGGCAAAAATATTAAAGCAACTTGTGGAAAAACTATTCAATAAGCTGAACATAGAAGAACCCCTGGTAGAAATAGCCATGGAACTTGAACATGCAGCTCTAAACGATGACTATTTTGCGGAAAGAAATCTCTACCCCAATGTTGATTATTATAGCGGTATCCTTTACAAAGCTATAGGTATTCCCAAGGAGATGTTTACGGTAATGTTTGCCATAGGGCGTTTACCGGGGTGGATAGCCCATTGGAAAGAAATGCACGATACCATACCTTTTAAAATCGGGCGCCCCCGCCAAATATATACGGGAGCAACACTTAGCCATTACATTCCTATAGAACAAAGGGGGTAATATGACTGTCCCCGGTTCCAAGCAAAGCATTGAGGTTTCTTATATCTCAATGTCAAGATAATTCATTCAATAAGTCCCTGTATTTCAGCCTGATATTCGCCGATAACCACCAAAATATAGCCGATAACAATAACAATCATTCCCAGTAGTTTAGTGCCCCCCAGGTACTCTTCAAACATGTAATAAGAGACAATACTAATAATCACGAAAAATAAAGCCATGGCTGCATTAGAAAAACCCAACCCCGCCACGGCTATCAGGTTTATCCAGGTTATAAAAAAACAAAGCGCGCATATAATAGCAAACCAGAGAGGGATATTGCGCAAAAGCTGACGCAAATGACTAACACGGAAATTTTTTAAATCAATTTCCATGGGGCTACTGCCCATCTTTGTTGCCCATGATGGGACAATTTGCACCCCTTCTTTTTTGTAACCCAGTGCCCCCTTCAAAAATATATTCAAAAAAACATTAAAGAAAATTACCAGAAATGCCAGCAAATACCTGTTTTCCATATGAATTTACCTTTCTTAATTTCTGTAATTTAATCAGGCACATTAAAACATATTTTATTCGATATAACCTTTATTCTCTCCCTGCCGTTCACCGGCTATAACCAAAATAAATCCTGTTACAATTACAAGCATCCCGGTTAATTTTAGTTCCCCAAAATACTCCCCAAATAACAAAAAAGACACGAAACTGATCAGTGCTAAAAAAATCATTAACATGGAATTTACAAAAACCAGGCCGGCTTTGGAAGCCAGGATTATGATAGACAAGCCGTATAAAACTACAAAAAAGAATCCCACCAATAAAGGAATATTTGTCAATATATCTGTAATAATAACCTCCCACAAGAGGTGTAATTCGAGTAAATCAAATTCCAAATCCACCTGAGTAGCACCCAGCCTTGCCGCCCATTCCGGAATTACCCGTTCTCCCCCTTCGACGTAACCTAATCCGCCTTTCATTAACGTCTGTCCGATAAGCTGAAAAAAAACCGCCATAAATCCTATCACATACTTGTTGTTCATCCCTGCTACCCCCTTCTTCACATCAACTTACAGCAGCAGTATTAACATAGTATTCCAGACGCTTAAAAACAGCATGCACAATGGTGGGCATAAGGAAAAGCCACCAGAAAAACAGCCACATGGGCATGCCCAGGAATACGGGATTAATGTAATCATAAAGGCCAAAGTTACATAACAGCGCTTCAAAAATAAAAGCATAAGGCATTATTACCATAATGTTTAGCTGATTTAGGGTGGGGGGTATTATTATATACCTCAAAAGCACAATACCGCCGTATATTAACCCGGGAATCCACCAATCCATGGCAACTGTATGGTAAATAACCATGCGCAAAATAACAATGATACATAAATCAAATATCAGTGTTTTATCTACCCAGCCCTTTAAAAATTGCCCCCGGGGTTCAAACTTTTCTCCTTTGATCCAGCTAAGATTAAAAACCTTCCGCAGCACCAGGAAACCCTGTCCCCAGAAAACTATCATCCACAGCGGAAGCAATCCATCAAGAATGGGAACCAGGGTGGCAGAATGATAAAAATAAACTTCCTGAATCATGGACATTAGATCATTACCACCACCGACGATTACACCCAGCACAAAGAATAACCAGTCCCCTTTTTCGTTTAAAAAAATAAACCGAAAGGTCAAATTTACTACAAAAATAATAGATATAATGCCGGTATAGAAACTGTCTTCAATGGCCATCCTTCCAAATATGCCCACTCCGCCTAAAATAAATATAGCTAAAAAAACTGCTTCCCACCTTAAGCGCTGCTCGGGAGTTTCCGGGGGATATTTAAATAATTCTCGCCACATAAGGCTCTCCCTCCTCTGATTAAATTTGCTTTTACTTCTTTTCTTAAAGACGAATCCACTTTTTAGGGTTATATGAAACCTTGTATAAAGATTTATCTAAAGATTAGACGTAAGTTCCCTGGCCTCCGAAACAAAGTTCAACGGCCTAAGAAGCGTTTCCCGATAAGCCTCTGTAGTATAATTTTGGTACCAGGCGCAATAGCCACCGCACTGATTTTGGGCATGGCCATGAAAATTTGTGGGATTTACAAATTTAGCCGCTTCCTCGTAAAGCTCATCTACATTTTTATAGTCGAAAGTGTTCAAATAAACCGGGGGTATATTCACACTCGCCCGACAAGGCCAGGGGAGTGATCCATCAGAGCTAACATGGGGTTTTATGGTAGTAAGGCAAGTATATGGCTTGGCATAAAGAAATTTATCCAGAAGTCGGGAGGAACCAATTATCTTATACCCTCTTTTTTTGCGCTCAAGCAAAGTCCGCACAAAATTGCGGTATTCGCTATTATTAATCATATGCATATCAGGGCCTTCTTTATAATTGGCGGGAACAGCAGCAAAGAAAATATCCAGATCGTTACACCAGTCCATTACCACCCGGGCCTCTTTGATAGTTTCCGGGGTCACCACGGAATTAACAATAAGCATAAACTTCACGTGCTTTTGAAGTTCCCGGAGCATCAGTACATTGGTGAGCACTGTCATGCCCTGCCGGCGTTGAAAGAGATCGTTTAAGGTATCGGGGTTTAACGCATCTACACTGACAACCACTATGTCCAGCTTTCGAAGAACATCTTTCCATTTGGGATCTTTTAGCTTTTTATGAAGATTTACCAGGTTAGTGTTCAAGGCCATGGGGTAATAACCCAGTTTAGCCGCTTCTTCTATAAAATCGGGAAGGTCCTCCCGCAAAGTAGGCTCTCCCCCGCAAAAATATATAGCGCTGCAGCCCGTGCGCATAAAACGCAGAAGTTTCATGCCTTCTTCAGTGTCTAAAGTATGCCGATTCGATTTTTCAAACCAGCTCCTTCCGGCATGATCATCACAATATTTACAGCGAAGGTTACAGCTGTTGGTCATCACCCATATCCAGTACAAAGGCCTGAGGCAGTGGTTATTATTTTTCAAACGGCGGCGGTTTTCATAAAAATTTGCGAGTGTAGTTATATAACTCTTTCTTCTGCGGTTTAGATCTTCCATCCGATCCAGGAAGGTAAGTTCGCTGTCTAACGTAATATCATCCTTTATTTCTTCAATTAATAGATTCGCTTCTTTATTAAGTTCATGCCAATCGGGGTGTCCCATTTCAGGTTGGTATAATCTGAATTTTAGAGAAGATGCTTTGCGCTTCATTAGCTTGTTACCAGCCCTTATATAAANAGNTTTACTTGAAGTCAGNTTTTNNAATTATGATATTATTAAAAATATTACTTATAAATATTTTCTATANCCCTTAAGACACCATCAGCTATGGCCGCTTCCCCACCGAATACATACAATGTTAATAATCGTTCCTGCCCGCGGAAATAAGTTTCAACATCAACGGGAAGTTCATCCCGGGCGGTTAAAAGAACCGGTGCCTCATTAAGAGCGGCAAAAACCCCTCCGCATAAAGCATCGGGAAACTCCAATCCCGTGGCCAGGGTGGCTGTTTCCAGGTCACCNAAGAATTCTTCTGCTATGGCAGTGGCCGTTTCCCAACGGTTTATACCATAAATTCTATNGGCATCGCCTATTCCTTCCACCACATTAAATACATCCTCGCTCACCGCAGCCTCCCCACCGAGAACNTNTATATCGTTTATGTTTTCTGCATGGTCATTGAGGTAACTTTCAGTAACTTCGGGCAATTCACCCGGGCGGGTAAGTAAAATAGGGCTGCCGTGCAATGCAGCCGGGCTAGACCCGGATACAGCATCAGCAAATGCAAGGCCGGTAGTCAGAAAAACTTCATCCGGGCTGTTATCAACAAGTTCATTTGCTATTTCAACTGCCGTTTCAAAACGGCTGATACCTCCCAATCTATCTACCTCATATCCCATTTCATCCAGTTGCTCTTCCACCTCTTCAGACACAGCAGCCGTTTCGCCTAAAATAATGACCGTATCCCCTTCCGTCAGCAGACGCTCCAATTCTCCAATAGTTTCCTCCGGCAGTTCATCTGAACGGGTAAGCAGAAGAGGGCAATCCCGGGCATAGGCGAGGGGAGCTCCGGCTAAAGCGTCGGGAAAATCATCTCCGCGGGCAAGGACCACAGTATCAGTATATGCAGGAAAACCTTTCCGACTAATTTTCATGGCAGTTTCAAATCGATGAACACCGGCAATACGTATAATTTCCAAACCGGGGTGGACAATCATCTTTTGAGGTTTGTAATCTACATCTGCACCAACTTTTACATCTAATTCCTTGATTATTTCCATGGACTCGCCACTGCGGGCTAAATCAATGTAATTATAGCGAAGATTAATCCACAGTAAGTCATTCAGGCCCAAAAGCGGGGAAATATCGCTTATATCATTATGCTGCAGGCCAAGCCTTACCAGGCTCCCCAGGCCGGAAAGCGGAGAAATATCACTAATTTCATTATTCCAAATGTACAGTTCCTTCAGGCTCTCTAAGCCTGTCAACGGAGAAATGTCGCCAATGTTATTATGGTGAAGCCAAAGCCTTTCCAGATCCCCTAACTCTGACAGAGGTGTTAAATCACTTATGTCATTCCTATCAAGGTAAAGAGCGCCAAGATTTACCAAGCCGGAAAGAGGGGCTATATCACTTAACTCGTTGTCCCAAAGGTTTAGCCACTCCAAGTTTTCCAGGTTTGACAGGGGAGATAAATCATTAAAATCATTGCTTCCCAGGTAAAGTTTTTCCAGGCTTTCCAGCCCGGACAATGGGGATATATCGTTTATGTCATTATTTCCAAGCCGAAGATTTACCAGGTTATCAAGGCCTGAAAGGGGAGATATATTGTTTATGTCATTTTCCAAAAGGCTAAGAACTTTCAAGTTCACGGCATACTCCATCCCGCTTAAATCTTCTATATCTTCCCTTGCAGCAATTAACTTTTCCATTCCTTCCATATCTTCAACAGTAATCGTATCACCCGGGCTTTTTTGCAGTTTATCAAGGATAACCTCCCTTAAATTGTCATCGGGAATGGTTACTTCATCTCCGGGACTTGCCTCCACTTCATCAGTTAGTCCAAATTGTCCCCCTGTTAAATATATAAACGAAGAAAATATTAAAACCACCAGTGAAAAAAATACCACTTTCCCGGAAAAATGCTTTATTAGCCCTTTATCACTACCTAAACATTTCTTAATATCTGCCGGCATCAAATCATCCTTTCATTATATACATAGAAAATTTTTAGCTTTCGCTTAACCATATAAAATAATTTTTGACTCATTTTCTCCAGTAACTGCATAGACATTCACTCTACCTTATAAGAATGTTCTATTTTACTCTGATATTTCCTTTTTTTTATAATATTTTTATAACTTCTTTTAAACCCAACTCTTAACGAGTTCCATAACCACCTTTGATTATTTGATACTTGACATTTTTATCCTTCCCCCATAAAATAAAAGTTGAACAAAATGGCTTGACTTTTTAAATTTAGGAATCCTTCGAACCTACTAAAAGTTATTGGTAAATGTTCAGTAGGTAACCAAAAATTTTTCTAAATCAGGTAATTTTATCATTTTCAATTTAGAAAAAATTTCAAAACAAAGGAGGTCAGAGAAATTGAAAATTAAATTATTTGCCGGGGAACCAAACCGCCACAGGCTTGAAGAAGAAGTTAACATGTGGATAGAAAAACACCCGCACATCAAGATACAGGATATTAAATTAGGTTTTGCAGCTTCCACGGACAGATGGTACAACGTGATGATTATCTATGAAGAACCGAAAGAGTAGTTAATTAATAAATGAACCCCGCTCAATGGATTGTTAACCATTTATGCTGCTGTTTCACCTTAATTTAATTTATTAAGCAAAAAAATCGACTCCGAGAAGGACCATGGTGTCCTTTACGGAGTCGATTTTTTTCTGCTAATTGCTAAGTTTTACAATTAATTTAAAAAACGATCTTTTATTTCTTCTTCCACATTTTCGGAGATTACCCCGCTACCTCCCAAGAGGATAACCCTTCTTATGTTTTCCTGGGCGCTAAAATAATCGGCCACTAATTCGCGCAGCTCTTCATCGGAAGTTAAAATCATGGGAGCCCTGAGGTAAGCTGCATATACTCCGCCGCTTAAGGCATCGGGAAAATTAAAACCGGTAGCCAGAACCACACTTTCCGGTTCGGGAACTTCAAAAAAGAACTCGGCTATGTTTATAGAAGTTTCAAACCGACCCACTCCCCCAATACGATGGGTTCCCTCAGCTTCATCATGGACACTTTCGTTTATTACGTTTTCGCCCCCAATTGTATAGACAATATTGGGCGTGTGGTCCTCAAGAAAATCAGCGGTGCATTCGGGTAGTTGCTCTGTTCCGGTTAAAAGTATGGGCGCATGCCTCAAAGCCGCGGGCGAAGAAGCCGCCAACGCATCGGGAAAATCTAACCCGGTAGCCAGAAAAACTTCTTCGGCAGATGCCGTGGGGCTTTTGATCAATTCTTCCGCCACTGCTATGGCAGTTTCAAAACGTCCTACTCCACTTAAACGCTCCACATTGTAACCTTCATCACTCAAGCCTTGCATTACTTCATCGGAAATAGCCGCGGTACCTCCCAGGATGTAGATGGTGCCGTCTTCCGGCAATACCCGGTTGATCTCGGCAGCCGTGTCTTCCTGGAGCGAGTCCGTGAGTGTCAACAACAGAGGGCCGTTTCGATCATAAGCCAGGGGAACTCCTGCTAAAGCATCGGGGAATTCATCTCCCCGGGCCAGTACCACCGCATCGGCACTGTTATCAGAAGGAAATGCAGCCTGGCTTATCTCCACAGCAGTTTGGAATCGGCCTTCTCCTGCAATGCGCACCAAGCAGGTATATGAAACCGATTTGAAAGTGAGCTCATCTTCCTCCACGGTAGCAGTCAAGTCCGCCGGCTGATCCCAACCTTCAACCTCATTAAAAATAACCGTATAATCACCGGCTTCCAACTCAGCCCACTCTTCGCTTTCAAGCCAACCGGTCTCCCCTTCTACCTGCCACCTGGCTCCGGCTTCCCTTGCTTCTTCCGGTTCAATGGCTACCACCAACCCGCTGGCATCGGGAGGTATATGTTGGGTGTATGTGCCCGATTCGGAAACGGTTTCGCCTTCCTCCACGGTAACATTTAAATGATCCGGCTGGTCCCAACCTTCAACTTCTTTAAAGATAACCGTATAATCACCGGCTTCTAATTCAACCTCTTCGCCGCTGTCAAGCCAGCCCGTCTCCCCTTCTACCTGCCACTCGGCTCCGGCTTCCCGCGCCGCTTCAGGAGTAATTGTCACGATCAGAGTACCGGCTTTAATTTCATAAGTGCCGGAAGCGGTAGCAGTTTCCTCTTCCTCCACGGTAACATTTAAATGATCCGGCTGATCCCAACCTTCAATCTCTTTAAAGATAACCGTGTAATCACCGGCTTCCAATTCAGCCCACTCTCCGCTTTCAAGCCATTCCGTTTCCCCTTCTACCTGCCACCTGGCTCCGGCTTCCCGCGCCGCCTCAGGAGTAATTGTCACAACTAGCCCGCTGGCATCGGGAGGTATATGTTGGGTATATGTGCCCGATTCGGAAACGGTTTCACCTTCCTCCACGGTAACATTTAAATGATCCGGTTGATCCCAACCCTCAACCTCATTAAAGATAATCGTATAATCACCATCCTCTAGTTCAACTTCTTCGCCGCTTTCAAGCCATTCCGTTTCCCCTTCTACCTGCCACCTGGCCCCGGCTTCCCGCGCCGCTTCAGGAGTAATTGTTACAACCAGGGTACCGGGTTGAATTTCATAAGTGCCGGAAGCGGTAGTAGTTTCCCCTTCATTAACCTCAACTGTCACATCAGACGGAGCATCCCAACCACTTAAGGTTTTAAAGGTAACCGTATAAGTGCCCTCAGGCATCACCTGTGAACCACTTTCGTACCAAGTTGATCCCCCGTCAACACTCCACCGGGCCCCCATATCTTCTGCTTCCTGAGGTTCAATGGAAACATCAAGGGTGCCAAAAGCACGGTTTTCAGCTCCCAGGGTAATGTTATTGTCCCCAACTATAATTACCTGGTGGTCATCAGAATCTACCGCATGTAAATCGTTTGTTGTTCCCGAGTAATTATCCGTCCAATTAATGCCATCCGGCGAAGTCAAAATAGTGCCTTCGGCACCTACAGCTACAAAAACGTTGCCGGTCCAGGCAACATCGTAAAGATGATTTTTTGTTCCCGAACTGCGGCTTCTCCACCATTCCCCCTGGTCATCGGAAGTGAAAACGGCGCCGTTTTCACCCACGGCAACCATCAATTGAGGGTCATGCCGGTGAGTAACCCCGTAAAGATTACTACCCACATTAGCTACTGATAGATCAAGAGTCTGTATAAAACTTGCCTGGTATAGATTCTCTCCATCATCATCTGAGTAAAAAATAAACCCGTTATCAGTCACAATAACTAGATTATCATCCTTGGTCATCCCATGAAAATCAATTATCCCGCCTTCTTCCCTGACCGTCCAGCTCTCTCCCCGGTTGTCTGAGGTAAGGAAATTAGCACCGGCGCCTACAACTGCCAATCTCCTAGTTACGAGCCGGAGGTGCCAATCCAATACATCATAAAGATTTTCTTCCTGCTCGGTGGTGTAAGTCTCCATCTCTTCCAGATCATGGGAAACAATAATAGTGCCGCCATCACCCACGGCCACGTAATCCTCAGATCCACGGGGCCCTGCAAGGTCTATGTTGTTTAACCCGGGAGTATCAAACTTCATTTCACGTTCCCATGTCTCCCCATCGGCAGAAGACTTGAAAATGCTGCGTTCGGCAGGATCTTGTTCAAAGGTGCCGATAGGGTCGATAGGGTCGATAGGGTCTAATTCTAAAATAAATTTGGTAACACCGACAGATACAATGTCCTTTTCTCCCCCAAAAACAATTCCTTTGAGGTGGGTGGGATTTTGAGAGTTGCTATGAAACTCCCAATTTTCACTACCGGTTTTACTTATAATATTTCCTTCAGTACCCACCACTACTACCGTGTCTGTTTTCCTGGCTATTCCCCGGTGGTTTCCGGCACCTGCGGTTTCATCTTCCCAGTACAAACCCAGGTCAGAAGTGAGAACTTTGTTACCTCCCACAGCCATAAATTCATTATTATAATCTTCCACATCGTAAAGATCTACATCCGTACCTGATTCTACGTCTTCCCAAGATGTGCCTTGGTCGGTGGAAGTAATGATAGTACCCTCCATGCCCACAGCAATCAGCCTTGCACCTTCACCCACAAACTCCTGCTGATCTAAACTATTAAGATCAGCACCTACTCCTGAGGTAGCTTCTCCCCATTTTGATCCATCAGGAGAAAGTAAAACAGTACCATCTTCCCCCACAGCCACAAATCTTTCGCCTGTCCAGTGAACCCCGAATAAATCGTTTTCCGAATAAGATACATCTTCCCATGTTGTGAGTCCCCTTCTAAAAATAGCCCCATTAGTACCCACAGCAACAATTACTTCGCCATTTGTAGATACATCATTCAGGTTCTCTTTGGTTTTTATATCCTCGCGCAGCCACTCTTCTCCATCACCGGAGATAAGAACCCTGCCCCCATCCCCAACAGCAATAAAGCCGGCACTTTTAATAAATTGATCCCAAATCACACTATTCAGGTTCCTGCCAATATAAGATTGCGAACCTTCCACATTCCGGGACCAGGTTTCTCCATCAGGAGAACTAAGAATGCTACCATCATTCCCCACCGCCACAAAAATATTATCATCTTCACTCCAGGCAACCGAATTCAAATTATCATGGGGAATATCGCGAAACTCCCACCCCAAATCTAAAGGCTGAAAAGAAGCCGAGGCAGTGCCCAGGTAAACGGCGGCAGACAGAAAAAAAACCAGCGCCAGCACCATCCCACCGATAATATTTTTCTTTCTTTTATTTGAAATGCTCTCTCCCAAACTATTCATTATTGTTTCATCCTTTCTTTTATCGAGATAAACAAAAAAAAATAAATGGTTTACACAATAATCATTCAGCCCTAAAGCATTAAATAAAATTTACAATGTAATAACTGCTTCTTTCATTTTTTAAAAAAAAACTATCAGTTTTTCTCCTTTATTCATCCCTCCCCTCCACTAATTGGCAATAAAAACCATTTTACTGCCAAATTTTTCCATTATTGAAATTAAAATTAACCGCATTTTAATAAAATACTTAATTAAGGTACACACCTCCCCTTAAAAAAAATTTTAAAAAAACGGGTCGCGTAAATATATATTTGTAGCTCTCAGGGTATGAATTATACAGGTATGATTTTACACTTCCCGACAACATTTTACAATTAGAACAAATAATTGTCAAAAAAATTTTGATAAAAATGCGGGGGCCTAATATGACTTACTATGAATCATTGCTAATTATTTGAAATTCAAAATGTGTAAATGCAAATTAGCTTTATTTAGTTTAGCCTCCGGCAATCGGCGGAAAAAGAGAGACTCGATCACCTTCCTGCAAAAGATAATCCCACTGCTGTCGGCGGTGGTTTACAAAAGCCTGCTTGCATTCCTCCAGCGGTAACCCTAATTCCCGGCACAAATTTTCAATGGAGGTACCGGCTTTGACTTTATAATGGAAAGAACCTGCAGAAGTGCTTACAGGTGCGTAATCTCTTAAACTGGCAAAAAGATAAACAGTAATATTTAGCATAGATTTATCTTCCATCATGTAACTCACCTTTTCTTAACTTCACTTTTTTTTCTTCACTTCTACATTAACTTATATTTTATTTCTTGAAGCATCCTTTTTTCCTCATACAATGCAATAAAAAAGCCCGGTTTCCCCTTGAACTTACACAGAAGCAACCGGGCTTTTAATTTTATTCAATGTAATCCCAAACCGAATCCAGTTTCCCCGCAGAAATGTCGAAAGTGTGCTTATGCGGGGGCAAAGCTTCGTACTTCATAAATTCAGGAGGACGATCAGATTCATTGGTAATACCGGCCTTGCGGTTAAAATCTCTTTCTATCTTCAAAATTTCCGTTCCCACCTTCGGAACATCATCAGGGGTATATTCGGTTCCCAGTACCGCGTTGACAGTTTCCACCATGCCTTCGTTGGCGTCAGGATAATCCAGAATAGCAAAAGCAATAAATAGGCAATAACCGGTGCTGTCTAAAAATGCCGTTACCTGCTGGAAAGTGCGGGAAAGCTCGGTTTTATCAGATGTTTCCAGGGGATCCACCTGCCCTCCCACGGAAAGGATCTCCGGGGCAATGGTATAACCGGCAGTATGATCTGCCCCCATGGGGGAAGTGATATAGGTAACTCCAATCCCTTTTACTGCCCGCGGATCGTAGGCAGGCATACCCTGCCTTTTGACCACGGGAATACGGGTTAAGCCGTAAGCAGTACCGGTAAAGTAACTACCGTTACCTAAAATTCTCCCCAGGGGTGAATTATTGCCGATTTCCTGCATAAGCCTGATGGCTGCCTCGCCATCGCCAAATTCCGCCAATCCGGCTTCCATGGCCACGCCCATGGTAACTCCCGCTTCAATGGTATCCAACCCGTATTCATTACACAGGCGGATTAACTCGGCAATATGGTCTAAATTATCTATGCCGCAGTTGGCACCAAAAGCCCAATCGGATTCATACTCTATACAGGAAACATGTTCACTGCCGTCAGCTTTGGGGTATACATTGGAACAACGGATTACACATCCGGGATGACAGCTGTGCCCCATCATGCCGCTTCCGCCTCTTTGCTGCACTTTATCAGAAATAGTTTCTCCGCTAATTTGCCGGGCCCCTTCAAAAACCCCTTCGCTGAAATTTCGGGTAGGCAACCCACCGGCTTCATTAAGAATGTTAATCAAAGCAGCAGTTCCAAAAGAGTTTAACGTCCCCCCGGGCTTAGTCGCAAAATGGCTCCGCAAACCCTCGTTTAATTTTTTAGCTCCGGTTTTAAATAAATCCGGATCTTTAATCTCTACCTTGGGGGCATCGGTTTCATCAATTACAAGAGCTTTCAGGCCCTTGCTTCCCATTACCGCGCCCAGGCCTCCTCTGCCGGCATAACGGGATGCCCGCCCTTCAGTGTCATTAAAGCAAATTCCCGCCATAGACATGCGGTTTTCTCCGGCAGGCCCGATGGTAATTACTCCAGCTTTTTCCCCGTAATCATTAAAAAGCGCCCGGTTTACCTCAGAAGTAACTTTACCCTCTAATGAATCAGCGGGCACAAGCTCACCGCCATCTTTATTGATCTTCAACAACCAACTACCCTTTTCCGCTGGCTTTCCTTCTACAATAACAGCCTTAATCCTGAGCCGCCCCAGTTTTTGAGCCACGGGAGTTCCGGCATTAGCTTCTTTAATGCCGCCTGTTAGAGGTGATTTGCCTCCCACCGAAACCCTGCCGGAACTGGGAGCATTCGTCCCGGAAACCACCCCGGGAGCTATGACAATCTTGTTGTAGGGGCCCAGGGGATGACAATCCGGAGGAACTTCATCATGTACCACGCGGGAAGTAAGCCCTCTCCCCCCCAGAAGGTTATAATCAGCAGGTAAATCCTCTACAGTCACTTTCAATTCATTCATGTTCACCCTGATGATACCGGCCATTAACACTTCCTCCTTTCGTATTTTTTTAATGCCTTTGCAAATATAATCTTCAAAGCTAATTAGAAAAATAATTGCATATTTTTTTATTTTCATTACTTTTTTAACATTCTAAGTTTATTTTACTATGTTTTATCCCCATAGTAAATATTTTTTATCAACCCTTCATGCATAAAAAGGTATTTATATTTGGCCTGTTGAATTCGTAATAAAGTAGTTATAATAGAAACTTTCATGGAGGTGCCAGGAATGGTTCTTTTTAACCCCCGCATTTACAATGGAGAACACTTAGATAAACAAACCCGGGATGTCATGCTAAAAACCATTAGTTTTTTTGAAAACAAAGGCAAGCAAAAGCTTAAAGAGGATGACCGCAACCGGGTTTGGTACGAAGACTTCTTGGAGCATATAAAAGATAACGAAATATTTTACCAACTGCTAACCCCGCCGGAATACGGGGAAGAAAACTGCCGCTGGGACACATGGCGAAATTGTCATTTCAACGAAATAATTTCTTTCTACGGCCTTCACTACTGGTATACCTGGCAGGTCAGTATACTGGGTTTAGGCCCTATCTGGATGAGTAATAACGAAAAAGCCAAGGAGAAGGCGGCTTCACTTCTCAAAGACGGTCACGTTTTTGCCTTTGGACTTTCCGAAAGGCACCGCGGCGCAGATATTTATTCTACGGACACGACCCTTACTCCCAAAGGAGATGGTAAATATGTTGCCAACGGAGAAAAATACTATATCGGCAACGGTAATATAGCCGAAATGGTTTCTACTTTTGGTAAAATGGCCGATACTGACGATTACGTCTTTTTTGTGGCCAATTATAAAAACCAAAATTACGAATTAAAAGACAATGTAGTTAATGCCCAGTCATATGTAGCTGATTTTGCCCTGCGCGATTACCCGGTTACCGACGACGACATACTTTCTTTGGGGCAAGAAGCCTGGGACTCGGCTTTAAACACTGTAAACGTAGGCAAATATAACCTGGGCTGGGCATCCATAGGCATTTGCACCCATGCTTTCTACGAAGCTATCACCCATGCTGCCAACCGTAAGCTTTACGGCATGCACGTTACCGACTTCCCCCATGTCAACCAGATGTTGACCGATGCTTTCTGCCGTCTGGTAGCCATGAAACTCTTTGCCCTGAGGGCTTCTGATTACCAGCGCACGGCCTCTCCAGAAGACCGGCGCTACTTGCTTTATAACCCCACAGTTAAAATGAAAGTTACCACCCAAGGAGAAGAAGTAATAAACTTGCTCTGGGATGTTATTGCCGCCAAGGGTTTTGAAAAAGACACCTACTTTGAAATGGCCGCCCGGGATATCAGGGCTTTGCCCAAACTGGAAGGAACCGTCCACGTGAACCTGGCCCTGATCAGCAAATTTCTCTTTAATTACTTTTTTAATCCTGCGGAATATCCCGAAATTTCCCCCCAAACGGAACAAAAACATGACCACTTTTTATTTAACCAGGGACCGGCCAAGGGGTTGGGCAAAGTAACCTTTCATGACTACAAAACAGTTTTTGGTAAATGGGAGCAGCCCAATATAGAAGTTTTTAAAGATCAGATAGCTCTTTTTAAGGAATTTTTAGCCACAGCCCCACCCCATGAAGAACAACAAAAAGACACCGATTTTGTGATGCAATTGGGCGAGCTCTTCACCCTGGTAGTCTATGGGCAGCTCATTTTAGAAAATGCAGCTATATATAAAATTGATAGTGATTTGGTAGATCAAATTTTTGACTTCATGGTGAGAGATTTTTCAAGTTTTGCCCTCAAACTATATGGCAAGGCCAGCGCAACCCCGGCACAAATGGATTTCTTTTTGAAAATGTTGAAAAAACCCGTGGTAGATAATGACAGGTACAGCCGGGTTTGGAACCGCCATGTTTTGTCTTTAAACGGAGCGTATGAAATGAATCCTTGACATACTCCCACAGCTCAAGCAGTAGGCTTTCTGCTTTGCTTTTCGTAAAAACCGGAATAAAGTTAATACGCGGAACAAAAAATTATGAAAGTCATTCGGCATCATGGAGGGCTTGCTGGTGAGAAAGCTGATGCATGCGATGCAAGGCTAGAAGGTAGGATACTACCGCCTCACCACCTTGATTATGAATTAATTCTGCCGGCTGCAAGCCGTCAAAACAACCGCCGGTGGAAAAGTCATAAACTACCTGATGAATATCGTTATTGCCAAAATACCAGTTAAAGGCCCAATCCATCATCCTGCGCCAATAGGAGTCATTTGTGGCCAGATAAGCCCGGTAACAAGCATCAACAAGGGCAGTGGCTTCTATGGGCTGCTGATCAAAACGCGATTTTTTCCCCCCCCGTCGATACCACTGCCGGCAGCCAATAAATGAGGGATGCCCGTAGCCGGGGTCAGTTTGCACGGAAATAAGCCATTCCAGTGATTTCAACCCCATTTCCACCATCTCTTTGTTTTCCATGTACTGCCCGGCAGCAATTAAAGCTTCACAAAGACAAGGGTTGTCATAAGTAAGTTTATCTTCCCCCCAAAACCATTCCGAAGAAGCATTATTAGTAAATAGATTGAAGAGATTTTGGCTGAGGGTTACAATTAATTTATGCATTCGCGCCTCCCCGCCAAACCTTTCCATGTACTCTAAAGTGCCTTTAATGGTATAAGCCCATGCCCGCGGATATTTAAAATTAAATGCCGCATCAATAGTTTCGTGGAACAATGTTACTGCCAATCCCAATACAGATTCATCAGGGGGGTGCGCCACGGCATAACCCAGCGCCCATATTGATCGTCCGTGGCTATCTTCGGTGCCTACTTTATCCAACCACTGCCGCTCATAAGACATGTGGGATCTCATTCTTCCCCTCTCCTTATCAAGGGCAAAGTTTAAAAAGCTAAAATAAGTTTGTATTAAAGGCAGAACACTTTTATCTTGAAATAGATGATAATTCATGATTGCCACAGCAAGCGCCCTGGCATTATCATCAGTGGTATAACCATGAAAGCGATCCGGTATAGTGTAAAGGGCTTTTTTGAACAAACCGGTATCATCAGTAAGCGCCCTCAAGTGATTCAGGTTAACATCCGGTAAAACAGCCTGCTCTATAAGGGTAGTGGATTCACCGGGAGCGGGGTTAAGCAGGCATCCAAAATCATAAACTGCCCCCTCAAAAAGGAGGGCATACTTGTTAGCTACCTCTTTCCAGACCATATTACGCCCGAACTGGTAAGCATTTTTGCGTAAACGATTACGCAGATTTTCATCTTCAAGCAATAAAATTAGCTTCTCGGCCATGGATTGACTGTCTTCAAAGGGAACGAAAAGCCCCCTATCTTCACCAATTAACTCTTCGGCATAATTATAAGGCGTGGAGATAATGGCTTTGCCGCACGCCAGGGCGTAGGCGAGCGTCCCGGAAGAAATCCGTTCCTTCCCCAGATAAGGGGTTACATATATATCGGCAGCCACCAGAAATTGGATGAGTTGTTCCAGGGAAACATATTGGTTATGAAATACCACATGCTCGGCTAAATTCTTTTCCCGCACTCTTTTTTGCAAAGAATAACGATACTTTTCGCCGTAAAGCTTTTTGATGCCGGGATGAGTAGCGCCCAGGACAAGGAACAAAACCTGAGGAAATCTTTGTACCACCTCCGGCAAGGCGTCAATGACATACTCTATGCCTTTGTTCTCATCAATAAGCCCAAAAGTTAAAATTACCTGGCGCCCCTCAGCCTTGAACTGCTCTTTATAATACGAAGAATCCAGAAAGGGGACATCATGCGCGCCATGAGGAATCATGACAATCTTCTCGGACGGTATTCCATATACTTCCTGCAAGAGCTGAACAGCTTTATGAGCTATAACCACAATCATAGTTGAATAGGAGCAAACCTGTTCAAGGGTTTTTTTCCGTGAAGGCAAAGGATTTTCCGGAATAGTATGCAGGGTAGTAACCACCGGTTTTTTTAATCTTCCCAGCAATTGGAGAATATAACTTCCTTCTTCTCCACCAAAAATGCCAAACTCGTGCTGAAGACATACCAGATCTATGGGAGAAAGGTTTATATAGTCCGCCGCCCGCCGGTAATCTTCCCGGTACTGCTCTCTTATACTGAAGGAAACATCTTTGCCATAAGTATAGCCATCGGGGCTATCATTCATAGCAATTACCTGCAGGTAATCGTGTTGATTTTCCATACGGTTTCCACTGCTATATACTTGTTTGAGGTTGTTAAAAATATCTTCCGTAAAAGTAGCTATACCGCATTTGCGAGGGGGATAAGTAGATATGAAAGCCGCCCTGGTGGGGCCAATCAAGCTACCTACACTCATAAACTGTTTCTCCTCTCATACACTTAAATGCTTTTGTACTCCGGAAACAACTCTACTTTAATTCGGAAGATATGATAATTATCGGGGTAAATATTCATACCTGCCGTTTTATTTTCGTAAAACACTCTTAAAAAAATAAGGGGCGTGTGACTTTTTTAAAAGAGAACGTAGTTCTCAAAGAGCATAGGATAGTCAACTAAGGGTTCTCACAAGCTCTCACCTTCCAGGTGGGGGCAGTTGACGATAAGTGCCCTCATGAACTTTATGTTGGCTTGTAAACACTTTAGTTACGGCATGGTAATTTTCCTTATACGTACCCGCTGTCAGGACAGTTCATCGCCAGTTCCACAATATCGTCTAAATCAGCCGTAGCCAGGCAAGTAGTGGTGTCGGCGGCCCCGTAATAAACCCTTAATTCATTTGTCTGTTTATCCACGGTAACTCCGGTGGGAAAAGTAACACCGGGCACATCACCTACTCTTTCATAAGGGCGGTGCGGACCAAAAACCCATTCGTCACAGCGACGCAGAATTTTCCAGGGCTCCTCAAGATCAAGCATAGCAATACCAACCCGGTACAAACTTCCGGAAGCAGTGTATCTAACCCCGTGATATATAATCAGCCATCCTTCCGGTGTTTCAACAGGAGGCGGGCCTAATCCCACACGGTGGCAATCCCACCATCCCTGACGCGCCGGGATAAGTATTTTATGTTTACCCCAAAAAGTCAGGTCCGGTGAAAAAGAGATCCAAATATGGGCTTCCCCCCTAATAATAGGGCGGTGAATCAGCACATAATGACCGTTAATTAACCTGGGAAAAAGGGAAGCATCTTTATCTTCCGGCGGCAGTAGGGGACCACAGCGCCGGAAATTTTGAAAATCTTTGGTCATAGCCAGGGAAACTACAGGGCCATCCTGGGAGAAAGATACATAAGTAACGGCATATTCCTGACGTTCCTCTAACCAAACAATACGTGGATCTTCCACTCCAAATTGTTCTTCATCCAGCCCCGGGTCAGGTACAAGAGCAGGCTCATCATCAACTACCCAATTGGTTTTGCCGTCTTTACTCCTGGCCCTGGTCAAATGGGAAAATCCGCGCATATCTTCTACCCTGACCAGCATCAGGGTTTCCCCGTTATGTTCTATTACACCGGGGTTGAAAGTGGAATTGCAGGCATATGGCCAGCGGTCAGGCGAAAGAATTGGATTTCCATCATAACGCTTAAAATGGTTTGCCGGTTTTTGGTGAATATATGGGTTCATATAGTTCACACCTCCTTGTGGTTCTATTGTTCTTCCTTTTTCTTTTTCTTCCTGCTTTTATTTCTCTAATTTAACATAACAATTATTTATGGTGCTTAATATATTATTAATATCAGTAAAGAGCACACTTAATAATGTTAACATATTATCGAAAAATATAAAATCATTTTTTTGCGGCAATGTTAAAAAGAGTTACTGCCTGTTACCTATTTTAGATTCCGTGCCCTGAAGCAGTTTTCTTATGTTATCCCTATGCCGGACAATCAATACAGCAGATACCCCTACCCCAAAAATCACGTGTTCCCATGTATACTCAAACAGTTCCGTGAAGTTTAATATTAAAAATGTTACGGGAATCAAAACAGCAGCAGTAATAGAACCCAGAGAAACATAACGCGTGAGAGCCACAATTACCACAAAAATTACTATTATGCTCAAAACGGGCAATAAAAAATCCGGCATGAGCAGTAAAACACCCAGGGCTGTCGCCACTCCTTTGCCTCCCTTAAAACGCAAAAAAATGGGAAAACAATGCCCGCAGACTACCAGAAATCCGGAAAGGAGCATCACCGCCGGTTCCACTTCCATGTATCGGGCTGTTCCTATAACTGCCAAACCTTTTCCCATATCCAAGACAAGAACTATCACCCCATACACCGGCCCCATGCTGCGTAAAATATTGGTAGCTCCAATATTTCCACTGCCATGTTCTCTTATGTCTATGTTTTGAACCCTCTTGCTTATGATTAAGCCAAATGGCACCGAACCCAACAAATAAGAAAACAGCGCCAGTAAAAAAAAGCTTGATGCTTCCCCCATAAAATACACCCCTTCTATAACTCTTTTTGGCAAATATGTTTTATCTTTATCCGGGCAAAAAATTCAACCTGGCGCACCAGAATTTTAAGATTTTATGCTGCCTTTTTCACCCCACCGTTTTTGCGTTCCTTTCGGCTTCAATTTGAATACCAGAGGTGTTCCTTCAAAACCGAAGGCTTCCCGCCATCGGTTTTCCAGGTAACGCAGGTAAGAAAAATGTATTAACTGGGGATCGTTAACAAAAAACACAAAAGTAGGCGGCTGAATATGCGGCTGGGTTACATAAAATAAATTGGCCTTTTTACCTTTTTTAGTCGGCGGCGGGTTGACCAGCAGGGCATCCTGCAGCAATTCGTTAAGTAGCGGTGTAGAGATTCTCTTTTTGCTTTCTTCATCTACTTTTTGAACAACTTCTGTAATTTTCCCTACTCCCCGTCCTTTTAAGGCCGAAACAAATAACACGGGGGCATAATCCGCAAATGCAAACACCTTTCTGATCTCTTTGCGGTATTCATCGGCTCCCTTTTCTTGCGGATTGGTTAAGTCCCATTTATTTAAGACAAATATTAAACCCTTACCGGCTTCATGAGCTATTCCGACAATTCTTTGATCCTGCTCACTAAAACCGGCATCGGCATCAAATACTACCAGGACTACATCTGCTTTGCGGGCAGCTTTTACCGCCCGAAGGACGCTGTAATATTCTACATTTTCTTTAATCCTGGAGCGGCGGCGCAGTCCTGCCGTATCAACCAGCATAAGCCCTTTTCCCTCATGCTCTAAAAATGTATCTATGGCATCTCGCGTAGTACCCGGTTCCTCGTCAACAATCACTCTTTCCTTTCCCAAAAGGCAGTTTATCAATGAAGACTTGCCTACATTGGGACGGCCCACTACCGCTACTTTGATAACATCCTGCAGGCAGCTATCCGGGGCATCTTCTGGGGGAAGCTCCCATACTACTTTATCAAGTAGATCACCGCTGCCTAAGCCATGGGAAGCTGAAACCGGAAAGGGCTCACCAAGACCAATTTCGTAAAATGCATAAGTTTCCCACTCATGCCTGCTTCCTTCTGCCTTGTTTACTACCAACAGTACTTTTTTACGGGACTTGCGCAGGTAATTAGCAATTTCGTAGTCAAGTGGTGTTATACCCTCAAGGGCATCTACCAGCATTAACACAAAATCAGCCTCTTCTACAGCCAATTCCACCTGGCGATGAACCTGTGTTTCCAGGGAACAACTATCGCCAAATGTTATGCCTCCCGTATCTATGAGGGTGAATTCACGTCCCCTCCATTCCGCCTTTCCATAAAGCCGATCTCTGGTTATACCGTATTCTTGATCTTCTATAGCCGTCCGCCCTCCCGTGAGGCGGTTGAACAAAGTCGACTTGCCAACATTTGGCCTTCCTACAATAGCTACAACGGGGACTGACATTGCTCTGATTCTCCTTTTTCTCCCAGGGAATCAATGTTAGAAGACAATTCACTTAAATTAAACACCGGTATTAGTTTTACCCCCAAAATTGCAGCCACTTCTTCCGGGGTACGCCCATCCAAAAAAACACTTTCCCCTTCTTTTAACATCACTCCCGGCACAATGAGAGCATCCCCCAAATCCTTGCCCTGCAATGCTTCCAATAGATCAAAGCCGGCAAGCAACCCTGAAACCGTTACAGCGGGACCATAAAAAGTGTTGGGCACCACTTCCAGGTTAGCCTGCAGATTGCTTATTTTATTAATATCATGAACAACCGGCGCCAATAATTCTCCGGTAGATTCACCTGTTACTACGGTTAATTTTAAGGGAGACGCCGGAGCTTTTAATTTCGAATTCCCGGACCATTCCCGGTATTCTTCCTTAAAAAGCCGGATTATCCCGACCCCGTTGGAAAGTTGAGGAAAATCTTCATAAGACTCTTCCGGAGGCACGGGCACCCCCGCTGCCAGATAAAACTCGTCGGCAAGAAAAGCAAAGCGCGAGCCTCTTTTGCGCAGCATTCGCTCTTGAAAGCGATGAACCGTTTGCACCGTTTCTTCAGCTTCCCCTTTGCTCACGGGATTCAAGGGAGTAAGGTTATCGCGGTGGGCCGTTAACCCCACCGGCACTACCGCTACGCTTTTCATGGCCTTCCCCAGGAAAGCAAGGTCATTTAAACTCCTTTCCAGTTCTGCACCGTCATTCCAGCCGGGGCACACTACAATTTGCCCGTGCAGATGTATGCCCTTTCTGGTTAAGAAGCGGAGCTTGCGCATAATTTTCCCTGCCTCGGGATTACGCATCATCTTCTGCCTCAACCTGGAACGTGTGGCATGAATGGAAACATAAAGGGGCGAAATTTTATCTTTGACAATCCGCTTCATATTTCTCGCAGTAAGGTTGTTTAAAGTAATATAATTACCCTCCAAAAAAGAAAGACGGTAATCATCATCTCGAAAGTAAACCGTTTGGCGCATGCCGGGAGGATTCTGGCTTATAAAGCAGAAAACGCAGTTGTTAGCACATGTTTTTACCGGATCAATGGTATGGGGGGAAAAACTTAAACCCAGTGGCTCCTGGAAATCTTTTTCTATTTCTATAACCCACGGCTCTTCGTCCCTTTTTAGTATTTCCAGTTCAATTTCTTCTTCAGCCGTAAGCAAACGATAATCAACTATATCAGCTGGTTTTTTATCATTAATGCTAAGGAGGATGTCGCCTTCTTCCAAACCAACTTCCTCGGCCACCGAACCGACCATCACGCTTGATATATAAATACCTTTTGATTTATCCGCCTCAGTCTCAAACATATTAAAAGCCCTTTCCTATGGCATCAATAATTTTTCTTAACAAAGTTCCAATTCTTCTAAAATAATGTAATTATAGTTACTCAACATTATAATGTCAATCAATTTTTTTGACAATTTTTATTCTCATTCATAAATAATACCTAAATAATAAACATCATCATGGGGAAAAAAACAACCGTAATGAGTCTTACGGTTGTTTTACTAAGAATATTGCCTAATAAAACTCTTTTATATCTTTTGCCTGCTACTGCTTTTCATTATTAAAGAGATCCCCGAACACGTCTCCCAGAGTTACTCCGCTGCCGTTTTCCGCATTATATGAAACATTTGCATCGTCAACGGCGCGGTTCTGAGCTTCTTTTATACTTAAGCTGATGCGTTTATTTTCCGGCCTTAAATCAAGGATTTTTACATCCACGGCAGCGCCTTCTTCCAAAACCTCTTTGGGGTGAGTTACATGATGATCGGCAACTTGAGAAACATGCACCAATCCTTCCACACCGGGCATTATTTCTACAAAGGCGCCAAAATCAACCAGGCGGGTGACCGTACCGCCTGTTATTTCCCCTATTTTGAATTTGCGCGTCACTTCTTCCCAGGGATCGGGTTGGGTTTGCCGGATGCTCAAACTAATTTTTTCTTCCTCGGGGAGCACTTTTAATATCTTCACCTTAACATCATCACCTTCATTGAGAACATCCCGGGGGTGATTCACCCTTCCCCAAGATATCTCGGACACATGAACCAGCCCGTCAATACCTCCCACATCTATAAAAGCCCCAAACTTTGTTAGGCGGCGCACAATGCCATTAACTTCACTTTCCTCTTGCAAATTTTGCAGGGTTTCCTCTTTCTTGCTTTCGTTATATTCTTCGATGTACTTTTTACGGGAAACTATAACCTTTTCTTTTTCCTGATCGATTTCTATGACCTTAAAAGGGACTTCCTGGTTTTGAAATTGATTAAATTCAGGGATATACTGTACATCCACATGGGAACCGGGCATAAAACCTTCTATACCTGCTCCCAGTTCTACAATTATTCCCGCAGAAACAACATTTTTCACTTTCCCGTAAATGGTTTCCCCACTTTCAAGAACCTCCCAAAGCCTTTCCCAAAGCTTCATCCTTTCCAAGCGCCGATGCGAAACCAGTATTTCCCCTTCCTCATCCTTCACCTTGATAATTAATACTTCCAATTCCGTATTAAGAGGAAACTTTTCTGCCAGGGTTTCTCCTTCACGCAGAAAAACCTCTCCGCCGGGCAGCAAGGCTTCCATTTTATTACCCAAGTCTATCATAACGCTGTCTTCTTCCACCTGCACTACTACCCCGGTGGCCACCTCCCCTTCCTGAAAGGTTTTTATCTCAAGGGGATAATCAAATAAATCTTCTTCTTTTTCCGTTTCCTTTCCGGAATCTTCAGGTTCAGCCAATGTGGCTGCGGAAGCATCATCACTTTCCTCTGCATCTTCCAAAGTTTCTCCGCTTTTTGCCGCAGTTTCCGGCGCGCCCTCTATTTCTTCCTCTTTTTCTTCTTCAGTTTCTTTTTCGGAAACGCCAGCATCTTCTTCTGACGCGGTTTCTTCGGTTACTTCTTCCCGGGTAAGAGCTGCATCCTCACTGTCCTTTGCGGCTACCTCACCAGTTTGTTCTTCATCTATTGCTTGAGAAACTTCTTCTTTCAATTCAGCGGAATCTGCCGAAGCCTCTTTTTCGGAAACAACCTCCCCTGCTTCCGCCGGCGCAGTTTCTACCGGCACTTCCGTTTCTTCACTTGCCAACTCTTGGGTTGCTGCTTCTTCTGTCTGCTCCATGATGTCAGTCGATTCTTTACTCTCTGCTTCTTTTTGTTCAAGATCATCTGCATTATCTAGTGTGTGTTCTTTTTCTTCATTTTTTATTTCTTCCATTTTTGCCAATACCTCCTTAATAATCCAATCGGGGGTCGATGCCCCGGCAACGACTCCCACCAAATTAATATCACTAAACATTTCCTTATTTATATCTTCGCCCCCCCCTACCCGGTAAGTAGGCGTTTTACGAATACATAACTTAACAAGTTTTTCCGTATTGCTACTTTCCGAGCTCCCGATAACAATCATCAAGTCTGCCTGCGAGGCCATTTCTTCCGCTTCTTCTTGTAATTCTACCACTGCCGGGCACAATGTATCATGAACTTCGCCGTCCTCCACCATGGACTTAAACTTTTGCGCTGCGCTCTCAAAAGATTTTTTTTCCTGGGTAGTTTGGGCGATCAAAGCTGCCGGCGAACTTATATTTTTCCGGGTTAACGCCTGAATGGAAGAAGCCACAATGGCCTTATCCCCCGTCCATTTCACAATGCCTTTTACTTCGGGGTGGTCAGGCTTGCCCCATATCACCACCTGGTATCCCTTTTCGGTAAGTTCTTGGGCTAATCTCTGCACTTTTCTTACACGAGGGCAGGTGGCATCATGGTGAATAATTTCAGGATTATTGAGCACTTCCTCCAAGATATCCGGCCCTTCTCCGTGAGTTCTAATAATAAGATTGCCTTTTTCCACTTCCTCCGGGGAAGAAACTGCTTTTATACCCTGAGAACTTAAATATTTTTCTACTTCTTCGTTATGGACTAAAGATCCCAGGGTATAAACTTCACCCTCTTCCCGGGCAAGGTCTGAAGCCATCTCCACAGCCCTGCGCACTCCTGTGCAAAAACCGGCGTGTTTACTGCACCTAATTTCCATTCCATTTCACTCCTCTTCTCCAAAAAATCCCTTAAATTTCATCCTTCAATTTTTTTATTTCATCCATTATCTTATAGCTTACTCTCCTCACCTCGTTACGTGTAATTTTATTTGATTTCTCCTTTGGAGCAAAATAAATAGGTGCCCCAATGTTAATTTTTATCGGCCTGAACAGACGGTAAGGCCCTTTTATGGCTACCGGTATAACCGGCTCACCTCCCCTTAGAACAATCAAAGAAGGTCCATGATGCGGTTTTTGCAGTTCACCGGTCTTGCTCCTGCTTCCTTCCGGGAAAAGCCCCAAACTCTTCCGTTCTTTCAATGCATTCAAAGCATGCTGAATGGCCTGGCGATCTGCTTTATACCTGCGCACGGGAAAAGCCCCCAGCTTTCTAATCAGGTAACTGAAAATTGGTATCTGAAAAAGCTCCCCCTTGGCCATAAAACATATTTGAGTTCCCGTACGTACCGCCCCCCCTACCAGAGGAGGATCGAACCAATTAATATGGTTGGAACATATAATATAAACACCCTCTGAGGGGATATTTTCCCGTCCGTATATCTTCCAGCGAAAAAACAACCGGAAAAATATGCTAAATACTGCCCGGGCCAACTTGTAAAACAAACCACCCGCATTTAAATCTGTTGCTTGTCTGGCTTCAGCCTCAGTATTATTCAATCCGAACATTTTACCTCTCCGGCATAACCGGCTATTACTTCTACTACTTGTTGTATGCCCATATTAGTAGTATCCACCACTATTGCCCCCGGGGCTACCTCCAGGGGAGAAACATCTCTGCTGCTGTCTATGTTATCCCTCATGCCGATTTCTTTTGCAATTTCTTCCTTAGAAGAATGTTGCCCCTTAGCACGACATTCTTCCCAGCGTCTCTTCACCCTTTCCTCCGGCGATGCATCCAAATATATTTTTAAGTCTGCATGGGGTAGAACACAGGTCCCAATATCCCGGCCATCCATGACTACTGCTCCATACTGACGGGCAATTTCTTGCTGTAAAGCCACCATGGCTTCTCTCACCATGGGCACAGCAGAAACCTGAGATACATACCCGTTTACTTCCGCACTCCTTATCTCTGCGGTTACTTCAGTACCATCAAGGAATATGCGGGAGCTTTCCTGCTCGCCTTTGACATCAATTTGCGTATCTTCTATAAGTGAATTTAATTTTTTTTCATCTTTAATATCCGTGCCTGTGCGTAAAATTTTTAAAGTAATCACCCTGTACATGGCTCCTGAATCCAGGTACTTAATATTTAGCCGCTTGGCCAATTCCCTGGCTATGGTACTTTTCCCCGCTCCGGCAGGCCCATCAATAGCTATATACAGAGTTACTCCCTCCCCGGCTTAATATTTCTTAAGTTTATTGGATTATTAAGAACTCTTATTACAGACAACCCGCATAATATTAACTTAATAAATAAACAAGACACCGTATACCTTAACCGGCTTCTGCATAAATGCAGAAAGATTGGTATTACCAGGTGTCCTGTAAATCTTCTCTTAATTTCCGCGCTTCACCTAGATACAAATGTTTAATTTCTTCCTGACCCTTTAGCGTGTTCGCCAATATCATCACTCTTATACACTGGCTCACCGCACCGGGTACATCTATTTCAGTGGTACAAAAAAGGGGAACATTTTTCCATCCCAATGAGCGAACAGCTTTAGCTGGAAATGCGGCATTTAAATCCGGGGTTAATGAAAAAAATACAGCAGAAACATCTTCCACTTTCACATCATTTGCCCTTACCATTTCCTCAACCAGTTCAGCAGTTGCCTGAATAATTTCCTCACTACTATTCTCTTCTACCGTAATAGCTCCTCTAATTCCCCTCACCATAACCTGTTCCACTGTCAACCTCTCCAACTCTGCCTAATTACTAAACCTTACTCCACCTTCATGCCTCATAAACTTCCTCAACCTTTGCTTTATCTCACTATATAACAAATACTAAAGTTTGACAAGATCTTTCTAAACCATTCTTTGCCTTTATAAAAAATTTAGTTTTCATAATCAAACTACTGCATGTAAAGTCTACGGAAAAACTCGCTGAATTTAACAAAAAGCTTCTCTACTTCTTTGGAGCTCATCTTAATCTTAGAAGGGCTTAATATCTCCACCCGGCGAAATTCTTCCCGGGAAATCAGGTAGACACAATCTTCCAGAGAAGCAGCCATGATAGTTAATTCAATGGGAGCGTAAGTAACTTCTTCTTCCGTGTCATCGTATTCTTCCAATACGGTGAAGATCTCATATACCTCAATATTTTCAATCTTGACGCCCTGCAAAGGAGTGTTTTTCCAAAAAGCCACTTTTTGCTCCCTGATGGTTTCCGCTACTTCTTCCGAAGACTTCCCGCCAAAGAAAAACCTGGGAGGGCGAGCTTTTCCCCGGTAATCCAGGCGCACTTTCAAGCGGATTGTATCGGGGTCGTATTCCAGAATTTCAGCTTTGTCTTGTTCTTCGCTTCCCTCTTTTATTTTCTCTTCTGCATGTCCACTCTTCTGTTCACTTTCCCGCAAATCGGATGTTAACAAGTCGTTTCTTTGAGTTAAAAAATCAACATGGTTTTCTTCTCCCATCATAAACATTTTCCTACCCCTCTCTTTCATTTAATCAGAGTCAACTTACCCAGATTATAATTATTTATTATTTTACCCCTTCATTAGTGGCAATTTCTTTTAATTACCCCTAATTTCCTGCTTCAAACTAGTTAAAATCCTTTAACAATGCTTTTTATGAGTCTTCATTCCCATTTTCCTCCCCCGCTAACCCCACCAGTTTTTGCAAACCCTCTATTTCTATTTTATGAAGGTAGCGGTAAGAACCGGGAGCCAGGCCTTCTACTTCCAAAAAAGCAAAACGGATTCTTTGCATTTTTCGCACGGGGTGCCCCACCGCTTGAAACATGCGCTTAACCTGCCTCTTCCACCCCTGATGCAGCGTTACATCCAGCAGGGCATTTCCACCGCTATTAATCATTTTTACTTTCCTTATTTGAGCGGGGGCAGTTTTGCCTTCTTCCAGAATTACTCCCCGGCGCAGATGCTGCAAAACAGTATGCGCTGGCAATCCTGCTACCTCTACCCGGTAAGTCTTGGGCACTTCATAACTTGGATGAGCCAGGCGATAGGCCAACTCCCCGTCGTTGGTAAATAACAACACCCCGCTAACATCTTTATCCAACCTTCCCACGGGATAGACCCTCACCGGCAGGTTCGGCAAAATATCTCCCACAGCGGGACGACCTCCGGGGTCATGCATGGTGGTCACATAGCCGCGGGGCTTGTGCAGCAATATATATAAATACCGGCTCGGCGGAAGTACCGGGCGGCCGGAAACCTCAACTATATCACCGGGGTTAACCCGGGTTTGGGGCAAATAAGCCACTTCACCGTTAACTTCCACCATTCCCGCCCGGATTAATTCTTCAGCTTTGCGGCGGGACGCTACTCCCGCTCGGGAAAGGTATTTAGACAATCTCAAGGGTCAACCACCATACCTTGCTTTAAATTCCGGCCAAACATGCACCAATAAGACCGGCATATTTCCATTGAAGCGCCTTGACCCGCTTAAATTTTTAGCCAAATATATAAACTCTCCGCCTGCACCTGCGATGATTTACCACTGTCTTGGCCGGTTATACCTGCGGCGCTTCTGCTTTCTTTTTTTAAGTAAAATTAATTATTTTGTTTCTTTTTTTAAGGGAGGAAGTTCGTCCACATTTTCAAGACCAAAATACTGCAAAAATTCAGGAGTAGTGGCAAAAAGAACGGGTTTTCCGGGGGAATCCTTGCGCCCGGCGGCTTTGATCAGCTTACGCTGCAAAAGGTTTTCCAAAACTCGATCGGAATTAACCCCCCTAATGTCTTCAATTTCCGCCCTGGTAACGGGCTGTTTATAAGCAATAATAGCCAGGGTTTCCAGGGCAGCGTTAGAAAGAGAACCAGCTGTTTCCCGCGAAAACAATTTTTCTACGTAAGAAGCTGCCTCGGGTTTAGTTCCCAACTGCACCCCTTCTTCCTGGCGGTACAAGCGAATTCCCCTGTCTTCCCGCTGAAATTCTTTAGCGAGCTCCTCTATTAAGGCATCCGCATCCTCTGCAGAAATCTCTAAAATAGAAGCTATCTTTTCTATTTGCAAGGGATCTTCCCAGGCAAATAAAAGCGCTTCCAGAAGGGATTTTTTAGATGCGGCATCATTCATGTGTTTCCCTCTCTTTATTTCCTGCGTTACCTTCTTCTTTCTTCCCAACCTTGAAGGCAGAGGGGATTATTTCAATAAGAATAGGCCCCAGGTTATATTGCTGCCAAACCCTCACTTTTTTCTGCAAAGTTAAATCAAGCACGGCAATAAAAGTAGTTACGATTTCTGCAGGGCTACGGGTTTCCAACATCGAATCCAGGTAAACTGCTTTCTGTCTTTGAGAAAGGCGCCGGATAATCAAATTTTTCCGTTCAAGCAAATTATATTCTTCCATCGGTTCAATATGGGGTTCCTTTTCGCGAGTTAACTTTCTTTGCATAATACCCTTCATGGCTGACACTAACTTTTCCAGCATCCCTTCCCGGAAAAAAAATGTTTCCTGCCTGGTAACATACATTATTTTGGGATCACCGGTGGAACGGAAAAAAATTTTTTGCTGTTCTTCTTCTCGCTTCTGAAAATAGTTTGCCGCCAATTTAAAAGCGCGGTATTCTATAATACGCCGGATTAATTCTTCACTGCTGTGTATGGAAAACAAGCCTTCCCCGGTTTCCTCTACCACCGCCGCTTCACTGTTTGCCGGCAGCAGCATTCTAGATTTCAACCGAAGTAGGGTGGCTGCCATAACCAGGAATTCACCGGCTATTTCCAGGTTAAATTCCTCCATGAGCCGGAGATAATCCAGATACTGTGCCGTTATTTCCGTCACGGAAACAGACCATATGTCTATTTCCTGTTTGCGCACCAGGTCATATAGAAGTTCAAACGGCCCTTCATACACCGGCAGCTTTACTACATAAGACACCCCTTACCAGCTCCCCCTGATTACGCGGGAAAAACTGCCGAATAAAAACACTCCGCAGCCTTCCCCCGGCAATGTTTCCTAAATAAAAAAAGAATATGTCCCTCCGGCATCTTCATAAATTTAAAGCCCCATAGCCTCCCTGACTTCATCCAGCGTAGCTCCGGCAGCCCGGCGGGCGTGACGGGCACCATGTTCCAAAACTTCTTCCAGGTATGCAGGCCACCCCATAAGTTCCTGCCTTTTTTCGTAAATAGGCCGGATGAATGCTTCCAGCTTCTCGGACAATTTGTTTTTACAATCCACACAGCCAATTTCGCCGCTCCGGCAGGATTCCTCAATTTGGGAAAGCTCATCCGGATTAAAAACTTGATGAAAAGTATGGACAGTGCATACTTCCGGGTTACCGGGGTCGTTTCGCCGGATTCTGCCGGGATCGGTAATCATCATGCGCACCTTTGCCGAAATTTCTGCCGGGTCTTCCGAAAGGCGGATATAATTATCGTAGCTTTTACTCATTTTGCGTCCGTCTATGCCCGGTACCAGAGGGAATGAATGCAGCCTGGTTTCAGGCTCGGGAAAAACCGGCCGGTAAAGGTGGTTGAAACGGCGGGCTACCTCCCGTGTGATTTCCACATGGGGGGCCTGATCTTCCCCCACCGGCACCGCATCAGCTTTATAAATAAGGATATCCGCCGCCTGCAGCAAAGGATAGCCTAAAAAACCGTGGGTGTGCAGCTCACGCCCTTCAAGCTCCCGCAGTACTTCTTTAAAAGTAGGGCACCTCTCCAACCAGGCAATGGGAGTAAACATGGAAAATAAAAGATAAAGTTCCGCGTGTTCTTTCACATCAGACTGACGGAAGATGGTAGCCTGATCAGGGTCGAGGCCTGCGCTGAGCCAGTCTAAAACCATTTCCCCGATACTTCCCTTAATATTTCCCGGATCTTCATAATCGGTGGTTAAGGCATGCCAATCGGCAACAAAAAAATAACAACGATAATCCTGCTGTAAATCCACCCAATTCTGAAGGGCTCCCAGGTAATTCCCAATATGAAGTAATCCACTGGGACGCATTCCGCTTAACATTACCTGCCGCGTAGTCATCATTTACATCCACCTTTGCTTTGCCATTTATATTTTTTTCGAATCAGCTATATGCTTAAAGCTAAAACATTAAATACGGCGCTATGCTTATGCCGGTAACAGCAGAAACAACAACATCAAAAATACTAACAATCAGCCCGGCCAGCGGCCATAATATGGCACCCAGGATGCCGAATACAAGCAAGAATATTAAAATTAAAGGCGCATAAGCTTCTATTTGTTGATATATGCCCATGGAGGAAGGCGGCAGCTGGGAAGCCAATATTTTGGAACCGTCCAGCGGCGGGATGGGCAGTAAATTGAAAATGCCCAGGATAATATTTAACTGAATTAATACGATCATAAAAAGCAGGAAAAGCTCCCCCACCGTTCCCATTCCTATAAATCCCGCGCCGAGTATAAAAGCCAGGACAAGCATGGTAAGAAACCCCAGGGCAAAATTGGTCAAAGGACCGGCAAGAGAAACCCACAAAAGGCCGCCGCGCAGATCACGAAACATACGGGGGTTTATGGGCACCGGCCGGGCCCAGCCAAAACCTACCAGCAGTATCATGAGGGTTCCTATGGGATCCAGGTGGGATATGGGATTTAAAGTCATGCGCCCCGACATTAATGCCGTCCGATCGCCGTATGCATAAGCCACCCTCGCATGGGCGTACTCATGAAAGGTTAAAGCAATGAGCAGCGCCGGTATAATAGCAATAATAGTTTGTGGGTTGTTTAGGATCCCCATATATTAGCTCCTTTAATTAGTGTGAATACTTCGGCATAAGCTAATTTTTCACCGGAATATTTCTCATATAACTTTACCACAAAGTCCGCCGCTTAACAAATAACGCCCATATAAAATAGCTCCCAGCTTATTGCCGGTAACTGCTCAGGGTGGGGAGATAAATCATCCTTTTCCTACATTTTGCCATATCAGTCCCGGGAACTTTCGCCATTATTCTCCCCGTTTGCAGTTTCCTCCTTAAGGTAAGAAAGCACAAAATTTCGCTCATCTTCCACGGAGCGGATGCGCCCCTCCATAATGGCTTCTTTAAGTTTCTGCAAAATCTCACCGTACTTAGGTCCCGGGGGAAATCCCATTTCTTTCAGGTGATGGCCGTCCAGGGCAGGCTGCACTTTGCGCAGATGATCCCAGTATAATTGGGGAAGCTCCCTTACACGGGAATCAGGCGCCAGGGCCCTTAATAACAGCAAAGCTTCCACCGGCAAAGGTTCCAGCAATTGAGAAACCCGGGAAGGGCTCACCTGTTCTTCCGAGAGTTTTTTTATTAACCCGGGCAATTCGCAGGCTGCCTCCACCATTCTTTGCACTTTATGACGGGAATAACCCAAACGGATTCCCAGGAACCGCACTCTTTCCGGGGGAAGCCCGAAAAAGAAAGCAGACAAATAAGTAATTTCAGGATCCGGAGCCCTCTTCCACTCTCTATTTTTTGCCCAGCGCAATGATTCCCGGGCGCTCTCCAACCTCTTCCATGTGCGGGAATTAGGGCGAATGCGGGGAAATATCTGCGTTAAAATGTTGAATTCTTCCAGCCTTTTCAAAAGAGCGGGAGGATTCGGTTCGCCAAAAATCAACCTTACCTCCATGCTGAGGCGGCCCCGGCTTACTTTTTTCAGCAAGCGCTTTTTCACCGCTTTTTGCAGAAAATCCAGGGTTTCATCGGACATATAAAAATTAAGCCTTTGCTCGAAACGTATTGCCCGCAATATACGCAGGGGATCATCCACAAAACTCAAATGGTAAAGCACACGAATGACCCCTGCCTGCAAATCCTTCCGCCCGCCAAAAAAATCATAAACCTTTCCGAATGACCCCGTATTTAAAGAGCAGGCCAGGGTGTTAATGGTAAAATCCCGGCGAAAAAGGTCATTTTTAAGGCTGGAAGCCTCTACCTGGGGAGGAGCAGCCGGGCTTACATATATTTCACTGCGAGCGGTAACCAGATCGAGCCTCATGCCTTTCTCCAGGAATATGGAAGCGGTCCCGAAGGGCTCAAATAAATGTAGTTTGCCCTGCAAGTCTTCATTCAACCGGCGGGCAAAGGAGAGGGCATCGGGAGTAACCGCCAGGTCAAGATCTTCGGGCAAATTTAATCCCAGGAGCATATCACGGATGCAGCCACCCACCAGGTAAACCTGGCAACCTTCACTCTCCGCCGCCTGGCTAATAATAAATAATATTTTCTGGAGTTCGGCAGGCATTACCCGGCTGATAAGCAGTGTCAGGTCATTCATTTCGGCAATATTTAGGTCTGACCCCTGCCCTCTCGCCGCTTTTTTAATTCCACCATCTTTCGGCAAACTCTTACCCGGGGAGTGCAATACCGCATAAGTATCATTCCTGGCCGCATCAATGTGGTATAAAGAGCGAAGAATATCTTTCCTGGTGACGATGCCCACCAGCCCCTCGGCATCAACGGGATCTTCAACGATAGGTACCCGCCCGATGTTGTTATCAATCATTAAACTCCGCAGGGAGTTAATGGAAGTTTCAGGAGAAGCGGTAATTACTTTATTGCTCATAAACGCCTTCACGGGAGCATGTTCCAGCTTGTGCTGCTGAGCTTTGTAGAGATCTTTGCGCGAAATAATACCAGTAATTTTTCCACCTTCAACCACAACCAGCCCACTATGCCCGTGGTTATCCAGCAAATCAATAGCTTCGGCTGCCCGGGCATTAATATCAATAGTCTTTACCGGCGCGGAAGCTATATCCCGAGCCCGCAAGGGGAAAGGCAGGCTCAAATACAGAGCATCCATTAAATCCCGGCGGGCTTGCTCCAGCGACACATCTTTCAAACTCGTGGAAACCGCCCGGGGGTGCCCCTTGACCTTCCAAAAGCTCAATATTTTCAAAAGATTAATATCATCACGGTAAGCCCGGGCTATCATGTGAATTTTGTTTTCCATACTCACCAGGCAAAAGGCGACTTCCGCTTCTTCAATGGAAGCTATGCGGTGCAGAAGTTCCGCCACCCCATGTATATATTCTTCTGTTGTAGCCAAACTGCAAAGCACTTTTCGCTGATTAATCTCCATAAATTCGCTCTGGGAAATAAGGCTTTCAAATAAAGACTTCTGGCCGGAAGTCAAGGGACTCTGGAAATATTCCTGCACCATCTCCGTATTGATGCCCAGCCTCCACAGGTAAGCAAAAGCTTCTACATCCCGCATGGTAGTGGTGTTGAAGGCCAGGCACCCGGTATCTTCATAAATGCCCAGAGCCATAATAGTGGCTTCCAGCTCCGTCAAAATAATTTCCCTATTCTTTATTTCTTCCACCAGAAGAGTGGTGGTAGCGCCTATCTCTTCCACCCTTTCCCAATCTCCGCTAATGTCGTCTGCCTGATGGGGGTGATGATCATAAACATGTATTTGTATTTCCTTCTCCAGAAAATTTGATATATGTTTCAACCTCTGCTGCTGACGGGTATCCACGACAACCAGCAGCTTATAGGAAGGCGCCAGGTAAGCCGATTCAATTAAGGGCAAAAAATCACGGTAAAGATTTATAAAGTTGCGCACGTTACTATTGAGCATGCCGGGAAGCACTATGGCGGAATCAGGGTAAATTTTCTGCGCTGCCACCGCTGAAGCTAAGGCATCAAAATCTGCGCGGGCATGAGTAGTAATAAGGGTTTCCATACCAATACCTCCGGACAAATTAAGCTTTCCTTATTATAACATAACGGGGAAAAGAGCAAAATTAAGCACTTTCTTGAAGAACATTATTCTTAAAGAATCATAATATTTTTGACTTCTTCTCTCATAGTGGTTACGATGAATATAGAAATTACTTTGCGCATCCAGTCAGGGAATATAAATCCTTATCAATTTGTAAGATGTAAAAATAAGTGCTGAAATATTTTTTTTCAATTGTTTCTACCGGCTAAGTTTTATAAATTCTGCACATTCATATTACAGGGGGGAATAATAGTGCCTGCAAAAAAGAAAAACAATAATAAGAAAAAAACCCGCACCAAAAAATTAATAATTTTGGCAGTGGTAATTTTGCTACTGGGAGGGGGGAGTATCTGGGGCTACAGTTATTTTTTTTCCGCAGAAGAACAAGTGATTCCCGAGAGCCCCGAACCTACACCGGTAGAGGAAGAGGAGGAAGAATTTATTTCTCCCTACACAGGACTTCCCATTGAAGAAGAAAATCTTTTAAAACGCCCCTTTGCCATACTCATAGATAACCATCCCAAAGCCCGTCCCCAATACGGCATAAAAGATGCTTCCTACGTGTATGAGGTCATAGCAGAAGCAGGCATAACCCGGTTGCTTTCAATCTTTCCTCATAAAAATGACATAAATTACGGGCCTGTACGCAGCCTGCGCCCCTACTACGCCCACCTCTCCAGAGAACATGACGCCATTATGGCTCACTGCGGTTATTCAGAGCAAACTGCCAATATAATATGGCAGGATGACTATGCCAACATTGACGAAGGTCCCTATCCGAGGTACTACTACCGTGAACCCACCCTGCCGTCCCCGCATAACCTCTTTACCAGCATTGAAAATTTAATAGAAGGGGCGCGGGACTTTGATATTTACCGGGAAGTAGAAGCGGAGCCGCTTTTCGAGTTCCGGGAAAACAACCCCACCGGCACGGTGGAAGAAGTAGAAATTCCCTTTAGCTCGCATAACCATGTGACTTACAAGTGGAACGACAGCCGGGAAGGATACGAAAGATATGTTAACGAACAGCCGCACAGGGATGCTCATTATGATGAACAGATACTGGTAAATAATATTATCGTGCAGTACGCCGGATACAGATTTATTTCCCATGTGCATCGGAAATACGAGATTGTAGGCAGCGGAGAAGGGCTGCTCATAAAAAATGGGCGAGCGGAAGAAATCACCTGGGAAAAAGAAGATCACAGCCAACAGACGAACTTTTACGGGAAAAACGGGGATCCACTAAAAGTTTACCCCGGCAACACCTGGATACACATATTATCCCCAGGTAAAGAAGCCGTTTTAACCGAAAAAGAAGAAGAAAACACCGGGGAGTAAAGACGGATATCCGGCTTTTGAAATGTGATCCTCTCATTGCTCTCATTGCTACAATATAAAAAAGTGAGGACCCCTAATAAATACTTTAATGGGACCCTCACTTAATATCATTTTTTTCCGAAACATGCTTCCGCTTTGACCGGCGTGAACCGGATTTTTTCTTCAGATCAGTCTTCGTCCGGATCAGGCAGGGCGGGCTTCACATAGTAGATAGTATTTAAACTCACTTCGCCTTCAATACCTAAACCCATATCGCCTTTTTCCAAATTATTAAGGAGAAAAAGGTCGTCACTGCTGTATTCTTCTTCCCCTGCACTGGTAAAAACCTCATATGCCAAAACTACACTGTTACTATCCTCTTCTTCATCGTCTTCAATAGATATGGTCACCTCGGTAATGACACCGTCGCTGGTTATCTGCCAGTCATTAACCCACAGATGGCCGTCATCTAATTTCAACTCATAAACTTCTCCATCGCCCTGGTAATTATCGTCTTCGGAGATGAAAACAGCGTTGCGGAGTTCGTTTCTTAACCCGTTCTCCACCTGTCTTACATTTTGCTGAAGGCGCGCCCTGGAGACCCCGGCATCGTAGCTAAGCACTCCGGAAGAAAACAAAGCATACCCCAACAGCAATACAATCAACAAGATAACCGTGGCCACCAAGAGCTCCACCAGGGTAAAACCTTTATTGTCATTAAGTATCTTTTTAATCATCTTAATCATCAGGTTCCCCCCTGACGAACGAAGTTAGTTTTTCATAATCATCTCCCTGGTCATAAAAAACCACTATTGTTAGCTCGTAACCGACTACATTGAATTCAGCATAGGCATCGCCATCAACATTGATTGGGGTAGAAGGCTCAATAGCAAAGTTAAAATCGCTTTCTGCGGGCTTTGCATCATAGTCATAAAGCTCATCAATATCTGCAACGTAGTTACCATTTTTCTCTTCCAGCAGATCCTTCAAGCCGTCATAATCAGGATAAGAAAAGGGCTGCCGGGTATAAGCTTCTTCCATCTTGTCCGAAGCCAGGGTCATAGCCCGGTCTGCTTCTCCATGGAAAAATATATTGCCCACAGTAGTGCCAAAAACCGGCAAAAATATTATAGCCAGCAACACTATTAGCACTATGGCCACCAGGACTTCAACGATGGTAAAACCACTCTGTTCCTTTATTAAACCATACATAATATCACCCTTTCAGGGAGTGAAAAAAGTTTTATTTTAGCCATAAATGCCTGTGGAAAGTATTTGCCTGATCCAATATTTCCTCTAGGTTCTCAAATGCGCCCTGCATCAGAAGATACGGATTGTGCTCAAATTCGCCACACCCACCACCGGAAACATTAAAATTATTGCAGATTATGCCGCCNNNAANNCTANCNGTACCTTGCCANTNGAAATCCGTNTAGGGAGCGTAAATAAAGAAATCTCCGTAAGAAGTACCAGCAAAAGTTGCATCTTCAATGTCTTCCGTTAAATAAACAATCATTCCGGTGCCATCTTCGGCTATAACCTCAGGGTTTCCTGACAACTCGAATTCTTCCGCCAAAACATGCAGAATAACATTACCGTCATCCTTATTGTCCTCCTCGCGGGCATCGCTGACTATTA
>SL_8KL_010_SEDDRAFT_10000058_pt1 | contig 80046 bp, 99 predicted proteins | sample SodLakKL_010_SED_4_FD_11160 | JGI IMG/M metagenome (IMG submission 11160)
AGATGGCTGCGAGGGCTTTTAATCAGAAGAATAATTTTTTTGAAAGCTACAAGGAACAGGTGAAGAAGTTAATAAAGGAAATTTCTCAGAAACAAAAAAAGTACAACAAAATTAAAAACCCCGAAGAAAGAGCTAAATTATTTTGATGAAAAAATCATTTTGTAATCTCTTAAATAATTTTATTGGTAAATTTTGAATTTTAATAATAATCACGATGAGATTTTGAAGAAACTTAGTGGAATTTCTAGTCAAAAAAATATAGAAATAATGGCGAGTTTTGGTGTAGAGACGGATAACTGTCTGGGCGTCAAAATTGGTGATTTGAGGGAGATAGCTAAGGATATAGGTGAAAACCATAGCCTGGCCGGGGAACTCTGGAAGTCTGGTATACATGAGGCCAGGATCTTGGCTTCGATGGTTGATAGCCCTGGTAAGGTTACAGAAGAACAGTTGGAAAACTGGGTCAAAGATTTTGATTCCTGGAATCTCTGTGATCAGGTATGTAATAATTTATTCCGAAAGACCGAGTATGCTGAGGACAAGGCCTTTGAATGGAGTCAGCGAAGTGAGGAATTCGTCAAAAGGGCGGGATTTGCTTTGATGGCTTATATGGCTACTCATAGAAAGGACGAGGACGATGACCTGTTCCTAGACTTTTTGGACAGGTGCAGAGAAGAGGTAGGTGATGATAGAAAGTACGTCAAGAAGGCCATAAGCTGGGCGGTTAGGAATATAGGCAAGAGAAATGAGGAGCTGAGAGAGGAAGCAGTAGAAATTGCTGAAGAGTTGAAGGAGAGTGATGAAAAGTCTGTTCGGTGGGTAGGCAAAGATATCTTGAGGAAGATGTCTCAATGACTACTTATATTTTACAAAGGTTTAGTTTCGTTTCAAATATATTTGAAACATTTATAAGTGAAGAGGTGTATGAATTGAAACGAGTGATTGTGAATGAAAAAGATAGAGCGTGTCTACAGGGAGTTACTTTTTCGGTCTCTGGAGGAGGACAGCAGGGAGCTTACGCAGAAGCATCTATCGGAGAGGTGTGAGGTGGCCATAGGGACCGCCAACTACGCCCTGGAACCGCTGGAGAGTATGAACGCCATTGAGAAGCGGAGAAGGAGCTTTGTGGTTCTGGCCCCGAAGAAGATACTTTTGCACTGGGCCTCGGTGCGTAACCTTCGGAAGGACGTGGCTTACAGTACGCATTCTGACAAGGACACGAGACAGATAGAACAGGAGATGCCGCCTTGCATGTTTACCGCCTACTCAGGTTACAAGTTCAGGCACGGGGAGCCCCCTGCTGGATACTCCGAGATTTGGGTATACGGAGATGAGGAGGGGATAAAAGAGAGGTTTCCTGAGGAGGAGGGGAAGAAGAACGTCTTCGTTCTGGAGATGGACGAACATCTTGAGAAGTTCGAGGAGGTTCCTCTGGGACAGCTTTACGTTGATCTCTGGAACCTAGACACATGGTACGCTTCCGAGTTTGTGGAATCACTGGAGGAGATAGTTGATGGAGTTCTGGGCTGATAGGGTAGTCGAGAAAAGCTGGCAGGTCCTTCTGGATCTGAACGAGAAGTATGACTTCATACTGATAGGTGGATGGGCAAGCTATCTCCATACCAGGTTCATAAGAAGCAAGGATATAGACATAGTCGTGGACTTTGAGACTCTTGAAAGGCTGAAGATGGATCACGACCTCAGAAAGAACAATAACCTCAAGAAGTACGAAATAGTTGTGGAAGAGATTTCTGTGGACATCTACGTTCCATACTTCTCAGAATTGCCGATGCCTGTGGAGGACCTTGAGAACTACACGGAGATGACTGAAGGTATACAGGTACTTTCTCCGGAGGCGCTTCTGATCCTGAAGCAGGGTGCGGAGGAGGACAGGTCCCACTCGGTCAAAGGGCAGAAGGACAGGGCCGACATCCTCAACCTCCTCGTGAACAGCGACCTGAACTTGGAAAAATACGGTGATTTACTGGCTGAATACGGACTAGAGGACTACAGGGAAAGGTTGTTGAAGATCATCAGGAATGCACAGAAGGAGTTTGAATATCTCGGTATAGAGAATCCCGGAGAAGTGAAGAGGCTGAAGAACGAGATTGCAGAAGAGCTCAGAAGGTTGTAGCTTTTTATGAGTTCTGAGGCTCCGCAGGTGGATTTTTTATTCATATCCATGAACACCTGTAGTTTTTCCCGAACATAGAATTTTTCGATGTAATTACAGGGGAATCGTAGGGATACCTTATATTTTTATTCTAGCGTCTATGGAGCTCCGGAAGCAGATTTTTATACCATCTTCGACAACTTAATGGTATGTTGATGGCGAAGCAGAAGCATCTGAAGAGTTTTGCAGACGAAATCAGGTCCCTGTTTGGGGACAGAGTAGAGAAGATACTGCTCTACGGTTCCTACGCCCGTGGTGAGGAATCACCAGGGAGCGACGTAGATATAGCTGTGCTTTTAGCTGAAAAGAGAAGGGAAGACAGGAAGAAGGTCCAGGAGCTTGCTGAGGAGTGGATGCAGGAGACAGAACTGAGGTTTTCTGCACGTGTTTTTGAAAAGGATGACTTCGAGGAGAAGGTCGAGGAGGGCTACAGTTTCTATAAAAATGTAAAGGAGGAAGGTGTCGAGATATGAGCGAGGTCGAGGATTTAATGAAAAGGTCGGAGGAGAAGCTATCAACAGCTAGGCTTCTTTTGAAGGAAGAGAAATATTCAGACTCAGTTTCAAGAGCATACTACTCGATGTTTCATGCTGCAAAGGCTCTTTTACTTACAAAGGAATCAAGTCCCAGGACACATACTGGAGTTGCCTCCGAGCTGGGCAAACTTTTCAGGGACGAAATTGGTGCTGAAATGACTTCTAAATTTGCGACTGTCCAGGAACTGAGAGAAGATGCAGACTACGGATCAGAAACCGATATAGACGAGAAGAGGACGGAGGAGGTAATTGAAATCGCAAGTAAGTTTTTTTCCGAAGCCGAAACTATCATAAAGGAAGAACAATAAATACCCTTGTTGTCTATGGTTGGATAATATGTCGAACAAGAAAACTGTTCTGTTCATTGTGGACGGTCTGGGCGGGAGGCCCACCGACATGGACGGAGAGACCTGTCTCGAGGCCGCTGATACACCCAACCTGGACAAGATGGCTTCGGAGGGTATAAACGGACTTCTTCACACTGTGAGGCGGGGTGTAAAGCCGGGTAGCGACGTTGCTCATCTATCCATACTGAGCTACGACCCCGACGAGGACTATACTGGACGTGGTGTCTTCGAGGTCCTCGGCTACGGCATAGACGCCGAGGAAGGGTGTATATACTTCCGGACCAACTTTGCAACCGTCGACGAGGATAATATTGTCCAGGACAGAAGGGCTGGTAGGATAAAGGAGGGACAGGAGGAGTTGGAGGAGGCCATAAACAGCATCGAGCTGGAGGACGTCGACTTCGATTTCAGGGCCACACATCAACATCGTGGATTTCTCATGCTCAAAGGAGAGGATCTTACGCACGAGGTAACGGATACCGATCCCCATGACCCCGGCCTTACGATGAATAAATGCAGGTCCACTGGCAACGGCGACAAGACGGCCGAGGTCGTAAACGAGTTCGTGGAGAAGAGCCGCGAGGTCATGAAGAATTTGGATATTAACGAGAAACGAGAGGAGGAAGGAAAGCCACCTGCTAACTGTCTTATTCTACGTGGAGCTTCAGTGGTAATGGAGGAGGAAAGTCTGAAGGAGAGGTACGGCGTGGAATCCGCCTGTGTGGGTGCCGGGCCACTGTACCTTGGCATCGCCAGGAGCGTGGGTATGGAGATGATAAAACCAGAAGGAGCTACCGGTGACGTGGACTCCGATCTTATTGCCAAGGCGAAAGCCGCCGAGGAAGAGCTGAAAGACAAGGACTTCGTATTTATCCATGTAAAGGGTGCTGACAACGCGGCCCACGACCACGAAGCAGAGAAAAAGAAGAAGTTCCTGGAAAAGGTGGACGGAGCCGTAGGCCATCTTATAGAAAACTTGGACTGGGAGAAGACCCACATGGTATTTACAGGGGATCATACTACGCCCATTGATTATGGTAATCATACTGCCGAGCCCGTGCCTGTAGTCTACTACGGCCCAAGAGTTAGGACCGATGGCGTCGAGGAGATCGGCGAGAGGTCCTGTGCGCAGGGAGACCTTGGTCATATGGACGGACTGGAAGTTCTTCCCGTTCTTTTCAACTTAAATGACTGGATAGAGAAGTACGGGTCTTAATGAGTTTTCTTGCCTGGTCCAGTGTCTTGAAAAGCTTGGTTGGTTTCTGAAACCTCAAAGAAATATAAACCAGTAATAAAATAAGAGATGCATAGGGTTTTCAAAATGCCAGAGATAAGCAATCTTTCTATGGCGTTGTTAATTCTTGGTCAGGGTTTACTCATGGTAGGGGTTGGAATAATGGTTCTGGGTGTAGTAAGACTTGATACAGAGGAGTTAATGATTATACCTGGTATAATTTTCATATTCATGGGCGCCGTATTCCTGATGAGGTCCGTCATGGTTGAGGCAAGACGTTAGCTCTTGATGAGTAGAAAGGTAAGATACATAAAACCAGTTTGAGATGACAAGTTTATGAGACAGAGAGTAGGAGACCTCAGCCTTTCGATAAGGAAAATTTCAGAAAAGGCGAGTAGACATGAGGACTGTGTCCGTCTGGATATAGGACAGCCCAGCTTCGATACTCCTGAGCACGTGAAGAAAAAGGCGGTAGATGATCTGTCCAAGGAGCAAAGTTATACACCTTTGTGCGGGCTACAGGAACTGAGAGAGGCTGTGGCCGACAGGGAGAGGAAAAAAGAGGCGGTGGGTCCCAAGGGCATTGACCTGGGCCCTGAAGACGTTATGATTACCGTTGGTGCAACACAGGCCCTGTACACAGTTTTTGCTTCCATTCTTTCGCCGGACGACAAAGTGGTTCTGGACGATCCTTCTTGGGTACCCTACAGGACGATATCAGAGGTAAACGGGAACAACTGGGAGCAGGTCGACTTCTTCAAGAACAGGGAACTTACTTCCGAGGCCAAGGAAGCAATGGAGGATGCGGAGATGGTGGTGTTGAATACACCAAACAATCCCACCGGCTACGTTTTGACGGAGGAAGAGGCCAGGGAGCTGGGGGAGTACGCGGACGACGCAGGAACGCTACTGGTTTCGGACGAGGTCTACCACAGGTTTGTCTACGACGGAGAACACTACTCGCCCACGGCCTACTGCGAGAACTCCATAGTTATCGGTTCCGTGTCCAAGAGCCATGCCATGACAGGCTGGAGGATAGGTTGGCTGATAGCCCACGAGGAACCCATAGAGGACTTCAGGAAAGTCTCCAGGGCGATGGTGGGATGCCCGCCAAAAATAAACCAGCTCGCTTCCATCCACGCAATACGGAACGATGGGCATGTCGGAGGGATGAGGGACGTTTACAGGAAGAGGCGTGATCTAGTCGACCGCAGGCTGGAGGAGATGGGACTGGACTTCAAGGAGCCACAGGGTTCCTTCTACGTGTTTCCCGATATCGGCGAGGACTCGTGGGACTTCTGCCTGGATATGATAGAGAAGGGCGTTGCAATGGTCCCCGGCGAACCCTTTGGACCCGGAAGCAGGGAGAACGTCCGTATATGTTTTGGTTCTGCGACAGAGAAAGAGATAAACAGAGGACTTGACATCCTTGAACAGGAGATTTCTTAAAGTTTTTATACTATAGTATACTATTTAATACTATGTCCAAGGTTATCAGCTTCAAGGTTCCTGAGGGAATGGCCGAGGAGATAGACGAGGCCGTGAAAAAGGGCAACTACCAGTCCCGTGGCGAGTTTCTCAGGGCACTGGTAAGGAGCTTTGAGGGCGAGGACCCTCGCGGCAGGAGAAATCTTCTGTAGCGATCCAGAAAAGTTAAAAGTACTTGATGGTATAGAAACAATTAATGTCCAGGATAAAGGATATCAGAGCGAGAGAGATTCTTGATTCCAGGGGGAATCCTACTGTAGAGGCAGAAGTGATAACCAAAAAAGGCCGGGGTAGGGCGGCGGTTCCTTCCGGAGCTTCCACGGGAGAGAATGAGTCCCTGGAGCTCAGAGATGGTGGAACCAGGTACAACGGAAAGGGTGTTGGTAGAGCAGTTTCTAATATCGAGGATAGGATAAAGGAGGAGCTGGTGGGCATGGACTGTCAGAAGCTGGAGGAATTGGACAGGAAGATGATAGAACTGGATGGCACTGAAGACAAGAGTTCCCTAGGGGCGAATGCGATTCTTTCGGTTTCTCTAGCAGCGGCACGAGCTGCCGCAGACGAGTCGAATAAAGAACTCTATGGGCTTATTCACGACAAGTTCTGTCCTGACAGGAAAATGGAAATTCCGAAACCTTTCCTAAATATACTCAACGGTGGAGAACATGCAGGCAACGATCTGGCAGTCCAGGAGTTCATGATAGTTCCATGTCTTGGTGACTTCAAAAAAGAACTGAGGGCTTCTTCAGAGATATACCACGAACTGAAAGAAATACTCGTGGAGAGGTATGGCAAGGAGGCCACGAATGTCGGTGATGAAGGTGGGTTTGCACCGCCTATTTCGAAGACGGAGGATGCCCTGCAGCTGGTTGTCGAGGCTGTGGAAGAGGTCGGGTATATACTTGGTGAAGAGGTTGGTCTGGCCATGGATGCAGCCGCTTCCGAGTTCTACGGCGACGGTTATGCAATAGACGGCACAGTAAGGAATACTGAACAGCTAGAGAATCTGTGGCTGGAACTTTTCGATAGTTTTCCTGTTGTATCTATCGAGGACCCTTTCCATGAGGAGGATTTCGAGGCCTTCGCATCGCTGAACAAGAGTACGGATAGGATGGTTGTTGGCGACGACTTGCTAGTTACTAATCCCGAGAGGATAGAGAAGGCAGTCGAAATGTCGGCCTGTGATACTCTGCTTCTTAAGGTGAATCAGATAGGCACTTTGACCGAGGCCGTGAAGGCAGCCGAACTCGCGCATGATAACAACTGGAAGGTTATAGTCTCGCATAGAAGTGGGGAGACCACCGACACCTTCATCTCGGACCTCGCCGTTGCTATGGGAGCTTACGGTATAAAGTCAGGCGCCCCGGCCAGAGGAGAGAGGACAGCCAAGTACAACAGGTTACTTAGGATAATGGAAGAGTTTTAATTGACTTCATCCAAGTCTGCTTCTGAGCTTAGGAGAAAGTTTCGGTTCTATGGATCTGAGTTCATCTATATTTTTACAATCTGTGAGAAACATGGTTATCCTGAGTTCCTCTACGATATCCTCGAGAAGTTTTCGTACACCTTCTTCACCGTTTCTCTGCTGGACTCTAAGCACAGGCAGCGCTATTCCACATACATCGGCCCCTAGGGCCACAGACTTAGCCACGTCCAGACCGCTTCTTATACCGCCTGTAGCCATCGCCTTCCCTTCCGGAAAGACTTCCTGCACCTCTATCAACGACTGTGCCGTGGGTATGCCCCAGCTCTCGAAGGTCTTTCCGTAGCTGTCTTCAGACCTCAGATGTTCTATTTTCGTCCAGTCGGAACCTCCTGCACCGCCTACGTCCACGCCATAAAGATCCATTTTGCTCAGCTTTTGTGCCGTATCTCTGGATATGCCTTCACCGACCTGCTTGGCAATGACAGGGTAGTTCATTTTCCTGGAAACCTCCTTCAGTCTGTCAAGTAGACCACGGAAGTCCGTATCACCCTCGGGTTGGACAGCCTCCTGCGCCGGATTTATATGGACAAAAAGACCGTCTCCGTTTATCTCTTCTACCAGCCAGTTTAACTCCTCCACCGTGTACTCACCTAGCTGAGCTATCCCTATGTTTCCCAGCAGGAACGCAGGGTTGTAGTCCTTTCTGACATCATACGTTTTTACAAGGGATTCGTCCTCGAGCATCGCCCTCTGGCTACCTAGCGCCATACCGAGACCGAGCTCCTCGCAGGCCGCGGCTATGTCTTCGTTTATCTTTTTTGACTTCTCCCCGCCACCTGTTATAGAATTTACGAAAACCGGCGCCGCAGTTTCTTGTCCCAGAAATTTGGTGCTTGTATCCACATTCTCCAGGTCCAGATTCGGAACGGTCTTCGGAAGAAAGACCTCTTCGAGCATCGTTGTCTTTCTGTCGAACTCCACGTCCTCTTCCATACAGACCTTTATGTGGTCTGTTTTTCTGTTCCTGGTTTCCTTGGACATAGGATCACTTTAGAGTTAAGTTACTTCTCTTTATTTAATTGTTTTTGTTTCGGAGATGGTCAGTGAGATCACTCATATCCAAATACCACAAAGAAAAATCTATAACTACAAATATTTAAGAAATATTTTTCCGGGAACGTAGTTAATTCTCTTGTCTAAGTCATCATTTTTTCTAGCGCTTTGGCTTAAGGAACCAGATCGCTCCTAGACCCGAGATCAGTAGTATCCCAATTCCTGCTATCACAGGTGTGCTCAGGAAGGCTCCCGTTACACTTTGCTCTGCCGGGCCTTCGTCCGTCGTTACACACGGTTGGATTTCGTGCGGCTCGTATAGATCCGTACCACACTCGTTTACTTCCGAACATTCCCTGGTCTGGAAGCCGTCTTCACATTCACTCCACTCGGTGCATACCCATCTTTCCCTGCATATATCCTCGGCTTCCTCTTTTACTTCTCCCTCGTCCTCGTCTTGCACCACATCCTCTTCGTCCGTGGTTTCTTCCTCCGTTGCTACCCCTGCGAAGCCTCCTCCTGAACCACCCGATCCGGAACCGCTTGCAGAACCAGTGGTGTCCCCTGAGTCAGTTTCCCAGTACCCGTCTATAGTAACAGTCAGGTCTATCCTGTCGATACCACCGTTCTGGAAGGTCTCACTCTGTCCCGTGTCAGCACCCTCGATAAGGAAACTTACCTCCTTCCCCGATCTATCGGAATCAGGGTCGTCTACAATCAGGTTGTAGTATCCATCCTCCACCTCCACAGTTTTTACAACTTCCCCGTCTATCACAGCAGAGACTTCGGCACCATCGTTTGCTTCCCTCCCACTGATCGTCGCTGTGCCGTGGAACTGGTTCGGTACACCCGGAGTCGCAAAAACGACAGGCGTGAGTAAAACCACGGCTAAAATCATCACACCGAATGTTCTAATTTTCATTTTCTTTCACCTTTTTTGATGTACACTCACTCTCCAATTGATGCATACCAGTATTCCCCATCTTCAGTTAGAGCTATCCAGTATCCAGCTCCAGGATCCATTTCTTCATCACGGTTTTTGTATATCCTCCAATTTCCATCCCAGTGTCCTCCATAAATCCACTCATCTGAATCATAGGCTTCCCAGTAGGTTACTAGAGATTTCCAGGACGGGACTGATGAAAGTGTATAGTTTGCATTCCTACCGTTCCCTTGTGGTCCTTCGTAGCTGAGCTGTCCGTTAGTTCCGTAATAACCTATGAGGTTCCATCCGGAACTTAAGATTCTGCTAGATGGTGTCTTGCCTGGTTGGAACAGACTTCCGCCGATCACCATGGTTCCTTCGTCCTCGGTAAGTACCCAGTATCCCCAGCCAGGGTGCATCTCGGTGAGCGTGTTGCTCATTTCGTTTCCTTCCGGTGAGTATACCAGCCACTCGTCATCCATGGAGTCGTAGGTCCAGACAGATATGATATCGTCCTCTACGTCGTTGAATGCCTCCTCTATGGAGTTGTCCAGCATCACGAAGGGTACAGATATCAGGTTCCACTTTTTGTTAAGACTTATGTTGAAGCTGGTACCCGTTACCTTGAACTTCTGGTCGTCTACCGAGCCCTCGTTTCCAAGTACGTCTCTGCAGAAGTACTGCAGGTTGTGCTCACATTCATTCTCGAAGTAGAACTTCTGGCCTGCTTCCATTCCACAGCACCATCCGTTCTCCATCTCGCCACCATAGTTGCCACAGTAATCGTCTGTTGCATCATCGCCGTTGTAGTCGATCATGTAACACAGGGTTTCATGTCCTACAGGATGAGGGTCTGGATCCACACATCCGAGCGTCAGCGGCGTCATGGTGGTAACCTTCCAACACTCTATCCCACCTTCCCCGTCGCTCCAGCACCTGTCGGCTATGTCGTAGTAGTTGGCGTCTGCACCGTCCCATACGACCTTCGGCTCACCCACTTCCTTCATGGGTTCGGGTGGTGTGTTGTCCACGAAGACACACTGCTTGTGCAGGGTCGTCTTTTCGACGTTGTCCGTCGCCCTTATTTCTATAAGGTGGCAGGACTCTTCGCCTATGTAGAACGGCTCCGTGTAGTTGTTCCATTCGCCTTCGCCCGTGGCGTTGTCATAGTACCATCCTTCTTCATAGTGGCAGTATTCGTCCTCTACCATGGTTATCCTGTACTCTACGGTATCGATTCCGGACGGATGTGGTCCTTCGTCCACGGCATCTACCCATATGGGTGTTTCGGATGTTATCCACTCAGAACAGTTCTCAAGGATGCAGGTGTCGTTCTCCGGCGGCCTTCCTATTATGTGGTAGTTGTCCATCTTACCACCTACATTTGCCTTGTACGTACCACAGTCATCATCACCAACGGTGTATGCGTGCATGCAGAATTCACCGTCTTCACCGATCTCGACAGTACCGCTTGCAACTACCTCGCCTGGATGGCAGCTTGCTTTACCCGGAAGACCTTCTATCGTCCAGCTGTGGCTTCCTTCAGGGAACTTGTGGCCGTTTACCCAGACCTCTTCACCTATCTCGTAGCCGTTCACGTTCTGTGTTTCTTCGCCACAGTCGTCTCTGGTGGTCCATATAGCACCAGACATCATAGTTTCTATCTCCGTTTCTCCGTCCATTCCAAAGTCACTGAAGATACAGTCGGTCCAGCAGTCCTCGTCCACGTAGTACGGCTCTCCGTAGGTCTTTGTTACCGTGGGTGGCGTCTTGTCCACGAACACGTACTGCGTGTTTACATCTTCTTCATTCCCAAGTGCGTCCTTGCTAAAGTACTCTATCATATGGCACGACTCCTGGTCTATGTGGAACGGTTCCGTGTAGTTGTTCCATTCATCCCAGTTGCCATTGTTTCCTGCTGCCGTTTGATGTGCATCGTTGCCCCAGCACCAGGAGTCATCCACAATTTCGTATCGGTAGTATGTCTCTACTCCTCCCACTGCACATATCTCACCGCCGTCCTCGGCCACCAATTCTACTCGGGACTCGGTATCGATCCACTCCACTCCGCCTTCCTCATAGTGAGGGCCTAGGTAGTTCTTCGTTGTTTCGGGTGCAGTTGAATCGACCCTGTACCATTGAATATCGGTGGTCTCTTCTTCGTTGCCAAGGTGATCCCGGCAGTAGAACTCCAAACTATGGTTGGAATCCTCCCCGAAAACGAAGGTGTAGGGCTCGTCTCCAACATACTCACAGCACCATCCGTTCTCCATCTTACCACCGTGTTCGTCACAGTAACCTTCCGTCAAATCACTGTCTTCGCTTTCAAGGTGGACCCTGTAACACACGGTCTCCTGACCCACAGGATGAGGGTCTTGGTCATTGCATCCCAAACTTATCTCTGTTTCTCCACCCTTTACCCACCAGCAACTGTTTTCCATATTGTCGCCCTGTGGTATTACATCACCATTTTCCTCCTCTCCATTTTCGAATCCGTTCTCAATTTCACACGGTATCTTCGGTTCTCCGACCGTCTTCTCACCGACAGGCGGCGTGTTGTCCACCATTACACACTGGTGTTGTGTGTCTTCCGTGTTTCCGAACTGGTCGATACTGTAGTACTCTATGAGATGGCAGGACTCTTGAGGTATTGTAAACTCGACTGTGTCGTCTATGACCTCAGTCCAGTTGCCTTCGCCGTCTGCGTCACAGTCCACATGGCACATTGATTCGGTGAAGGTTGTTACTCTGTACATTATACTCTCTACACCTGTCTTCTCATCTGTCGCCGTGAGGTTGATAGTACTGTCGCTTGTTATCCATCTGTAGCCTTCCCATAGCTTTGTAGGCTCCCCGTAGGTTTTTACTGTCTCTGGTGGTGTACTGTCTACGATGTAGTTCTGTTCGTCGGTAATGGAGTTTCCTAAGGCGTCCTCACAGTTTATAACAAGAGTATGTGTGGAGTCATGGTCGAAGGTGATTCGTGTTCCTTCGGTGAAGTTACCAGAACCCACCCTCGAATCGTTCAACCAGACCTTGTACTCACAGTAGACATCTCCTACATTGCATCCCATTCCGGTTGGGTCCGGGTCATATACGTCAATATCTATCCCGCCGCCTTGGCCGGCTACGTAACATTCTTCTCCTTCACCAGGAGGACAGTCGCCGTACCAGTACTGGCCCTCTTCGCCAACCATCGTTTTTTCTATCGTCGGTGGTGTGGAGTCTACCCTGTAGTGTTGCTCAACGACTTCTGTTGCCTTTTCTACAGCGTCTCTGCAGAAATACTCTAATATATGTTCCGAGTCTTCGTCTTCGTTGAAGTTGAACGTGAACACACCTTCGTCCTGAACATCTGAGACACAGCATGCTCCGTTCTCCATCGTACCGTCGTACTTATCACAGTATTCTTCCGTTACGTATCCACCCTCCTCCCCGCCATTATCTACCTCTCCATCGGCCAGATCGTACCACACCTTGAAGCAGAACTCCTCGTCTCCCGAGGGATGTGGTCCTTCGTCTACACAGGTGAAGTCTATGTCCGTTTCTGGAGTTACCATCCAGTGGAGGTATTGACCCTTTTCGGTGTTTTCGGCCGTCCATCTAACCCAGTTGCTTGGATAGTGATACTGGCTGCTGCCTGATGTTCCTGAAAAATCACCTTCAACGTTTACTGCCCAGTACCATTCGTTGCTTAGGTAATCGAAGGGTATCACGACTTCGAAGTATGTATCCCCGATTTCTCCCGTAACATCCATGCCGTACGGAAGTTCGTCTGTTGCGCTACCCCACCCGCCGTTGTATTCTTTGTACATGGGTGCTGACTCTGAACTCAAACCTACGTTAAAGACGGGAGATTCCTGGTTATGGGATATTAGTACTTGGAACGCTGTGTGGGTTATTCCAGGCATTGTTTCTTCGTCGTAGTCCAACGTCCATATAACCTCCTTTCTTTCACAGTCTACTTCCTTATCCATGTCGAACTCATAAGTCTCGTCGCCGGGAGTTGCATGCTCGAAACTGTTTTGGGTATATTCATTGTAGCTACCTTCCTCACAGAAAGGTACCCTTGGTTGACCGACTTCTTTGTCCATCTCCGGCTCAGTCCTGTCCACGAAGAAACAGTTGTAGTTGACACCCTCCACGTTTCCCAAACTGTCGACACTGTAGTACTGCATCACGTGGCAGGACTCTTTTACGATTTCTATGGGTCCGTCATTGTATGTCTCCCAGTCTTCATCCCAGTGGTCAGGTGACCTTACATAAGGAGCTTTACAGTATGTCTCCGGTTCCTCACAGTATTTCGAAGCATTTGTTTCACCATAACATGGAGGCATATTTTCACTTTCTTCAAATACTCTGATGTGATATTTCGTCTCTTCGACGCCTACATTGCAACCTTCTCCGGTCGGATCGGGATCTGTTGCGTTCAGGTGTACTTCTGTCACACTGTTTATCCACTCTACACCATATTCCTCCTTCTGAGGCCCCACGAAGTACTTCTCAGTCTCAGGTGGTGTGTTGTCTACCCTGTAATTCTGGATGTCCGTCATAACGTTTCCGGCCACGTCCCTACAGGTAATGTTAAGCTCGTGTCGGGAATCCTGCTCGAAGCCGAACTCGTAGCTCCAGTCCATTGCTCCGTCGAGTTCTTCGTATACTATCAGCTCGGATTCATCTGCATCATCGAGTATGTATGTGATCTCACAGAAGTCGAGGCCGCTTGGAACACATCCTTCGATTCCCTGCTCCTTTACCTCTACACTTATGTTTGTGTTGGGGTACTGTCTTATCCAACACTCTTCTTCGTCGCCAGGAGGACAGTTTCCGAAGTGGTCTCCTATTATAGTCTTTTCTACCGTAGGAGGAACATCATCGACGTTTGTGTAGGCGAAGTGTTGCTTCCACTCACCCTTGTCATTATCATCTTCACCTATGTCCCTGGTCTCGAAGCGCCAGTCAAGGTTACATAGTTCTGGCACCAGTTCAGGTGTGGTTGCCGAGAACTCAAAAATCTCACATTCGTCGTCTTCTATATAATATTGTTCTTCCTGTGCTATGTACAGGCAGCTTTCTTTCGGATCCCCTAGAGGAGTAATGCTCCAGCCTGTTTTCTCTTCACACACGAAGTCCGTGTAGGTACTTAAGTCGTTCATATGACGGTATATTCTTACCTCATCCACCGGATCCGAGTTTTCCTCAACGCAGATCTCTACTGTATAATCTACAGTGGTGTTGGCCGGTGACCACTTGGGCTCAAAGTCCACATTGGCATCGTGTGCCATTATCCCTATACCGGACTGGAGTTCGGGCTCTCTCTCCATGTTGGCCCATGCTCCAGAGCCAAGGCTGGCCGAGGTAAATAGAAATGCGATTAGTACCAGAGTGATACCTCCAAGTATACTTGAAATACCGGTTTTTGACACACCAACAGCTCTAAAAATTTTGTTCATTATTTTTTCACCCCCTGAACGATACCGGAAGCCCGGTCTTTTTGAGGAAAGGATTAAAATCTACGAAGGATAGCCAACTTTCCACAGGACTATGTATAGGGAAATTTCTATATCTAGCCGTATGTATCACTTGTAAACCCAGGGTATACGGGTTGTAGGTTAAGAATATATACAATGAAAGCTATAACAGTAGTATGAAGTCCGTTCAGATAAGGATTTCCGATGAGATGCTCAACAAGATCGATAATGAAGTTAATGGAGGATTTTACTCAAGTAGATCCGAGTTCATAAGGGACTGTATCAGAAGGTGTGTGGAGTTCGAAAGCCTGAAAATATAGATTACAGGTAAATGATGTTGGACTTGAGGCTTGGTTCAGTGAACGGGAAGAAGATCGTTCGAGCGAATCCTTTGTATCAGTCTTGACTGTAACTGACGGACGTTCATACTTTTATTTCTCGCGTATCCTCTATATATGGAGGCGATTTTATGCTTGTTGTTTTGAGGCTGGAGCACAGGGTAGGAAGGGACAAACGTATGACCACACACTGTGCTTTGGCAGCTAGGGCCCTTGGAGCCGACCGTATGGTCTACAGCGGCGACCGGGACAAGAAGATGGAGGAGAACGTGAAGAGTGTAGTCGAAAGATGGGGAGGGGAGTTTGAAGTAAAGCACACGGAGAGCTGGAAGAACTACCTAAAGAACTTCGACGGGTCGAAGGTTTACCTCTCCATGTACGGTCTCCCGATACAGGACAAGATCAAAGAAATGAGGGGCTACGAAGGGGATACTTGCGTAGTAGTTGGCGGGGAAAAGATACCCGGTGATATATACAACTACATAGACATCCAGGTCGCGGTTACCAACCAGCCACATTCGGAGGTCGCGGCTCTGGCAGTTTTCCTGGATAGATTTTTTGGGGTAGAAAAAGTTGAAGGAAGTTTTGAAGGTTCTGATATAGAGGTCAATCCTCAGCGGAAAGGAAAGGAAGTCAAGGAGGAGTAACGGATTCAGGTTTACTGCTTTTATGTTTAGTGGTCCGGTTAACAACCCCTTCTTCAAATGCTTCTGTATAAAATTCCTCCAAGTTGTCTATTACATATTTGATTTTTTCAGAATCTTCATACCCAAGAAGTTTCCTTCCTTCTATCCATTTGTCAGTAAAAGCCTTTGAAAGTATTTTTTCATCGAAGCGTTTTCTTAACCGTGAAAGTAGGGCCTTCGGGTAGCCAAGAGAACTTATATCCTCGAATGAATCATTGAGAAGATATTCATAACCCCTTCTTTCAAAGTTTTCAGCAACCCCCTCTCTTATAATTCCCAGTTCTAGATCATCGAATTCATCCTTTTCTTTGAGTTCCTTCATGTTTGAATTCTGATACAGGGCCGCATGTCCCAGTTCATGGCAGTTGCTTACGAGTAGTTCAGAATCGCTCCAATTCATGTCCTTCCTTACCTTTATAACATCTTTTTTTCCGTTGTTCTGGTATCTCATTTTAGCCGGACCGGAGTAGCCGATCGTAGTTGCACTGAATTTCGGTATTTTTATAGAAGTTTTGTAATCATCCTCGAGTTTACATGAAGCTCTTATAGCAAGAATTTCGGCTCTTTCCACGGCTTCTATGCCCGTTCTCTTCGTCATGAGTAGTTATATTGTTGAAAAGCTTTTATATCTAGACTGAAGCTATGCCACATTCGTGGAATTTTCGTTGTCTTTACAGGTAGCCCAGCATATCTGCTGTGTCATCATCTATAACTTTCCCTCCACTTCCTTTTGGTTCTTCCTTCGAGGACGATTTCACTCTAGTAGATCCAGTGGGTCTGTAAAGCTCACCACAGCTGGGACAGTATCTGATATTTGGATACTCTTCTTCGGGGACATCCCCCAGTTCTTCGGCGTAAGCTTTCTCCGGATCCTCCTTCATATTTTTTAAAGGATTGAGAAATGTTCCACAATCACAGAAGTTTTTGTCTGTTTCCTTGGGCATTTTTACCACTGCTTGTTAACAGTATCAAAGAGGGGCGTAAAATATTTAAAATTTAAGCCCATCGGCAGATTTCCCAAACTGTTTTTCAAATCATACCCGAGAAGTAGGCCAAAATGTCCAGACCTGTGTACTCTGCTATGTAGGTGTTGAAGTTGATTATGAGAACAAGCCCTATAACGATTAGTATGGGTATCCTGACGTGCCATAACCACGCCCTGACCAGTTTCTCGTTTTTCATACCTTTCGACAGTTCATCTGTGGTTTCCTTGTAGAACCAGCCCACAAACAAAACAAGGAAGAACATGCCCAGTGGTAGAAGTATGAGTGCGGCGAAGTCATCGAATATAGTCAACCAGCCCATATCAAGGGCTACAGGAACTCCGGCTAGGAATATGAGGAGGGATGTACCTGTGGATGCTATCCTCCTGTCAACCTGGAAGTTGTCTATAAGCCACGATACGATGGTTTCGAGTATACTTATCGAGCTCGACACGGCTGCAATTAGAACGGCCAAGAAAAATAACAGTCCAAAGGCCTGTGCACCGAAGGGAAGTTCGGCTATAGCTCCTCCCAGACCGACGAAGAGCTCTCCTGGACCACCCTCTCCTGGAACTGCACCCATTGTGAAGATTATAGGAAATACAACAAAACCGACCAGAACGGCTATGAAGGTGTCGGCTCCGACTATCGAGGCTCCGTCCACGGCCAGGTTGTCGTCCTTGTTCATATACGAAGAATATGTTATCAAAGCTCCCATGCCAAGTGACAGAGTGAAAAAGGCCTGGCCTGCAGCTGCCGGTAGTATAGAGGCCCAGTTCTCTGCGATCACAGAAAAGTCCGGTGAAAGATACCAGGCATAGCCTTCAAAGGCCCCTGGAAGTGTAAAGGCGTAGGCACCGAGAAGGGCGAGGAGAGCCACTATCGACGGTACCATAAACTTTACCGCAAGTTCTATACCTTTTCTGACCCCGAAGTAGACGATGCCACCCACTAAAAGCATGAATGCACCGTGGAACAGAAGGGCTCCGTAGCCAGTTGATATAGAACCGAAGTAGGCTGCCGGTTCGGCAAAGTATGCCCCGGTTACGCTTGCGCCTGCATATCTGAATACCCACCCACCTACGACGCTGTAGAAGGCCATGATTACAAATCCTGCAAAAACGCCTATAGCACCGGCAAACTTCCACTTCCCGTATCCTATCTTTTCAAAGGCTCCTATCGGATTTCTCTTCGAGCCTCTGCCTATAACGAACTCGACGAGCATTGCAGGAAAACCTATCAGAAAAACAAAAAAGAGATAGACAAGCAGAAAGGCTGCACCGCCTTCCTGTCCTACCTGGAAGGGAAAACGCCAGACGTTTCCAAGGCCTACGGCACTTCCTACCGCGGCGAGAATAAATCCAAGGCGTGTGGCCCAGCTCTCCCTCTTGATCATAGACTACTTCGTTCTAGTCGGGTTAATATACTTTACGGTACCGGCTTTTTACATGTACGATTTCCAGGTATCGTAGATCTCGTCGTTGAGAAAGTTCAATATTTCGTCTAGATCTTCGTCAAGCATATAGAGACCATCCGGATCGACTTCCTCATCCATTTCATTTTTCAATATCTCATAGACGGCCCACATCTTCGGAAGATTTTTCTTGTACTTAATAATTTTATTCATCACTTCGAATTCCTCTTCACCATCCATCTCAATCGCTTCCATCACTGCTTCATAGTTTTCCTCACTGTGTCCTTCTCTCTCTGCGGCTTCCACCCATTCTTCCGTCAGTTCTACGTACCTCTGTCCGATCTTCTCGGCGGTCTTTGAAAGCTCCTCTGTAAATTCTAGAGCCATCCTTAAACCTCCGGAATCTTCCTCCGAAGTACTGACTTCTACCTCACCAATAAGCTCCTCGACTATAGAACTATTGATCTGGACAGAATCTGACTTCCAAGAATTCTCGAGAAAGTTTATCAACTCTTCCTCATCTGTCATCAATCCCATGGGATCCGACAGCTTCCTTTTCCCTTCGAGGATCCTTTTCAGCGTAAGGTATACATCCATGTTGTCGTCCTTTTCATCTATGATATCACGGAGCTTCCTTGCAGCCTCGATCTTTTTTCTCCAGTTTCCCATATGACCAAACCCCACGGTCTGGATCTTTAGTCCATCCAGGTTCTGATGTATTCTTCATAATTTTTGTATTTGTCCAGACCGAGTTTATCGAATTTTACTTCACTTAGCTTTTCTTTGGCCACCTCTTTTTCGGCCCTTTTAGTTTTTTGCAACTTTTCTCTGTGGAAGCGTTTATCAAAGTCGTTTTTGACCCTTGCCGGGACGCTTGAAATGTTGATTATCTTGCTAAGTATTCTGTCGTCGGGGTGGTGGAACTTCTCTTCCTCGAGATCTATGTACCTCTTTTCGGCGTCACAGAAATCGTAGCGGGTGCCTATAAATTCTCCGAAGTTACCGAATGATTGGCCTACTGCTTTGGATGCATCATCCATCTTTTTTATATCGCCGTTTTCTTTCCTGTAATCTTTGACAGATTTCATCCCCTTCCTGTATTCTTTGTTTGCCTAGAGCATATCTCTGATTGCTTTCTCCATCTCCCCGGAGTTCGTCTCATCCAACTTTTTTCTCAAAGAACTTTCTGTTGTGCCACTGCCCAGGTTATCGAGAAGAAATAGAGATTCGTTTGGAGAGTTCAAGAGTAAGTAAAGATCTTTTTCGGCGTAGCTTGTAATTTCCATTCCTCTATAGTTTCATGTCCAAAAATATTTAGTCTTAACGGTTTAAAGTAAAACCAGGTGGTTGCGGAAGTATTTCTGAGCAATCAGGTAGCATCTCGACGTATTTAAAATTCATATCTAATGTTTTGATTGGTTATGTCAAACATCAGTTCGATCAGTTCGGGCGGTTCCATCAACAGAGCTTTGAAGAAGGTTGTGGAGAAGGAAATGAAGAGGAAAGATATCTACGAGGCCAGGGAGTATGTGGATTTTCTCAAGGACCGCTACGACGAAATCGATGATTCTATGCCCGAGGTTTTAACAGAGGAGGACAGTAATAAACTAAAGGCAAAGATCTACGCCGGTAAGCATTACAACATTGCTAAGATGGCATACAAGATTTATCTCAGAGAAGCGCTCTCAGCCTGTCAAACTGATCCTGCGGAGGCAGATTCTTTGAGCCTTGGGCAGTTCTGAACAAAGACATTCCTGACAACTAGGTTGTCTTGGACACTGGATTTTACCTTTCTAAAAGCACGACTCTCGACCTCTACTGCTCGTCTTTGACGCTGTAGCTCGAGTTTCCTTCCGGTACCTCTGTGTGATGAAGGAGACTTTAAGAAAAACGAAGAACCAAAAATTATATAAGGTAGTATGAATAAATTGTACTAGGTGATATGAATGAAATTGAAGAGGAAGGTTGGCGAAAGAGGGCAGGTAGTTATTCCCAAAGATATTCGTGAACAGGAGGACATTCATCCCCAGAACAGCGTACATTTTACAGTCGAGGACGGGAAGATAGTGATAGAGAAAGGGAAAAAGAAGCTTACAGAAGTCCTCGGTAGGATTTCACGGAAGTCCGAGGAGGTTGGAAAGACATCTGATGAATATTACAGAGAAGAAATTGAAAGACGTTTGAAGAAGGCAGATATAAAATGATTTACCTTGATTCTAATGTCTTTGTGATAGCTTCAAACAGAGACGATGAGAGGTGGGATCAAGCTATGGAACTTCTCGGGAGGATGGAAGAGGGAGATATACAGTGCTGCACGTCCGTGATAACGGTAGACGAGGTTGTTTGGGGAGTAAGTAATCTGGTGGGTAGAAAAGAGGCCAAAGAAGTATGGGAATCAATTCTCGAAGAACCGAACCTTAGATTCGTTCCTTTAGAAGAGTTGGATATCAGCTCCGCCAAAGATTATTTTCCCAAGCTGGACCCCAGAGATTGTTTACATCTCCAGACCTTCAAAAAGTCAAAGTCCGACTTCCTGGTAACTGAGGACAAGGACTTCGACAACTTGGAAGAGATCAAAAGCCTCCCGATTTCCGAATTTCTGGAAAAATTTTGAAGATTCTAAAGTAAGAGCTGTACCCAAGTAGAAGAGACAGGAAGGAAGTTGGAGAATGAAATAGTTTAAGATTCTATTTATTTAATAAAACCACCCTCGACCTCTTCTGCTCATCTGATACTTCGTAGCTCGATTTACTTTCCAGTTCCCTTGCAAACTTCTTCACGTCTTCGTGGCTAGGCATAGTTTCCCTCGGTAGCCTCTTCTGTGAGTAACCTATGTGCATGTAGGCCTTCGCCTCTACGTAGTCGAAACCCGCTTCCTGTGCCAGCTCCGCGAACTCGTCTGGCAGATGCATGTTAACACCTTCCATGCAGGTTATCCTGAGGACGGATGTAGTGCCTAAATTTCCCACCAGTTCCAAAGTTTTCTGTAATTTCTCCCAACTGTCCTCCTCAACCGGATGGCAGTGTTCTCTGTATAGCTCCTTGTTCGGCGCTTCAACAGACACGTACAGGTTCGTAGGAAGCTCCTTCAGTTTTTCTATCCTTTCCGGGAAAGTACCGTTGGTGACAAGGAAGGTCGTGAAGTCTCGCCTGTGGAACTCCTCTATAAGCTCGGATATCCTGGGGTAGAACATCGGTTCACCCGTCAGCGAGATCGCGGCCTGGTTTGGCTTCTTCGCCTCCTCCAGCTTCTTTTTCGACACTTCTTCGTTGCCTCCGAAGCCGGATATCAACTCCCTCTGTGCCTCTATGCATCCGTCTATGATCTCCTCCGGGTCGTCCACCGGGCCCTCCCACTCGGACGAAAAGAAGGACGTGTCCCGCCAGCAGTGTCTGCACCTCTGGTTACAAAGCAGTGCAGGCGTCATCTGAAGACACCTGTGGCTCTCGATACCGTAGAACTTCTGCTTGTAGCAGACGTCGTCACAGCGAAGCGACTCCTTCAACCAGTTGCAGGTCCGGACAGCTGAATGGTTGCCGACGAACCGGTACTGCCTGTCTTCTAGTTCTTTTTTGGTTTCTTCTGGGAGCATGGATAGAGTTTGACAGACAAAAGTTAAAAGTTTCCATGCGTAGAATTTTTATACTCCAGTTCTTGATTATCATTATGTTCTCTGGGGAAGAACCGGAAGACTTCGATCCTGAGATGGAGGTGGTCAGCTGTTTCATCGAGCACGACGGAGAGATGCTTCTGCTTCAGCGCCAGGATCACAAGCCTCAGGGCGGTACCTGGGGGATGCCTGCAGGCAAGATAGACGACGGTGAGAACAAAAGAGAAGCGTTGAGTAGAGAAGTAAAGGAAGAGACAGGCCTGGAATTTTCCCCTGAGAGTTTCGACCATTTTGAAACGGTTTACGTGAGGTATCCCTCCTACGATTTTGTATACCATATGTTCTACGTGTCCATAGACGAGAGGCAGAACGTCAGGGTGAATCCAGAGGAGCACAAGGGATTCGGCTGGTTCGAGCCCCAAGAGGCTATGAACCTGAGATCGATACGCGGACTGGATAAATGTGTAGAGATGTTCTACGACCTCTAGACCGAACTGAAGAAGATATAAAAGTTTTCGGGCTAAAGTATTTCATGGTTGATATGTCTCCTGAATACCACGTGATCGCGTATGACAGCGGAAGGTCACCTTTTCTCAACTTCCTTTTTGGAAGAAATAAAAGCCGAGTTACAAAGATGTACGAGGAAACACTGGATGTTTTACAAGAAGCCGGTTTCATTGACAAGGAAAAAGACGTTGATAGGTTCGACGACGACGGACTGCTCGAAGAGGTCAGTGGTAAGTGGAACCTCAGAGGTAAGTTTTCCAGGAAGAAGGACGACGGGCTAGTCGACGGCGCCTTTTACTCAAGAGACGACAACATGGAAAAGATTCTAGATATGATCGTCCAAGGCTATGAACTAGAAGGGATAGATTTAGATGGTCTAGAGGAGAAACTCGAGAGGAAATATGAGGCGGTTGAGGGTGATCTGAGTAATTTTTACTCTTTGGGCGTTTCAGAGGCCATGGGAGCGAACGAGGAAAGACTGAGGAGTGTTCTCTAGCCGTACTTTCCGGATTTCATCCCGATATACGTCCTGTTCCTTGCAGTTTAACCTGAAATCATCCGTTGATGGAAGTATTTCTAAGGATAAGTCGGAGTTTCATGTACATCATATGTCGAGGTATATGTTTATAAATTAACGAATATATCTATCCCATCAGCATGTACTCGGACACCCCCGGAGAGAAGCTGGTAGTTAAGATCGACGTCGACGGTGTAATCACAGATATAGAGAAGACATTCAAGAACTGCATAGATGGAGACATCGGAGACTATATAATTGAGAAGGGATACGATCTCGACGGGGATCCGGAAAGTGGGTATAGGTTTGCAGGAGATGTGTGCGAAACGACAGGGAAGGCATACAGAGACGATAGGGATCTCCTGGTACCCAGGGAAGACGATATTTCTTACAGTTTGAAGAGTATAAAGAATGCATTAAAAACGAAGACAGGAAAGGAGGTCCGGGTCGTTATATCGACCTCCAGGGAAGGTATAGACGAGGATGACCTGAAGAAATCTCTGGAGAGTATGGGTATAGATGACGGTGACTACGATGAAGTCAGGATAGAGGACGAGAAGTGGGAGGACTGTGATATACTAATAGAGGACAATCCACACCAGATAGAGGCTTTCCTGGTGGCAGGCGACGGACAAATAGCCTACCATATAAAAAACGAATCCAGCAGGATGGTCTACGGTGACAGGAAAGAAATATACGAAACCGGTATGTGCGAGAAGGTTGACGACTTTTCGGATGTAATCGACAGTATAGCGGGAAGCGAAGTCAAAGAGTATCTCGCCGAGGATATATCTGCGACTGCCTAGTTTCAGGGTTTGTTGAGCGACGACTGCATGCCCCACAGTTCCTTGTAAAGTCCGTCTTTCTCCAGCAGCTCTTCGTGCGTACCCTGCTCTACCACCTTTCCATCCTCGAGGCATACTATCCTATCCGCCATCCGTGCAGTGCTCAAATCGTGTGCGATCATTATCGTAGTCCTGTCCTTTATCAACTCCTCTATCGCCTTCTGTATCTTAACCTCCGTTATCGTGTCCACATCACTTGTTGCTTCATCCAGTATCAGTATCTCCGGGTCGTTGAGTATGGTCCTGGCTATCGAGATCCTCTGCTTCTGCCCGCCACTGAGCTTGACCCCGTCCTCTCCTACCTCTGTCTCGTAACCATCTTCGAAGTTCTCTATGAAGTCGTGGGCCGCTGCTTTACTTGCCGCTTCCTTTACCTCTTCATCTGTTGCTTCCGGATCCCCGTAACATATGTTGGTCATTATATCGTCGTCGAAGAGGAAAGCATCCTGTGAAACTATCCCTATCCTGTCCCTGAGTTCCTTTACATCCAGTTTACGTATGTCCCTTCCGTCGACCCTCACAGCCCCGTCGTCGGGATCGTAGAAACGCATGATCATATTGACCGTCGTCGTCTTTCCGGAGCCGCTTGGACCCACAAGGGCTACGGTCTCGCCGGGGTTTACCTTGAAGGAAACCTCGTGCAGTGCTCTGCTTTCCTCTTCCTCCTCTTCGGGATCACCGTAGTGGAAGGTAACCTCGTCGAACTCCACCTCTCCGTCGATCTCACCCACCTCCTGTGTATCCTCCCGATTGCTTATACCCACAGGCTCTTCGAGAATACCGAAGACACGCGAGGCCGAGGCAGCAGCCCTCTGGTGTGAGTTGGTAACCCACCCCAGCATACGCATAGGCTGATAAAACTGCCATATGTATCCATTAAATGCTATCAGGGTACCTATGGTGAGAGCTTCCTGTATCACAAGATAACCACCGTACCCTATGACTATTATTGCACCCACGGACACGGCGAAACCGACTGCCGGAAAGAACTTGGACCATAGCTTTATGGACTCCACATTCGTCTGTCTGTACTCGTTGCTGACCTCCTCCACCCTGTCCAGCTCGTGGTCCTCCCTCACGAAGCTCTTTATGGTCTCTATGCCTGATATGTTGTTGTGTAGTCTGCTGTTGACGTTTCCCACGGACTTCCTAACTGCGTCCCATTTAGGCCGTATCTTTCCCACGAAGTGGTAGGTCATAAATCCTATGATGGGTATCGGGACCAGTGTAAAGAACGCGAGCCTCCAGTTCATCCAGAAAAGTACTGCACCTATCAATAGCCCTATGGCTATGTTTCTTATGATCTCCCTGACGGTCGAGGACAGGAATCTCTGGAGTCTGTTTATGTCGTTGGATAGCTTCGACATCATCTTCCCCGTGGGCTGGTCGCTGTGGAAGGAAAGAGAGAGCTCCTGCAGGTGTTTGTACGTATCCATCCTCAGATGATATATGGCCTCCTGTGCAAAGGTATACAGGAAGAAGTTCTGTGCATAATCGAAGATGGCACTTCCGAGATATGCTCCGGCTGTTGCGCCTACAACCATCATCAGAAGTTCGAAGTTGCCGGGTATTATGGCCTCGTCTATGGCTATCCTGACAAGATATGGCGGCATGAGACCGAATATAGCCGCGACTACAACTGAGAAGGCCCCTGCAACCAGTCTCTTCTTATAGGGTTTACAGTAGTCCATCAGCTTGGACATGGGCCTTTCTACTCTCTTGCTCTGCTCCTTCAGCGGATCTTCGTCTATCATCTCGTGCGCCATACCTTCACCTCAAAGTACGTGATTAGTTTATGCCTTAAATTTTAAAAGGTTAGACATCTATGGGAGTAAGTTCGTATAGAGGATACTTTTTGTAAAACTTTATTGGTTAAAGTTCCAGTTTCATCAGGTCCTTGGCCACAACCACGTTTCCGTGGTGTTCCTCCGCCGCCTCCAGAAGAGGAGCTGTGTCCTTGTATCTTCTGGAATAGTGCGTCAGCAGAAGCTTCTTGACATTTGCCTCCTTCGCCAGCTTGGCCGCATCCCTCGCAGAACTGTGCTTGTGGCTTGTCTCCTCCGCAAAGGTCGAGTCATGGATGAGTAAATCAGCGTTCCTGGACAGCTCTTTGATGGTCTCCGTGGGAAGCGTATCACCCGAATATACAATCTTCCTCCCCTTATTTACGTCGGAGACGTCCTCGAGCTTTATCTCCTTTCCTTTATGATTTATCTTTCCCTTTTCCTTCAGTTCGCCCATCTTAGGCCCGGGATATAGGTCGTACTCAGCGGCCTTATCCTCGTTTATATTCAGACTGTCCTTCTCCTCGAGACAGTATGCAACTGAGGGAACGGAGTGGTCTGCAGGAACCGACTTTATAACGTACTCTTCTTCCTTCACCAGTATACTTTCCCCCTTCCCTTCGTGTTCAACGTCCACGGCCTTTACCTCAAATCCGAAGTCGTACCAGGACATGTCTGAAAGTAGAGAAACAAAGCGAGATGCATCAGGTCCGTAGATCTCCAGCTTCCTGTCCCTGTCCTCGAGATTAAAAGTCTCAATAAGTCCGAGAAGACCGGCGTAGTGGTCGGCGTGCCAGTGGGTGATAAATATCCTGTCGATCTTCATGAACGACAGTCCGGCCATCTGTATCTGCCTCTGCGTCCCTTCTCCACAGTCCAATAGAAACACGTCACCTTCCCTCCTGACCCATATAGAAGAGTGATGCCTCTCCTTGGTGGGAATGATGCTTCCGGACCCCAGCACGACTACCTCGAGCGGCTTCATAGCATTCCAGATTAAGTGAAGCAGGTTTTTATAGTTTGGAGAAATTTAATCGTGGTATATAATCTTCTTACTTGCCTCACTGGACCCACAGTACGGACACTCTAGACCATCTTCTTCGACTTCTTCCGGATCTTGTTCGAACTCCCTGAAACAACCTGAGTTCGTACAGCTGTACTTCCAGTTTCCGCTTATACTTGGATCTTCGTGCATGTTTACCACACCCATTATTCTCCCAAAGAAATTTATATCAATGGGTCGATGTCCAAATCCATAGGATATTTTGTTTCAGCCGAGTTCTGAACGTATAAAAAATTTGAGGTTCTTTTATGGAGTAGTGGGGGTGAAAAATTATGAATGATTACGATTCAAACGGAAATCGTACGAAGGTCTTCAAGGAAAAGGGTACACCTGCCGAGATGTCTGATGATATGTTCAGTACAAGCAACGAGTCTCTTTTTTATCCCATGGAAATAGAGGAGATCGAAGGAAAAGAGGTTGTTTATGCGGAGGCCTTGAAGAATGTTGATTGTGGAGATATGTACACTGTAGTAGCCGGTATCAAGGATTCGGACTCCTACGAAGACGGAAACAAGGATACCTGTATCAAAGTAAGACTGATCAGAGACGAAAACTTCAGGAAAAGAGTCGAAGAGACCATTGGGTCAAAAACGGATGGTCCTATTAATTTCTGGTAATGTAGTACAAGTCAGAACCCTACTGGGATATGGACTCTGGATAGGCTGACATCTAACTTAAAAACTTCAAACCCTGGAACCCTATGTTCACTTCTCTATCAGCGTGTAGCCTCCGTAGACGAATAAGAGGACCACCGAGATAACTCCGAAGATGAACACACCAGGACTCTCGATTATTCTACCGGTAAATCCAGGAGTTTCAACCAAAGGCTCGTCGATTACTGGTTCTTCATCGACCGGTTCCTCCACAGGCTCTTCTTCAACTTCTTCGGCACTTACTGCAAACAGAGAGAATTCAGGAACATCGGCTCCGAATCTTATTCTTTCATCGAGCTCTTCCTCTTCCCAGGTATCCAGTGCTTCCCATTCTCCTGTATCAGGGTTGTATCTTTCTTTCACTACGTTGTCCAGATCCGTTCCTCTTTCTTCTAGTGTGTCCTTTCTTACAGAGAATACTATGATGGAGTCTTCGATTTCTCCATCGACCTCTACTTCCTGGAATCCTATGTGATCTTCGCGGGTTTCTACATCTACTTCTTCTCTACCCAGAGGTCGGATATTGAATCCAATATTCTGCGATGCAGCGGAAGTTACTGAAACTCTTTCAACGATGAGGGTCCTTTCCAGATCCTCGTCCTCGGCAGGAACTTCTACTTCAACGCCCTGTCCTTCTCCTGCCTCTACATCGACCGATGCTGCCCTCGTTACAACATCAACTGCTGCCTGCTCAACCACTGCTTCGGGTACTTCTTCTGGTACTTCCACAGGAGGTCCGGGAGGAGTCGGATCTACACTGAAGCTCTCCCCTTCTGCTGTTAGAGATGCAGTGGCCGTAATGGAATCATGTACATATACATTCATATTCCCATCTTCATCGTAATCGTACTCGGCCTGTACATCGGTAGAGCCAACAGAATCTGTCGTAACTACGTTATCATCTATAACTGAACCTGCTGTGTCGCTAACTATGCTCCATGAAACATCGTCGGTAACTTCCACGGCTTCTCCATCCATGTCCTCGATATATGCGGAGAAACTCCGTGACCTACCACGCGTCACACTCGGTGAAGGTGGAGTTATCTCAAGAACTTCTACGCCCATCTGTGCCCATGGTACAGGCAGCCAAGGAATGTATTCAACGTTCTCACTGACATTGGCACCTTGACCGGTACCTTCACCACCAGGACCAGTTGGATGTCCCCAGTAGTTTCGGGCGGCGTCGAGCTCCTCATCGAATTGGTTTAAGATTCCATATCCATCATCGAATTCAATGAATTTATTTTCTGAAAGATCGGTAATCCCTGGGAAGTCACCAGTATCATGAATCTTAATAGCTGCATCACTAGGTTCGTATGTACCATTGAATGTATTACCGACAATCTCTATACTTTCGGCACCACCACCAATTCCTATTCCTTCATTACGTGGTAAGAATTCGTTATCAAAGACATACAATCCAGAAATTCCTTCAGTCTGGGTAATTCCGAAATCAGTTTTGAAAACGTTACCATCAATAGTTATATTAGTGTTTTCTGCTCCTGCGAAATCTGATCTTGTTCCCCGGAAAGTTTCATTGAATAAGTTGTTTTTAATCGTGAGGTTATCCACACCATCCGTCTTAATTCCAGATTCCTTAGTATTCCTGATTTCAAATCCTGAAATTGTTTGATCTTCGCCTTCAACAATTATAGCATCGTCAAAACCCGTAGCATCAATCATTGTCTCCTCAGCACCCTCTGTTGATTTGAGCGTCAGGCCCTCGACATCGATAGTGACGTTCTCCTTGTAGGTTCCAGCCCCGACGAGCAGCGTGTGGTCCTTGTCTGCGTCGCCAACGGCGTCTTGAATAGCGTTGTCACCGTCGAACCGATCGCCTGTGTCCGCGTTTAGGACTTCATCCTCTCTGGCAGTAGGGACAAGATCACCGTTGATTCCAATTGCGTCGGGGTCGAACTCGTTGTCATCCTGCACGGCGTCAAGACCACCCGCAACCGGGAGGTCGTCGCCTTGGTCATTAACATCTTCGAGGTAGGCGTCAGTGGTCTCTCCCTCGAAGGTGTTGTCTTCGATTGTGATTTCATCGTCGTCACCACGGTCGAAGCCATCTTCGTCCTCGAAGATTTCAATTGCTTCTTCATCAACGGCGAAGGTGTTGTCTACAACCGTCATGTCAGCAGCCCGGAGCGAGATGCCTTTGCGGTCGTTGAACTTGTTGCCGCGGATTTCACCGCTGAAGTGGGCGCTGTCACTGTTGAACGCCATCATATCACCGTCGCCCGTGCCGGTGAACACGTTGTTGATGAGGTTCAGTTCACCCTCATCGGGGCCGGGACGAAGGTTGAGTGCGATACCGGCGTCGCCAGTGAACTCGAAGCCTTCAACAGTGAGCTCCGTTGCGTCCGAATCCTCGACGAAACTAATATCACCGTTGAGTTCAGTCTCTGCGGGTCCTTCGACACTTTCAAGTGTCAAATCATTAACATCAATCTTGACAGATTCTTTGTAAGTTCCCTCTGCGACCTCGATCTTGTCACCTTCATCTGCGTTGTCTATTGCGGGTTGGATTCCAATTGAGATGCTCTCTGTAGTACTTCCAACCACCCCGTCATTGTCATTATTTACTTGCACAACTTCAATTTCAATATCTTCATAGAATGCTTCCTCACCTGCGGGATAAACTTCTGTCTCTGCTTTATCATCTATTGAAAATCCATCTTCGGGGCCCCATCCTGCTTCTACGATGTCATACCAATTTTCTTCTGTATCTTTGGCCCATAGTTCAAGGTTTCCTGCATCACTAATAGGTGCTATCCTAACATTCTCATTATAATCATCAGCACTCAAGCTTACAAGAATTGGTGAAGTATGTTCAGCGGGATCATCTCCATTGTTGTCATTGGGTTCAAGCTGTCCGGCAGGATAAACATCCGCGTCGTCTTCTATTTCTATGGTGACTTCGCCGTTGTCACTGGCTATACCTGCCCCCGTTATCATGGCGAAGGAGAATGCAAAAACAGTTAAAAATGCGAGAAGTTTGAGAGAGTTATTGGAAAGTATGGTTTTGGAAGTTTCGGAATTTACGCTCGAGTTGAATACGTTAAACATAAAATTTTACACCTCATTTAGTTTTTTGTTGATTCCACTTTTGGTTTCAGGAGTGAAGCGGTAACCCGTAGGAAAAGCGGCCCGTGTGGCCGGATTTTTGGATGTGGGAAAGAGTAGATGGCGGGTTAGATGTACAGAAAACAGAAAGTTCTGTAGGATAGAACCTAGCTTTTGGACACCTACTCCTAGTATATTCATGTTTGAGTCCCCCACAGACTCAGCATCTATTTGGACCGTGATATATTTAAATCTTGGGTACGTCTGACGCCGAAATTTAACATTCTGGTGTTTTTGTAAGTTCTATGTCAAAACATATATAACTACGTGATGATCTGTCCTGCAAACGTTCTGTATTTTTCCAGAACTGTGCGGTCAGATAAGATCCAAGAACTCCTTTCTTTCTGGCCTCTTCGGTCGTTCCTGAAACTCTTTATCCTGGAGATTTTCTTCGTATGGTTCATCTGAAATACCGTTTCTGTCTTCGTAACTTTGGCCCGTGAACCTGGACTTGCAGCCCAGTGTCTCAATCCTTATCCTTTCATCTTCTCCCATGTGATCACCTCCTCTGTCACTGGGTACTGGATTGTATAGACGATTTATAAATATTCTGTTCGACATCTGTTTGGAGTCCGCAACGGTTTTAAGTTTGTTTCCCGGTTAATAGTAGGTGAGGGGTGTGTAAATTGACAAAGGAAGGCGATGGGAAGATAATAAAGGACCCCGTCCACGGTTTCATGGATCTCAACGAGATGCAGGTGGAGCTTCTCTCTCAGCCCGAGGCCCAGAGGATGACTTGGATAAAACAGCTCGGTCTAGGTCTTCTGGTTTACCCCGGTGGCCATCACACGAGGCTGGAACACTGTCTGGGAACCTCTTACCTCTGCAAGAGGATAGGTGTTGAGCTGGACCTGGACGACGAGGAGAGGAAGTTGCTCGAGGCCGCAGGCATGCTACACGATATAGGACATCCGCCCTTCAGCCACACCGTGGAGGAAGTTATGGAAAAGAACCATATGGAGGCCACGAGGGACCTTATAGTGGGTGATGTCCGGTTGGACATCCCTGGGTCCGGAGACATCCCCAAAATCCTGGAGAGATACGGGCTGGATCCGGAGGACGTGGCCGACCTAGTTACAGGAGATTTCGGTGGAAAGAAATACCTCAGGGATATAATCAGCTCCCAGATGGACGCGGATCAGCTGGACTACCTTGCCAGAGACGCACACCATACGGGCGTTTCCTACGGTTCCATCGAGACGGACTGGATAATAAAGGTCATGGAGATAAACGATGGAAGACTGACCTACAAGGAGAAGGGTATGGATGCACTGGAGGACTGTATAATTGCGAGAGATCACATGCACTCAAGTGTCTACTTTCACAGGACCTCGTCTATAGCTGAGAAGATGTTACTGAGAGCCGTTGAGAGGTATATGGAATCAGAGGGAGATGAGGGAGATGATATCTTCTGGATGACCGACGGAGAGCTCATGCAGACGCTCTCCCTGTCGAACCCCTTCTCGAGAGAGATGATCCGGAGGATCAAGACCAGAAACCTGTACAAGCAGGCATACACGGTGAAAGACACCGATGAAAAGGCCATGGAGAGGTTCAGGTCGATCTCAGATAAACCCGAGGAAGAGATAGAAAAAGACATAGCCGGGATGACAGATCTGGACACGGACCTGGTGATAGTCAACAGGCAGAGGGAGGTAACAGGAGAGCTTGAGCCGAGGCTGAGACAGTTTGATATAAGGATATCCTTCGGCGAGGATAAGGTCGTGCCTCTCGAGGAGGTCTCGGAAATAGTCAAATCACTCAAGAGAAAGGAACCGGTCAGAAACCTCCTCTCGGTTTACACTGTCCCGGAAGAGAGGGATGTGGTAAGGGAAGCCGCAGAAAAATACCTCAAACAGAACTAGTTGAAGAGCTTACTTCTGATTTCGTTCACTCTGTCCTCTGTCAGGTCATCTTTTATCTTCTTCATCTTCAGGATGAGCTCTCTCAGGTCGTCGATGTCCACGTCCACAGGCCTGTTCTTGAGGTTGTACTGGTTCTCTATCCTGAGCTCCTTGCTCTTTCTCAACCTGTTTGCTATATCCTCCTTAAACAGTCCCTGGTCCTGTAGGAACTCCGCCGCCTCTATGGTGCAGTCATGTATCTTGGACCTTATCCCTATCCTGTACAGAACTGCGGATATGCAGAAGTACTCTATGTAGTACTTCATAGTAGCCGTCCATATCCTGGAACCGTTGTCCATGACCTTCTGGAGCACTCTGAGGCTCTCCTCGGCGTTTCTCAGGTAGTCTTCGGCTATGTTCTCGCTTGCCTCGGCTAGGTCTATCCCGTCTTTCTGTTTCTTACACCATTCCAAACTCGCCATACATATCACCAAACAGTCTTACAAAGTAGTCCGTTCCGTTGAATATAATATGTTTCTTATGTAGCTCCTTCTTAAATCTTCCGTGTAGCTCTTTCTTGCCCGAAACATGGACCTTGTGAACGGGTTTGTACGTTTCACCGAACTTATCCAGGACCCTGTTCATATCTTCATCCTCTTCACCCACAAGGAGCATGTCTATATCCTCACCCTCTCTTTTGGCTGCGTAGGATCCAAAAACCAGAATTTTCATATCCGACATGAAAGGCGTGGTCTCTTCGTACAGCCTCTTCACCAGGGTCTCGCTTTCTATGAATTCGTCCGTCCTGAGTTTTTCCGCAATTGAGAGGTAGTGGAAGATCAGATAACACTCTTCATTCAGCCGATACTTCCTGTGTTTTCCCTCGCCCTCTACCTTCAGTACGTTCTCGTCCACAAGCTTTTCCACGTATCTTTTAAGGGTCTGATGTGGCTTCCCAAGTTCTCTTTCGAAGTCCGCGAGTATCAGGCTCCTCCTGTAGTCGTGCAGATAAGGAAATAAAACTTCCCATTTAGTAAATTTTCTTACCATATGATATATAATATTACTAATGTTATTTAAAGTTTTTGTACAAAATAATGGGACATGCGCGTCCTCTTCATCTGTACAGGGAACGCCTTTAGAAGTCCTGCAGCCGAGGCTCTGACCAGGAAGTACAGACCCGAACTGGAGGTCGAGTCCGCCGGTACCAAAGGTGCGAGCAATATACCTGACAACGTAAAGAAACTTCTAGAGGAGGAAGGTGCGCTCCAGCATGTGAAGTCTAAACCAGAGGTCATCTCCCAGAGAGCTATAGACGATGCCGACGTCATTGTAGTGATGGAGGAAGAGCACAGGGAACACCTGATGGACAACTTTACCGTGGAAAAGGATATCATGGTATGGGATATAGAGGATCCGATAAAACCCGATGTCGATCCACGTAGAACGTTCAAGCAGATAAAGGACAAAGTCGGGAACCTTTGAGTTAAATCTTCTCCAGTACGAAAACTTCTCTTATTAGGTCGCCATGTACCTTTTCCTCGAATCTTTTCTTTATTAAAAACTTCTTTTCATCTACTATCCGACCCGGCTCTATACTCTTTGGTGCACCGAAGACACAGTTCCTTCCGTCTTTGAGAACCTCGTGTATCCGGTCGAGTGCCTCGGAGTAAAGCCTTTCGATCTCATCACCGCTTACCCTTGCCGAGCGTCCGTAGGGCGGGTCCATGACCACAGCATCGAACCTTCTGTCCCACCTTTTGCCGAGTTCCTGTACTTTGCATCTCTTTACCTCGCCTCCAAGGCCGTAGTAGTCCAGGTTTATCCTACTCCCGGAGACCATATCCGCCTCGGAGTCGGAGCCGTAAACTTTACAACCGATGAGACCTGCCTCCATGAGGATTCCACCGGTTCCACAGAACGGGTCCAGAAGGCTCTCACCTTTTTCGATTCCTGACAGGTTGACCCAGCAGCGTGCCTCCCTGGGAGGTATGGAGACGGGTCTTGAGTAGGGCCTTGTCTCCGATTCTCTTTCTTTGAAGCCGTCCGGGTCGATTCTGTGGATGAGTCTACCTGCGTACACTGTCTTATCCTTCATCAGGAAGTAGAACGTGGTATCCGGGTCCTTCAGATCGACCGTCTCTATACTCGGATTCAGCTCCCCCAGTATTTTTCCTTTCTTCTCCTCGAAGTCCCCGGAAAAACCGAGCTTTTTGAACCGAGCGGCAAACTTTCCTTCTATGTATTTTTCAGGATCAAACGGCAGCTTTTCGTCCAGCCCGAAGCTTCCAAGGTATTCAAGAACGAGGTGCGAGTATCCAAGCCTCTTTAGTTTCTCCACGTTTTCGGTTTCACCGACCACGATCCTCCCGTTCCTTTTCTTGATATCCAGGTCCAGGCTTCGCAGCTCTTCGTAGGGTAATTTCTCATGGAAACCGCCAGCTAGAATCAGGAGCTTCATAGCAAACCTTCCTACATCTCCTCAAGTTTCGGTATATTCAGAAGGCCAAGTCCGTTGCCGAGAACCTGTTTGAATGCTTTGACTATCTCCACCCTCCTTGCCTCGTGTTCGGACCCCTTGACCCTGCACTCGTGGTAAAACTCGTTGAAGAGCTCACATAGCCCGTTAAGATAGACAGCTATCCTGTGTGGTTCGTACTTTTCGGCTGCCTGAAGCACAGGAACGTGGAACCTTCCAAGTTTTTTAACCAGTTCGAACTCTACGTCTTCCATATCTTCGTAGCCGGGCGTTTTCGAGCTTCCGGTTTTGTCGAGTATACCACACGCCCTACTGTAAGAGTACTGTAGGTAGGGACCGGAGGAACCCTCGAAGCTTAAAGCTTCGTCCCAGGAAAACTTGATGTTGGTAGTCCTCTTCTTCGAGAGGTCAAAATACTTTAGAGCACTGACGCCTACTTTCTCGGCAACATCTTCCTTTCCAACCAGATCAGGGTTCTTCTCTTCCACTGCTTCCATTGCCTTCTCCTTTGCCTTGTCAAGGACATCCTCGAGGAGTATTATGTTGCCGCTCCGTGTAGACAGGCTACCCTCGGGAACGGACATCATGCCGAACTTTACGTGGAACAGCTCGTCTCTGTTCGCATAACCCATCTTCTCTGCCGCCTCAAAAGCCTTCTTGAAATGCCTCTCCTGGGGTTGACCAACCACATAAAGTGCCTTATCAAAGTTATACTCCGCCTTTCGGTACTTCATCGCAGCCAGTTCCCTGGTGCTGTAAAGGGTACCGCCGTCGCTGCGCTGTATCAAGTAGGGTGTATCGTCCTCTTCGCTTTCTATTATTATCGAGCCGTCGTCGTCCTCCTTCGCAACGCCCTTGTCCATCGCCTCATTTATGATGTCTTCTGTTTTGTCCCTGTAGAACCTCTCCCCCTTCCAGGAGTCGAACTCTATATTCAGCCGGGAGTACGTGTCCTTTAGACCTTTCTTCGTGTGTTCGGTGAATTTCTCCCAGAGCCTTTCCGCCTCTTCGTCGCCTTCCTCCAACCTTTTGCTCCACTTCCTTGCCTCCTCCTCCAGTTCTTCGTCCTCTTCCGCCTCGTCGTGGAACCTTACGTAAAGGTCCAGGAGGTATCCCACGGGATCTTCTTCCAGCTCTTCTTCATCACCCCAGTTCCTGTATGCGTATATCAGCTTCCCGAACTGCGTCCCCATATCACCCAGGTGGTTTATGCCTACACAGTTGTAGCCGACGAACTCGAGAATCCTGGAGACGGAGTCGCCGATTATGGTGGAACGTAGGTGGCCTATATGCATCGGCTTTCCGACGTTTGGAGATGAGTAGTCTATTACGACCGTTTTACCCTCTCCGAAGCTGTAGTCTCCATAACCTTCGCCTTCTTTATTTATCTTCTCCAGAAGTTTTTCCGTGTATTTGTTCCTATCCAGAAAGAAGTTTATGAAGCCCTGTCCGGCTGCTTCAACATCTTCTACCCCCTCCAGTTCGTCTTCGTCCAGTTTTTCGACGGTCTCCTCTGCGAGCTTGTAAGGCTCCGATCCCTCTCGGCTCGCCTTTCGAAGACATGCGTTGGTTGCGTAGTCTCCGTGTTCCATGGTGTCCGGAACTTCGATTCTTACCTCCATCTCAAGAAGCGATTCAAGCTCCTCCTTTATCTTTTGTTCAAGCTCTCTCATCGTTCTGGAATAGAACTTCCAGATATTTAAAAAACTCTTCGGTTTTAAATCTGGAGACCCTGTTTTCAAGATTTGAAACTTTGTCTCAAAATATCTACGCCAGATCCTTTTCGAAGTACTCCGCCATCTTCTCCCTCAGTCCTTCCTCTTCCTCGAATATGTGTATGGAGTGATCCCCGGTTGCTATTGTGATACCTTCGCTCATCTTTTCTGCCAGGTGTCTCGGTACCCCTTCCTCCTGGAGAGTTTCCGCGTCGTCGTGGAGAAGGTCTTTTGCGAAATCAAGGGCCGTGGTCCACTCTCGGAAATACTCTGCATACCACTTTCCGTCTTCTACGAGAAGGTTGTGTTCCCCTTCATATCTCTCTATGAACTTCTTCGAGTTTCTTTTGTCAAATATCGGAGGTCCGCGTCTCTTGTCCATCCTTGGAAGCTCATCAACCTCCAGCTCGAGTATCAGTACACAGACTTCACCGTTGCTCCATTCGCCCCTTCGGAGAACTACGAATCCCTCGTCGTCCAGTATATCCTCTAATCGTCCGTTCAACTTCCTCATCTGTGGATAAAGTACGTCGTCGTGTACGTCGGGAGCATCGAACTTTACGAGCATAAAATCCGTTCCTCTCCTATCTATCCTTTCCTGAAGATCCAGAAGCGACAGTGGCTTGTGCTTTTCCTTGAAGAACCTTTCCCTGCTCGGATCCTCTACGAACTTTCTTGCCCTCTTTCTGAATAACAGGAAGTTCTCGTCCGACAAGACGGATGCAACATTTCTGTCCTTGTCTACAGGGTCTATAACTATAAGAACATCTCCCTTGAACTTCTTTCTTTTCAGGTAGTCCTTTGACTTGAACTGCTCCTCAGGATCGATTACCTCTCCTGGATGCCAGTCCTTTGCGGCCTTCAGAACACCTTCGAAGTCCCCGTACTCCTCTATAAGTATTTCACAGAGATATCCGGAGAAGCCCATGGTCTTCAGGTCACTGCCGTAGAGTCCATGTTCCTTCGTGAACTTCTTGAGAAGCCGTACCTCGTCACGCTGTTCATCGCTGAGGTTTTTCTCAACCCATTTAACATGCCAGGGGGTCCTGTCCACGCTACTTTTTATGTTGTCAGGATCGGTGTCGTAGGCCGGTACAACATCGATCTCGTATCCGTTAACCTCGCCCTGTACGTAGGGATGCTCTGCGTAGGCGATCTCCCACTCACCACCCAGACTTTCAACTATTCTTCTCCCGGCTTCCAGACCTTTTTCCTCCAGTTCTTCCATGTCGATATCCCTGTCAAACATAAGGAAAAGATCCACATCCTTCTTGCTCTTCAGCCAGGTGTCCTTTGCTATGGATCCACAGAATAGAGGTTCGTATCCGTATTCCTTTTTATATTTCTCCCCGGCCCTTTCCAGGTTCTCACAGGTTCGCTTGAGACCCTTCATCTCATCCAGTTCGGGGTTTATATCTTCGAGTACATCCTTTAAAATTTCTCTCATAGTATCAAGGTTTATTTCTAGTTGTATCAATAAAAAGTTTTATGCGACTTTCCGGGATATCAGCATGATTTTTGGCCTTTGGGTCGGTTTAGACCCTGAACCGAAATTATTAAGTATTTTTATAACAATATTATAACTGGGCATGGAATCTCTATTACATGATTTTGAGCTGCTGGAGTTTAACGAGTCAGTCCACAAGAGATACAGCAATCTCGAGTACCCGGATGGAATCCCGGCTCCAGAGGAAGATTCTGGTTATATCAAGCTAAGCCATCTAAAAGACGAGTCCATCGAAGATATGATGAAGATCGAAAAGAAGCTCAAATATAGACCCCATTTCTTGAAGGCCAAGAAAATAAGAGATGAGATAGGCCGGGAGGCGTTTATAAAAAGTGAGTACAGCGATATGTGGGATACGTACAAGAATACGAACAGGGTGAACCTGTCCAGGTTTCTGAAGGACATGCTTCCGTATGTGGACAAGGATACAATGAAACGTTTGAAGCATGGAAAGTATTTCAGAAAGTGCGTCGACGGACCTATGAAAAACGATGGACTTCTTGAACTTGCCAAAACACCAAACTCCTACGCAGTTCTCAACCCCGAGATACAGTTCTTCACAAGTGAAATCATCAGGGATCTGGGAAAGAAGTTCAGTATAGATAAGCTTTTTGATATGACTAAGGACGAGGATTTTGTAAACGAGGTTCTTGAAGAGGATGATGAGGTCGAGGAAAAACTCTATCAGAAACCTCCCAGAGGACGGAAGGTTGCAAACGTCTCATACAACGCTTATATGAGGCCGGAGCTCCATGAGTTTCATGAACATCCTCTGTAGAGACAGTATCACTTTTTCTTCCCGTCGCTTTTGGACTATGGTTATGTTCGTCGGCTGCTGAAGGTTACCAAAGTTTTGGTTACCAAAGTTTTATATAGTGTTTGGAAGAATCTATGTAGTGTATTAAATATAATCAAGAATAGAAAATTTTTTATAAGAATCCAAAGTAACTCCTGATCAGTAAATACATCAACCCCAACTTTTATATACTAGCAATACAAAGTTATGTTTGATTACTACTAAATGGTAAAAACCAATCGATATTATGTCAGCTCGTGAAAAAACCGCAAAAACACAGAAGATCTGTCCTGAATGTGGGTCCACAAGCTTTGAGGAGAACACATCCAGAGGTGAACTGGCTTGCTCAGAGTGTGGAGAGGTCATAGAGGAGTCTATGATCGATATGACACAGGAGTGGCGCGCATTCGACCAGGAGCAGAGGTCCAATAGAGCCAGGACCGGCGCTCCTCTAACCCCGACAAAACACGATAAAGGTGTTACCACAAAGATAGGTAAAGGACCTGGTGAGCTCTTCAAGGTCAACCCAAGCAAGAGGGCACAGTACTCGAGGCTGAAGAAATGGCAGTCCAGAATAGTGGAGTCGAAGAACAGGAATCTGTCCTTCGCGCTTTCGGAGCTCAAGAGACTGGTGTCGTACCTTGGTCTTCCACAGTCCGTTCATAAAGAGGTGGCCATACTGTACGAAAAGGCCGTAGACAAGGGACTGGTAAGAGGAAGATCTATGGAGGCCGTTGTAGCTGCTCTTATCTATGCAGTTGCGAGACAGCACAAGACTCCAAGGACGCTGGACGAGATAACAGAAGCTTCTGGTGTGGACAGGAGAGAAATAGGAAGAACCTACCGCTATGTATGCAGGGAGCTGGGTATAAGGATACTGCCTTCGCAGCCAGAGGACTACATACCCAGGTTCTCGACGATGCTCGGCCTCTCGGACGAAGCACAGGCCAGGGCACTAGACATACTGGAAAAGGCCAAGAACCAGGAGATAACCTCCGGTAAAGGCCCTGTTGGAGTTGCTGCCGCTGCTCTGTATATAGCTGCAGTACTCACGGGACAGAAGAAGACCCAGAGAGAGGTTGCAGATGTAGTTGATGCAACTGAGGTAACCATACGTAACAGGTACAAGGAGATTGTAGAGACGCTTGGTATAGAGGACGAAGTTGAGAAGAAGGTAAAGGAAGACGAGAATAACAACAAGGATTAGGATATTCCAAAGCCTTAATTTCCCGGTGTGGGGTGTGTAAAATGAGAGAACTTAAGGACGCTGTTAGAGTCAAGAAACCGACTGTAGTTAGAGAAGGCGATACAGTAGAGGAATGTTTCATGTACGAGGGTATGAAGGAGTGCTTCGACGACAGGTGCTTCTGGAAGAGAAACGGAGAATGCCCTATAGCAAGTGCCCTCGAAGAAGAGGAAGAAAAAGAAAAAGCTCCTGCAGAAGTGTGGTAACTACTCCATCGCCTTGATCAGTTCTGAAAAGGGTGCATCGGTTTTAACTGCTGTAGCCGAGTAGACAGAACGAACTGCCCGGTAACCCGCTTTTTCCAAAAGGTTCAAAACCTCTTCTATTTTCTTTATCTGCATACCTTGTTTCTTTGCTATATAATGTAGATCACAGTGGTATGGTATGTCGATGTCCTGACCCATCTTTTCGACATGTTTCCTTTCCCTGTAGAACTCTCTTTCCAGGGCCTCCTTGGATACTTCACTGCAGAATCTCTCGTTGCTGAGCCTTCCCATGTAGATCTCCACGTACTCAGTTTTCTCTCCACAAAGGGGACATTTCTGAATCAGTTCATCCTTCCTCCAACCACAGCTGAAGCAGTGGGAGATATGTCCGAAGTTTCTGAAGTTCTCCTGCACCTCTTTTGCACCTTTCACGACTTCGCCGAAGATACGTGCGTAGTGCTCCCTGAAATAACATAGTCTGGGGTAAAAGGTCTTCTTGTACCGACCCAGGCTCTCGATAATAGCCGAGACGAGGATACGAAGTCCCAGTTCCTTGTTGTATCCTGTATTCATGCTTTTCCTTCCGTACCTCCGCCTGGAAACACGGGGATAGGTTCCGAAGAACGAGGATGTGTCCGTGGCGGTTACAGCCAAGAAGCCACGTCTCCGGATCGAGCCGGCCGCCGCATCCAGAAACTCCGCCGGTGACCCAAAGGGGTCTATGTCTATGAAGTCGAAGTCCTCCTCCCTGAGAAGCACTCCGGCGTCTTTGTTCCTTACCTCTGCATCGATCCCGTTCGTCTTCACGTTTTCCCTTGCGAGGTCGGTCGATTCCTGGTTCGCGTCGTTCAGCCACACCTCAGGAACTTCCGTCTCCTTTTTGTATCTTATGCCACGTATTCCAGAGGCCGAGAGCGCGTCGCACAGCTTCTCCGGTTCAACAACAGAGGCTACAGCCACAGAAAGATTCCGGTCGAACTCCATCTTCGGGTTGTAGAAAACCTCCTTCTCGTAGGACTTGCCCTCATGGACTTCTATCTCAACCTCACCTTCCTTTATTTTTTCCATGGACATTAGATTCTATCTCAGACTTAAAAGGGTTTCACCAAGAAGGTAGGTGAGTGGTTGGTGGCATTAAACAGGAGATTTTGATCAATATGTAGCCTAGTTCCTGTAGCCAACAAGAGATCTCGGCTGAGAACTTATCTTCTCTACTTCGTAGCCGCCTTCTGAAAGTATTCTTCCGACCTCTTCGATGCCCCCGTTCTCGTCATTGTGTTTACACAACTGAATGCCTATGAAGCCCGGTTCCAAGTCCTCGCAGACGTGTCTTGCCAGGTCACTTCCTTTGCTGCCCTCGCCATTTAGGCCGTAGTGTTTTTGATAGGTTGTTGTAAATACATCGAAGTCGTACTTCTTCTTAGGGGTTAGTTCCGGATCTATTGCCTCCAGATTTAAGTTGTCCATGTCCATCTTTTTCAGTGTGTCTGTAATTTCCTTTGCGTAGTTAGGATTTTTACCTGTTCCTATCAAGGCGATACTGCCCACATCCTCACCGTCAAACTCTTCCTCGATATGGTCGTAAAGTTCTTCCTTCAAAGGATGGTTTGGGCTGTAGGAGCTGTGGCTGTTCTCTTCGCACATCTTGATAGACAGTATAGCGTCAGGATCTCTTGGCAATTTAACACCCTGTTGTTATTTAATAGTGATTAATACTTATAAAGTTTTTGAATATTCACCATTGGGAATCAGTACTGTAAAATCTTTACTTCACAGGTCTTTACTGGGATGTTGAGAAGTTCCCAGGAACTCCTTCCCGCTCATATACGGCCTCAGAACCTCCGGTATCTTGACAGTTCCATCCTCTTTTTGTTTTTGCTCGATTATAGCTATCATCGTCCTGCTTGTTGCTAGAGCTGTGTTGTTCAGTGTGTGTACATATCCCTTGGGTGGTTTACCCTCTCCTTCCCTGTACTTTATCTCCAGGTTTCTGGCCTGGTAGTCCAGGCAGTTGGAGTTAGACCCTGTCTCGTGGAACTCTCCGTCGGCCATCCAACACTCCACGTCGTACAGCTTGGCGGCCTTGTTGTTCATATCGCCTGTACAGGCCTTGACAACCCTGTAATGGAGTCCCAGTTTTTTGTACAGTTCCTCTGCGTTTTCCTGCAGCTCGTCGAAGTAGTCCCAGGAACCACCGGGCTCACAAAATATAAACTGCTCGACCTTGTTAAACTGATGCATACGATACAGTCCACGTGAATATTTCCCATGGCCGCCACCCTCCCTTCGGAAGCAAGGGGAAACGGCACAAATCTTGACTGGAAGCTCTTCCTCCAAAAACGTTTCGTCCTTGAACATTCCTCCTACAGGATACTCGGATGTAGGTATAAGCCACATGTCCTTGTCCTCGACTTTGTACGACTCTTCACCCGTTCCGTCCATGGCTCCCCGTATGCCTTCGTAAACTTCCGTGTTAACAAGATACGGCGGCTCGACTATCCTGTAACCCTTATCCTTCAGGAAGTCCAGGGCGAATCTTTGAAGGGCACGGTCAAGCTCGACCAGCTCTCCTTTCAGAAAGTAGAAGTCGGATCCGGCTACCTTGGATCCTCTCTCCACGTCCAACAGTTCCTTGTCCTCCAGTATTTCCGTATGAACCTTGGGTTCAAAGTCGAACTCCGGTTCCTCCCCCCATCTTCTTATCTCGACGTTGTCCTCCTCTCCTTCACCTTTTGGAACCTCCTCGTCCAGTACATTCGGTATTTTTTCGAGAAGCTCATTCCGCTTCTCCTTCAGTTCCTCCACCTCATTCTCCAATCCCTCCAGTTCCTTCTTGACCTTCTGCATCTCCTTTATTTCCTTCTCCGCGTCCTTACCCTCCTGTTTCAACTTTGCTATCCTTTCACTTTTTTTATTCTTCTCGTGCCGAAGATCCTCCATTCTCTGGAGCTTTTCTCTCCATTCCTTGTCCTTTTTCAGCACCCCATCCACTATTTTCTCCGGTTCATTCCTTCTCCTCTGCGATTCCTTGACCTTTTCAGGACTTTCGCGCACAAGCTCTATGTCCAGCATAGGTAAAGATTGGTGGTTGTGATTTTTAAAGATGGTAGAAGGGGTTTTTATCTCAAAAGTTATTTAAATAGAAAGGATAAACACCTAAAGGTGAGAAGATGGTTACGCTTAATGATATTCACAAGTTTTCTGTGGAGGAAGGTATAAAGGAGGATCCCAGGGAAAGGAAGAAGATAGAGGAAGAGCTCGAAAAGAGGAAGGAGAATTACGAAGAGATGGAAGGTGTGAAGAAGGAGAAGTTCGACGAGGACAAACTCGAAAATCCCTTTGATGATTCCAAGGTTTTGTATGGTGGCGACAGAGAGGTAAAAAAACTGGCCGTGGGTATAGATATCGAGGCGCAGGATCTTATTCTTGTAGATAGACTCAAAGAGAAGGGTGAAGACATAGATGCGGCCTTTGCACACCATCCCGAAGGAAGGGCATTGGCAAACCTGCATGAGGTCATGGGACTTCAAGTCGACACACTTGAGCAAGCCGGTGTTCCTGTATCACAGGCCGAGGGCATAGTCAGGCCGAGGGCCGAGGAAGTGAAGAAGGGTGTACATGCAACGAACCATCCAAGGGCTCCGAGAACTGCCGATCTACTTGATATTCCCTTTATGTGTTTACACACTGTTTGCGACAACCACGCCTACCAGTTTGTTGAGGACTATATGGATGAGAAGGAACCAGAGACACTTGGCGACATAATAGATGCCTTGATTGAGATACCCGAGTATGAGTGGTCCCTTGAGTACGATATGGGACCTGAAATATTTGCAGGAAGCAGTGAAAACAGAGCAGGCAAGATAGAGGTCCTGGGTTTCACAGGCGGAACAGGTCTTAAGGAGGATATGGTCGAAAAGATGGTGGAGTCAGGCATCGATACGGTTCTGGTAATGCATGCAACCAAGAAACAGATAGAAAAAGCAAAGGAGGAGAATATAAACATAGTTTCGGCGGGTCATATGCCCTCCGATTCACTTGGAATCAACCTACTTCTGGACAAGATTCAGAAAGAGTTCGGTGTGGAGTTTTTCGAACTTTCTGGTTTCAAGAGAGTAGAAAGGTAGTTTAAATCTTTGGAAGTTATCCATGTCATCTTTAAAATTTTTAGGCGGCTGTAGAGAAGTTGGAAGGTCGGCAGTCCTTCTAGATACAGGAGCAGAAAAAATACTATTCGACTACGGTATAAAACTCAGTGATCCCGAAGCCGAGGACGGTGTCGGGAGACCGGAAAAGGCCAACCTCAATCTAGACGGTGTACTTCTATCTCATTGCCATCTCGACCACTCTGGCCTAATTCCGAGGCTGTACAATCGCGGATACCATGGCAGTGTTTACAGTACTGCAACGACATTCGACCTTTCAAAAACGCTCTGGGAGGATTCCATAAAGATAGCACATATGGAGGGACGTGAGTTGGACTTTCTCGATTCGGATCTAAAGGAGGTCGAAAGAAATCACAGAAGGGTTACATACGGACAGACAGTTCCCCTGGGTGGATGTGATGTTTCGGTTTACGATGCTGGCCATGTTCCCGGGAGTACGTCTTTCTTTGTGGATACAGGCGACAAAACTATACTTTACACAGGAGATATGAACACCATAGATACCAGACTTATGAAAGGAGCTAACCCCAACTATCCGAATGTAGATGTTCTTATAACCGAGACCACTTACTCCGACATCGACCACAGTCCGAGAAAGGAACTTGAGGAAAACTTTATAGAGAAGGTAAAGGAAAGGCTTGCCAAGGACGGAGTCGTTATAGTTCCATCCTTTGCCATAGGGAGAAGTCAGGAAATGTTGCTGGTTCTAAGGGAGCACGGTATAAAAGCTCCTGTTTACCTGGACGGCATGTCTGTAGAAGCAACCAAAAAAATACTCAGATACCCCGAGTTCCTGAGGTATCCAGACGAATTAAAAAAGGCGTATCACGATGCCAGGACGCCTGGTGATGATGACGACAGAAAAGAGGCCCTTGAAGGTCCGAGTGTGATCGTAACCACTGCAGGTATGCTCGGCGGAGGACCATTTGCTTACTACATAAAGGAGATCTACGATGAAGAGAACTGTTCAATACTAATGACCGGCTACCAGGTCGAGGGTACGGCGGGAAGGAAGCTTCTGGATACAGGTCTTTACCGTCCTGATACTCTAGATCTGGACGTCAAATGTTACTACGAGCTGTTCGACTTTTCGGCACATGTCGGCAGGACCGAACTCTTTGATTACATAGAGCAGGTCGATCCAGAGAAAGTTGTAGCCATGCATGGAGAAAAGGCACAGGAGTTCGTAGAGGATCTCAAGAAGAGGGGATACGAAGGCGTTGCCCCTGAAAAGGGAGAAAGGGTCGATATTTAATCCATGTCTTCACGAATTTTCTTGACTTCTTTCTCCATGTTTTCCATATCGTAGTTCATGGATGATTTAAAGAGCTGTTCTTCTGCTGAATTTTCTTGGTCTTTTTCAATAAAGTCGTCTTCGACGTATTTACTCAATTCCGGACGATTTTCTTCCAAGACATAGTTCTTAGCTTTGTCTTTCATGAAACCTTGGAGCGACTCCATTAGTCCCATTCAGATCAAGTAGTTGGTGGTAGTAAACCTTTAAGTAGTTAACCCGGTCCGGGAAGTAGTAAAATATTTAAAACCCCTGATTTAAATTTAGTTCAGTAGTCTTTGAAGCGAGGGGGGTTGAATCAGAAAAGAAGTGAGCTTTGCACTTACAGAAGTACAATCTTTCTTTTCCTGTAGCTTATGCTGTCCGTACTCAGTTTTGTTAAAAGACGGAAAAACCAAAAGAGGTGATAATTATCTATTCTTCGCCTAGTCACAATGAGATCGTACTGGATCAAGCGGAAATATTTATGGAGGAGGGATACAGTTTCGAAAAGGGCGGCAGGGTTTCAGGTGAACTGGACGAAATCATTCCAGAGAAGACCTACCACAAAGAAAACGGTAATATAGGAGGGGAGCCGGATATATTTGCAAGGGATCTCGATAAGGACGTATGTGTTCTGTGTGAAGTCAAGACCTTTGATGCAGCTTCTTTTGTAATGAGGGCCTACAGTCAGCTGACGAGGGACAAAAAGTACTTTGAAAAAGCTCTACCAGAAGCAGATATAAGAACATGTATGCGTCTCGGTGATGAGTTCCGGGAGATAGTTGCCGAAAGCGATTCCGATCTCAAGAACGAGGTCGTCAGGGAGTTCGAGAAGGAAGGTATTTACGAAACTATATCCAAGGATAAAAAGTTTTACAGGAAGCCATTTAGGCCCAGTAAAGGGGTCGACCTAGAAGAAGATGGTATAGTATCTGTTTTTGCTGAGAGCAAAGAGGAAAAGGAAATAGCTATCTGCAATACGATCATGCCGGTAAAGGAAAATCTATGTATTTCCACCATAGAGAGGTTGAAGAACAGGAAAAATAAGCTTCAGGAGGAGTTTGAGGACTTTGAGATAAAAACCTACATCAAAGCCAAAGACGTTGGCATGAAGAGAGTTGACAGTGAAGATGATCCCGGTGAAGTGGAATATGATAAAAAGGATGAGATCATGGACGAGGCGCCCGATTATGCCATGTGGGCCAAAGATAAGAACACATGAACTTCATCGTAGTTACTCTAGATATATCTGACCGAACCTGTTTTTCCCGGTCCATTTGTGGAAGTCCTCTGTTTTTGCATTTTCCTTCAGATCTATGAGTTGCACAGTCTGCGAGTCCAGCTCGTCTAGGTAGTGTACTGCCAGGGCTTCCGGAAACATGGGCTCCTTCACTGCTCCATACTCCGTTTTTCCGTGGTGCGAAACTATTATATGAAGCAGTTTGTGTTTAAGGTTCTCGGAAAAGTCGTTCAGCTCCTTGATCTTTTCTAGTACTATCTCCTGGCCTAGGGTTATGTGACCGGTGAGCAGACCGGATCTGGACTGTTTTATATTTGTGGTCACCTCGAATTCCTCCATCTTCCCTATATCATGCAGGAAACACCCTACCTTGATGAGATCCGGATCCAGGTTTTCATGCTGTTCACACATCTTTTCTCCAAGTTCCATCATATGTAGAATATGCTCCATGAGACCTCCGATATAGTTGTGGTGGTAGAACATGGCTGCAGGTGCCTTTTTGAACTCTTTCACGAAGTCCTCGTCTCCGAAGAAGGCATCTATGAGGCGCTGTAGTTCGGGGTTCTTCAAACCTTCAAGCCTTTCCTTTAGTTCAGAAAACATCTCTTCTATGTCCCTTTCTGATTTCTCTATAAAGTCCTCGATATCATAGTCCTCTATTTTTCTAAGTCCGTCCTCCTCGATGTTTATCTGCATGTTTCCTTGAAACTCCGATGCTGTTCCCTTGACCTCCAGAACGTCGCCGGGCTCTATTTTCTCCTGTACTCTTTCTACCTTTTCCTCGTCCCTGCCTCCCCAGTACTTCGCCTCTACCTCACCGGTCCTGTCTGCAAGCCCAAGAGTAAACATGTATCCCTTCTTGTAGGATCGAACCGGCTTCTTGTATTTTACAGAGAAGGTGCTCTTGACATTCCTACCTTCTTCCAGATCTTTGACATCTACTCTCTCCATACAAACCCCAGAAAGAACTTGTTGAACAACAATAAAAAGCTTTATTTAGATCCAACCTGAACCTTTGTCCATGTTGGAAATAGACGGCAGCCATGGCGAGGGTGGAGGACAGATAGTTAGGACAGCTACGGCGCTTTCGGCCCTTACAGGAAAGGAAGTAAGGATCGGAAATATAAGGGCAAACAGGTCCACGCCCGGTCTAAGGCCACAGCACGTGAAAGGTATAGAGGCCCTTGCAGAACTGTGTGATGCGGATCTGGAGGGTGTCGAAGTAAGGAGTCAGAAAGTAACCTTTAGACCCGGAGAAATCAAACCAAAAGACCTGAAGATCGATATAGGTACAGCCGGTTCCGTGACTCTCTTACTGCAGTCACTGATGCCTCCGCTGATGAAGTGTGATGAGGAGGTTGTGATCGAGATAAAGGGTGGAACGGATGTCAAGTGGTCGCCTCCGGTCGACTATACGAGGAGTGTACTACTTCCTCTTCTGCAAAATCATGGTTATGATGCCTCTCTCGAAGTGAAGAGGCGTGGTTTCTACCCTAAAGGCGGGGGCAATGTAGTCTTCCGTTTCAAGGGGTCCGATATGAAGGAGTTTGATCTGGTCGAGAGAGGGAAGATTCAAGGTATAGAAGGCGTGTCCTACGCTTCAGAGCACCTTCGGGATGCTGATGTAGCTGACAGACAGGCCGGGGCTGCACGAAAAGCCCTACAGGAAGAGTTCGAACTGACACCGGAGATAAAAGCGGACTACTGCGACGCCCGATGCCCGGGTTCAGGCCTTCAAATCCGCTTAAAAACCGAGAACTCGGTCATCGGAGGAAACGCCCTTGGTGAAAAGGGCAAACCTTCAGAAAAAGTCGGGAAGGAGGCTGCAGAGGATTTGATCAGAAACTCGACCGGTGTTGTTGATAGGTACGCGGCCGATCAAATACTTCCATTTATGGCAGTTTCCGGTGGCATGATTAAGACTTCTGAAGTAACCGAGCACTGTAGAACCAATGTGGATATTATTGAGAAGCTTCTCAATGTCTCCTTCGGGATTGATGGAAATATTCTGAAATGTCGTATATAGAGTTTAGTTCAAAGTCCAGTACATCGGACCTTATCGAGAGGATCACGTTCTTTTCCTCCAACATCTCTTTGTAATAGTTGTCGTACTCCGATATGATTGCGTAACCCTGTGATACAAAGGAATCATTTTCTATCTCGAGTCTTTCGGCTGGGTTCACGATCTTTCTTTTGAACGTATTGTCTGTGCATCGTTTGTTTGGTTCGAGTGATCTGGGAACATATCGTGCTTCAAGAGGAAGCTCAAGACCGATCTCTTCAATATTTTCTTTATTTATGGCTATTTCATCCCAGTTCAGATTCTTCGATGCGTTGCATATACCTGTTTCTATTCTCGAAGAAAATATTTTTTGAAGACGGCCGCTTTTGTAGTTTGGATCTATAGAAAAGTTCATTTTCATAATTATACCAAGGGAAAATAGAAATAAAAAGATGGCGGGGTTAACTGACCTTGATTTCCTTTTCTTCCTTCTTTTTCTCCTTCTTCTTAGGTAAGGTCACTTTGAGAACCCCATCTTCCATCTCTGCTTTTGCTTCATCCGACTTGACTTCCTCAGGCAGGGTAACCGTTCTTTTCATCCCTTTCTTACTTCTTTCCCTTCTGTAGTAGTTCTCCTCACTGATCTCCTTCTCACCTTCTTCCTTACAGGAGATCATCAGCTGGTTCTCTCTGGCTTTAACTGCAATATCTTCTTTTTTCACGCCAGGCAGATCTGCTGTGACCACGAGCTTACCGTTTTCTTCCCTTATGTCCACAGGGAAGCCCCTCATAGTTCCAGCAGCTTTTGGTCCCCTTTCCCAGAAGTTCTTCATAAGCTTGTTCATTCTTTTTTGCATCTCCTCAAGCTCATCAAACGGATCTTTTATAGGCATTTTTTCACCTCCGTGGAACTTTGAAGTTCCGAATTTAACGGTTTTTGTGTTTATATAAATTAAAATAAGTTGTATTTAAAGGTTTTGCTAAAGGTAAAGGAAAAAAAATCAAACGAACTTTAATAAATATCTGCTACATGAAATCTTTGCATGAAGCCTAAGTACTCAAAGGACATCTACGGCGATGAGGATGCATATTATATGGGATGTCCTGAGATCGTCTCCAAATATCTTGCCGAAAAGCTTTCTGATTTCGATAGCGTCGCTGAACTCTGTTGTGGTGCAGGTATGATATGTGTACAGCTGGCAAAGTACATCGACAAGGTTGTGGGCGTGGACATAAAGAAAAGGAGAGTACAAAATGCGAAAAAGAACGCGAAGCTTTACGGCGTCTCCAATAACACAGAATTCATAGTAGGTGACGCTACAGACGAAAACATTCTTAAGAGCTTGTCAGCTGAGGCAGTAATTCTCGAACCTGACTGGAGCTCAGGTAAAAATAAGGATGAGCATGTATCGAAACTAGAAAGCACAAAACCTAGTTCATTGAAGCTCTTCCAACTCGCCAGGAAGTATATAACAGAAAACATCGTGTTTAGAGCACCAAAAACTTTTTCTATGGAAACCCTCGAGGAGCTTGGTGTCTGTCGCGTAGAGAATATTCATTGGAATGATGAACTCAAGTTCAAAATAGCGTATTACTTTGAAAACTACAAGAAAAGTGAAGAAGAAGACCTGCACTTCGATCCGAAAACCCTTCTAGAAGAATAACTCTACCTCATCTTTTTGTAGTAGTACAAAATAATAGCAGCCGCGACTGCGAAAAGTATAACTGCCGCCACTAGGTGTATGTTACCGTTTACAGCTTCTGGTGTTCTTTCCATCACTTCTGGTGATTCCTGGATCATCGGTTCGATCTCAGCAGCTTCCTCCATTACACGGACCCCACTGAAGTAAGAGTAGAGCTGTTGTATGCCTAGGATCCCGGCCACAGCAGATGATGCGAAGATCAGAACTTTCTTGACCCTGTTTCCCACTATGTCTCTACCCTTTCTGGTTAACTCGTAGTAAACCCATTTCTTCCCTTCCTCGCCAAGTTTGTTCACAAATCCAGCTTCCACAAGCTTGTTCAGGTGTTCGTGGACCGTGGACTTCGAGAGATCCAAGCTTCCCGAAAGCTCGGTCACTGTCATGTTTCTCTCATCAAGCAATTCCAGTATTTCCTTCCTTGTGTCCGAGGACAGTACCTTTGCTGTATCCTCGTCGAGCTTCAAACTGGCCATAAGTTTAAACTTTGTACGTATTCATATAAATCTTTCAGAAACGTTCGGTCCGGACCGAACAGATTCGTAATAGATATAAACCGGCGCCTCCATGTATGTATCGATAACATGAAAACAAAAAGAATTGCAGGACTACTTGCCTTTTTCATGGTTTCGGTGGCTTTCATCGGATTTGCGTTTGCCGATGGACCTGCGGTTGAAGTTGAAACAATAGGTAGTGACTGTTACGGTCAGGAAGGTACAGGAGTATATGAGACAGAAGAGATAGACGGTGGGGTCCGGTTCAAAGGAGTCATGGAAACACCGAATCCCTGCCACACTGTGAACGTCTCCGAAATCCAAGAAGACGGTGACACATACACCATCGATCTCGTCGGAGAGTCCGAGGACGTGGTTTGTATTCAATGCGTAGGAGCAGTGACCTACGAGGTTACATTTGAAACCGAAGGTTCGGGCGAGATACAAGTTTTACATAACGGCGAAGAGGTTAGTACCGTAGAGTTCGGAAACAACAACCCAGGAACTGGAGAAAATGATATGTTTGCAGCTTTTATCAGCTGGTTGAGATCTCTCTTCTAACAGGAGACACAAAAAACACGAGATTTAAATTTCTTTTTGTTTATTTATTCAGTGATCACTATGGTAAAATTAGACGAAGAAGACCGTGAACGTATCGAGGAGATCGAGGACATTCCAAAGGATGAGACTCACTACGATCTGCAGACGATGACGTACGCGATCAAGGACGGCAGGCTTTAGGTTATTCCTCCGTGGCGTAGACCAGGAACTTGCCTTCAGGTGGCTTGGATACCTCTAACCTGAGGTCTTTTACAAGTTTGTAATACACTCTTCTTCCTTCCTTGTAGCTCTCTATCAGTCCTTCGTCCTCCAGCCTTTCCAGGTGGTGTTTCACTCTTTTACCGTCCATGTTTGCCAGATCCATGATCTCCGAAACGTATCTGTCCTCCTGACTCAGATGCTTCAGTATCTCCAGTCTTTTCTTTGAGCCGATTATATCCAACATATATGTATAATTTTACTAAAAATATTTATATATCTTTTTATTGAAACAAAGCAACGGGTGATAGAAATGGAAATTTCAACAGACAAATCAGAAGGAAGGAAGACCGTGGAAGGTAACTTCAGCAAGGAGTTTTACATGGACAGAAAGGAGCTCAGTGAGTTTTTGAGGAAACTTGCTGATGAAATAGAAGCAGGCAACGAACTGGAACTGAAAACGGATGAGTGGGTACTCCCCTTCAAATTCATGGACAAAGTCGAGGTAGAAATAGACAAAGACAGAGATGAGCTGGAGATCGAGCTGGAGTTCGATAAACTAGAAGACAGCGGAAGTCTTTCCATAGGCTAAACTCCTCCCACCTTATTTTCTTTTTTCTGATCCTTGGTTTTAAATACTGAGAACATAGTAAAACTGTTCCTATGAGAATTGGATATCCCTGTATAAACCGATCACTTGACTGTATAGCAAGCAGTACCTTCAGACTTGATTCTTACTCCGAAGAGAAGCTGAAGGAGACGGTCGAGGGTAACCTTGACTGTCTGGAGAGGATGATAGAGTACAATATAGAGAACGAGATGTTTTTTCTCAGGATAACCTCCGACCTTATACCTTTTGCATCCCACGATGTATGCGACTTCGACTGGCAAGATCATTTCTCGAAGAGGTTCAGAGAGATAGGCGAGAAGTTTATGGATCATAATTTCCGGGTCACTATGCATCCGGGGCAATACACTGTTCTGAACTCGGAAAAAGAGGATGTGTTTCGGAGATCTCTGGAGGACCTCAAATATCACAGGGATGTGCTGGACGCAATGAAACTTGGTCCATCTTCGAAGATAAACATCCACGTGGGAGGTGTGTACGGGAACAAACAAAAAAGCAAGGAGAGGTTTGTGGAGAGATACAGAGAGCTGGACGAAAGGATAAAGAGGAGGCTTGTGATCGAAAACGATGAGAAGAGCTATACAGTACAGGATTGTTTGGATGTCCACGAAAAAACGGGCGTGCCCGTGACCCTTGATAACTTACACCATTCGATAAATAATTCAGGGATCTCTCTGCAGGAAGCTATGGATTTAGTCTCAGGTACCTGGAATAAAGAGGATGACATTCCGATAGTTCACTACAGTTCTCAGCTTCGCGATGAAAGTTCGGGCAGGCACGCCGAAGAGATAGATATCGATGATTTTCTGGATTTTTTTGAGAAGACGAAACAGCACGACTTCGACCTCATTTTGGAGATAAAGGACAAGGAGAAAAGCGTTTTGAGGATTATTGATATCTTAAGAGAAGACAGCAGATTTCAGCACGTAGATTGACCCTTTCTGTGTAAAAACAAAAAAGCTTTTTAATAACCGACTTACAACATATCTCATGCAACAGAAAATTGGTAAACTTGCTGGGAAAGTCTACAGTTTCCTTGAAGAAAACGGCGAGTCAAGCATGAGTGAAATAACGAAGGCAGTTAAGGGTCCAAAGTCCAAGGTAAACATGGCGATAGGTTGGCTTGCCCGCGAGGACAACCTCAAGTTCGTCAAGAAGGGCAACGGTACCGGTATAAAGTTGAAGTAGATGTGTGGATGGACTTTTTGGGTGTGTTCAAGTTTCAGAAGGCGGATCTGTCCTTTGTGTTAAAAACAAAGAGAGGACTGGGATAGACACTTCTCCTGAATTTTTCAATAAGCGGTTTTGATTAACTCTGTGATATTGCTTCTTTTCTGACATGTATAGACACATGGAACAAAGCCATTTACTTACATTCTTATAAACAGTATTTTTCCGCCGATCAAGAACAGGATAAATGTGAAAAATGGCAAGAAGCTAACGACCCTCATGATTGGACTGAGTTCTGTTACCCTGAGTATGTTGGGCAACCCAAATATTCCGGAGGACAGTAGAACTACTACTCCTGAAAAGATGAGTATTTTTCCCGAGAGTTTCCTCTCCCGTACAAGTTCTGATGCTGCGAGGAATCCGAAAACAGAGAAAATTATCCCTATAAAACCTGTGATTCCTGGGAAAGAAACCTCGGGTGAAAGGAATCGGAGGACAAAGTCTATCAATGAGGCAACTATTCCCAAGACAGCACCGATTATCGCTAGCCCGAACTCCACGGATACTATGATCGAGCACTTGTCGCTTATTCTCATAAATTTACCCATCTTATCACTTTTGCACGGTTTTTGTGTTCTTTTGGTACCTCTCTTGAGAGACTTAAAATGAAAATTTATAAGGTTTCCGGAGTCCCTGGAGATCCGTTGACCTCTTTTCAAGATATATTGTGCAATACTAAGACCCAACTAGGATTACATTACCAGAGCTTATAAATTTCCTCTTTGTCGGATCTTTTATCCACTATTTCTTAAGGGTATCCCGTGTCGTCTGGTGTATATCCGAAGGCTGATGTTTTCCTTCTGCAGAAAAAAAACCGATGGGCAAGAATCTACTCCTCAAGTAGGTTTCGCATTTTCCTTTTGATGTACCTCCTCCGGAGTACGGTTACGATAACTGCCGTCGTCGTCGCAACTACCAGGAAACCACGTCCTGCCTGCAGGAACAGGTCGTAGCCCACTTTCTGAAAGGTGAAGGGGAAGAACAGTGGAACCTTACCATCCAGGAAGATTATGAAGTAGTCCGCGGCAAGATGTGTGGCCACGCCCGCCGTAAGTAGCAGGAAAACCCTTTTCCTGTACTCCTCCTTGAATATCATAGTCAGTATTCCTACGAGAAGCAGAGACCCGACTATGGAGTGCAGGGGCATGAAGAGATAGTAAAGTTCGTTGGCGCCTGTCTCGCCCATAAGAACCGCGAAGTTCCCTATATCCGGGAGTATGGCTCCCACCAAAACAAGAGCTCTGTACTTCATTGCCCACGGATACTTTATGCTGATAAGTTCTACAGCAACCCATCCCAGCAGGACGTGTGTCAGCCCGTCAGCCATCGACTATCATCTCCTTGAGAGTTTCCCTGTCTATGTAGATTACGACAGCGATTACGACGACACCTAGGAAGGAAAGTACGCCCAGAGTCATCTGTCTCCTTGCAGATCTGTAGTACATCTCCTCGCCTTCCACCCTCCCTTCAGATGCAATTCGAACCGTACCTAGAAACCTCGCCGTATCTCCCTCCTCTATATCCTCCAACCACTCCTCTTCCTCCTCTTTTATCTCGTAGTAGACCTCAAAGGTCCTGCCGTGTTTTTCCAGGCCCATATATAAAACGCCGTCAACGACTTCACTGCTCAGCACTTCTCCTCTCATCTCTACTCTTTCTCCTTCGTGCATCTCCGGGTTCCTAAGGACTTCTATTGTGGTAGGCGATTCCATCGGACCGAAGACATAGGCATAGACTGAAAGAGATACAAGCCCCGCCAGCAGAACAACTACGATGATCTCCCTTGGAACCCCGTATCTTCTGCGGTCCACATGCACGCACCTCTATGACTTTAATTTTTTTGTTTTTGAAAAACTTAACGGACCCCAGAGAAGAAGATTTACCATTGTCCATCGAGAAAAGGGTGCGCTTTCTCTATATTTTCCTTTACTCCTGAATTAAATCAATTCTTTGCTTGGCTCGAGTCCGTCGTCGATGGACTCCGTTTATCGGATAAGTCTCAAACCACTGTCGATAAGATTATTAAGGATCCGATGGCATTATGATGATTATATGCCAGACAAAAGACTGTACAGGACGGAGAAGAACAGGGTACTTGGAGGCGTTTGTGGGGGTTTGGGCGAGTACTTCGATGTAGACCCCACGCTGATTCGACTGCTCTGGGTAGCATTCACACTGGCCTACGGAAGCGGATTGTTAGCTTACATCATAGGATGGATAATAATACCGGAGAAGTCTGAGATCGAGGAAGAAAAATAAGTTTAGAAATACATGGCATTACTCAATCAGGGTAGTTTCTCAACACTTGAATAGTTCTTCTTCAGCCCGATAACGGTCATTACTACACCAAAAAGAAGTGCTAACAGGCCGAAATGTGGATGGAAATACATTCTACCGGGGCTGAGGAAGATTACAGGTAGTACGTTGAAGACAAAAACGAAAGTAAGTATTGCTACAAGGAAGAACTTCAACAGATATGTTTCGGTTGTTTCACCCTTTCTTCTGCTGTAAAGTATTGCTATCATGTTTATACCTGCCAGGAGAAGAATCACACGGCCTACGAAAAGTAGATAACCGTATACATTACCAGAGAACTCTGCGCCGTTCCAGGGTAGTTCTACGTTTGGATACTGTGTAATGTACCAGGGCAGGAATGTGCTTATCATTACCAGAAACGATCCGTATAGGGACCATTTTTCGTGTTTTTCAAGCGAGAGTTTATCCATAGTGTGATACATTGTAGAAGATAGGATAAATACTTTGGGAACTTCTGGAAAGGTTTAAATTCTTTAAGGTCCCTTCTTGGTTCGTGATATTATGGATAACTGTATGTACAGAACATCTTCAATTAAACTCAACATGTCCCCCCAAGAGAGGGAACTCTATGCGATGAACTACAAAGCAATGCACGGGGACTCGGATAGAGAAGAGAACGGAGATGACAGTTTCAGGGAATACCAGGAAGAAACGAAGGAAATGGGAGAAGAGATCAGCAAAGAAATCAGCGGATGTATTGAGATGACCGAGAATATCAGAGAAAAAATCTAGCACAGCTTTAGATACTGTGCCCTCTTTTCTTTTATTTTCAGTGTTAATACGGTTTGTTACTACTATATGATATCAAAGCTTATTTTAAGAATATAAATCTTGGGATTTAAGAAAAAGTGGGTTTTACAATTGTTGAAAGAAGATCTAAAATCAAAAGAGGAGGATCAGGAAGATATTATGGATTCCCTTGAAAAGATAGAAGAGTTCGCCATAGTAATCGACTCTGAATTAGAGAACGGGCTGAAAGACAGAGGAAAGAAGGATATACTTTTTCGTAGTTACGAGGACGAATACTTTCTGGGAAGAGGCGGTGGTCTGATAAATAACGGTTTTCATAACTTATGGAGTTTATACGAGGACGAGGATGCAGAGATAAACGAGTATAATAACCTGGCAAAGGGTGTAGTTGAAGAAACAGGATCAAAGATAAACGATGTCAAGATACTGCTTGATCCCTCTGAGGAGAGGAAGGTGACCAAATTTAATCTGGAAAACAAAGAAGATATTTTCAAAGACTACAAAACCACCGGGAAATCTCTGCTTGTACCTGTACTTTATGCATTTCTCAGTGGAGGCAGTGTAGAAATCGACGAAGAACTCTGGAAAACAAGGCCTGAAATGGAGAAAAATAAGAAATTCGAGTTGTTTAAACCTGAAAATTTCAAATTTACCGGCATGGATAAACAAATAGAAGCGACACGAGCGGATATAGACGAGGATGAGTACAAAAAAGGAAAGTTTTCCGGTTACTACCAGGGACTGATAGGCAAAAAGGATGAGACGCCGCAGAACTTTGCTTGTTTTGAGGTGGATGGTAAAAAACTCTACGAACCTTTCATGATCCCTGATAATGCTGAGATGTTGCGGAAGGAGTTCAGGAAAAGAATGGGTGATAATACCGTAGACAGGGATGAACTCGAAAGAACAAGAATTCTCAACGAGTTTTCCATGCCCATAGAACTGCTTGAAAGAGCTGATATGGACATGGATTTCTACCTGCAAGTTTCCAAAAACGAAGACCCGAGGAGATCGTATACTTTAAAGAAGGGCGAGGATGACGAAGAAATTGGAAAGATGATACGTCCCCATGATGGTGAACGTGCCTTTATAGAAGTAGGTGAAGGTAAGTACGAGTTTCCCAGTGGTATGATAAACTTATATGTACCAAGGATAAAGGAAGAACTCAAAATCACAGGTTTCGATGATCAGGAAAACGGAAATATGATGTATGCTTAAACCAAGCTTTTGAAATTCAACCACAAAGGCTTTTATTATCCAAAAAGAATGAAAAATCATGGAAGTTCTTAAACTTGTCAAGCTTGTGCTTTCTGTATCTGTAAGCCTTGGTGCTGGCTTCGTAGGTTCTTTTTTCACTGCACAGACTGTGGATACATGGTATCAAGGTCTTACAAAACCGTGGTTTACGCCACCTGGTCAGCTTATAAGCGTAATATGGATCGTACTCTATATACTAATGGGAATTTCCCTCTTCATGATACTGACAAAGGATCTTACAGAAAAGACCGTTAAAATAGCAGTGGGCGTATTCGGAGTACAGCTCTTTTTAAACGCCCTGTGGTCCTACCTGTTCTTCGGACTGACCTCACCCCTCTACGGTCTCATAGGGATCGTGTCTCTCTGGATAGCCTTAGCTGCGACGATATATACCTTCCAAAGGGTCTCGAAGAAAGCGTCCTATCTACTGTACCCTTACATAGTCTGGGTAACCATAGCACTTGCCCTGAACTACTCTATCTACGTTATGAACTAGTTAGTTCTGGCTTTAGAACTGTATAAAAAATAAGAAAAGGTGGATGGGCTTTTTCTGGACGTTAACCTGCAGCTATACCGTCCCTGCTACATGCTCCACTTCGATGATGGTGTAGTCTTCTGTTGAGACTGTTATCTCCACGTACTCACTGCCTACTTCATCTAGTATGAATCCAAGCGCAGTCTCATCTGCTTCAACTTCTTCCATCGTCGGTTCTCCAAGTTCTCCCTTGTACCAGTCAACAACTTCGTCAAGACCATCTTCCGTTCCATAATCGATGCTCGTAATTGATCCCTCGGGAACAGTGTAGCTTTCATAGGAGAGCATAACTGATCCTGGGTATCTTGCTACTGGTTCGTCTCCGTCGACCTGATCTTCCTCAGGTATCTCGTCTTCGCCCTCTCCTTCGGACAGGGATTCATCTTCCAGTTCGCCTATGGAACCACTCCATGTCCCTGAACCCGGAATATCGCCTGCACCTTCCCAGGTACCAGAAACTTCTTCGCCGTCGGAAGAAAAGTCACCTGACCATTCGACAGTACCAAAGGCAGCTCCGCCTTCGGCTTCTGCGCTTATTACTCCATCGGAAAACGTCCCTGTTATATCTCCGGCGCCGTCACCTTCGAACCATCCATCTACGTTTCCTTCGTCAAAGTCAACCTCGAACTGCCATGTGCCACTGAAATCCTCCATCATTACCGAGCCGGACCATTCACCGGAATAGGTTTCTCGTCCAGTCAGTCCTTCACCATCGAACTCACCGTTACCGATTTCTTCATCGTTTCCGTTGCCCGTACAGCCGGCAACAACGATAACAGCGAGAAGAAGGACTAAAGTCAGAGACAATACTTTCTTATTAATTTTCAACACCTCCACAACCTTCAAATGGTATACCTTTACTTATAATATTTATCAGAACCATGACCCACAGGCATCCACGAGACTGTATAAAATGTAAAATTTCCGGTAAAGTATATTATTAAATTAACAAAGAGTAACCTATCTATGTCCACAGCATTTTTGTTCGCATTGATCGCTCTGTTTGGATGGGGCTTCTGGGCCTTTTTTGCTGAACTGGCTACGAGGCATATGCGTCCCGAGCTCGCTATGGTAGTATCCTATTTTTCCGGGGCATCCATGGTATTGGTCTATATATTATTCAGGAAGACGGAGATGACCTTCTCAACGGCAGGATTCGGGTACGCTGTTATAGGTGGTCTCGTCTCCGGTATAGGTGCCGTGGCCTTCTATATTGGCTTGAGCCAGGGTAGTACGTCAATAGTTACGACCGTGAGTGCTCTTTACTTTGCAGTGGCCGTGATTCTCGGTGTAACCCTTCTCGGTGACTCTTTGAATGTTATGAATATTCTAGGCATACTCTTTGCTCTTATAGCCGTCGTACTTTTAGCTCAGTAACATGGTTTCGGATTTTTATTTCTCATCCGGATAATCTTGTAAAGGGAACTTGCCGGATTAAAACCAGAAAAGGATACACGGGTTTTGCTCCGTTTCGGGCAGGGTCAGTTTCCTTCAAGATAGGAGGCGATCCCGTCGAAATATTTCTCCATTTCTACAAGAAGTCTTCTGCTGGAGGCATCACCAAATATATGTTTCGTGATGTAAAGATCATCTCCCCTTTCCTCGAGAAAAACCTGCTCTTCGGTAGAACTTCCATCTTCGCTTGTGATTTCCACCATTATTTCATTTTTTCCACAGTTAACACTTCCACCACCTGCCTCTATATTTATCTTCTCGTCCTCGTTCAGATCGACCTCTTCTTCGAGATAATTTCGATCCAGCTCAGGCCTGTATTTCACATCATCCTCTATATTTGATGGAGACATATTCATCACCTCGTAACCTGTTACCACTATATAATTATAACTTTACGTATATAAGTTTTATGTTTTAGCTGTGAAGAAACAGACTAGAAATATAAGCTTTCGTGATAATCGGTTACTCTGTTATGGCTTCACTTGATACAGAGAAAGGACTCATTGACGAGTTAAAAGGCAGAATCTGTTCCCTTGACCCACCGATGAAAAAGGTGGATCTGGTTGGGACCTGCGTAGACAGAATCAAGGGAATACCATATGAAATGGAGGAAAAGACGGATATAGACATACTCGCTCTCTATGAAATATCAAGAAAGGAGTTCAAAAAGAAGACCAACCTCCCGAGAGATAGTGATATAGTTGAAATGAAGGAATTTGTAGATAGAGAGTTGGGACCCATCGGCGATTGTAAAGTCGATTCTTATCTTGTATTCGGCGACAATGAGAAAAAATACGAGGAAAAGCTCAAGGAAAACGAAGAATCAATTTTAATCTACGATAGCGAGGAGAAGGAACAGTAATCCCGATACTTGAACCCCGGGTAAAGTTACGGTGCATCCAGGACAAAGGTAGCTGCTTTGAATAGAAAGCCGATCCTCCGATCAACCCTTCCTCAGAATCTTCTTCAAAGTTTCCATATTGAAAACTGTATTCGAGCAGCCGTTCTTTAGTAGGGAAACTCCTTGATGTGAAATATCGTTTTCGTCCAGAGCCTGATTGCAGAGATGAACCTCATCTGGACAAGCAACTGCAACCACGCCATCGTAATTGTTTTTCTCGATTATTTTAGGGATACACGAACCGCCCGGTAAGATAAAGGCGTCATAACCTTCTTTCTTGCCGAGTTGAACCGCTCTATTGATAAGACAGTTATCCGAACAACTTTCACATTCGTAGGTGGAATATTCACGATTGAAACTTGCATCACATCTTTCGTCCATGAACTTTCTGGAACAATGAGGAAGTAGAAGGGCTCTGTTTTCGCTCTCAATGAAGTCCTTTTCCTGTTCTTGATTTCGGGTATGGATGTCCGTGATGTCGTTGATCAGTTCAACAACTCCTTCCAAAGGCACTTCAACATCCTCTGGGATACCGAGCTTCTCAACTGCTTCTTCTGCAAGTTCATCGTTACTTTTCTCGGGCCCACCTTCAGAAAAGGCTTCTATGATCTTCCGAAAGAAAGAACGGGAGACGTCTATCATATCAAACTCAAAATCGTAAGACATATTTTATCCCTTGGTTATTTCCGACCTGTATATTTAAATTTCCTTCGTGGTCCTTAAAATTTTATGCAATTGCATCCACAAAGTCAGAACTTCCTCTATATGTCTCAATTAACATCATATTTTCCTCCGTACCCCAGGGGTAGACGCCGATAAACAACTTAAAACCGAGGTCATGTAGACGATTTCACCTGGTTTATCATTTTCACCCAAAGAAAAAATGGTTTTAAAATTCTAAATCCTTTTCAACTTGTCTGCAAGATCTCCTGGACTTTCATATTCAATAATCTCTTCGGATATGCCCTCCAGTGTCTTTGATATGTCGGAACCTTTATCAGCTATAGTATATACAGGGATTCCCTGGCTCCTGGCGTAACCAGTTTCTATCCCCAGCCCAACACCTTTCTCTGTGAGATCTACAAACATCAGATCGGACGAATCGATCTCCTCAAATGTTTCCTTCATAAGTTCTTCGGCCTCCATTTCTTCATCCCGATTGTAGTCCTTCGTTGTCATACATGAGACCTCGAAACCTGACTCCTCGAGAACTTCCACGATGTCCTGAATTTTTTCTTGGTTGGCAGCATCTGTATGGTATTTTATACTCAGAAAAGCCTTCATTTTATCACCATACATCATCTGTTTTCAAATACGTACTTAAGCCTAAGCATATCTTTCCGGAAGCCTCATATAAACCTCGGAGTACGATCCATATAATTCCTGTAGTTTTCCGGCTTATCCAGGCCGTCCATAACTTCTTCCTCCTCTTTGATGGCCAGCTTATAGTAAAAATAAACAAGAACAGGTAGTATTGCAAGGGTCAGTATAGAGGGCCAGTGTATGAACCAGCCGGTAGCTATTAGTATTATCCCAAGGTACTGTGGATGGCGAGAATATTTGTATATACCAGAGGTTACAAGATCCTTATTTTTTCTGTTTTTGTAGAGGGTTGTCCAGCCCACGATGATAACTATCATTCCTACCAAGCTCACGAAAGCTCCCGCCAATTTCCATATATTCATCCCAAGACTCTGGCCCATGAAGCTGAAGGTTAGGATAGCTGCCTGATCAGGAGGTGTACCTGCAGGCGAAAAAAGGGCCGCCGAGGAGAGGTATATAGTCAATGGAATTCCGTACATCTCAACGAAAAGGGATACTATGAAGGCTGTGTATATGCCCATGGATTTCCATTCTACATGACGGCGAAAGGATAGAGGCAAAAGGAAGGCAAGAAATAATGCAGCATTGAGTGTTACGAGGTCCCATCTACCCTCCACAACCATGGACTCAACGTCTCCTGATACAAACCAGCTCACGTGCTCCAGAAAGGAAGGTAATGAAAGTACTGCCAGAATGCCAAGTATTATGAATACTATCCTACGTTTGTTCATAAGATTTTATTTACATTGACAAGAATAAAAAGTAAATTCTCTTCTTCTCGAATTATAATTGGTTGAACCAGAAAGCCCTATCTCAAAAATTTAAGTAGTTTCAGGGATAAGGTAAACATAATGAAAAAGTATATTATCATTGTTTTACTTTTTCTGTCCTTGGTAATTGTTTCTGGTTGCATAAGTGAAGAGGTAGAGTTGGAAGTTTTTGCAAGGGAAGGTGGAGCTACAGAACCTGAGGAAGGAACGTACAGTCATGAGGAAGGCAAAGAAGTGGTTGTAGAAGCAATACCAGAAGAAGGCTACAAATTCCAGGGGTGGGAAAGGACCGGCAGCGCAGAGGAGTGTGACCAGTACGACAGGGTCTGCACCTTTACCATAAAAGAAGATTCCTCACTGGCAGCACATTTTGCCGAGGAAGAAACAAGGCCCACGTATAATCTAGATGTAACCGTAGAGGGACAGGGTTCTGTGGAGATAGATCCTTATGAGGAAGAGTACGAAGAAGGTGCAGAAGTAACTCTCGAGGTCGTACCCGAGGAAGGGTGGGTCTTCAACGAATGGGCTCTTGAAGATGTAATTAATGAAGATGATGAAGACGACCAAGACGTTATAACACTGACGATGGACAGCAACAGGAAAGTCATTGCTTACTTTGTGGAGGACGTGGGAGAACACGAACTGGAAATGATTGACATGGAGGGAGGTACCACGGTTCCGGAGCCAGGAACCCATATCTACGAAGACGACGAAGAAGTAATCGCAGAGGCTATGCCCGACGAAGAGTGGCAGTTCCAGGGCTGGGAGATGGAAGGCAGTGCCGTGGAATGCGATACCTACAATAAGATATGCAACTTCACGATAAAAGAGGACTCCATGCTTGCTGCGCACTTCACCGAGGAAGAGATCGATGAATATGAACTGGACTTAGGTGTCTATACCAACGGCGGGACGACTGATCCGGAGCCAGGTACGTACATCTACGAAGAGGGGGAGAAGGTGACTGTAGAAGCAATCCCTGACGACGGTTATAAGTTCCAGGGCTGGGAGATGGAAGGAAGTACCGAGGACTGTGCATGGAATGAAACCATCTGCGAGTTCATCATAGACGAGAACTCGCTTCTCGGGGCACACTTCGATTTAGAACACGAACTACACTAAAATATTGATAGAAATCAAAACAGGAATGAATCCAGGTCCTTCAGGACCCTGATGAAATCTTTTGTAGATGAAAAACAATTAAATAGATATCATGTCTAAAAAGTTTTTTGAGTGTCAGGTTTGTGGTGACATCCACTATGGAGAGGCTGGGCCGGCCATCTGTCCTACCTGCGGCTCTGAAGAGGCTTATGAAGAAATTGAGGAAATAGAAGCCAAAGAGGCGACCGGTCTTTGATGAAGGTTGAAGCAGAGGTAAGGGACATAAAGAACGAAACGCACGATGTCAAAACCTTCAGGCTAGATCCAGAACAGAGAGTAAATTTTACTCCAGGACAGTACTGCTTGGTGTCCATAATCGGTTCAGAGGAACACAAAGGTACAAAAAAACCGTTTACCTACGCGAATTCTCCAACAAAGAACTACGTAGAGCTGACCATAAAGAGGATAGGTGAATTCACATCGACGATGCACAACCTGGGGGTCGGTGACAGGCTACTACTAGACGGTCCCAGAGGTGAGTTACTGAACTTTGATGAGACCGTGGAGGAGGACGTCGTCTTTCTGGCGGGTGGATCGGGGATTACTCCCTTTATATCTGCTATTAGGTACGCAGTGGATCTAGATCTCGAGAACCATATGACCCTAATCTTCAGCAACAGAACTAAAGAAGACATAATCTTTGAGGACGAACTAAAGGAAATAAATCAGATGGAAAAATTCAATATAGTGAGCACACTGAGTGACGACTGGCCGGAGGACTGGGACGGTGAAACCGGGATCATAGACAGGGAAATGGTGACTAAATATGTGGACAAACCGGGTGAAAAGATCTGGTATATATGCGGACCGCCGCCGATGATAGACGCGATGAATGAACTCCTTCAGAATTTGAATGTTCCTGAGACAAACGTAAGGTACGAGAACTGGATGATTCCTGGCAAAGGAGACAATTGATAAACAAATCTCTTCTAATTCAGTTCAAATATAAAAAAATTTGCGTATAAATATAACCGTAAACTTTTTTTTGAGGATTGTGCCCCATGTTCGACATAGAGAAGTGGAGGAAGGAGAAAGGAACGGGAGAAAATCTCAAGGACAAGCTGAACGACGAGGGATATGTTCCTCTTTCATCTATGGAAACGAAGAGCAAGAAAGATCTTAAAAAAGAACTTCCTGACGACTACATGATAGTGGATTGGGATGTCAAGACAAATCCTATATACGCACAGGCGATGTACAGTGAAGAAGATGAAAAAATCTTCTTTTTGAACAGTTCAGGAAGTTATATCGGTGAAGCAGAAAAAGATCAGTAGCCTTTGGATATCCATTCAATTTTAAATTCTACTTTATCTGAGAAAGTATATTTTCTATAGTCCCGTCGTCGTAGATATTGTTCTCGGAGGCTGGTGTTCCATGACCCGGTAGTAGCACGGATATCTTACCAAAATCTTTTACCCTCCTAAGAGATTCCTTTATGGCTTCTTCGTCCCCGCCTGGTATATCCGTCCTTCCAAATCCATCGGTGAAGATGAGATCGCCTGATATAAGAACCCTTTTATCCTCGTCCCAGAGAACTATGGAACCCGGAGAATGTCCAGGCATGTGGAAGACCTTGAACGAATAATTTTCTGTACTGACTACATCGCCTTCTTCGATACGTTCGTCCACTTTCGGTGGTTTGAAGTCGGCATCGAAAAAACTGCACATACTTGTTTCCTCATTGAGTTCAGCTTTATCATGAGCAATTAAATTGGCGCCGAGCTTTTCCTTGAACTCTTTTGCAGCTCCGGTGTGATCGAAGTGTTCGTGTGTCAGTAATATCTTTTTGATGTTGTTTTTGTCCACGTCGAACCTGTCCATCTGCTCCAATGTTTCTTCAACGAAGGTTCCCGTACCGGCGTCCACCAGGAGCTCGCTATCTACACAGTAGACATTTGAATCCATTCCGGCGCCGTTGAGTAGTAGTATATTATCAGTTATCCGCATAGGTTAGTATTTCAGAGAAAAACTTAAATAGGTTTTCATCTACTAAAAAATTCTGACAGGCCTTTTACACATTCCGGAAAACTCAAACCTTCATCTTCAAAGGATATGTTATCCCCATACAGTTTCTCCAGTTCATCTCTCAGAAAGTCGGGTATCTCATCATCTCTCCGGATGTCCGCACCAGAACAGTAGAGAATTTTTATAGAAGGAAACTGGTACTTGCTTTTGAGTTTTGCGTTGCCCTCCTTATCTAACAAAATTTCGTATTCCAAACGCTTTAAGTCGTCATCCCTCTCTTCGTATGTATCTACCGAAATCTTCTTGGTAAAGCCCTCCGCCTCATCAACATTACCGGAATTTACTTCTGTAATCTTTACAACGGAATCCACATCCGGTGGAAAATCCTTGTTATATTTAAACCTTTCCAAATCCTGTGGGGAGCTCATGGTTATAAACTGTACCTGAAACTTTTATTCTTTTTGATATTTCTTAGAAATTTAAACCAGCGGTCTAAATATTCTATAGTTAAGCCTGTGATAACATGCCGTCATTGAAGGAAAGACTGGAAGAGTCGGAAGAGGAAATACTTATGAGCTTCAAACCAGCCAGGAGGCGCTTTGTAAGAGAATATACAGCAGCACTGGTCTGGTTTATAATAGCTGTCGTTCTGTTGTTATTTGACTGGAACTTTCCCTTTCAAGAAGAACTTCTGAATCCAGAACTTCTTGGATCGGCCTTTTTCTTCTCTGCAGCCTTGATTTTTTTCGTCTATGCGGAGGCGAGGAGATATGTGGAAAAATACATAATAACCGATACAGCAATTTACGAGGACATAGGTGTATTCGCCAACAGAAGTACGAATCTACCCTTCATGAAACTACAGAGATGTGGTATACACAGACCATTTCTGGAAAAAATAGTCGGTGTTGGTGATGTCAGGGTTGATGCCGGTCAGGACTTCTTCATAATAAAGGGAATACCCAATGCAGGAGAGGTACATGACTTGATCGACAGCAGGATGAGGGAGGTCATGGGCGGTGGGAATATTGCAGCAGTACACCAGTAACTAATCCCGTATATGCATATGATCAGACAGAAGCCTCTCTTCCTCCTTTTCGCCTAACCTCAGAAGAGCAACAACCGTTAAAACACTGAAGATTGTAACCATGCTACCGGAAATCCATATGGAAAGTATACCTTTGCCCTGAACACCTAGCAAAAGCATGTACATGGAAAACGTCAAAGGCACGGCCAGGGCAAAAAATCCCTTAGGTCCTATCATGTATAGTAACTCGTCTGGAGCAAATAAAAATCTATTCCTTCAAACCTGACGATATCCTTCCAAAAGTAGCCCCCTTCACGTAGTCCAAGAATTCATCAACTGCCCCGATACAGTTGGTTTTTGCAGTTTCCGTATCCTTCTTTAACTCTTTCTTTGTCTCTGAAACTGTTTCGTCCTCTTCCGGACCGCCTTTCATGGAATCCACGTATCTATCCAACTCGGCTAAAAACGGGTCTGAACCAATCGACACTTTTCTCCTGTCCTTGGGTCTTTCATAATAGTCCATGGGAGTTTCCTTGGAGATCAAAAAACCTCTGTATTCTTCGAAGTTTCTCTTCCAGTTATCGAAATCAAACTCCTCCTCTTCATCGAGTATGAGATCTGCAGCATACTCGGCAAGTTCTTCACCCTTCTGGGCTCTTTCAATCAGCTTTCCTCGCTTCTGGTTCTCACCACTTCCCAGGACCGCCTCCATGTATTTATCCGCCTCCATAGGGTCTACAGGCCACACACAGTTAATTCTTTTCCTCAAAATAATCTCCATGTCCAGCCTGGCCTTTCCATCTGAAACTTCGATGCTGTATTCAATCTCCCTTTCTCCTGGCTGCGATTCCGGATCAACGCCTTCAAGTGACCATGCAAACGTTCCACGCTCCTCGTCGGAAAGTTTATCCTTTACCCAGGTCTTGAGCTCCTCATCATGTCTCTTTGCATGACGCATAAAGAGCTCAGGAAGACCGGAGAAAACCCTGTAACTGTATTTGGTTTCAGGAGCAGTTATCTCTTCCTCCCTCTTTGATCTGTAAACTCTGTTCCATTTGCCTTTCAAATCTATCTCTCCTGCTTCACGGAGCTCCTCGGTAATTTTCTCCGGAGGTTCCCTTGTTGTTACTCCGGCTTCTCTGCCTCTTTCTGTTCTTACTCTCGTACGGTACAGTTTATTCTCACCTTCACTTTCTAATCTGTTTATTATAGACTGTCTGATCTTCCGGGAGCTAACCTTGCTGAAATCTCTACGCAGGACCCTTAGTGGTACACCATCTGGATTTACCACGTCTTCATATTGTCCGACAAATGGTACCAAATACTCGGCCAGCTTCTCTATCCTTTCTTTTTTCAGACCACGTTTCTCCTGTTTCAGAGATTCCGAATCTGCCTCAAGAAAATACTCTTTGCCGTAGGGCTCTGTGGTATCAAGCCTGCCCCTTAACTCGACCTTTACCCCATCCTTAAGTCCCTCATCACCGATCTTGTCCTCGATATCGGATTCCTGTAATCCACAAACCCTTGCAGAGGTGAGGTCGTCTGTGTTGAGATAGAAGTTCTCGCCGTCGTATCTAAGATCTCCTGCGATCCTACCTTTCTGACCGATATAGTCTTCGGAGATTTTGATATAGTCTTCCTCTGACATGTCTATATTATTGAACTTAAAACTTAAGTATCAAGAGCTATAGGGCCCGGGGTGTTAAGATTGAGGGAAAAACAGTAAACAATTTAAATGCCTTAAAACATGTAAGGTCTTATGTCAGAGGACGAAACTTCTGAAGAACTTCGTGAAAACAACACCGAAAATATCATAAAAGATGCAAAAGCCATCTTCGCCATCGAAAACCAAAACAACGGACTGGAAGATGTTAAAGTTCCTGTGATAGGATACTACGAACTACTCAAGGCCCTCGAAGGAGAAACAGAAGACGGTTTCTTTGGATACGTGGATGACATAGATCTCCAGGAAGTGTATGATTCTCTCAGAGAAGTTTCCAAGGCGAGGGATGAGCTGGACATATTCTACCGCGAGAGTGGTTTCAACGAGCCTTTCAGAACTCTTTTAAAACACCCGGAAGGTCCGGGTATAGCTGCAGAAAAGCTATCAGACGAAGAAGAGAGCTTGTGCATCTACATGTCAGGAGCTGAAGTACCGGAAGACTACAACGAAAACTGCCTGGAAGAAATTGAAAAGGCCCTGGAAAACGGATCTTTACGAAAGTACACAGATCAATGATTTCAGCCAGGTTTACGTACAGAGTACCTCAGAAGTCTTTATATACTTCGTCGACGTCCCTGACGGTAGTTGGAGATCTACTATCGTCGCTCGAAGGAATCCTTCTGTGACATCCTTCTTCGGAAATATCAACAGGTGATCTTCCCAGCGAAACGACCTCCAGACCTTCTTCATATCCATTGGAATTTATATACTCCGTCATTTTGTCACCAATTAGTAATTACCACTCCTACTATTTAAAAGATTGGGTTATTTTGGACGTCGACCGCAAAAAATATGGATATGGATTAAACTGCTTTGCCAAGATACAGATTATGCTTGCTTTTCAGTATCTCCACGGTAACCCTTTCACCAACCGGGATGTTTCTTCCGTTAAGTATGGTTATCGTCCTGTGGTTCGATACGCCTAACTTCTGTCCAGGATTCCACCCAGGTGCCAGTACCTTAACGCCTGTTTTTTCTCCTCTTTCAAATACCTTTGGGAGTGAAAAACTCATCCTCTCTATACCAAAGTCTTCGGGTTGAAGTATAAGTTTGGTACCGTGCCTTTCCTCCATCCTCTCCAAGCTGTCGTAAAACTTTTTCCACGAAACTTCTTCATAGTCGTCAACACTTCTTCCGTTCCTATGTTCCCTGTACTTTTGAATTCCGAGACCAGGCCAATTTTCGCCTGCGCTTTTTCTCTTGGCGTATCTTATCACTTCTTCTATATCCTCATCGTTAAGACCGTTGATCCATACCGGGGTTATCAGTAGATCTACATCACTGTTAGCTATGGTTTCTGCACTGTCCAGGACTTTGTCGAGATTGTATCTTTCGGTTCCTGCCATAAACTTTGCCGTTTCCTCATCCAGGGAGTTTATTGTAAGGTTTATCCTATCCATGCCCGCCTCCTCCAGTTTTTTCACCATTTTTTTACCCAGAAGCATACCGTTGGTCTGCATGGAAACAACTCCCACGTCCTCCAGTCCAGAAAGCCTATCCACAAGCTCAATGATCTTAGGGTAAAAAAGAGGTTCTCCACACCCATCAATGTGCATCTCTATATCTCTACCTTCCTTTCTCGAGGCCATGGCCCCGGCGTACTCCACCATGTAGTCCAAAGAAACTTCGTACCTGGCTGCTTTGTCACCCAATGGACCTTCGTCCACGGAGCAGAAAGGACAGGAAAGGTTGCAGCCGGAGACAGGCCTTATCTGGAGTAAATTCGTACCTCTGTCTATAACTCCAAAGGGCAGTGCACCCGTTAGTGGCAGATCAATCTCCTCGCCGACTTTAACAAGCTCTCTGTTTTCCATGGGCCTAAATAGGTCGACGAAATGATTTAAAGAACGGGGTGGTCACGATCTATAAAAGTCAAGAGACATAAGTATGTAGGTATGAAGGAGTTCGATCTCGTGGTTGTGGGAGCAGGTTCAGGCCTCGGTGTTGCCAGAGCTGGATCTCAGAGAGGAATGGATGTAGCCATGGTTGAAGAAGATGCAATAGGTGGAACCTGTCTGAACAGAGGCTGTATACCATCGAAGATGTTAATCCATAGAGCAAACGTCGCTGAAACTATACGAAGCTCGGAGAAGTTCGGTATAAGTTCAGCCATAGATAGAATAGACTTCCAAGGAATAGTCAATGAGGTAAATGAAGACGTGAGTTCAGAGTCCGATATTGTAAGAGAGAGTATAAAGCAAACGGGAATATACACGCTCTACGAGGAAAGCGCTTCCTTCGTCGATGAAAGAACTCTAAAGGTCGGAGACGAGAGGATAAAAGGGGATAAGGTAGTTATAGCCGCCGGCGCAAGGCCGAGGATACCTCCGATAGAAGGTATAGAAGACGTGGATTATATTACGAGCAAGGAGGCTCTAAAACTTGATGAAAATCCTGAACATCTTGTCATTGTAGGAGGTGGTTACATAGCTGCCGAGCTAGGCCACTTTTTCGGCTCGATGGGTTCCGATGTAACTGTTATTGAGAAGAATGAAACACTTCTTGCCGGGGAAGACAAGGACATCTCGAAAAAATTTACACATAATTTCTCGAAGAAGTATAACGTCAAGACAGGTACAACAGTCAAGAAAGTTTCACAAGACGAAAGTGAAATAAAGGTCACAGGTGAAAGGAAAGATGGTAGTGCCTTAGAAATTTTCGGTGATGAGCTACTTGTAGCCACAGGACGGAGTCCTAACACTGATTTGTTGGAAGTTAGAAAGGGTAATGTGGAAACCGACGAACATGGGTTTATCAAGGTAAATGATAAGTTAAAGACCACGGCCGACAACACCTGGGCTCTGGGCGACATAATAGGAGGTAAAATGTTGAAACACGTTGCCAATCTCGAGGCACAGTACGTGATAATGAATGCTATCATAGAACATGATCATCCCGTGGACTACACAGCCATTCCACATGCCATATTTTCAAGTCCTGAAGTGTCGGCTATAGGTAAGACTGAGCAGGAGTTAGAAGAAGAAGGGAAGGATTACATGAAAGGAATTGCAAGCTACGAGGACACTGGCTTCGGATCGGCAATGAAGGCAGATGGATTTGCAAAGGTACTAGTTAGTCCCAAGGACGGGGAAATTTTAGGTTGTCATATCCTTGGCCCTAGGGCATCCATGCTCATCCATGAGGTATCTGTTGCCATGCGAAAAGGTTCCGGGATAGTTGACGACATATTAGATAGTATCCATGTTCACCCTGCTCTCAATGAGGTCGTTCAGAGGGCTTTTGAGAACTTAGAGTAGATACTTCTGGCTCTGGCCGGGTGTTTTCGAGGTATAAAAAAGTTAGCATACAATTCTCCATGGGGTGTGGAAATGGTATCCCAGTACCTTTCGGTGTATGGGCTAGAAGCATCAGCCCTAACCTTCAGTATGACCTTTTCGTATTTCTACCTGTCTTTGATATCAGAGATTCAAGAGGAACTGAAAAGGGAGATACCGTGGTTATACCATAGAGGTTCTTGGTTTACCAAAAACGAGGCGATGGAGCTGAAGAAAAGGGTAAACAAAAGATTCTGGGAACACGTAAAGAGAAAACTAGCAGTCCTCGTTAATCATTGAAAGGATGGCCTAAAAGGCTGATTCTTCTATTTTATCTTGGGCAATTTTGTCCTCTTGTTCAAGGAACTCGTATATCTCATCTCTGATTTCCAAGATATCCTTGGTCCCATCGATAACTTTGAGCTTCGAATCCTCGATTTCAGAGATCATGTCGTCATATGATTCGTAAAGAACATCGAGAAAATCTCCGTTCATGACCTTACCACCTTCCTGAAATTCCCTGGACAACGATTCTTCGGGAGTAATCATAAAAGCAACTACCCTGTCTTCGAGGTCTGTAAACATTTCCATATATTTCTTCTGGGTTTCCTTTTGCTCTTCTGTTAATCCGCCGTTCCTGTTGTATACTTCGCTGAAAACGCCACGGTCGTAGACACCCCTGTCAACGAGAAGATAGTCGAGATCGTCTCTAAGCTGCTGTTCCATAATTTTATTGGTTGTTTCATGAAAACACCAGGAATCGTGCTTCAAGCCACCGTCCTTCTCCAGAGGACATTTCATAGCGCTCTCGGCAACGGTTCCGACCTTGTACTCCTTCCTGTCCTCCAGAGCATCCTCAACAAGATCTATCTGTGTCGTCTTACCGGTTTTAGGCATGCCCATGAACTCTACTGTGATCATAAGATAGTATTTATCAAATAATTTTAAATATTTTAAGTATACGACATCTGGAAGAATTAGGAAGCCGCCGGTGGGATTTGAACCCACGACCTGCTGATTTCTAAGCCAGCTTTCATCCGCGCAGAACGCGTCAACAAATCAGCGTACAAGTCAGCCGCTCCGGCCGAACTGAGCTACGGCGGCACCACAACCATTACGGGAATGATCATTTTTATACTTTTACTTACTGTGAGAAAGAAACAAGAAACAACTCAGACTTATAACCGATGAGAAGAACTAATGGTTATGTTCAATGTCGTATTTTTCTCCATAGAAGTAACAGCAAGCCTAATAGGAGGTCTGCTAGCAGGACTTGTATCACTTCTTTTACTTAAAAGGTACGATCAGGCCGGGAAAACCATGGAGAACTTGCCCGGGAAGACAGGGATCAGTGAGAAAACCATGTTTCTTCTCTTTGCAATTTTATTTGGGTTGATACATGGTTTTATAATAAGTATAGCCAGAATCTCAGGTCTTGTGGGGGAAATTTCGCTGCTGGATTCCGCTCTTTTTCTACTTCCATTTACAATACTTTATTCCACGGGGATGTTCCTCGGACTTTGGAAATACTTCAGCGGTAGTAAGGAAAAAGAGGAAAGAAATCAATGGATAAAGGTAGCTGTTCTCTACAGCTTTATACTAAACATCACGTCCGGTTTTCTGACATTCTTGGTCGCGATGGCGATATTCTTTGTTTGATCTCTATAGATCATCCAAGATCTCTTCGGCCCTGTCCTGTGAGACCTCGTCTTCCTCCACCATCCTCTTAGCTACTTCATCCACCTCTCCGCCTTCAGCTCCAGCCTGTTTTGCGATGTTTTTTGCATGGAGCTTCATGTGACCTTTCTGTATCCCTTCCGTTGCCAGGGCTCGAAGTGCTGCGAAGTTCTGTAAAAGACCGACGGCTGCCATAACTCCGGCCAGTTCCTGTGCAGAGTCAACATCTAAAATCTTGAGTGAGATATCGACCAGGGGATGGACAGATGTTATACCTCCCACGGTTCCTACAGCAACGGGAACCTCTATTTTTCCCTTAAGCTTTTCATCCTCGATTCGCCACTCTGTCACCGGCCCGTAGCCACCCCGGGCTGCGTATGAATGCACACCTGCTTCCAGGGCACGAAAGTCGTTGCCTGTGGCTATACAGACCGCATCCATCCCGTTCATCACTCCCTTATTGTGTGTGGCTGCGCGGTATGGATCTGCCTCTGCGAACTTGTAGGCGTCCACTATGCCTTCCGCAACTTTTTTGCCGCTCATGCCCTTCTTTCCCAGAGTTTCGAAGTCGAAGGATACCTCGGCCCTGGCGAGGCGTCTGTCTGCAAGGTTCGAAATTATCCTTAGATTGGTTTTGCAGCCCGTGAGTTTTTCTATAGTAGGTGCGATGGTCTCACACATCGTATTTACCGTGTTGGCTCCCATAGCGTCGCGGACGTCTACAACAAGATGAACTACGGCCGTTTTTTCTTTGTCTATGTCTCTGACCTGTATTTCTCGTGCTCCTCCGCCGAATTTCACCAAAGTCTCGTCAGCAGAGTTCGCTTCCTCTATTAGCCTTTCTTCCTTGTCCTTTATCGTTTCCCGGAACTCTTCGAAGTTCTCGACACCGTTGATCTGGATCTGACCTACCATCTCCGGTTCCGTTGTTTCGGCCTCGACGCCCCCATTTTTTCTAGCAAGCTTTGCGGCGTATGAACACGCCGCTACAACGGACGTCTCCTCCACTGCCATAGGCACAAGGTAGTCCTTACCGTCTACCTCCAGGTTGGTTGCAATTCCCAGGGGAAGCTGGTAGTTGGAGACGACATTCTCTACCATATCGTCTGCGCTTTTTTCGCTCAGTGCACCGAAGTCTTCAAGTTTCCGTAGGTCACTGTCAACGAGGCCAGTCCTTTCCTTTAGAACACTTCTTCTCTCGCCTGGAGTCAGCTTGTAAAACCCTGATATCTCACTGTTCATGGTTATACCTTCTTTCGTTTGGAATTTAATAGTTTTTGACTACGGTGGGATATATATCCCAAAGAAAACAAAGCCTTTTAAAGAACGAAGACCATTGTGGCAACTAGTAGGTATTCGGCACCCCCAATGTCCAATAAATGAAGGTACTGAGGTTAGGATATGGAAGATCCAAAGACTAAGGAAACGAACGTAGGAGTCAAAGCAGAGGGTACCTGGGATGAGATATGCGACTTCTTCAGAAAGTTTGAATCACTTGTGAAGGATCATCTGGATGAGGATTCGGTGGAGAGGCTCGACAAATGGAGACCGAGAGAGTGTGAAAGCAGAAAGGATATGAAGAAAAAGACCGCCGAAGAGGCCTGTATAAGAAAAAGAAAAGTCGAAGAGGAGGTCGAAGAGGATTGCGGAAGTGATAAGGAAGAATTTAAGGAGGGTGTCAAAGAAATTGCTAAATCCGTAAAGGAAATTGGAAACGGTAAGAAAGCTAAAGAAGATTTTGCAAACGGTGCCAAAAAAGTATCAAAGAGTGTGGAATCCAAGTCCATTGAAGAAGCAAGAAGCGTGGAGAAAAAAATATACGAGAACGTCATGCTGAAAATGAATCCTTATTATTTTGACAGTGAAGATGTGTCGGTAAACTTCAAGAAAGGGAAATCCGGAGACTATGTTATAAGGGTAAACACTACAAATGAAGAGCTGAGAAAAGATCTGAAGAGGAACCTCGTGGAAGACGGTGAGTAAGGGATGATAGATATTATCCTGGTCCTCACATTTATTGCTTCCATATTCATGGGCATCTCCATAGGATCTTCCTCCGTACCGCCCGCCTTCGGACCTGTAACTTCTTCTGGAAGTATAGGAATCCTCAAGTCTGCACTTCTAGCTGGTCTGGCAGCCTGTCTGGGAGCAATCCTACAGGGTGGAAGCGTTACCAATACCGTCGGGTCCGGGATGGTATCAGGTGAGATACAGACCATACAGGCGTTTACGATACTCCTTATCGCCTCCATCCTGGTTATTGCAAGCGTTCTGACAAAATACCCCATGCCCACCGCCTTCACGGTTGTAGGTGCTGTAATAGGCAGTGCATTGAGTTTTGGCAACGCGATCCAATGGTCATCGATACAGCTGATAGGTGTATACTGGCTGATGATTCCTTTTCTGGCCCTGGGTATAGGATACGCACTCTCTGAATTACTTAGATACTTTCTGTCAAAGGATGGTACAAAAAAACAGATCAGATATCTGACTCTGGCCATGGGTATCTTCGTGGCGTACAACGCCGGTGCAAACTCTGTTGGACTTGCCGTAGGCCCCCTCCAAACGTTCAACTATCCAATGATTTTACTTCTGGTGATAGGTGGGCTTGCTATACTGGTGGGTGCATGGCTCCTTTCTCCTGTTATCATAGACGCCGTCTCCTTTGAGTACTCGAGCATAGGACCAAGAAGATCGGCAGCAGCCCTTGGAACGGCCGCCATACTCGCACAGGTAGGGATTTATCTGGGTGTCCCGATATCTTTCAACCAGGCCATAATTGCTGCGACTATAGGAAGTGGTCTCGTGGTAGGTGGCGCAACTACAGGAAAGAGAAAGGTAGCGTTCACCTCGGCTGCCTGGGTATCCGCGTTTTTAATAGCCATAGGAGGTACCTACGCTCTCTCCGAGGCTGTGCAGATGCTGGGGATATAAAGTACAGTAAGAAGAGATTTCCTTCTTGGGGTACGAAGCTTTTAAATATTTACTATTTCAATAAAATACTGAAATTAGTAAATGGTGTATCTATGGACAATCCAAGAGAGGAGATGAAGGAGCTTGTGGAGGACATACAGAAGGTCAAGGGCCTGGACAACCTTTCCTCGAAGCTTGTTGCAGAGCTCTTCACAGATCCGGAGGAAGTATCACTGAACGAGCTCGCGGATAGGACCGGGTACAGTCTCTCTGCCGTATCGAACAAGATGAAAAGGCTGGTGGACACGGGCTTCGTGGAGAAAAGAAAGAAACCTGGCTCCAAGAAGATATACTTCTACATGGAAAAAAGCCTGATAAAGAGCCTGACCGAAAACGTATCGGAGATGTACAACAAAATTATAGGTATGATAGAAGATCGGGTACCCGAAATCATCGAAAGGTACAAAGAAGCTGATGATGAAAGAAACTGTGAGAAAGAAATAGTTGAAAGATACTACAAAGAGGTACGTCTGTTCGACGAACTCTTTCAAAAATTTATAGAAAAGTTAAAGGAGGAGGGGAAGGATGTCTGACGATCCGGAGATAATCATAGATCTGAAGGACGTGCACAAGATCTACGAGATGGGTGAGACGAAGGTACGTGCACTTCGAGGTTCCTCTCTGGAGGTAAAGAAAGGTGAGTTTCTCTCAATAGAGGGTCCTTCTGGCTCCGGCAAATCAACGCTTATGAACATGATAGGATGTCTGGACGTTCCTACATCCGGAAAGATACACCTGGAAAGGTGGGACATTGAGAAACTGCAGGAGTCGGATCTGGCACAGATCCGCGGCAAGAAGATAGGTTTCATATTTCAGACTTTTAATCTGATAAAAAATCTCACAGCCTTGGAAAACGTGGCGATGCCGATGATGTTCCAGGGTGTATCTAGAGAAAAAAGACTCAAGAGAGCCAGAGATCTACTGGTAGAGGTGGGCCTTGGTGAAAGATTGAACCACAAACCTGCAGAACTCTCGGGTGGACAGCAGCAGAGGGTTGCAATAGCCCGATCACTTGCAAATGATCCTGACGTCATACTTGCAGACGAGCCGACCGGGAATTTGGATACAAAAACAGGTAAGAAGGTACTTGAGATGCTTAAAGATTTAAACGAAGAAGAAGGTAAAACTATAGTCATGGTTACTCACGACCCAAAGGCATCAGGGTACGCTGGAAGAATTGTACAAATAAAGGATGGTGTTGTCGAATGAAAAGAATTTTAACTTTAGCTGTAGTTTTTGTGTTTGCCTGTTCCTTCATAGCACTTATCCCCGGAGCTGAAGCATACAGAAGAGACGCCGCAAACCTGGAAATAATATACAGAAAGGCCGATCCTGATCCTATGATAACAGGGGAATACGCCGACGTGAGTGTGAAGGTGAGAAACAAGGGAACTGCAAAAGCCGAAGACGTTTCACTGGAGCTAGTTCCAGAGTTTCCGTTCTCCGTTGACCCGGATAAAGATACTGAGAGATATTTTGGGGACATATACCCAGGCGATGAATATCATGCAACCTTTACGGTGAGAGTGGACAGAAATGCTGTACCCGGTGAAAACGATCTCAGATTCAGAACCGAAACCGAACTGCTCACACTGACAAGGAATATTCCTGTGGAAGTAAGGACAAGAGAAGCTGTTCTCTCTGTAGAAGAGGTCAAAATAGAGGATGGCAGTATTCCTCCCTCAAAAACAAGGGATGTCACATTTACATTGAAGAACCGTGCCGATACATATCTGAGGAGTATAGGCATGTCACTAGGCCTGAAGCCCGAAGGCATTGAAGAAACTGATTTTGGCATGGAAGCAGAGTTCTTTGGCATGGAGGACTTCGAAACGGCTGAAGAAATTCCCATGATAACCGTAGGACAAACTACCGAAGAGAGGATAAGTCAGATGGCTCCGGGCGAAGAAAAGGATGTGACCTTTTCTATCAGGGCCGACCACGATGCAGATGAAGAAACTTATAAAGTGCCCATTGCACTGAGGTTCGAAAGTGAGAGGTATCGAAAAAACCGTGAAACAGGACAATGGGAGATGTCCACCGAGACCTTCCACAACCAGGAGTTCACGGGGATACGGGTAGACGGAAAACCTATACTCGGAGTCGGATTTGCAGGCGCAGACGACTACCCGATAGGAGGAACTAAAAGAGATGTTTCGATAGAGATCATCAACAGAGGCTTCTCTGAAGCCAAGTTTTTGGATATAGAACTTCTACCACATGGATCCTACGAGATAATTGGCGAGCCTAGTATGTATATAGGACACATGAGCTCCGATGACTACGATTCGCCATCTTTCGAGATGTACCTAAACCCAGAACACGATGAGGTCGAAATACCTGTAGAGCTGAAGTACAAGGACAATGAGGAGAACATAATCGTGGAAAACCAGACCGTGAGGTTCAAAACGTATACGTGGGATGAACTTGATAGACTTGGTGTGGAGAGGGAAGACGGAGTCTTCATCTACGTGGCTATTTTAATTGTATTTCTGGCAGCTCTATACTACTATCGTCGACGCTGCAAGAAAAAGAAGGAAAGCCTACTAGAGGAAAAATAGGCTGGTTTTCATGCTTCTGGATCAGCTGATTTTGGCTCTCAGGAACATAAAGGAAAAGGGAGCCAGATCCTGGCTTACAATAATAGGTATATTCATTGGTATAGCTGCCGTTGTTGCATTGATTTCAATAACCCAGGGACTCGCAGAGTCCGTGGAGGCAGAGTTTGAGGCAGCTGGTACCGACACGATAACAGTGTACGCAGGGATGATGGGTATAGGGGATTTTATCGATGAGGATCACGTAGAGGTTATCGAAGGTGTCCGGGGGACAAAGGATGTTGAATATCTGATTATGGACATAATGGATGTAAGGTTCAAGGACGAAACTGAAACCACCTTTGTTTGGGGTGCAAGCGACGGTCTCCTGGAGGACATACCACAGTTCGACATAGAAGAGGGAAGAGAAATCAGAGAAAGGGAAAGTGGTGTAGCTGTTATAGGAAACACAGTCTATCCCGAAGTCTTCGAGGAGACTGTCAGACTTAGAGATAATCTGGAGATAAAGGACAGAAATTATAGGGTAGTGGGCAGGCTGGAGAGAATAGGTATGCCAACAGACGACGAAAGTATCATGATTCCTCTCAGAGATGCCCAGGATGCTCTAAATGCAAGAGGCGAAGTATCGATGATCTACGTGGTGGCTGAATCCGCTGCTGGGGTTTCGGAGGTTGCTGACAACATAGAAGAAGCACTTGAAGAGGAGATGGATGAAGATGAATTTACCGTACAGACCATGGAGTCTATTCTACAGGCAGTAGACAGTGTTCTTTCCATGATCCAGGCCATCTTTGTCGGTGTGGCCGGAATATCTCTATTTGTAGGTGGTGTAGGGATAATGAGTACTATGTACACGTCCGTGTTGGAGAAAACCAGGGACATAGGTATAATGAAGGCTGTTGGAGCCAGGAA
>SL_8KL_010_SEDDRAFT_10000059_pt1 | contig 79358 bp, 72 predicted proteins | sample SodLakKL_010_SED_4_FD_11160 | JGI IMG/M metagenome (IMG submission 11160)
CCAACGTGGGATGGAAAGACAACTGTCACCAGCTTCCCTTTCTTGAGATCATTAGTTTTAATCGCACCAACGTGGGATGGAAAGAAAACATACTGGAAACCAGTGCCCTGTAATTTCTTAGTTTTAATCGCACCAACGTGGGATGGAAAGAGTTAAGAAATTCAAAGAAGAGAACGATCTGACTTGTTTTAATCGCACCAACGTGGGATGGAAAGATATATCTTATTGTAATTTCTAATAGCCTGAATAAGTTTTAATCGCACCAACGTGGGATGGAAAGTTTACAAGTGCAGGCCTGCATGATATAATAATACAAGTTTTAATCGCACCAACGTGGGATGGAAAGTTCATAGTATTAGATGAGTCGAGTTTTATCAAAAATGTTTTAATCGCACCAACGTGGGATGGAAAGCGCCGACCGGGCGAGGATTGTCCAGAGCTGTAAAAGTTTTAATCGCACCAACGTGGGATGGAAAGATTAAGGAAAAAGTTAATACCCCTATTAATGAAAAGTTTTAATCGCACCAACGTGGGATGGAAAGACAACTGTCACCAGCTTCCCTTTCTTGAGATCATTAGTTTTAATCGCACCAACGTGGGATGGAAAGAGTTAGACCTCGGTAGAATCCGAGACTATCAACTAAGTTTTAATCGCACCAACGTGGGATGGAAAGACCGCATAATCATAATATAAGTGTAAGTTTTTTCTCGTTTTAATCGCACCAACGTGGGATGGAAAGTATGACAATGAGCATGAGCTGAAATTAAGCGCCAGGGTTTTAATCGCACCAACGTGGGATGGAAAGCCGCCTCGAGGTCTTGCTATCGACCTCTTTAATATGGGTTTTAATCGCACCAACGTGGGATTATATTTTATTATTTTAAAAACTCCCGGGCTAATGCCCGGGAGTTAAATATTTTGTATAAACTTTAAAAATAAGATCTGTAGCGGTTAGCAGATATTTAAGGGCAAAATAAATAACCACAAATTAATAAATACCCAACAAAACTTAAGACAAATAAAATTTCGGAACATTCTCGGAACATTTATTGGTTAAAATAAAAAACAGCAACTTTTTCAAAGTGGCCTAATCGTTGATACAGTGGTGCCGGGAGTGGGACTCGAACCCACACGGGCAAAGATTGCCCACCGGATTTTAAGTCCGATGCGTCTGCCAATTCCGCCATCCCGGCAGATTTATTTTTTGGAGGCGGCACCCGGATTCGAACCGGGGTTAAAGGATTTGCAGTCCTCTGCCTGACCAGACTTGGCGATGCCGCCCTGGAGCGGGAGACGGGATTTGAACCCGCGACATTCACGTTGGCAACGTGATGCTCTACCGCTGAGCTACTCCCGCAGTAGAAATGGTGGTGAGAGGCGGAATCGAACCGCCGACACGGGGATTTTCAATCCCCTGCTCTACCGACTGAGCTATCTCACCAGGCTGGCGGGGGCGACGGGATTTGAACCCGCGATCTCCGGCGTGACAGGCCGGCGCGTTGAGCCACTTCGCTACACCCCCAAAAAAACAAATATGCTTTTCACTGCCAGCATAAAATAGTATACACAAAGATAAGCAATTAGTCAACACCTTTAAAGACTCTCATAAACGATTAGCAGCAAAAAGCTTTGTTTAACCACCTATTACAGGCTTATACATATTTATCTTTCTAAAGCCATGAAGTCAAGGGAAACCTGCCGGTGGATACGAGCAAACCGAACGGTATTACGCATCAAATCCTGGTCTATATTGGTCATGAATAGATGATAGTCCTCCAGCAGCGATTCATAAATCTGGGGGATTAAAGCTAAATTTTCCAGACTAGAAAATTTGGTGATAAGAGCATTTACCACCTGATGTTGTCGGGAAAATCTTTCTCCTTCTCCCTCTTCCGGATTAAAAAATCGGAAGTAATTTAAAGCCTGCTCTCCATCCAGAATATTTTCTCCCTTATTTAACTCTAATTCCAGGTCAGGAACCACAAACTCCTTCTCCCGCTGAATTGTTATTCCTCCAATTGTATTAATAACATTTTTAAAACTATTAAAAGAGGAAGTGGCATAATAGTCTATATTTTGGGAGGTGATATTGGCAACAGCAGTTATCAGTTCTGGCAATTGTTTCTTTCTTAGCTTAATATTATCATATTCCATATAAGGAGAGATTGATTTAAATTCAACATTTACCTCTTCACTATCAAAGATAACCAACATTATGAAATCAATATTGATTTCTGCCAGGTCAAAATCAGAATAATCATATTCATCGAAGCCCACCAATAATAGATTCTTATCGGCCAGGGTTAAATCAGCAGGTAACTGCTCTCTGCTTTCTTCTTGATTGGATTCAATACCATTTTCCAGGTCATCTTCAGGCATTTCTGGAGCTTCAGGAGCATCAGGCTCTTCAGGTTCTTCTATTTCCAGTTCATCCTCTTCGTCAAAATCTTCCTCTTCTAAATCCAGATCTTCTTCCGATAAATCTTCTTCTTCCGATAAATCTTCAGGATAAACAGGAAAATCAGGGAGTGCCATTTCCAATTCCTCTAAAGATTCAAAGCCTTCTTCAGTTAATTCTTCTGGAGTTATTTCCTCCTCATCTCTTTCAATAACAATATCATCATCGCGTAAAATTTCTTCACTCTCTGGCTCTTCATCTAAAAGAATATCCTGGTCGATATCCAATTCAGCCAGAACATCAGGATCAATATCAAGTAAAACCGACTCATCGATGATACCTGCTTCATAGGCAGTTCTTATATCTTCTGGATCTTCTATAGCTTCGTACTCCTGGATAATATCTTCGATTGTAGCTAAATCTTCAATATCTCTATCTTCCTCTTCATCCTCATCTTCTTCCTCCAAAACTATTTCCTCTTCTGATACAGGTTGAAAATGTTCCTGCTCAGTCTCTGAAATAAAAAGAAGATAATAAAGCCCTCCACTTAAAAGAAGTAATAAAAGAATTAGCAGGATTATTTTATTATTACTGAAAAAACTGCTGGTTTTTTTAGGTTTTCGTTTGTCAGACATTAATCTTTCCCCCTTCAAAAATATCCTCTCATAATAATGCTTCTTGACTTTCACTGTATATTCCTGCTTAAAGAGATTATTAACTAAAAAAAATCTAAGTTAAATTTATTAATAGATGATTTGACTAACAAAAGGTTCTTTGATAAAATAATGTCACTCAAAGTGACAATATGAATTGTCACTATCAATGTCAGATGAAAATCCCGGTTTGTATGACAGATAATATGACAAATTATCAGAATAAAGAGAGGTATAATTTATGGATGAAAATAAAAAGTGTTCTGCTGAGCCTAAAGATGGTCGCAAAACCAGGAAAGAAGCAAACAAACAAAAAGTTATTAAAAATTTTTTGCAGTTGATAGAAAAGAACAAATCTCTACCTACAGCTCAAAAAATTGCTCAGGAAGCAGGGTTATCTAGAAGATCAATCTTCCGCTATTTCCCTAACCTTGATGAATTAATTGAAGAGGCTTATAGTTATGCCTTAAAGGAAATAAGAGAACGTTTTCCCCCTCCTAAAAAGCCTGATTCTGCTAATGATCTCTATAATGATATTATAAAATATGTTAATCACTTGAGTTCAATTTATGAATATACCGATTCCATTAGAGATGCCCTATCGGAGAAGGGGATGCCCCCTGAGGTTAGAAAGAGAATAAACCGGATGAGAAGTCAGACTTTAAGAGAGGAATTGATTGGGTATTTTGCTGTATATCTACCGGAACTAGAAGAAGATACATCTTTCATTTTTGCTTTAGAATCTTCTCTTTCTCCAGAGGCCTGGGATTATTTGCGAAAGATGGGGGGATTAAGCAAAGAAGAGGCTCAGAAGGCCTGGGTGGAAATGTTAGCAAGATTATTAAAAAAGTAAAAGAGAGAGGTGACCAGGGTGAAAAGAGTAGCAAGACCAAAGGTGCAGGCCCATAAAGTAATAGGACTGATAATAATAATATCTTTAATATTAATGGGTCTTTTTTGGCAGGATAATACCATATTAGTAACAGCAGCAGAGGAGAAGGAAAATGAGGAAACGACTGAAGAAAGTATTGAGGTTATTCAGACTGATTCCGAAGGAGTTGCAGATTATCAGACTTTTGCAGGTTTTACAGTGCCAGGCGATATATTACCTGTAGTACCGGGCACTGGAGGAGAGGTAGAAGAACTTCATGTTGAGACTGGTGAGCAAGTGCAAGAAGGAGAGTTGCTCTTGGAGTTGGAAGCAGAAGAGCTTGATCTCAGCATTGAAGAAGGCCAGGCTGCCTTAGAGCAGGCTAAACTGGAGTTAGAGATGGCTGAAACCGGAGCTAGAGCAGAAGAACTGGCCATGGCTGAAACCCAGCTGGAAGCTGCTGAAGAAAGTTATGAGCTGGCTCAGGAGACCTATGAGAGGGTTGAATATCTTTATGAAGAAGGTGTAGCTCCTAAGTCAGACTTAGATGAGGCAGAAGGAACTCTAATTGAGGCTGAAGCTAAGTTAGAGACAGCTGAGCAAGAGCTGGCAATGGCTGAGACTGGTGCCAGACCGGAGGAGATTGCTATAGCCGAAAAAGGAATCTTAGAGGCAGAGAAAGCTCTGGATATTGCCAGACTGGGTCAGGATGATTTGCAGGTCAATGCACCTGCCTCAGGTGTTGTAGCTGAACTGGACCTCAGTGAAGGAGAGCTTATTGATGGAGAGAGTATGGCTATGGCTTTGCTGGATTTAGAAGAAATCGTCTTTGAAGTGGAGGCTCCAGCAGAGAGAATAACTGAAATAGCAACTGGTCAGCAGGCTGAAGTGGAGTTTGATTCCCAGCCTGAAGACATATTTATTGGAGAGGTCACAGCCATTTCTCCTACTGCTGATGATGACAGTGGATTATTTAACTTTGAAATAACTATTCCCAATAGAGATCTGCGATTAAAAGCTGGTGAATTTGGTCAGGCCAGAGTCCAGACGGGCAGAGAGGAAGAAGGATTCTGGGTTCCCCGGGAAGCAGTCTCCACTGCAGAGCAAGAAGATTATATCTTTGTGGTAAGAGATCAACTACTGCGAGAAGTTGAGATTACAATTCAGGAAGAGGAAAATGATAGGTTTCTCATTACCGGTGATCTCAATGCAGGTGATCTGGTAGCTGCTGAATACCGCGATGAATATTACAGTGGTTATGAAGCAGAATTATTAGAGGTGATAAGCTGGTGAAGTTGCCAAAATTTGCCGTAGAAAGACCAGTTGCAGTTACCATGATAATCCTGCTTTTAGTATTATTGGGCGGAATTGGGGTTAGCAATCTGCCCTTAGAATTGATGCCTGACCTTGATATGCCTGTCGTGGTAGTTATGACAGAATTTCCCGGGGCCGGACCCTCAGAAGTGGAAGATTTAGTTTCTCGACCCTTAGAAGAGGGCATCCAGGCTGTTACTGATGTATCTTCAGTCTCTTCAATATCCCAGGAAGAGGAGTCGTTAATAATTATTGAATTTGACTGGGGGACTGATCTGGATTTTGCTATCCAGGATGTACGAGAGCAGGTAGATGTAGTCCAGCCGCTGTTGCCTGACGAGGTGGAAGACCCCTATGCCATGCAGTTTGATCCCACAGAAATCCCAGTGCTTGATTTTGGAGTAAGTGGGGCTGAAGAGCTGTCTGAGATTCGTCAGGTAGTGGAAGATGATATCGTTCCTGAATTAGAAAGGTTAACTGGAGTTGCCCAGGCAGAAGTTTCTGGAGCTCAAGAACGGGAAATTCAAGTGGAGATGGATCCGGCCCGAATTCAGCGCCATGATATTGGAGTAAACCAGGTCATGGAGGGGATCTATGCTGCTAATCAGGATCTGCCCGCTGGTGATGTCACTTTAGGTGGTCAGGAGACCCTCCTGGTTAGAACTTTAGGTCAGTTTGAAAGCTTAGAAGAAATCGGAGATGTGCCAGTGGCAGGGTCTGCCGGCTTTTATTATCTTGCTGATTTAGCAGATATTTATGATGGTTTAACAGATCAGGATTTAATAGTAAGGCAGGATGGAGAAGAAAGTCTGGCTTTATCGATACAGCAAGAGGCAGATGCTAATACTGTTGAGACAGTAGAAGGGGTCCACCAGGAATTAGAGAACCTGTTGGCAGAGCTTGACCAGGAGATAAGCTTTACAACCATCCAGGATCAGGCTGAATATGTCAATGTTGCCATCGAAACTGTAATTTCTAATGCCGTGGTTGGTGGAATATTAGCTGTTGTCATATTGTTTTTGTTTTTGGGCAGCATTTCATCAACTATAATTGTTGGTCTTACTATCCCGGTGGCTATTATCGCCACATTTTTCCTTCTTTTCTGGGCAAATCTAAACTTGAATATGATGACCCTGGGTGGATTGGCTCTAGGAACAGGGATGTTGGTAGATAACTCAGTGGTGGTGACAGAGAATATCTTCCGGATGCGAGAAGGGGGTAAAGATATAAAACCCTCCTCCATTGAGGGAGCTGCTGAGGTGGGGGTTCCCATTGCTTTCTCCACCCTGACTACCACAGCAGTATTCTTGCCGGTGGTGTTTATCGAAGGAATTGCCGGGGAAATATTCCAGGACCTTTCCTTCAGTGTGGCTTTCTCTTTAGTTATCTCTCTTTTGGTAGCTTTAACACTAATACCGATGTTATCAATTAAATTACTGGCCAAAACTGATCTGGAGAAGTTACGTGAGAGACAGAAAAATAGTCGGGTAAATAGATTGCTCAATTCTTTAAAGTCTATCTATGATAAAGTTATTAGAAAGGCAATAAATTATCGTCTCTTTACTGTAATAGCTATCGCCCTAATTTTTGCCGGCACCCTCCTTTTGGCAGGACTAATGGGTCAAGAATTTTTGCCAGAATTGGATGAGGGCCTGGTTGCTGTCGATCTGGAAATGGAACCAGGCACCCCGCTGGCCGATACAGAAAGAGAAGTTGAAAAGCTCGAAGATGAAATTAGCCAGTGGCCTGAAATTGAGTATATCCAGGCCGAGGTTGGGGCAGAGGGGCTTTCTTCTAGAGCCAGCATGACTTTAGCCCTAGTAGACCTTGAGGATAGAGAGAAAAGCACCATGGATGTAGCAGCTGAAGTCAGAGAGTTATCTGAACTGGTGCCCGAGGCTGATTTAGAAGCTACTAATCTTTCTCTAATCACCGGCGGCGATGAAGAAACAGGAGGAGCTGCCATAGAGGTTAATTTGCTGGGCTCAGACTTAGAACAGATTACAGAATTAGGTGAAGAAGTAACAGAAACCATGGAAGATATGGATATTTTAACCGATGTAAGCTATGGAGTCGATGATCCCAGACCGGAGCTGCAGGTTGAGGTTGATAGAAAAAAAGCCGGTAATTATGGATTTACCGCTGGTGAGATTGCCCAGGGGGTAAATACCGCCATAGATGGGGAAGTAGTAACCCGCTACGATGAAGGAGATGAGGACCAGATAGATGTTCGCTTACGCTATGGACAGGGGGTAAGAGAAAATCTGGATGAAATTGAAAGAATGCCCCTGGCCAATGCCGAAGGACAGGTCTTCCCCCTGGATAATATGGCTTCCATAACCAGAGGAGAAGGGCCGGTAGAGATAAACAGAACAGACCAGACTCGTAGCGTAAGCGTCTATGCGGATTATGAAGATGTTGATATGGGCACGGCTGTAGAGGAGGTTGAAAGGGAGATTGCAGCTCTAGAGCTCCCGGAAGAAGTTGATTTTCAATTTGGTGGAGAAACAGAGTGGATGCAGGAAGCCTTTGATGATCTCTTTCTGGCTTTAATGTTAGCGATAGTGATTGTTTTTATGTTATTGGCAGGCCAATTTGAATCTTACTGGCAGCCCCTGGTTATTATTTTAAGCGTTCCCTTTGGCCTGGTGGGCGTGGTTTTGGGGCTTTTACTCACCGGGCGGAGCTTAAATGTAGCTTCCTATATTGGTGTGATTATGATGGTGGGTATAGTTGTCAATAATGCTATTGTATTGCTGGATTATATTAATATTAGAGTTGAGAGCAGTGACTCTCGTCTTGATGCCATTTCGAAGGCCTCCCAGATTAGGTTAAGGCCTATCTTGATGACCACTTTAACTACTGTGCTGGCAATGTTCCCCCTTTCCCTGGGGATTGGAGAGGGAGCAGAGATTCAGGCCCCCATTGCCACGGCAGTAATTGGAGGATTATTAGTTTCTACAATTTCAACTCTGATAGTATTGCCAGTTTTGTATACGATATTTGCTGATCTCAGCCAAAAATTAAGCAACTTAGGAGGAAATCAAGATGGCTCATAAAAAAATTAAGATCTTCTTGTTAGTTTTCCTATTGATATTAACTAGTTTTACTTTTCAAGATAAGGTATCGGCTTCTGGAATGGCTCTGGCAGAATTAATTGAACTGGCCAGAGAAAATAATCGACCTTACCGCCAATTAGAACAGGAGTTACAGGAGGCTGAAGCTCAGGAGGGACAGTTAGAATCCGGTCTGGACTGGCGAGGAGATGTGGTTGGTGACCTTGATATTCAGGAGACCCCAGAGGTTTTAAAGAGCTTCTACGATAGAACTGAGGAAGATATTGATGATACTCTAGCAATGGCCAGCCTGACTGTGGCCCTTAGCCGAGATCTGCTGGCTGATCCCGAGACTGAGTTTCAAAGGGAGGCTATAGCTCTTGATATTAAAGATTCTCTGCTGGCCCTGGAGCGGGAAGAGCAGGAACTAATTGTTTCAATAGCTGAGGCCTATTATGAACTTCTCCAGGCTCAGGTAGGCTTAGAATTGGCCCGGCAGGCAGAGGAAGTTAGCAAAGAACAGGTGGAGGCTAAAGAGGTTTTGCTTGAAGCAGAGGAAGCTACTGAAACTGACCTAAAGGAAGTGGAGTTAGAGGTTCAGGAAGCTAAAAATGCCAGAGAAGAGGCAGAAGAAATGGTTAGTTTAGCCCGGGAAAACTTGCAGCGGGAACTAGGTGAAGAGCCACTGCCTGAGGTTAGTGCTCCATTACCTTTGACTGCAGCTGAGGAACTGGAGTTGCCGGAAAAAGCCTCTCCCTGGCCCTGGGATTTAACTACCAGCAAAGAAATAGCCCGGGAGGAAAGAATTGAAATAAAGAGATTAGAGCAGGCTCTAAAGCTCAGTCAGGCTGAAGAAGAGAGGATTGTGGGAGAAAATAGGCCAGATTACCGCGCTGACTTTATTTATAATCCTGAAGATATAGATATCTTTTTAAATGCCAGCCTGGATGAAAGCGGCCGGCTGATCACTGGCTTGACCAGAACCGAGAGCAACCTGCCGGACTTTCCAGGAGTTGAAGACCTGGAAGATGAAGATATTGAAGAAATTTTGGAGGAAATTGCCGATTATATTTCAGATGAATTAAATGGATTTCCCTCTATCCCGGAGGTTGATGGTGATAACAATGCTCCCCTGGCTGATTATAATTATTCCGTGGCTGAAGCTGCGGCCGAAAACAACAACAATACCAATAATGACAATGATAATGGAGGCCTTATATCTGCGGGGAATAATTCTTCTTTCTGGCAATTAAGCTTTTCTGTGGAGTATAATTTTTATGACTCTGGCCTGGAAGAAGAGGAAATAAAGGAAGTGGAGGCCAGAAAAAGAGGACAGGAAGAAGAGTTAGCCGAAGCTAAAGAAGGAATTGCCCTGGAAGTAGAGGCTCAATGGCAGGAATTAGAATCTGCTTACCGGGAGCTGCAAAGAGATAAGTCCAATCTGGACTTAAGCAAAAGCAGGCTTTCCGATGGTGAGCATATGCTAGAGACTGAGATGATAACGGAGTATGAATTTAATATGCTGGAGTTAAATTATTATCAGGCTGCCTCAGAAGTAATAAACAGTTACTATGATTTCAGACAGGAGCAGGCTGAACTGGCCTTAGCCCTGGGTTTAGAAGCAGACTGGTATAAAGGAGAACTAGAATAATAGTATAAAATTTCTTGAAATTTACTTGATTATATTGAAAAAATATGGCATTCTTAATGGTAGGAGGTGGAGATATGTCAAAAGTAGTTAGCCTAACTGAAATAATGGCAGAAATAGAATCGGGCCAGACAGTAATGATAGGGGGATTTTTAGCTGTAGGCACCCCGGAGAGCTTCATCACCGGGATGCTGGAAAAAGAGGTTACAAATTTAAAGATTATTGCTAATGAAACCAGTTATCCTGACCAGGGTATCGGCCGGCTGGTGGCAGCCAGGCAGGTTGATAAGGTCACAGTATCTCATATAGGCACCAATCCTGAGACGGGCAAGCAGTTTAATAGTGGAAAGCTTGAAGTTGAACTGGTTCCACAGGGCACATTAGTTGAGAGGATTAGAGCTGCCGGGGCCGGGCTTGGCGGCATCTTAACTCCTGTAGGAATTGGCACCAGGGTAGCTGAAGGTAAAGAGGTTTTAGAGATAGAGGGAGAGAAATATTTATTGGAACTACCATTGGAGGCAGAAATAGCCTTATTAAAGGCTTGGAAGGCCGATAAAAAGGGTAATCTCGTCTATCGGAAGGCCGCCCGTAACTTTAACCCTATTATGGCCACGGCAGCCTCCAGGGTCTTAGTTGAAGTAGATGAGCTGGTAGAGGTTGGAGATATTGACCCGGACCAGGTACATACTCCTGGTAACTTTGTTGATAAAGTCTATGTCAGGGGGGAAAGCAATGAATAAAGAAGAAAAAAGAAAGATTATAGCTAAAAGAGTGGCCCAGGAGTTAGAAGATGGTGATGTTGTAAATCTTGGAATTGGTATCCCAACTAAAGTTGCTGATTACATACCTGCAGGCATAGATATTACCCTTCATTCAGAAAACGGTTTTGTCGGCCTGGGTACTGCCCCTGAACCAGGAGAGGAAGATGAAAATTTGATTAATGCCGGCGGAGAGCCAGTCACCATTAACCCTGGCGGAGCCTTTATGAACAGTGCTGATTCCTTTGTTCTGGTGCGGGGCGGTCATCTAGATGTCACCGTTCTGGGGACATTGCAGGTAGATGAACAGGGGAATATAGCTAACTGGATGATTCCTGGTAAGTTTGTCCCTGGTATGGGAGGTGCCATGGATTTAATTGTAGGAGCTAAAAAGGTAATTGTGGCTACAGAACATACCATTAAAGGAGAAAAGCCCAAAATTTTAAAAGAGTGTACCCTGCCCTTAAGTGGTAAAGGTGAAGTTGATCTGATAGTGACTGAGATGGCGGTCATAGATGTAAGTGATAGGGGATTGATTTTACGAGAATACAATCCAGAGTTTGAAATTGAATACATTAAAGAGATGACAGAGGCTGATTTAAAGGTCAGTACTGAGCTTGCAGAAATGGTTTAAGTAATTAACTTTTATTTGCTATCCTCCTGCAAAAACTAACTATTTATGATACAATAGTGATGGTTAACCACAAATAGTTTAAGTTGTCTATTAAATTTACTAGTTTTTAAAATATAGGAGGTAACTATGTCTGATAATCCAAGTCAAGACTTTCAATCATCAGGAGAATTAGCAAAAGAACTGGGCTTAAAAGAAGCTTTAACAATAGGTGTTGGGACAATGGTTGGTGCAGGTATCTTTGTCCTGCCCAGATATGCTATTGAAATGGTAGGCCCTGGAGCTATTTTTACGTATATTTTAGCAGGGCTTATCTGTATTATAACAGCTAGCAGCATAGCAGAACTAGCAACGGGAATGCCGAAAAGTGGTGGAACCTATTACTTTTTATCCAGATCATTAGGAAAATTTGCCGGGACTATTTCTGGGTTATCCCTCTGGTTAAGCTTAACATTTGCTGTTTCCTTTTATTTATTAGGGTTTGGAGAATATTTAGCATTATTTATTCCAGTAAATGATACCATTCTGGCTTTAATCGCAGGAATATTTTTTACTTACATTAACTATATAGGAGCTAAAGAGACCGGAAAAACCCAGAATATAAATGTTGTAGATGGAATTATTTCTCAGACAAAAGAGGAAGATTATGAACTTATGATTGTTGGAGCTTCTAAAGAGTGGAGATTTAAAAACCTCTTATTTGGTTCAATACCAGATTTAGTAGCTGAAGAAACCAACTGTTCTGTATTAATGGTTCGTCAGTATGGTTCCCAGCTTGAACTTGCTGAGACAGATTTGGAAGTTGATTTCGACGAGACTGATGAAAGCCCTGCGAAATTATAACTAGAGAAAAAATTAAAACTTAACTTTATGATATATCTGTAAAGGAGGCAGGCTCTTGAAGCAATTTGTAGTTATTGGTCTGGGAAGATTTGGTTCCAGTGTAGCTGCTAAGTTAGCCCAAAATGATAATGAGGTTTTAGCTATTGACCTTTGTGAAGACTGTGTGGATAGGATGAAAAATTTGGTTACCCAGGCTATTGAAGCTGATGCCACCAACAAAGAAGTGCTGGAATCTTTAGGGGTAGGAAATTTTGATGTAGCAGTTGTTAGTATTGGTGATGATAAACACTCCAGTATTTTAACCACTTTATTACTTAAAGAAATGGGTGTTCCTAAGGTGGTTTCTAAAGCAGTCAGTGAATTGCATGGAAAAATATTAAGTAAAGTAGGGGCTGATGAAGTTGTTTTTCCTGAAAGAGACATGGGAGAGAGAATTGCCCGGCATTTAATGACCTCAAATCTACTTGATTTTATAGAGTTCACTGACAAACACAGTATTATTGAATTAATAGCTCCTGAAGATATGGCAGGAAAAACTTTGAAGGAAATAAATTTTCGCTCCAGGTTCCAGGTTACTATCATGGCGATTAAAAGAGGTGAAGAGATTAATCTGGCTCCTGGTGGAGATGATAAAGTTTTAACCGGTGACATTTTAGTGGTTGTGGGTGAAAACGAGCACCTTGATATTCTTCAGGAAGAATGAACTTGTTGGCAGGAGTTGTTAAGTCGTGAAAATATTTGGTTCTTCATCAAAAAATGCAATAGATTTAACTCCAGCTAGAATAATTTTGTTAGGATATACAACGATAATCTTTCTGGGAACAATATTACTTTCTTTACCCATGGCTCGACAGGGGCCGGGTTCAGCTGATTTTATTGAAGCTTTATTTACCGCCACTTCGGCTGTTTGTGTTACCGGTTTAATTGTGGTAGATACGGCAACTTACTGGACTCTTTTTGGTCAGATCACTATCTTGATTTTAATCCAGATCGGCGGTCTTGGTTTCATGACCTTATCAACGCTATCTTTTATGATTATTGGCAAAAGAATAACTTTCAGTGAGCGAGTATTAATAAAAGAAGATTTAGGACATTTAAATTATTCAGGATTAGTTAGACTGGTAAGATATGTGCTTATTTTAACCTTAAGTTTAGAAGCTATTGGTACTCTGCTGTTATTTTTGAATTTTAGGCCTATCATGGATAATTTTAAAGCATTCTGGTATGCTTTATTTCATGCAGTCTCTGCCTTCAATAATGCTGGTTTCGATATCTTTGGTAATAGTTTAGAAGGTTTTACCACTGATATAGGTGTTAATATAACTATAATGAGTTTAATAATTTTTGGTGGCTTGGGCTTTACAGTTATCGCTGAATTTTTTAAAAAGTCCAGAAAAGTCCAGAGAAAATTTTCTTTACACACTAAATTGGTAGTATTTATGACTGTATTTTTACTATTCCTGGGGTTTTTGACTGTTTTGGGCTTGGAATATAATAATCCTGACACTCTGGGAGGACTGGATTGGCTTGGTAGAGTGACAGGGTCCTTTTTCCTGTCAGTAACCTCAAGAACAGCTGGTTTTAACACCGTGCCAACTGGTAATTTGCAAAATGGCACTTTATTTTTTGCAATTATCCTCATGTTTATAGGTGCTTCTCCCTGCTCTACTGGTGGAGGTGTAAAGACCACAACCATGGGAGTTTTTTATAACTATGTGATAACCTCAATCCGGGGAGATGAAGAGGTTTCATTTTTTTCCAGGCGATTAAGTTATAAAACAGTCAATCAAGCTGTAGCTATTATTTCTCTTTCAGGACTTTTAGTGGTAATAACCACCTTGATATTGTCGACTATTGAGCCCTTTTCCTTTATCGAAGTACTATTTGAATCTGTTTCAGCCTTTGCAACTGTGGGATTATCAACCGGTATCACCTCGGAACTTTCTTTTAACAGTAGAATTATGCTTATAATAACAATGTTAGCTGGAAGGATAGGCCCTCTGACCTTTTTTGTCTCTCTGGGTGACTTAAAACCTAAGAGCAAAAACATCCGTTATCCTAAAGACGATTTGATGATAGGTTAATAAGAAGAGGAATATATCTGTTTAAAGAGATTAATCAAATATTATATTATAGAAAATTTCGAAGGGAAGTGAAAAAATGAAAATAGTCGTTTCAGGAAAAGGTGGAGTGGGGAAGACAACAATATCAGCCAGCCTGGCCAGGTATTTAAAGGATAAAGGATTTCAGGTTTATGCCATTGATGCTGATCCCGATGCTAATCTGGCTCGGACTTTAGGAATAAAAGATGATGTAAAACCCTTAGTCGAGTTAGAAGAAGTTATTGAGGAGAAGGTGGGGAAAAAGGGTAGCTTTTATAGCTTAAATCCCAATGTTGATAGTGTGGTGGAGGATTATTCTCTGCTCCATGATGGCATCAGATTTTTAAGGATGGGTGGCGTAAAAAAGGCTAGTTCAGGATGTTACTGCCCGGAAAACAGTTTCCTCAATTCCATTATGCGCAGTCTGGTATTTTCTCGAGATGAAGCTGTTATCCTGGATATGGGAGCTGGAATTGAGCACCTTACCCGGGGAACCTCTGCCGGCATGGATGTGATGTTGATCGTCTGTGAACCCAGCAAAGTAAGTCTTGATACCGCCAGAACCATTGAAAACCTGGCTAAAGAAGGTGGAGTTAATAAAATTAAGTTTATAGCCAATAAAGTTCGCAGTGCCAAGGAAGAGGAGTTTTTACGTAATAATTTCACCGAAGAGGAACTCCTGGGTATAATCCCCTATAGTGAAGAGCTTGTACTGGAGGGTATATCTTCAGAGGATGACGGCAGTTTATTAACAGCTGAAGTAGCAGAACTGATGGCTAAATTAGATCTGGATGATATTTAAGCTCTTAATTCAGCAAATATAAGAAACCGGCCTCATTTAATGAGGCCGGCTTAAAGCTGATTGGGTTATGCCTTGGTTATGCAGTTAGATAAAGCTGGTTAAATAGCTATTATTGAAGTCACTATTTAAGAGTTTATCCTTTAAGTCTTTAACATTGGTCTTTTTCTTAAGCAGTGATAAAAATATTCCTGAAGCAGAGATATCACCCAGGAGCACAAAGCCCACAATTCTGTCCTCCTGCAGATAAATCTTTCTGAGATAGCCCTCACCTTCTTTTTTTAAAACTTCTCCATTAAGCTCTCCCACTACCATCAATTTAAAATTTAGCTCCTTTAATGAATTCATGCTTAACATAGGCTGATATTGCTGTTCCTGGCCAAGCATATTAAGCGCTGCTGTTCTACCGTGATTAACTGCAACTGGATGGAGACCGTGAGATTTTAATTCTCCGCTGAAAAAATCTCTGGTTAGAGCTACATCCCCGGCAGCATAGATATGGTCAAAATTCGTCTCAAGTCGGCTGTTTACCGGAATACCCCAGTCGGTTTTTATGCTGGTACCATCCAAAAACTCGATATTGGGTTTAACCCCGGTGGCAGCGATATAGATATCTCCCTGCAAGATTTGGCCTGAAGTTGTCTTTAAGCCGGTGATTTCTTCTTCCCCGAGGAATTCATTGCCTTCAGTATTGAGCAGCACATTAACCCCCTGAGACTCAAGATCTTTCACCACATAACTGGCTGTTTCTTTATCCAATAGCCGGGGCATTATCCAGCCGCGCCTATTTAATACCGAAGGCTTAATACCTAATTGAGCCAGGCAGAGAGCGATTTCCACCCCGATAAAACCTCCTCCCACTATAATAGCCTGAGCTTCCTGTCCTTTTTCTTGGGCCAGGGCTTTAATTTTTTCAGTAGAAGAGAGGTTTTTAAAATTTAAAAGCCCTGGTTTATCGTGTCCGGTTATCACGCTGGAAATATGCAATGAGCTACCTGAAGCTATTAATAATTTATCGAAGTGATAATTGGAGTGCCTGGAGGTAAGAATATTATTCTCGGGATCAAGCTCAATAACTGGTTCATTACGGTGTTCAACTACATGATACTTCTCAGCAAAATTTCGCCCCTTCCAAAAAAGAATATCCTCTTCGTCCTGTAAGAGGTATTCACCTAAAGCAGCAGGAGAATAGGGGGGAGAGTCCTCAGCTGAATAGAGGTGAATCTCCCCAGCAAAATTATTAGCTCGTAGGGTTTCTACCGCTGATACTCCAGCAGGTCCAGCTCCGATAATATGAATTTTTTCTTTGTCATCTGACAGCTTTGTAGATCGAGATCTATTTAAACTCATATCCCTAAAGCTTTCCTTTTATCTGCAATATGATTGATGATAAGCTCTGCTGCTTTTTGGGGGTCAGGCTCCACAGCAAAACTAGCTCCTACTATCTCCTGCAATTCAGAGCTTAAGAGGTTAACTACCTGCTGGCTGCCAAAAATCTTTGGCGGTGGACCTAAGACCGTGTAGACTCCAGAGGCGACAAAATAACTTCCGATGGTAACAGCTTTTTGAGAATACCATTCAGGAGCTGCTCCAGCTACTGGAAGTTGGTGGATGCCTACACCTAATTCTTTGGCCAGAGCACCCAGCAGCACTAAAATTCTGGAACAGTCGACACAGGAGCCCATATGGAGAATTGGAGGCAGGTTTAAAGACTCTAGAACCGGGCGCAAACCTGGACCGGCCAGTTCACTGGCTTCAGGCTGTAGAAGGCCGGCTTTGCCTGAGGCTACAGCAGCACAACCAGTTTCTACCAGCAGAATATCATTTTTAATAAGTTCTCTGGCCAGGATCAGATGACCTTTATCCTGTTTGATTTTAGGGTTGTTACAGCCAACTATCCCAACAGCTCCCTTTATTTGACCTTCTTTAATAGCCTCTAAAAGAGGTTCAGGACTGCCGCCAAGAGCCTGCAAAATTGCCTCCACAGAGAAACCAGCTGTCACTGGGGTGGCTTCACCAGGCAGGCTGACTCGGTCAGGATTTCTTTCTGGATAATTAGCTATAGCCCTTCTTATTATTTGTCGGGCAGTCTCCAGAGCGGTTTCAGGATGGAATTCTAGATGAGTAGCTCCTGGTATTTTTGACTTGCTGCTGGTGGTGATGATCTCAGTGTGATAACAGTCAGCACTTTCAACCAGAGTAGGGAAGATACATTGATAATCAATAACAGTAGCTTCAACAGCCCCTGTAGCCAGCGCTAGTTCCTGGTCCAGCATGTTACCGGCCATGGGAATGCCCTGGCGCAGGAGTATCTCATTACCAGTACAGCAAAGTCCAACAATATTAATTCCCTTTGCTCCAGCATCACGGGCCTGCTGTTTTAATTCTTCTTCTGCAGTGGCCTTGAGTATCATTTCTGATAATATAGAGTTATGTCCATGAACAATAATATTTACCATATCTTCTTCTATTACCGCTAGATTTATATTGCTTTCATTTATCTCCGGGGTGCCAAACATAACATCTCCCAGTTCAGTGGCCAGCATAGAACCTCCCCAGCCGTCGCCTAAGGCTGTCCTCAGGCCATGAAGTAACATGTTAGCTGCAGAGGCACCTACTCCCATATGAGTTCGGTGCATGGCTTCAACTATATCTCTATCGATGCTGCGGGGACTTATGCCTGCTTCCTCCCAGAGTTTAAGGGTTGCTTCCGGTGCTCTAGCGGTGAAACTTAAAGATTGAGAGCGAGTGCCAAATTCATCTAACATTTTTTCTGCTAATTCAGCAGCAACTTCAAGGTCGGGTTTATCGGCGGAGTCAATGTTATAGATTTCAGCCAATCTTTTTAGCTTAGCACTATCGGTTATTTTATAACCGGGACTATCATTTTGAGCCATCTTATGGAAGGTCTCTAGTACTTCTCGGCCGTGGTCGGAGTGAGAAGCAGCACCGGCAGTAATGTCAGCTAAAAGATTACGAGCAACAATGAGGTCAGCATCAGCCCCACAAACACCTCGCCGGGGTCCTTCCTCAAAGGGGTCGGCCTGGCAGGGGCCCATAGAACAGCGATTACAGCAGACACCAGTCTGGCCAAAGCCACATTGAGGCTGCTGAGCCAGTAATCTATCCCAGGCCGTCTCAAGGCCATCTTGATTGGCCTTATTTAAAGCAGCTTGAGAGAGTTTGTCTTCAGTTAAATCTTCTGGACGATTTTCTTTAAATTGCATTTATTTATTCCTCCTTATTTTTTTCGCCTTGACTGGCTGGCAAAGGCCCCATTAGAGCCATTCTGTGTTGAATCTCCTGAAAAGCTCTGATATTAGCAGGTATAGCCTGGCTGGACTCACCGGCTGTTTCTAGAGTGGTTGCTATAGCTAATTTTTCTCTTCCTGCTGAGGAAATTTTGTTGATATCATCATATATGAGAGCTTCAGTGCGACAGGCAGCAGCACAGGCCGGAATTTTTCCTTGCTTTAGTCTCTCCAGACAGTCATCACACTTATAAGCTGAAGGTCCTTTTTGCTCCTCTAATTCCGGGAAATCAATAGCACTATAGGGACAGACCATGGCACACATACCGCAGGATATACATCTTTCTCCCTGGACTAGGACAGAGTCAGTCTGTTCATCCCGATAAATAGCTCCTGTGGGACAGATATTATGACAGGGGGCTGGTTTGCAGTGGCGACAACGGGCGGGGAAAGTGAGATAATCGATCCCCAATTTGACCTCCAGACGAGGAGGGGCTAAATTTTTAGCTGTCAGGGCTGATATTATATTACTATAACTGGAATGCTCAAGCACACAGGCTAATTCACAGTGGCGACAGCCCACACAGCGTTTGATATTAACATATACTGTTTTCATAAGATACCTCCTAGCTTTTTACTTAACAGGACTGAATTTTTATGTTAATAATAACTTCTTGAAGTAATAATAATCTCCTGCGTAAAAATATTCCGAAAATAAATTAGATAACGAAAATTTAATGTTTGCAGGAATGGAGATATTTTAGTAGAATATAATAGTAATAGAGGTTAATTATAAACTTCACAAAAGAACTAAGGATTAAAAAATAGAGGAGGTGCTGAACTAGATGGCCTTTGTAATCGACCAGGATGAGTGTACTTCTTGTGGGATTTGTGCCGGTGAATGTCCGGTAGAAGCAATCTCAGAGGGTAATCCCTCTTTTGAGATTGATGAGGCACTCTGTACAGATTGTGGAATCTGTGCTGATGAGTGTCCTGTTGAGGCAATATCAGCTGCTTAAAAATTTACTATTTAATAAAAATTAGATCTTAAAATAATAAACAAGAGGCCGGAGCTATCTTTAGCTTTCGGCCTCTTGTTTTTAATTGCCTGGAAATTTAATTATAATTTGCTTTTAATTTACAGCATCTGCTAGAGCTTCCAGAAATCCCTCAGAAGAATAGGTTGCTCCTGAAATAGTATCCTTTTCGATAGATTGGGTGGCAATGACATTTTCTATCAGCTTATCGAAGGCTGGTTCAGCATTATCAGGAACATCTTCATGGGCTAACACCTGTATTTCTGTAATTAAACCATCTTCTACTGTAACCTCAATTTCAATATCATCATAAAAGCCAGAGCCTATACCGGTGTAAGTTCCATCTGAGATGGTAAAATCAGGCTCTACATCATCTTCGGGCTCTACAGTCACATCTCTGTCAGCTAAGGCTCTTTCTACAGCTGTTATAATGGCCTCGCTTGTTTTGGTAGCACCGGAGAGCACATCAACATCGGTATCCTGATTATCAATAATTGCCTGAGGAATTTTATCAAAGGCCGGTTCACCAATATCTTCAGACTCTGAGTGTTCAATAATCTCTATTGAAGAAATATCTCCATCAGAGCCGATAGTCACCTCAACTACAAGTTCTCCACCATAACCTTCAGCGGAACCGGTCAAAACCTGCTCTCCATCATCCTCTTCTTCGGTAACTTCTGCTTCTGCTTCTTCTAAAGCTTTGTGGACTGCTTCCATGATAGCCTCACTGGTCTCTGTTACCCCGGAGACTACATCTACATCAGGGCTTTGCGTAGCAATAATTTCCTCTGGAATTTCTTCCAGGGCGGGCTCGGCAAAACCTTCAGTTTCTTTATGCTCTAAAATGTCGATGGCTATTATCTCGCCGGCAGCAATCTCTACCTCGACAACTAATTCCCCGCCATAACCTTCAGCAGAAGTGGTTATCTTTTGACTTTCTTCCTCCACAGGTTCTTCAGGCTCAGCAGTGGGATCGAAGCCAACGTCATCCAGGATTTTTTGCACTGCCTCCATGATAGCTTCACTGGTGACTGTAGCTCCAGAAACAACATCTACCTCAGTGCTTTGAGCTGCGATAATATCCTGAGGAGTTTCTTCTAAAGCAGGCTCGGCGATACCTTCGGTTTCACTGTGTTCGATAACTTCAATAGAAAATATCTCCTGTTGGCTAAGCTCAACCTCCACTGTCAGATCACCACCATAGGCCTCAACAGTAGCGGTTTCTATCATTGTTTCTTCCTCCACAGGTTCTTCAACTTCTTCATCGGGGTCCCATTCTGCTTCAGCTAGGGCAATCTCCACAGCCTCCATGATAGCTTCACTGGTGACTGTAGCTCCAGAGACAGCTTCCACATCAGTGCTCTGAGCTGCAATTATATCCTGAGGAGTTTCTTCTAAGGCCGGATCAGCAATATCCTCTGTCTCTTCGTGGTCAGTGACCTGGATATTTAAAATTTCTTCCGGTGTTAACAGCACTTCCACCGTTAAATCACCACCGTAGGCTTCCACAGTAGCCGTATAGGTTTCTGTATCAGGCATATCAACTTCTTCTTCAGGATCAGCCTGGGCCAGGGCATCATCCACTGCAGCTAAAAAACCTTCACTGGTGGCAGTGGCGCCAGAGACCATATCAACATCGGTGCTCTGAGCTTCCATAACAGCTTCAATTAAATCTTCAAAGGCAGGAATGGCAAAATCATCGGTCTCCTGATGCTCCAGGACCTCTATATATACAATTTCGCCATCTTTTATAGAGACTTCAACTTCCATTTCTCCGCCATAACCCTCAGCTACTCCAATAAATTTTTCAGCTTCATCAACAGGCTCCTCTTCAACGGCAGGGGAGGGCTCGGCTTCTGCTGTTGGAGTAGGCATCTGATAATCCTCTATGCCATAGATAAAGATAAAAGCAAAGACCAGTATGACTGTAAATATTATACTCAAAGTTATATTCTTTTTGAACATGGCTGGACAGCTCACCTCCTATTACTTTACCATCTTAAATTTATTTTTCAATCTTTTGTCTTAGCAGATCTTATTTTTGAAAAAATCTGCTTATACTTTTTCTTTCTCCTTTTTTTCACTGCTGAAAAAATCTGGCAGTTTAATCCTGCCGGGGCAGACAAAGGAACAGAGACCACAGCGGATACAATCATCAGGAGAAAGTCGAGCCAATAATTCTTCCTGTTCAAACTTTACCGCCTCCATGATTAGCACGGGATAAAGATTATTGGGGCAGGCTTCAATACAATAGCCACACCTAATACAATCCTTGGGCTCACCGGAATATGAACCGCTCTCCTTGGGATATTTGGTCTTGGACTCATCAGAATCGTAGGCAAAATGCCTGAGAATAGGAAGCTTATCATGTTTTTTTGTAACATTGCTGTATATTTTGCGGAATTTTTCCGGGCTAATCCCCATTATCTCATAACGATGACCTAATTCCTGTAATTCGCAATCACCGGCCGAATCACACATCACGCAATTACACTCATGCTCGCTTAACATAAGATCAATTAAATTACGGCGATGCCTTTCTAATTCCTCATCAAAGGCCACAACTTCCATACCCTCTTCGACCTCAGTTGTACAGGCAGGTTTTGGCCATTCGCTACCATTAATTTTTACCACACAGAGACGACAGGCAGCGGTGGGAGAGAGGCGAGGATGATAACAGAGACCTGGTATATCAATTTCATGTTCCCAGGCCGTTTTTAACAGATTTGCCCCTTCCTCCGCTTTGATCTTTTTGTTATCTATGGTTATAGTAACCTTATTCTTTGCTGGCATTGATTTTCCTCCTTTCTTAACTTCACTTCTGGGCCACTCTTTTAACTTTTTCTGAACCCTCTTGCTGTCCCGGAATAACTGCTATAGCCTCAAAGGGACATTCCTCGATGCAGGTTCCACAGCTAATACAAATTTTATTATCTATAACATAGGGATCACCGCCAGGCTCGCCAGCAATGGCATCGACGGGACAGGCTCTTTTGCAGCGATCACAGGCTTTACATTCTTCAGGATCAACTTCATAATAGATGAGCTCAGGACATACTCCAGCCGGACAGGCTAAATCATGAATATGAGCTTCATACTCATCTCTAAAGTATTCGATTGTAGAAAGCACCGGGTTAGGGGCAGAATCGCCTAAACCGCAGAGGGCAGTTTTCTTAATGGTCTTAGAAATATCCTCTAGTTTAATCAGATCCTGTTCGGTACCCAGCCCCTCAGTAATGCGGGTAAGAATATCTAACATTTTGGGAATACCATTTCTGCAGGGAAGACACTTTCCGCAGGATTCATCTTTGAGAAAGTCCAAAAAGAACTTGGCCACATCTACCATGCAGGTATCTTCATCCATTACCACCATTCCGCCGGAACCCATCATAGAGCCAGCCTCAGAAAGCTCGTCAAAATCGACCTTTAAATCAAAGAGGTCTTCAGGGATACAACCTCCGGAGGGCCCGCCGGTCTGAACTGCCTTAACCTTTTTGCCCCCGGGAATTCCTCCGCCGATATCAAAGACAATTTTTCTCAGAGTAATTCCCATCGGGACTTCAATTAAACCGGTGTTATTTACCTTACCTACCAGAGAAAAAATCTTGGCCCCTTTACTATTTTCTGTACCTATTGACTTAAACCATTCTGCTCCATTCATAATGATTAGAGGAACATTACCGAAGGTTTCTACGTTGTTTAACACCGTGGGTTTACCGAAAAGCCCCTGCTGGACTGAACGCGGTGGTGTCTGACGGGGCATAGGTCTTTTACCTTCAATGGAATGCATTAAAGCTGTGGACTCTCCAGCCACGAAGGCTCCGGCTCCTTCAGCCACTTCCAGATCAAAGGAGAAGTCTGTTCCCATGATGTTATCTCCCAGCAAGCCGTATTCTCTGGCCACCTCAATGGCCTGCTTGGTATGTTTTACAGCTAAAGGATATTCAGCTCGAACATAGATATAGCCCTGATGAGCTCCAATGGCGTAGGCAGCGATGATCATTCCCTCAATCACCAGATGGGGGTTACCCTCCAGGATACTGCGGTCCATGTAAGCACCGGGGTCTCCTTCATCAGCGTTGCAGGCCAGATACTTAGGTTCAGCTTCCTCCTGGCGACAATATTTCCACTTTTTACCGGCAGGGAATCCTGCTCCACCACGCCCTCTTAAATTAGCTTCTATTGTTTCTTCAATTACATCTTCCGGGCTCATTTCATATAATGTTTTGGCCAGAGCTGAATAACCATCAACGTTAAAATAATCGTCGATTTCAGTGGGCTCAATAAAACCATTATTTTTAAATACCAGTCTTTTTTGGTGCTTATAGAAGGGTATATCCTGTTCCTTTTCAATTTTTTGCTGTGATTCAGGATCAGTATATAGTAATCTATCCACTGATTTTTTATTTTCAATTGTTTCTTCCAGGATTTCAGGGATGTCCTCTGGTTCTAATCTGATGTAAAAGGAACCCTGCGGTCTAATGACCATGAGAGGACCCTGCTCACAAAACCCCTGGCATCCAGTTATTTTAATACCTATAGTATCACTTAAATTTCTTTTTTCAACTTCAGACTTTAATTTATCGATAACCTTTTGACAGCCTGAACCCTGGCAACCAGTGCCGCCACACATGGTGATAAAACTTTCTTTTTCTTCTTGCTTTTTTTGAGCAGCCTGCTGTAACGCTTTTAATTTTTCCGGGGAGTCAATTCTTTCCATTATTCTCCCTCCTCTCGTAATTCAGTTACCAGTTGTTGAACTTCTTTTTTAGAAATTTTCCCGTGATATTCCCCATCAACTATAATTACCGGGGCTACAGCACAGGTTCCAACACAACGAGCTGTTTCTAAAGAAAACTTTTGGTCTGGAGTTACCTCTCCCACCTGAATACCCAGTGTTCTTTCCAGTTCAGAGACGAGGAGAGGTGCTCCCCTAACATGACAGGCAGTTCCTGTGCAGACCACTATATGATAATCTCCTAAAGGCTTTAGACGAAATTCGTTATAGAATGAAGCTATACCATAGAGCGAGACTAAAGGGACGGACAGCTTCTGAGAAGCCCTGATCAGGGCTTTCTCAGGAAGCCAGCCATAAAACTTCTGTATATCCTGGAGTACAGGAAGAAGAGGAGATTTTTGTTGATCTTTACTGGCCAGATTTTCGGCAATAATTTTATCTATAGCTTTCAACTCTTCAGTTTCAAAAGCCATAATTTTCACCTCCGTTGAAAATGAATTTATGAAACAATCAGTTTTTCTTCTTGAGATATTTTTTCGATCTGACAGGGTGTGCTCTTTAATGCTGGCACTCCGGAATCCTGATCAAAAAGATCACTGGTTAATTTATTGACTGGAGATTCGGCAAAGTGAATGGGGATAAAGACCTCTCCAGTTGCAACTCTATCTGTTATACGTGCTTTCACCGTTATCTGTCCCTGTTTAGAGTTTACTTTAACATCTTCATTATCTGAAATATTGAGCTTATTAGCATCATCAGGGTTTATCTCTAAATAGGGCTCATTGACCTGAGCAGTTAAAGCCTCTGATCTTCTGCTCATAGAACCAGTTCTAATGTGGTAAAGACTCCGGCCAGTTATTAAAGTGAAGGGATACTCCTCATCGGTTTTTACACTGGGCGTAAATTCTACCGGCTGGAAAACAGCTTTACCATCATCATGCATAAACTCATCTTTGTAGAGAAAATCAGTTCCATTTTTATCGGGTTTTACCGGCCACTGGAGACCTTCAGTCCAGAGGTTACGATAATTTACTCCCTGGTAGAGAGGAGTTAATTCAGATATTTCCTGCATGATATCAGCAGGTTTATCATAATCTAAATCAAAACCCAGTTCTTTGCCAATGGCAATTAAAATCTCCCAATCAGATTTAGCCTTTCCTGGTGGATCCATGGCTTTGTTAATACACTGGATTCTTCTTTCAGTGTTGGTATAGGTTCCTTCTTTTTCCACAAAGGTTGCTGCTGGCAGGACTACATCGGCTTTTTCAGCAGTTTCACTTAAGAAGGGATCGATAACAGCTAAAAAGTCCAGATTTTCTAAGGCCATATCGGCTTTCATTTTATTGGGTTCTGAGAGGGAAGGGTTATCTCCCATTATCAGCATGGCCTTGATATTGCCAGCCATGGCTTCACTCATCATGTCAGTGGCAGTTAAGCCTTTAGCTTCTGGAAGTTCTCTCTGCCAGTAGCTGGAGAATTTATCCCGTACTTCTTTATCTTCAATACTCTGATAGCCAGGTAAATAATCAGGTAGAGAGCCCATATCGCTGGCTCCCTGGACGTTATTTTGCCCCTGGAGAGAATTAATACCAGTTGAAGCCCGGCCAACATTACCTGTTATCAGACTGAGATTTGCCAGGGATAATACATTTTTAGTGCCTGATTCATGCTGGGTCATACCGGTAGCAAAGGCTATAGAACCCTTATCTGCTTCAGCAAACAATTTAGCAGCAGCAACAATTTTTTCAGTGCTAACTCCAGTGATTTCCGCCACCTTATCTGGAGTATAGTCATTAAGGGTTTCTTTTAAGTCGGCAAATCCTTTGGTTTTTTCGGCAATAAACTTTTTATCAGTAAGGTCGTTATCCAAAATTACTTTCATAAGGCCGTTAATGAGAGCAGTGTCAGTGCCATTTTTCGGCCTGATCCAGTGAGTCGCCCATTTAACCAGTTCAATCTCTCGGGGATCTATAACTATCAGATCAGCTCCATGATTACGGACAGCATTTTTAATATATTGGGCTATTACTGGATGGGCAGCAGTGGTGTTTGATCCGGCAACCAGGATACAATCAGCATTTTCAAACTCGGCAATTGAGTTTGTCATGGCTCCACAACCAAAGACCTTTTCTAAGGCTTTAGCAGAAGAAGCCTGACAGAGTCGATTAGAGGTATCTATATTATTGCTGCCAATACCTGCTCGCAGTAATTTCTGGAAAAGATAATTTTCTTCGTTGGTACTCTTAGCAGAGGCAAAACCTGCTATAGCCTGAGCGCCATGTTCTGCTTTTACTTTTTTAATATTGTCGGCAATTTCTTTTATAGCTCGTTTCCAGTTGACTGGAATCAATTCACCATCTTTTCTAATTAGAGGATACTTTAACCGATCATCAGAATTTACATAGGTATGCCCAAATCTACCCTTTATACAGAGAGAACCGAAGTTAGGCTGGGCATCAACAGCTTCAACTCTAATTAATTTATTATCTTTTGTATAGACGTTCATCTGACAACCTGTACCGCAATTACTACAGGTAGTTCTTACCTTATTGTCTGCTTCCCACTTTCGGACAGGTTCCGTGGAGATTTTCTCTGTAATTGCTCCAGTGGGACATAGTTCAAAGCAGCCACCGCAACCATCACATTCAGAAAATCCTCTTTCACCGAGACCGGCCGTGGTAAATATGTTTGAACCTCGATCTCCTAAACCTAAAATACCCTTTTCCTGTATCTCATCACAGGCCTTAACGCAGCGCTGGCACATGATGCATTTTGAAGCATCATAGACTAACACCGGCGAAGTGGTATCCTTGGTCAGGTCGATATCTTTACCAGGGCTGAAAGACTTTTTGCCCCTGCCAAAAGGTTCTTTGAGTCCTATTCTATCGATATAGGGAGCATAGGGGTTTAATATAACTAGAGCTACAAAGGAAGCCCCATATAAGCCGATTAAAGTAAGTCCCATAGTTAAGAGAGCCAGTAAACCACCAAAGATATATTGTCCTTTTAAAGTGGCCGGAGTTGTCTGAGGCTCTGTGGCCATGTAAAATCCTAAAAAGATGACACTACCAGTAAAGACGTGGAAAGCAATCCTGGTAATTACAGGGCCGCCAGTAGCCAGGCCAAGTATAGCTGCCAGGATAGTCATGCCTCCAAGAAAACTCAAAGTTATTCTCCATTTCAGTTTAATCCAGTAGGCTAAAAGGACTCCTGAGAAGAGAGTAGCTATTCCTGAAGCTCCACCAATCCAGCCATGACGTTTCCAGAGAAAGAGACTCTCAGTAACGCTTAAATTTTCAGTGCCATAAAAGCCCATAACCTCACCGAGTTCCATGGCTCCCTGAAAACCTTCACCGGTGAAGAGATTATAGGCTAGATGTTCAGGATAAAATAACATCCCTGAGGCCAAAGAATCAGGCAGAAACCACATAAAGGTTATAATCAATAAAACTAGCATTTTTGCTCCAGCGGCTGGATTAATAACCTTTCTGCCCACATATTTTTCCTGGGCCCATTTGAAGCCTATCATAGTTACTGCCGAGACGATTGCTGTAATCCAATAGGGAGATAATTCTCCCATACAGAGGCCAACAATCATACCAGCAACCAGTGGAGAATAGGGTGAATCATAGGTTGTTTCTCCTAGTTTTGTCCTGTCCTGGGTTTCTAATTTTTTAATAATGAAATGACAGATTACTGCAGTGACTACAGCAGATAAAATGTTGAAGAGAGCCATGGTGCCCATAGCTAATATTGCTGCCAGGGCTGGAATACACATGGCTATAAAAGTGCGCAGCATTACCTGATCCTCTGTCAGCTCAGAATGTTTTAAAGGCTCAGGTTTTTGGCGCAGTGCTAAGTCTTTTTGCTTGGGTTCTTGCATATTTTTATACCCCCCGTTTCTAATGGTTTTTTCCTCTTTTGTGAATAAAAAAACTTGCCTTCAATTCTTATTATTCTATAAACATCAGTAAAGTCCTTTTTTTAATAACAATTAAATAGAAATAAATTAATCTTCTGTGAGTAATATAACATGAATGAGGAGTTCTTTAATTTTTTACTTACTTATCATATTTTTCTCAAAAGTAATCAGTATAATTTTATCAATGAGCAATTTAATTTAATGCCAGATATTTTCTGGCAACTAAAAAACAAGGAGGTAAAAATTTGTTTAAGACTAATCTTAGCACAAAGGCTTTATTAATTGCTTTGAGTTTTGCTCTTGTTTTTACTTTTTCTCCGGTTTTAGAAGCCCGGGATGACTTTAAAGCTGGAACAGTGGACCTACAAGTAGTGGTTCAATCTCATCAGGAAGCAGCAGATTTTCAGGCAGAACTACAGCAAGAAATGATGATGCTGCAAGAAGAATTTGAAGAACAGGTGGCAGATTTGGATCCAGACCAGGATGAGGAAGAAATGATGATGATCCAACAGCAATTCCAGCAGCAGGTGGCCATGATTGAAGAAGGGGCTGACCAGGAATTACTAAATGTTATTGAACCGGATTTAGATGAATTTAGAGAAGCTGAAGGTTATGATCTAATACTGGCCGATATGGCTGTTATCAGTGGGGCTGAAGATGTCACCGATGAATTTTTAGAATTTATCAACGGTGAGGTAGAAGAGCCTGAGATGGAACTGGAAATAGATGACGATGATTTGTAAGATAAAGAACTTTTAATTTAATTCTCACAGTATTATCAAATTTAAAGTATATGATTTAAATAGCATAAAATATTAACTATAAACTTAAAAATTTTAGGGAGGCGAGCAAAATAATGAGAAAACTTAGAGGTATGCATAAGGTAATGGCTTTAGCGCTGGTACTTACATTGGTGGTTTTTGCTGCAGCAGCCTGTGGAGTACCTGATGAGGAAGAGTTTGAAGAAATGGAAGAAGATCCGATAGAAGATGATTTTGGTATGGAAAATGAGATTTCTGAAGAATTGGTAGCGGTAGGTTTAGAAATGCCCACAGCCAATTCCTTGGTATAGCTTTTTAAATTTCAAAGCCAAAAATTAATATCAACTAAAGCCCCTGTCTGTTCTTTATAAAGAATAGACAGGGTTTTTACTTTAAATTTTATTCATTTATATGATATAATTACATAAGTAAATTTACTGAGGATATAATGATGGTTTTAAATTTATTTAAGTCAAATTATAAAACCATACTTGTTTATTTGTTCGGTGAGAGGATATTAAATGCTGGATTTTAATTTTGATACTCTAAAATTAATATTAATATTACTTCTTTTTATATTATTAGCTTTTTATGGTTTTAATAATTACGATTTGGGAACTCAGGAAATTATATCTGGGGAATCTAGAACTGCTCTGGATTTTGTTTTCACTGAGATTGAGCAAAATTATTTAAACTTACAATATAAAGAAGACAAATTTAATTTTTCCTGGCAGGATAAATATCTAGAGGCCCGGGCACAGTGGGAAAAAAGCAAATCTCCCCGGGAAGATTTCATGATTTTAGGAAAGATGATCAGCACTTTAAAAGATGGACATATAAGATTGAGGCCCAGGGAAAACCATGAGCAGGAACTTTTTCGAGAACATCAATATGAGGAATTGCTGGATATAAGAATGATAGAAGGTACTCCTCTAATAATATCAGCCCCCCGGGAATTAGGCATTACTGGCTATGAACTGGTGGCCCTGGAAAAAAAGAATTTTAATGAATTGCTGGATAACGCTGTTAAGACCTGGGGAAGAGGAGGTAATGAAGCTCAGGCTAAAGAACGTCTTCTCCAGAAGGAAAAACATTATCAGCAGTACCAGTTAGAAACTGGTAACTTGCCAGAGAGTTTAACTTTAACGGTAAAAAAGGAAGGAAAAATCAGGCAGGTGGAGCTGAAGGAATCTATAGCCAGGGAAAACTTCGAAAAGGATACCCTGATACCCTTAAATCAGGGATTATATTTTCAGGATGAATCCATAGTCTTTGATTACAGTCCTGAGAAGGAAATAGGTATTCTTAGGGTTAATGATTTTAATCTACATCCGATAGAACTTAAAAATAGTTTAGATGATTGGCTTAATGAAGTTCAAGATAAAAGAGGACTTAACGGGGTAATATTAGATTTGCGATATAATAGTGGAGGTAATGAGAGTTTTCGAACCTTATTAGAGTACTTAATTACTGAACCTAAAATAGTCGGTTATTATCGTTATAGATATAGTGATAAGTTTAAAAAATTTCATCAATTTAGAGCTCTGAACGATCTAATCTCTGGGAGAAGAAGCATTAAACCAGCAGGAGAAAATTACAGTGGCTATTGGAGCTGGCAGATATATCCAGAAGAAGAGCAAACCCTATCAGAGGTACCAATAGTAATCCTGGCCAATTCTGCCACCTTTAGCGCCGGGGATATCTTTGTCAGGATGGCTCTATCTCATAATCTGGGGATAGTTATCGGGGAAGAATTAGTTTTTTCCGGTCACGGATTAACTGAATACCAGAAGACACCGGAGGGTAAATTTGAGTTGGGTTTTGGCCTCCAGGAGCTAAGAGATGAAAACTGGCAGATAGTAGAAAACAAAACTTCCTCTCCTGATATAGAAGTTGAATTGACAAAAGAAGCTGTTAGAGAGGGACGAGATAATCAACTGCAGAAGGGGTTAACTATATTAGAGGAAGCCAGGGAAGAGTAGTTATTTTAAAACAAGGAGGGTGATTTGAAAGTGGCTGATTTATTGCGTTTTGGGGTTTCTATTGATAAAGAATTATTGGAGAAATTTGATAAGATGATCCAGAATAGTTATAATAATCGGTCTGAAGCTATTAGGGATTTGATCAGGGATAAGCTGGTGGAAAAACAATGGGATGACAGTGAGGATGTGGTGGCTGGTTCTTTGACCTTAGTTTATGACCATCATCAGAGAGAGTTATCTAAAAAAATGCTGGAAATCCAACATAAATACCACCATCTTTTTGCTTCAAATCTCCATGTCCATTTAAATCATGACTTTTGCCTGGAAGTTATTGTTGTTAAGGGAAAGGCGCAGGAATTACAGGAAGTAACCAACAAGCTAATTGGTTTAAAGGGGGTCCACCACGGCAAGTTAAGCATTACTTCAACGGGAGATAAGTTTAAGTAATAGACGATTTTGCTCTTAATTGATTACATAATTTTGTACAGGGAGACAGTAGGAGGTTAAGACCATCGAAACAGAGAAATTAGCTCATTATCGAGGTAAAATATACTTTATACTGGCCTTTTCTTTTTTAATTGCTTTTTTTCATCGCTATTCTATAGGTGTAATATCCAATATACTTGCCAGTGATTTAGGGTTATCAGCAACTCAGTTAGGCAATCTATCCTCTCTTTACTTTTATGCCTATGGTTTTTTGCAGGTTCCAGTGGGAATTTTATCCGACAAGTATGGAGTTCGTAAGATTACTTTTATAGGTATGATATTTATCAGTATGGGTTCTCTAATTTTTGCTCTGGCCACCGGAGCAGTTACTGCTTATCTGGCTCGGCTGCTAATTGGAATAGGGTCGGCAACTTTTTTTGTTTCAACTTTAAGAGTTATTGCCAACTGGTATCCTCCAGAATCCTTTACCAAGCTTTTAGGCTGGACTTCTTTGATAGGAACTTCTGGAGCTCTTTTAGCTGCTACCCCCTTTTCTTTATTGCTAAATCTAATCGATTGGCGCAATTCCTTTAAAATTTTCGCCCTGCTATCTCTCTTTATAGCTTTCTTAATTTGGGCCTTTGTCAGGGATAACCCCGCTCAACTGGGTATAGAAGTTAACTTTGGCTCTCAACAAGAAAACAGAAGTTTTAAAGAGATAATCCTGGGGATGTCAACTCTGGTTACCAGCAGGCAGTTCTGGTATTATTTTATGATAGCCTTTATAATTATGGGCAGTCTGATGAGTCTTTCTGGTCTCTGGTTGGTGCCCTATATGACTCATGTTTATGAATTATCTCGTAATGCCGCTGCTAATTTTGTAGTGGTAATAACTTTAGGCATGTTGCTGGGTTCAGCTCTTCTGGGCTGGGCTGAAAATAAAATAGGCGATAGAATAAAAATGATCAGACTCACAGCCATTATTAACTTATTAATCTGGTCTTATGTTATTTTTATCTTTCAGGCAAGATTACCTTTTTCTCAATTGATTATTGTACTATTTTTAATGGGCTTTATCGGCATGTTTATTCTCACTTCTTTTGCCAATATTAAAAAAATGTTTCCTGAATTGAAAGGTAGTGCTACTGGTTTAATAAACCTCTCTCCTTTCCTGGGGACCATTGTTTTTAATTTTTTGCTGGGCTGGCGCCTGGATGCTACCTGGGAGGGAGAAATTATAGCTGGCAGCAGGGCCTATACATTAACAGGTTATCGCCAGGGATTTATTATAATCTTTATTTTTTCCCTGGTGGCTTTATTCTTGAGCTGGCAATTAGAGAGGGTGGAAGATTAGAGAGATTGTTTCTTCAAAAAGATTATTGAGTTAAAGAAAGGAGATAATATGGATAAGTTTTCCAATGTAGTTATCGGTGGGGGGCCTGGTGGACGGGCCTGTGCTAAGGAATTGGCGCAGAGAGGATTATCGGTGGCTCTAATAGAAAAGAACTATCCCGGGGGAAAGGCTATCAACCAGGGATATTTTGTCTCTAAGGTTTTTCTGGAAGGAGCTAAAAATGATAATGTAGAGACTAAAGAAGACTTTGCTGAGATAGTTAAATTGCGTAAACAAACGGCCCAGACCAGCTGGAAAATGGATTTAGAGAAGGCAGGTGTTAAAGTTTATTCCAGGGAGGCTTCTCTGCAAAGGGAAGACCCCCAAATAATTAATCTTAAAGGGGGAGAAGATAAGCAGAGGGTAGCCGGTGAAAGAATAATTTTAGCCACTGGCAGTAAGCCTATCTCACCTCTAAATTTTGCCCTTAACCCTCAGAAGAATATTATTAGTTACCAAGAACTTTTATCTGGCGATTATTTTGATTTAGATAAAATTGCCATTTTAGGTGGTGATGTGGAGGGCTGTGAATTTGCCACTTTATATCAAAATCTAACTGGAGTTGAGGTTTATCTCATAGAGCAGCAATCTCGATTACTACCCAATTGTGATTCAGAATTAGCCAGAATTTTAACCGAAAAGCTGGCACTTAAAGGGGTTAGAATAAATACCAACAGCACCATAAAGGATTATCAGTTAAAAGATAATAATCTCAAGCTCCAGGGCAAGAATCTAACAACTAAGGAGGATTTTCAGCTTGAAGTGGATGTCTTATTAGTGACTGGAGGAGCAGAAGCTTATTTGCCGGCTGGTAGTGAGAATCTGGGTTTTCAGTTAAATGATGAAGGTTTTGTGGAGGTCAAGGAAGATTTTGCTACCTCAGTCCCTGGTTTCTATGCCCTTGGCGACCTTATTGGAGGGATAACTTCTGCTAATGCAGCAATAATGGAAGGTAAAGCTCTGGCTGCCAGGATAGCTGGTCATGAACTTGAGGTTGATTATCGCAATCTTCCCTTTGTCTTTTTTACCGACCCCTTAGTAACAGGCATAGGCTGGCGAGAGGATGATTTAAATCAAGACCTGATTAAAAAAGAAGATATTGTGGTTAAAAAAGCAAAATTCACGGAAAATTTACGGGCCTTAACTAGAGGTGAAGGTGATGGACTTTTAAAACTGATTATTTCTCAAAGGAGGAAGACTATTTTAGGAGCTCAAGCCATTGGTCCTGGAGGAGAAGAATTACAGCCTCTTTTGACTTTATTAGTCAGTCAACAGATTCCCTTAGAAGAAATTTCTAAGCTTCCTCTGGCCCACCCCTCCTTAGCGGAACTGATTTTACAGGCAGTTAATAATTAGACAAAAAAATTATAATATAAAGGAGTTAGTAAAATGTTAGGTAAAGTAAAAAGTTATTTGTTATTATCAATTCTCGTTGCTCTCCTGTGCATCTTTGTGATTTCTCCTCTTGCTCTACAGGCAGAGGATAATGCAGAGGAACTCTATGACTGGGAAGATGAAAGAGCGGAACTAACTGGAGATATTTTTGTATTAAATGAAGAGAGCCTGGAAGAATTATTAGAAGAAGAGGAAAGGGAGGACTTTAACCTTTATCTCACTGACCGCCTGGACTATGATCTGCGCTCTAATAGGTATACCGACGGTCAAATTGAACTTTTAGAAGACTTTGCTGGACAGGAGTTAAATTATGATGAGGTCATAGAAGTTTCGGAATATTTTACCCTGGTAGCTATCAAGAGCACCCGGGGTTTTGATCCGGAAACAGCTGACCAACGGGTAAAACTTTATGTAAGTGAAGTCGTTGATATAGCAGCTGGCCAAATCTATCAAGATATAACTGATTTTGAGTTTATGATCAGTGAAACTCAGCTAATAGAGGGTGACAATTTAAGGATGTTACCAGAGGGAGAGGCCATTATAGCTTATCTAATGCCGAGATTAGATACCCAGTATCTTACCGTAGAAATCCGTTCGGTGGTAGATAATGTTTATAGAAGTCATACTGCAACCTTAGAACAATTGCTCTGGGAGGAGGAATAGGGTGCCTGGAGGAGAGAATAGAAGCCAGAGAGAAATTATTGACGTCCATATCCATCTTACCCCTCCAGAGGTTATAGCCCGGGAAGAAGATTATAAAAAGGAGGAACCCTATTTCGACCTTTTATCCAGTAATCCAGGGAATAAATTTGTCACCTCTGAGGATTTAATTGACCATTTAGATAAAGCAGGGATTTCGCAGGCAATTGTCTTTGGTTTTGCCTTCCAAAAACAGGAGAACTGCCGTCTGGTAAATGATTATATTATTGAGGCTATAAAAAAATACCCTGAAAGGTTAATCGGTTTTGCTGTTGTTAATCCTTTAAAGCCTGGAGCAGCGGCAGAAATTTGCCGCTGCCATCAGGAGGGATTGCAGGGGGTAGGAGAGCTTTTTCCAGAAGGACAGGGTTTTGACCTCACGAAAAGAGAAGAGATGCAGGAGTTAACAGCAACCTGTCAGGAGCTTTCTCTGCCGATAATGATTCATTTAAATGAGCCCATTGGCCATGATTATCCTGGTAAAACTGGTGATTCTCTGGAATCTGGCATTAAATTGGCTGAAAACTTTCCTGCCAACACTTTCATTTATTCCCACTGGGGGGGAGGCTTGATATTTTACGAATTGATGCCAGAAATAGCCAGCACCTTACAAAATGTATATTATGATACAGCTGCTAGCCCCTTTCTTTATGACAAAAAAATTTACCAGGCGGTAAAAGCAGCAGGATTGATAGATAAAGTCCTGCTGGGCAGTGATTATCCTCTGTTGTCGCCGGATAGATATTTAGCTGAGATAAAGGACACTGATCTCAGTCAAGCTGAGAGAGATAAAGTTTTATTTAGCAATGCAAAAGAATTATTTAATCTTTAGGGTCCTTAATCTATTGATGGCAGCTGCCAGCTCCTGGGGGCGAGGCATAACATAATCGCCATCCGGCTGAAAGGGTGAGATATCCTTTAATCCCTTTTTATTTAACCTGGAATATAACTCTGCAGTAACCTCTGGCAGACTTTTTTGGCCATCGAGAATGTCCTTTTTAAGGGCATAAACTATCATATCTCCAATAGCTTTAGTCTGTCCCTGGTCGACCAGCTGCTCTAGATAGCTAAGATCAATATTTTCCCGGCCAAATTGGAGGGTATCTTTCCCCCGGGGACGGACTTTGATCTTCTTTCCTTTGCGGGGGTTAAAGCTCTTTGGTTCAGGAACTCTGCCCCTTAGCTCCGGGAAATTCTGTCCCTTTTCTTTTTTGCGCTTACTGGGAAGTTTATTTGCTATTTCGGTAGCTTCTCCGGTGGCGGCCCGGGGACGGTATTCATCCATCATGATGACTTGATCTGCTACATCAAAATAATCACCGGCCCCTCCAACTACAAGCAGAGTGGAAATACCCTGATTTTGATAAAGTCTTTCCACCTGGTCAATGAAAGGAGTTATAGGTTCTTTCTTTTTGCTCACTAGCTGTTGCATTCTAGCATCTCTGATCATCAGATTGGTAGCGCAGGTATCTTCATCAATTAACAACAATTTTGTCCCCATCTCCAGGGCTTCCATGATGTTGGCAGCCTGTGAAGTGCTGCCACTGGCATTTTCTGAACAAAACTTTTCAGTTGTTTCTTCTTGAGGGAGGTTGTTTATAAAGGGCGAAATATTGACTTTTTCAATCCTGCGACCATCCTCTGCCCTTATTTTAACGGCATCCTTCCTGGTGACAACATATTCTCTGCCATCCTGGGGGATATGTTCATATACACCCCGGGATACAGCTTCTAGCAAAGTTGATTTACCATGATAACCCCCTCCCACAATAAGGGTGATACCTTCTTTAATGCCTAAACCCTTAATTTTACCACTATAGGGCAGTTCAAATTCCACTTCTTCCTCTGGGGGGGAGATAAAGGGAATAGCCTCAGATTTATTCATTGGTTCTTCCGAGATACCACTTTTGCGGGGTAGGATTGAATTATTAGCAATAAAAGCAACTAAATTTTTCTCTGTCAATTTATCTCTTAAAATAGCCTGTTCTTCGATGGTTTCAACATGCTTGCGGAGAGTATCCTTAGCTAAATTTTTATAAAAAAGGCTCTGCTCCACTACTTTAGGTATTTCTTTAAAAAACATATCCTGAGCCTGATATCCCATAACAGTTCTGCCTCGAGCTGGTAATCCGACTTTAATTCTAGCTTCTATCTTTTTACCATTGAACTCTACTGAAGTTCTTTCGATGACTTCTTGACCTGTTCTGGCAATTAATATCATGCCACTTTTTCCAGAGCCGCGATGTCCCTTAACATATTTGTTAATATTGCTAGCTATCTGTCTGGTAAGAAAATCTTCTACTGCTTTTATTCTAATATTCTTTTGCAAATACCAGTCAGGAAAATTTGCCCTATCAGCAGAGACCTGCAAAAATACACTGGAAGGCCTGGCAAAGGGGTCACCCTGGACATAGGGTATTCCCAGATTAAAATCAGCAAAGGAATACCAGTTATTTTGTAATTTTTTATAGGCCTTATAACCGCTGCTATCTATTTTATTCAAAGTTTGGTATAGTTTATCCTTTGATTGCATTCTATCAACCTCCGTAAAAGAGTTTTGATTTATCCTTTAGTATTATAAGAAAAATATATAGTTAAATCAACCAGGGATAAATAGTGGCTAACACCTAAATATCAGTATTATGATAGGATTTTTTATGCTTGCGATGTCAGGAAAAGTTTTATATAATAATTATTGAATGCATTAACATATTAAGTAGAGAATACCTTGATTAAACTGGAATAATTGTCCAGAAAAATTATTTTTCATAATTTGTTTTCTCTGGAGTTGGCGGAAATGAATAAACAGGACTACTTAAAATTAGTTCGAGAACTATATCTGGCAAATTTCAATATGGAAAAAAACAAAGAAATTGCCGGTTATTCTTTCCCTCTGTATGCCTTCTGTGAGGTTAAAAACGAGAAATTTGTGGCTCATCGCTCAATAAAAATTTATTCTTACAGTGATTATGAACACTGTTTAGTTGATCTTCGCCAGGATTTTACAGAGGAAAACTTACATAGAGATTTTTTTTCTAGCTGTTGTCAGGAGTTAGTGGAAATAGATGAACACCATCATCAGACCTATTTAACCTATGTTATGGCCGTTGAAAAAGAGTTAACACCAGAAGAGATCAAAAAAATCAAACAAACTAAGTTTTCTAAATCATACTGGCTAGGTTTTAGAGGTTGGTGTGACCTGAGATTGATTGTGGTGGATCTGGCTACAGGAGAAGTGTATTGCAACAAAAAAGGAAAGGAGGTGGCTGGAAAATATAATCCAGATTGGTTGGAAGAAAAAGTGACTGAGCTCTATGAATGAAAAAAAATAAGGAGGTAATTTTAATGAATTCTGTCTGGCTAATTTTAATTGCAACTATTTGTTTTGTTATAGCTTATCTTACTTATGCGCAAAGATTGGCTGACAACTGGGGAGTTAATAATAACCAAATCACTCCGGCCCATGAAAAGGAGGATGGGATTGATTATGTACCTGCCAAATCACCGGTGCTCTTAGGCCACCACTTTGCCTCTATTGCCGGAGCTGCCCCAATTATTGGCCCTGTAACAGCTGCCGTATTTGGCTGGCTACCTGTATTTTTGTGGATTGTACTAGGTAGTATTTTTATCGGTGCAGTCCATGATATGGGTTCAATCTTCAGCTCCATAAGACATGGCGGGAGATCTATTGCCCAGGTAATTGATAAGACAATTGGCAGATCAGGTAAGCAACTTTTCAGTATCTTTGCCTGGTTAACTTTGATTTTAGTTATTGCTGCCTTTATGAATGTTACGGCTGATGCCTTTGTCAGTACCCCGGAAGCAGCTACCGCTTCAATTCTTTTTATTGGTCTGGCGTTAGTTTTTGGCATAATTCGTCAGCGCAGTGATCTATCTCTACCTGGTTTAACGGTTATTGGTGTTGCTTTATTAATGGGTTGTATTTACTTAGGAGTACAGTTTCCCATTGAAATGGCCGCCAATACCTGGATGATGATCTTTGTAGTTTATATATTTATTGCTTCAGTAACTCCAGTCTGGATTTTGCTCCAGCCGAGAGATTACTTAAATTCATTTTTATTATATGGAATATTAATCGGTTCATTTTTAGGAATTGTAATAGGTGGGCCTGGCATAGAAATTGAGGGTTTCACCTCCTTCCAGACTGACCTGGGATATTTATTCCCAATTTTATTTGTTACAGTGGCCTGTGGAGCAATCTCTGGCTTCCATTCCCTGGTAGCCTCTGGTACCACTTCAAAACAGCTTGATAAAGAGGAAGATACCAAGATAGTTGGTTTTGGAGCCATGTTAATAGAGGGACTGCTGGCTGTTATTGCTCTCATTGCAGCGGCGGTGATTACCTCTGGTGAAGCAGCAGAACTTATAGCAGCTGGAGGTCCAGTTTATCTCTTTGCCAATGGAGTTGGAAGTTTCCTGGCTACTTTCGGTATTCCCTTTGATGTTGGAGTTATTTTTGGTTCTTTGACAGTGGCAGCCTTTGCCATGACCACCCTGGATACTGCTACCAGGCTGGCTAGATTTATTTTTCAGGAGTATTTTGTCCCAGAGGAAGAGCAGGTTGAGGGACAGGAGTCCAGTATTTTAGGCAATATGTATTTTGCCACCCTGGTTACCGTGGTCTTTGCAGCAGCTTTAGGCCTATCAGGGGCCTGGGCTGATATCTGGCCTATCTTTGGTTCTGCTAATCAACTGCTGGCTTCTTTAGCTCTGTTATCTTTAGCTGTCTGGCTGGCAGAGAGGGGCTTGAGAAATTTAAATGTAATTATACCGATGGTATTTATGTTTGCAGTTACTCTGTCAGCTCTAGTCTTTGTAGCTTATGACAATATCGTGGCTGGAAATTATATTCTGGCTATCCTAGCAGTAGTGCTTTTTGTCTTAGCTGTAGTCTTGGTTAAGATGGCTTCTGGTCTCTTAACTCCTCAGGAAGATCCTGGAGTTAGGGACAGCGGAAATTAATGTTAATGGTTTTTATAATTAAATTAAAATCTCGCCTCCATTTATTTCTCTTCGATGGAGGCGAGATTTATTGCTGTTATTTTTCAAAATATTATAAGTATTCCTGGAGATGAGGTGGAGGAAATGTACTACTATTTTATTTCAGTCCTGGGATTATTGCTGGGAATTGCCTTGATTTTTATTGACAGCTATATATTAGGAGGATTATTATTGTTTTTAAGTGGAGGACTTTTAATTGCTAGATATAAAAATTTAATTCCAGATATTAGACAGCAGTCTGATGATTAATAGGAATAAAGCAAAAATCAGGTTATTTTTCTAGAATTATTAATTTTAAGAAGGAGATTTCTATTTTATCTAGAAATCAATACTTGAAGGAAAAAATGTAATATTCATAATATCCTACTGTGATTAAAATAAAACAATGATTAATTTATAACAATGATATTTTTTTAATCTATTAATTATCATGATTACTTTTGCAATAAAAAAATAGTCAGTAAACTTACCTGGAGCAGGGAGGTGAGTATTGAAGAAGAAAATATTACTATTAATGAACAAAGAAAAAGATTGTTGCTATAGCTTTGTTATTTTAAGAATTCAGGCCTTTCTTTAATGATTAATTGCTTTATTATGCTTATTCTATTTTAAGAACTAATTTATCCGGTGATTACAGGAAATTACACAATTAATTTTAAAACAGCAAAAGGGGAGTGAAACTAAATGGCTGATAATGAAGAAAAGAAAAGGGAAATTGAAAAAAGAGGAAAAGGTTTAAAAGACATTGATCCAACAATATTCTGGGTTTCAGCTATCATCTCAGCTATATTGATTGTTTGGGGAGCAATAGCCACAGAACAATTTGGATCAATGATTGATTCAGTATTTGATTTCCTGGTTAACAATTTTGGCTGGCTTTACTTACTATTTACCATGGTTATTTTTGGTCTTGTATTAATTTTAGGTTTCAGTCGATTTGGTAAAATCAAATTAGGTAAGCCTGATGAAGAGCCAGAGTATTCAACTCGTTCCTGGATTGCCATGTTATTTAGTGCAGGTATGGGGATAGGGCTTGTTTTCTGGGGAGTAGCAGAGCCAATAATGCATTATGCTGCACCTCCCTTTGGTATCGAAGCAGAAACTGAAGCAGCAGCTTTAGAGGCTATGGCTTCTTCTTTCTTTCACTGGGGCTTACATCCCTGGGCTTTATATGCCTTCTTTGGTTTGATGTTGGCTTACTTTTCTTTCCGCCGTGGTTTACCTCAACTTCCTAGCTCAACCTTATACCCTTTACTTGGTAAAGAAGGGGTTAAAGGTTTTTGGGGTAAATTTTTCAATATTTTAGCCGTGTTTGCAACCCTTTTTGGCATTGCTACTTCTTTAGGTCTAGGTGCTCAACAGGTTAACAGTGGTTTAGGAGAATTGATTGGTATTCCAGTTAGCAATAATGCTGCTTCTATAATTGTAGTAGTAATTACCATAGCATTTATTATTTCCGCAGTTACAGGAATAGATAAAGGAATTAAGGTTTTAAGTAATATTAACATCACAATAGGTGGGATTCTCCTGGCTTTTGTTATAATTTTCGGCCCCACAGTATTTATTTTAAGTTATCTTGTTGAAGCAACAGGTGAGTATATTAACATGTTCTTCCAGAGGAGTTTTTACATCGGTTCTGTTTCCGGAGATCCCTGGCCGGGCTGGTGGACGATATTTTACTGGGCCTGGTGGATAGCCTGGACCCCCTTTGTTGGTGGTTTTATTGCTAGAATTTCTCGTGGTAGAACTATTAAAGAGTTTGTAATAGGTGTTGTTTTTGTACCAGCGGTAGTTGGGCTGGTATGGTTTGCTACCATGGGTGGTACAGCCATGCATTTAGAAATGTTTGAAGGAATTGATATATCTGGTCCAGTTCACGATGATATGGCAGTAGCATTTTTTGTAACGTTACAGCAATTGCCACTAGGTGCTATATTAAGTGTTCTGGCCACGATTTTGATTACCACCTTCTTTATTACTTCAGCTGACTCCGGCACCTTTGTTATGGGGATGTTAACTTCTAAAGGAAAATTGGAACCCTCTACCCAAGTTAAAGTTACCTGGGGTGTTTTAGAAGGTCTTATAGCTGCAGTATTATTGTTAGCCGGTGGTCTGGGAGCTCTACAAACAGCTTCTATTGCTGGAGCTTTTCCCTTCATGTTATTTGTAATTGCCAGTATAGTTGGAATATTTAAGGCACTGGCAAATGACTATGAACACCTGGAAAGAGGAGAATTTATTGGAGATATTGACTTTGACTATTAAAATCAAAGATTTAAATATTTCCTCTTAGATAAACCTAAAAGTGCTGTCAGTTTATTATTTATTAACTGATAAACTGGCAGCTTTTTCTCGGATATATATCCGTTAAATTAATATTACTTGCGTTGAAAATATTATCAATATAAGGAGGTGGTTATGCAGAAAAAATTGTTAACAAAGTCTCAAATTAACTCAACAGATTAAAAAATAATTTTGGGAGGGTGATCACGAATCTATGACAAAAAGAAATCCACAAGTATATTATCCAGTTAAAAATGGTTTCAGTCTGGACATGTTTACTGAAGCTGAATTAAGACAGATCCACAATGCTACCCTGGAAACATTGGCCACTATGGGTATACATGTAACTAATGAGGAAGCCCTAGATATATTTGAAAATGCCGGTGCTAAGGTTAACCGCAGCAACGGGAGGGTTAAAATTCCTTCTTATATAATTGAAGAGGCCATTCAGTCTGCACCTCCAGAACTATTACTGGCCGGTAGAACACCAGAGGATGATGTGGTGGTAGGAGATAGTCGAGTTAACTTTACCACCTTTGGAGCTGGGGTCAAGATATATGACTACGAAACAGGTGAATATCGCGATACCCAGAAACAGGATGTAGCTGATACTGCTAAAATAGCAGATTATTTAGACCAGGTTGATATATATTCTCATGCTGTAAGTGCTATAGATGCCCCTAGAGAAAATATTGACCTTCATGAAGCTGAAGCATTTTTGAATAATACCACCAAGCATTGCATGCATATTGATTTAACCTGTGGAGAAAATGCGAAGAAATATTTTGAAATGGGAGCAGCAGTAGCTGGCGGTATGGATGAGCTGCGAGATAGACCTTTAATTTCGGCTTTAGTTTGCCCGCAAAGCCCCTATGAGCTCCATGGTGATGCTGCTCAAATTATAATCGAGTGTGCTAGAGCTGGAATTCCTGTTAATGTACTATCAATGGCCATGGCTGGAGCTACTTCAGCGATTACTATTGCCGGTACTTTAGTTGACCATAATGCCGAGGTGCTTTCCGGTATTGCTCTGGCTCAGCTGGTAAATAAAGGCGCTCCAGTAATGTATGGAAGTTCCACCACTATCTTTGATGTGGCAGAGTCGACAGCTCCAGTAGGCTCACCGGAGATGGGAATGTGTAACGCTGGCGTAGCCAGGCTGGCAAGATACTATAACCTGCCTAGCTACACAGCTGGTGGATAGGCAGACTCCAAAAGATCTGATGTTCAAGCAGGACACGAAAAAACAATGACCTTTTTACTGCCCGCCATGGCAGGATCTAACATGTTATATGGAATGGGAATGCTGGAACTTGGTGTAACCTTTAGCCATACTCAACTGGTTCTGGATGCCGAAATGGCCAAGATGGTCAGAAGAGTCATCCAGGGAGTTGATGTTAACGATTATACTATGGCAGTAGAAGAGATTAAAGAGGTAGAACCAGGAGGTAACTTCTTAACCCAGCAACACACCATTGATAACATGCATACCGAGCAGGCTCGGGCTGACATTTTTGATCGAAAAATGATGGATAACTGGAAAGCCTCTGGTTCCAAAACAGCCAAAGAGAATGCTGATGAAAGAGCCAGAGAAATTCTAGAAACCCATGAGCCCGAACCCTTAGACGAGGCAGTTCAAAATAAGCTCAAAGAAATTGTGGAAAGCGTTAAAAAGTAATTGACCTTGTCAAAAATGATATAACATGTTAGAATAATAGCAAAGAAAATGGCACCGGTTAAGGGGAGTGCAGAGTCACTCCCTGAGCCGGTTTATTTAATTGCTGCTTTTATATTTAATATAATTAATAAGGAGGGTTGATCGGAAGGATCACATGGGCTCTAACCCCATGCAGCCGGGTGTAACTCCCGGACTCTCCTCCAAATATTTATTGCTAAAATTTTATAGAGGTTTTAAAAGGATAAGCTTAATACTATTAAGAGGGGATGAGCCCCTCTTTTAGATTTTTAAAACTCTAATTTTAGGGGAGAAACCTATGGGTAAAAATAGAGGCAATAAGAAGGCCAAATATGTCTTCCGCAAAAAAGAATCTTTAGCAAACTTGCTGCAGAGAATTAAACTCTGGCCCTCGCGCAGTGGAATGCTTCATGGCATAAAAAACCTGGAATCAAAGGGGAATTATTTAGAGCTGGAGCTTTATTGTGGCGAGCGATTACAGGTGAAAAACTCAAAAAACAGCCGGGCAGCCCGCTGGTTAAGAAATAAGATTATGGTCAAAGCCTGTCCAAAATGTGCCGTTCCTGAGTGGAAACTTGAGAAGTATTCTAAGACAGCCTTTAAATAGCAAGTTGGGTCTTAGGTATCAGTTATTATCCTGGAGGTGGAGCATGAAATTTACCGTTGGACAACAACAAAGAATCAGGGAGCTAGATATACATAATGAATATATTGGTCAATTAGAAGAAGATTTTGCCGATCACGAGGCTAGAGATAGTAAATATAAAGAAATAGAAAATAGATTGGCGCAAAAAAATAAACAGCGGCTTGAAGAATTGACCTCGAAAGATTTTCAACCTCAGCTTAGAAGATTGACAAGAGATTTAAGTGCTATTTTAGCAGAGATTGAATTTACTGAAGTTATTACACCTCTTAAATTGGCCAGAGGTAAGATAGAAAGAATGGGCCTAACGGAAGAGCATCCTTTATGGAAACAGATTTATTGGTTAGAGGGAAGAGAATATTGCCTGCGGCCGATGCATGCTCCTAATCTCTATGATATATTGAGCCGGCTGGAGAAAGCTATATCACTGCCGGTCAAGATCTTTGAAGTGGGGACCTGTTTTCGCAAGGAATCAAGCGGTCGTGAGCATTTATCTGAGTTCACCATGCTAAACTTAGTAGAGCTGGCGCCGGAAGAAGAGCCTCTGCAGCGATTAAAGAATATAGTGGCTGTAATAATGGAAGAACTGGCCATTGATTATGAGATTACTGTTGAAGAATCAGAAGTCTATGGTGAAACTATAGATGTTTTAGTAGAGGGTATAGAGGTAGGTTCAGGAGCTGTTGGCCCCCATGAATTGGATCAAGCCTGGGATATCTCCCATAGCTGGGCCGGTATAGGAATTGGCCTGGAAAGATTAATTATGGCAAAGGAAGGGTTTGGCAGCATATCTCGTATTGGCAGGAGCCTTATCTACCAGGATGGGGCTAGACTTAATATTTAGAAAGCTAAGGTGGTCAAGATGAAAAGATGGGAAGCTATTATAAATAAAGTTCTACAGGAAAAAGAAATAACTGTAGCAGAAATTCAACATTTACTTGATTTAAAAGACGCCAGGGCAAGAGAAGAGGTTTTTGCTGCTGCTAGAAAAATGCGAGAAAGGTATTTTGGCCCAAAAATTTTTGCCTATGGTTTTGTCTATTTCTCCACCCACTGCCGTAACAATTGTAAGTTTTGTTATTATCGCAATAATAATGAAGTAAGCCCTAGATATCGCAAGGAACCGGAAGAGATTATGCAGATCTCTCAAGCCCTGACTAAGTCCGGGGTTCATCTCCTTGATTTAACCATGGGAGAAGATCCCTATTTTTATCAGGGGAAAAAATGGGGAGAACTTTTAGATTTAGTGCAAAAGATTAAAAATAGGACTCAACTGCCCTTAATGGCTTCCTTTGGCCAGTGGCCTTTAGATAAATTAACAGACCTTAAAGAGGCTGGCATTGACTGGTATGCCTGCTATCAGGAGACCCATGATAAAGATCTTTTTAATGAGCTGCGACTGGAGCAGGATTTTTCAGCTCGAATGGCTTTAAAAAAAGAAGCAAAAAAGATTGGCTTATTAATTGAAGATGGTATTCTCTTGGGAATTGGAGAAGATAACTTCTCTAGAGCGAAGTCAATCAAAACTATGGCTCAATTAGATGTTGATCAGGGAAGAGTTATGAGTTTTGTGCCTCAAGAGGGAACCCCCATGGCAGCTCTGAAGACGCCTGAGAGGTCTCAGGAGCTGTTGGTGATAGCTTTACTCAGGCTGGTGTTAAAGGATAGCTTAATTCCAGCATCTCTGGATGTAGACGGCATAGAGGGCCTTAAATCCAGACTGACTGCAGGGGCCAATGTAGTTACCTCTCTAATTCCCCCGGCTGCTGGTCTTAAAGGTGTCTCTAATAGTAAGCTTGATATAGATGAAGGTAAAAGAACAATAGCAGGGGTAAAAGAAGTCCTGCAGGATACAGAATTAAAATTAGCCCCCGTCACAGAGTACCAGGATTGGATAGACAGGAGAAGAAGGAAGAAAGAGAGGGAATTAATTTGTTGACAGTTGCAATTATCGGAGGAGGGCTGCAGGGAATTGAGATTAGTTATTTAGCCCGGAGAGCAGGCTTTCATACTCTGCTCATTGATAGAAAGAATGCCCCTCCAGCCCGTGGTTTAGCCGATGATTTTATTAAGGCTGATCTTAGCAATATTACTAATTTTTTATTAGATAAATTACAGAAGACAGATATAATATTCCCGGCTTTAGAAAATGATCTTGCTTTAGCTGAGCTTAATTCTCACAGGTCCAGTCTTCCACCACTGGTTTTAGATTATCAATCTTATCAAATCAGCAGTTCAAAGGACTTGTCGCGCAAATTTTTCAATCGATATGGTCTTCCCTGTGCTCGGAGCTGGCCTGAGGCGGAGTTCCCTTTGATATTAAAGCCCAATAAAGGCAGTGGCAGTCAGGGAGTTAAAATTATAAGGGATGTTGAAGAACTGGATAATATAGCGGCAGCGGTAAGAAAAAATTCGGTGCTAGAAGAATATTTAACGGGGCCAGCCTATTCTTTAGAGGTAATTGGCTACCAGGGTAATTACTATCCCCTGGCGGTGACAGAGCTTAAATTTGGCCCGGATTATGATTGTCATCAGGTCTTAGCTGGTGATTTTATTGGCCAGGAACTCATTGCTGAATTTAACCGGCTTGGTTTAGAGGTAGCAGAACTATTAGATTTACAGGGGATTATGGATTTAGAGGTTATTGCCACTGGTGAGGGGCTAAAAATTTTAGAGATTGATGTCAGGTTTCCCAGTCAGACCCCTACAGCGGTCTATCTTGCCCAGGGTATAAATATGGTAAAAATGCTGGTAGAACTTTTTTTACAGGAAAAGAGTCTGGAGGAGCAAAAAACTTGTTCTAAAGCGGCTCTTTATGAGCAAGTTCTGGTAACTGATGGTGGTTACGCCTTCTCTGGTGAGCATATTATGACTGAAGCTCAGCAGTTAGATTTAAAGGATGGTTTTTGGGAGGCAGATGCGGCTATTACAGATTACGATAAGCAAAAGAATAATTGGCGAGCTATCTTACATTTCACTGGAGAAAATAGGGATGAGCTTAAAATAAAAAGAGAAAAATTTCAGGAAAAGTTAACTAAGCATCTTAAATGTTAAGATGGATTTTTCGACTCTGGAGGTAAGGTCAGGTGACTAGATTAAAAACAACAGATATTGCTTCTATCAAAGATGAATTACCAATTTACGAACAGGGTTTAATAAAATCAACAGGTCATAGTTTAGAAGAGATAGGCGTTCTTTCAGCTAATTTTCTTGCTCTTAATGACGGACCAAAGGATGAGGCTAAAATTAATAAAATAATGGCTGAGCTTAAACCTGCTGATTATTCTATAGCTGTTATTCCAGTAACTGCTGGTCAGGGAAAAATCAAAGGTTTTTCTCAGGCCGTTGCAGCTATCCTGCAATATTTGAATTTCCCTACTGAAATCACCACTAATACTGATGTGGCTGGCATAAGAGAGGCTTTAAAGAAAAAACATGATATTATGTTTTTGGCTGATGATAAGAGATTTATTGCTAAAAACACAGACTCTTACTGCTGGATTGACAATGACCGGGCCACTGCTTTAGCATATTTAATCGCCCTTGAATTAATGGCCGGGGAATTAGAAGATAGAGAAGTTTTGGTGTTAGGAGCTGGAAGAGTTGGCAGAGAAGCAGTGAAAATTTTGCTGAAAAAAGAAGCTAAACCGGTGATTTATGATAAAGCTCTCAATAAAAAAGACTTAAGGACCGGGGAATTAAGTCAGTTTGCCCGGGAAAGAATATCAATCAAAGAAAAAATCGATGTCAGCCAGTATTCTTTAATTTTTGAAGCCACCCCGGCCCGAGACCTGCTCAAGGCTAGCGATATAACAGATCAAACCTTTGTCGCTGCCCCGGGTATTCCCGCTGGTTTTACTACAGCAGCAGCAGAAAAACTCGGTGCTAATTTAATCCACGACCCCTTACAATTGGGGGTAACGGCGATGGCTTTTTCCCTAATCCGTTGATAAGTCTTAAAATAACAAAGGAGGATTTAAGATGGCAAAAAAAATTACTTTTGGCTCTACTGATCATCAGATATATCCCTTAGGTTTTGGCGGCATTCCAATTTCCCGAGTATCTAAAAAAGAGGCGGTTAAGGCAGTCAAAGGAGCAGTAGCTGGTGGAGTGAACTTTATCGATACTGCTATAGCTTATGGTGATAGTGAGGAGAAGATAGGAGCAGCTTTAAAAGAAATAGAAACAGAGGTCTTTCTGGCCAGCAAGACTCCGGCAAAAAATAGCAAGGAAGCAAGGGAAGATTTAGAAGAAAGTCTGCGGAATTTAGGATTAGAGAAAATTAATTTATATCAATTACATAATGTCAGCAGTGAAGAGGATTATGAAAATCAGATAGCTAAAGATAATAGTGCCTTAAAGGGTCTGCAGCAGGCTAAAAGTGAAGGATTGATTGAACATATTGGGGTAACAGGCCATGCCGATGATTTATTGATTAGAGCAATAAAAGAAGAAAATTTTGCTTCAGTCCAATTCTGTTATAATTTCATTGAATATGAGGCTGAAGAAAAGCTGCTTCCTTTAGCCAGAGAGATGGATCTAGGTTTAATAGCCATGAAACCCTTAGCCGGTGGAAGGTTAGAACAGGTGGATCTGGCCTTAAAATATATTTTGCATCAAGGTGATATAATAGCAATACCAGGAATGGAGACCAGCCAGGAAGTAGAAGAAAATTTAGCTATTGCAGCAGCCCAAGAGAAGCTCACTGGCTCTGAGAAAGAAAAAATTACTGAACTTCGAGAAGAGATAGGAGACAACTTCTGCCGGCGCTGTGGTTACTGTCTTCCCTGTCCCGAAGATATTGCCATTCCAATGGTATTAAGGGTGGACTCCTTTATCAATCGAATGACACCAGAGAAAGTGGCTGAATGGTTAGGGGATAAGATAGAACCAGCAGAAAATTGTCAGGAATGTGAAATCTGTGTAGAGCGGTGCCCCTTTGACCTGCCTATTCCAGGACTTATCAAAGAGAATGTTGCCTCTGCTAAAAAAAGAATGGACTAGGGAGAATAGTCTAGTTTATTTTCTTTAATCCTAAATCCCGGGCTTTTTTTAGAGCCTCCTGATATTCCAAGGAGGAGAGCCTGGTATCCAACTCAGCATATTTATGAGCCTGATAGCTGGGGTAGTATTGTCTCATAATATTCAGGTAGGTTTCTGGATGGATCTCCCGGGCAATATAAGAAAAAATCTTTTCACTCTCAGCTAAATTAGCTGGCAATAATAGATGGCGAATCATTAGTCCCCTCCGGGCTATCCCTTTCTTATCAGTTTGCAACAGACCTACCTGCTTGTGCATGGTTTTAATTGCCAGGCTGGCTTTACTGAAGTAGTCTTTGACCCTGGCATATTTTTTGCCGCAACCATCACTGCCATACTTAAAATCAGGCAAATATATATCTATTATATTATCGAATAGTTTAAGAGTAGTTAAGCTGTCATAACCTGAAGAATTATAGACAATAGGTATCTTAAGCCCCCTTTTAGCTGCTAAATAAACTGCAGCGATGATATGATAGGCAAAGTGACTGGGTGTGACAAGGTTAATATTATGACAGCCCTGTCCCTCTAATTTAAGCATTATTTTAGCTAACTCCGGGATAGAAATTTTCCTTCCTGCTACCTGTTGACTAATCTGATAATTCTGGCAGAACACACAGTTGAGATTGCAGCCGGAAAAGAATATAGTCCCTGAGCCTCGCAGTCCGGTTAAAGGCGCTTCTTCACCATGGTGGGGACCATAGCTTGAGATGATCAAATCTTTGCCAGTCTGGCATTGGCCCATTTCCCCCTTTAACCGATTAACCTGACAGTTACGGGGACACAAATTACAGCTCTCCATAAGCTGATAAGCTTTTTTGATTCTATCCTTAAACTTATTATCTGATAGTAATTTTAGATAGCCAGGGCCAGAAAATTTATTAGTTTTCGACATGGTTTTCCCCTCCCAGCATTTATTTTTGCTTATTATTGTTAAGCTATAAGATTTATTTTATAATATCATTATAAGAACAATCTGCCTGATTTACAATGACTACTTTTTAGTATAAAATTTTAAAAGCTATCAAGAGTTAATAGAGAAGGAGTGGACTAATGAATAGAGAAAATGTATTAAAAATATTAAAACAAGTAGAGAAGGGTATGTTAACACCAGAAGAGGCAATAACAGAAATCAATGATCCTGGTTTTGAAGATTTAGGTTTTGCCCGCATAGACCACGATAGAGCTGAGAGAAGAGGATTCCCGGAAGTAGTCTTATGTGAAGGAAAAACCAGGGAGCAGATTGTTAAAATAATGGAGAACCTGGCTGGTAAAAATGATAATATTTTGGCCACAAGAGCTGAACCGGAAGTTTATAAAGCAGTTAAAGAGGTGCTGCCAGGCTGCAAATATAATAAAGCTGGCCGAGTTATAGTGCGAGAGAAGAAACCAGCCCCTCGAAGAGGTCATATCAAGTTAATCTGTGCTGGCACTTCAGATTTGCCTGTCCTGGAGGAAACTTATCAGGTTGCTACAGTACTGGGAAATAAGGTTACCAGAATCACCGATGCCGGAGTTGCTGGTGTTCACAGACTTTTAAATGATTTAGAGGAAATCAATCAGGCTCGTGTGGTAGTGGTAGTTGCAGGAATGGATGGAGCTTTACCCAGTGTGGTGGCTGGTCTGGTGAAAAAACCCGTTATTGCCGTGCCAACCAGTGTTGGTTATGGAGCCAACTTTGGTGGGCTGGCCCCGCTTTTAACGATGTTAAATAGTTGCGCTTCTGGTGTTGGAGTTGTGAATATAGATAATGGTTTTGGAGCAGCCTATCTGGCCAGTTCTATTAATCAATTAGGGCTAGAAGAGTTGCCTGGAAGTCAGGGGGAGTAATTTTTTTATGGATGCCTATTTTGATATATATTCCGGAATTAGTGGTAACATGGTCTTAGGAGCTCTCTTTGACCTGGGTTTAGACCGGGAAGAATTTACTGAAAAACTAAAAGCTTTGCAGCTTGAAGATAGATATGAATTGAAAATAACCAAGATTAAACGCCAGGGAATTACTGGCACCCTGGCAGAAGTCCATCTTAAAGAAACAGCTGGGGACAAAGCTCGCCATCTCGCTGATATAAAAAGACTAATCAATAAAAGTACTCTTTCAACTTCGGTTAAGAATAAAAGCATAGCCATCTTTGAATCACTGGCCAGGGCTGAAGGTAAAGTCCATGGCAAAGCTCCTCAGGAGATTCACTTCCATGAAGTTGGAGCTGTTGATGCTATAGTGGACATTGTAGGCTCAGTGCTGGGTTTAGAAATGCTGGAGATCCAAAATATTATTGCCTCAGAAATCCATACAGGTGAGGGTTTTGTCACCTGCCAGCATGGAACTATTCCAGTACCTGCTCCGGCAACGATGAATTTACTGGAAAATATTCCCCTTTATTCGCGAGGAATTAAGGAAGAATTGGTTACACCTACAGGTGCTGCCATAATTACCACTTTAGCCACAGAATTTTCTTCCCGGCCACCAATGAAAATAGCCAGGACCGGTTATGGGGCCGGGTCTAAAGAGCTTCCCATAGCAAACTTTCTCAGGGTTAATCTTGGTGAATTTACTGGAGTAGCTAACCAGGACTTTGTTCAAGAAAAGGATGAAGTAGTGCTTTTAGAGACTAATATCGATGATATGAACCCTGAATTTTATCAGCATATAATTGCTAACCTCTGGCAGGAGGGAGCTTTAGATGTTTATTTAACGCCAATTCAGATGAAGAAGAATAGACCCGGGGTAAAACTATCGGTATTAGCTGAGGCTAAATATAAAGAGAAATTAGTTACAATTATATTAACAGAGACGACTTCACTGGGGGTAAGAATACAGCAGAATATAACTCGAGCCTGTTTGGCAAGGGAGATGGATTTAGTGGTTACTCCCTGGGGTAAGGTAGCCGTTAAAATAGCTTATAGGAAGGGAGAGATGGTAAATGTTTCTCCTGAATATGAAGACTGTCTAAAAATCGCCCAGGAAAATAAAATTGCAGTGAAGAAGGTCTATCAAATAGCTATCAGTTGTTTTTATGATCAGTACGATCCCAAAAATTAAACTACCCCAAAATTATGATCATAGTGGAGTTATAAGCAGTATAGTTCATTTAATTAAAGATAATTGATGATTAAACCTGGCAAAATAATTTGCTGGTAGATTATAAAGATTGTAATGAAGCCCTGGTTGTGATATAATTTTCACAAGTGCAGTATTATAATTTCAGAGAAAAGCTAGCTTGAGATTTTGGTTTAAGAAATTCTTTCTTTTTTCTTGTCAAAAATATCACATTTGTTGGTAGCAGTTACTGGTAATACTTGACCTGTAATCTATCTAAGGGGGGAAACAATGAAGAAATCCAACTTTTTTCCGCTAAAGAAACAGCAGTTAGTTATAATCATGCTCTCGTTAGTTATTATTATGTCGATTGGCTTAATTGGTACTTCCGAGATTATTGCCCAAGATAATGATGAGGTTATTACTTTTCCTGATCCTAACTTAGAAGAGGTAATTAGAGAAAAGATTGATAAACCAGAGGAAGATATCTACCGCTCTGATTTAGAGGAGATAACAGAGCTAAGAGCCTCTTTTCAGGAAATTGAAAATTTAGATGGTGTACAATATATGACTGAATTGAGGTGGATTAGTCTCTGGGGTAATGAAGTTGAAGATATTACCTATTTAGAAGAATTACAGGGCCTTGAATATTTGAATTTATATGATAATAACGTCAGTGATATTTCACCTCTAAATAATCTTACTAATCTGGCCTGGCTGGGTCTAATCAATAATGAAATTGTTGATGTTGAGGCTTTAGAAAATTTAACCAGATTACAGGTTTTGGATCTCAGAAACAATAATATTGCTGAGGTTGAAGCTCTTCATCAATTAGAGAACCTGGAATGGCTGGATCTGCGAGGTAATGATATTAGCAATATTGATTCATTAGAGAATTTAACCTCACTTGAAAGGCTAGATTTAAGGAATAACTCAATTTCTGATATTGCAGTTCTAGCAGAGCTAAATAATATTGAGTGGTTAGATTTAAGAGATAATGATATCACCGACATATCAAGCCTTGCCGATATGGATAATTTATCTTATTTAAACTTACACGGCAATGAAATTGAAGATATTGCTGCGTTATCTGATAAACAGTATTTACAAACATTATTTTTGGGAGATAATAACTTAACTGATTTAGCTGATCTGGCTGATCTACAGGAACTATCGGTCTTGACATTTAGTGCCAATAATATTGAAGACATCAGTTTTTTAGAAGACCTCAATAATTTACAGGACTTAAAGTTCAGCAAAAATCATGTTGCTGATATATCACCCCTGGAAAATAAAGATAGTTTAGAGGTACTATATTTTAGTAATAACAAAGTTGAAGATATATCATATCTGGCTAATCTAACTGAATTGGAAGAATTAAGATTTTCAGCAAATAAAGTTGCTGACATTTCAGTAATTGCTGAATTAACTTCTCTTAACCATTTAGATTTTAGTAGTAACAGAGTTAGAAATATTGACCCCCTTCTTGAGGGAGATTTTTCTCAGGGGGATGAGATTTATTTAAAAGAGAATCTATTAAGTATTTATGAAAGAACAGATGCCTATAGTGTTATTCAAGAGCTGGAGGAAGATGAAGTAGAAGTACATTATATGCCTCAGACCGACTAAGAAGTTTTTTAAAACTATAATCTGCATAAACTAAATAAAATCCCTTATCAATATTTTAAGTAACATATTGAATTTAAAAGGCTGCCAGATAATAATGGCAGCCTTTTTTAGGTTAGCTTATATTCTATTAGACTTTACTTATTGTTCTTTACTCAGTAGTTTTAAAGCAAGAAATATAGAATTATTATCAGAAAACCAGCAACCATCCAGAGCATGTAATTGCTCATGACTCCGTTATGAGCAGTCTGTAAAGCACTGCCCATTTTTTTGATGCCTGCTCCAAGTTGATGGTGGTAAAACCTATCAATTATATTAACTTCAAACTTCTCAAAAAGCAGGCGGGAAAGTTCCTCTGGCTTGCCCTGATAAAGATAGAAAGAGATGAAATAGACTATTAGAAAAGCGCCGCCCTCCATTACTAGATGAGAGGTTGAAGGCATTTCTGCTGCTCCCAACAATGGTCCTGGCAGGAAAAATAGCAGAAAGCCTAAACCGGCTAAAATTGCCATTGGAATTGTTGAACTATTCCAGCCAATAGGTTTAAAAGTATCGCGTTTTTTAGTCTCAGGTGTATCTGAGGAGAAAAGAATTCTTTTTAAAGTTATCAGGGCATAAGCAGCGGTTATACTTCCAGCTAATAGCAAAAGAGCAGCCATAAAAAGGAAGGAGGGCATTCCGGTAACGAAGTCCATTTTTGTAGCCCCACTAAATATCATGGCTTTAGACCAGAAACCCATAGTGAGGGGAAAGCCCATTAAAATCAGAAAACCGGAGATCATCAGGAAAGAATTTACCGGAACCTTCTTTTTTAAAGCTTTCATGTCAGGTATTTCTTTCAATCCCCCGCAGTCTGAAATTAACAGACCAGCACTCATGAATAATATAGAAAGACTTAAGGAGTGTTTGACAAAAAGTAAAACTCCTCCTACAATTCCTTCTATCGTTAAAGTGGCAAAGCCAAAGACCACCCATCCCATCTGGGATACACTTATATAGGCCATCAGGCGCTTTAAATTTGTTTGGGCCAGGGCCATAACACCACCATACATCATGGTGAAAAAAGAAATAACCAGAAAAAATAAAGACATTGTCTCAAACTGGATTGGAAATAATTCATAAACAATTCTTACCATAGCCCAGCCCGATATTCCAATTAAGTTAGGTGAAAGAAGGGCAGAAATTGGTGTAGGGGCATCAGCATGGGCATAGGGAAGCCAGATATGAGCGCCAAAAATCGCCTTTTTAATATACATACCCATAAAGAGAGCCAGGGGAATAAGTATATGTAAACCTTCTCCAATCCCCATTTTGACTTCTAGAGATTGCAAATCGATAGTATCAAAGGTCCCTAAACTGGAGGCAAAGCCGAGGCTGCCGACTAAAAAAACAAATCCAGCTATTGAGGACCAGACTAAATAAATTAAGGCTGTTTTTTTCCGTTCTCCATAGCCATAGAGTAATATCAGAAAGAAACTACCGATAACTGATAATTTGAGAAAGATATAAAATTGAATTAGATTGGTTGAGAGAACTACTCCACTCATTGAAATGGAAAAGATTATATAAAACATGTAATAGATGCCCAGAGAAGGGGCGTCATCACCCTGAGCTTCAAGCACTTCAATACGATGCTCCATATACCTTTTTGAATAAATACCTACTAAAGGAGTAACTACTCCAATCCCCAGTATATAAAGACCACTTAACCAGTCTAAGTACATGGAAAAGGACCCAACAGCTGGAAATTGAAAAAATACAGCATCAAGAATTCCTGGATCTAACTCAAAATTTAAAGCAAGTATTCCTGCAGTAACTGGAGGAAAAAGAAGTAAAATAAAACTGATCAGGACTAGAAACTTGTTTTTTATTTTTTTAGCTAAAAAAGGTAAAAATAAAGAAGCTATGATAGGTATCAAAACGGCTAACATCATAATTGGAAAATCTAATTTTATCATTATTTATCTCCCCACTTTAAAAATCAGTTTACATAAAATATATAGAGTATATATTTAATTAACCCGTTTTAATTTTTTTTTAAGGAAATACTGCTTCAATATATAATTCAGGATTCAATAAGACCTCCTGAGCGGCCTCAGTGGCATTAAAGCCTAGACCAGGGAAAATACCGAAAACAATACAGGCTATGACCAAAGCAAAGGCCGGTAGAAGCAGTTTATAATTATTTTGTCCGGTATAGTTTTTCACTCTATCACCGGGTTCACCAAGAAAGATTAAAATATAAGCTCTAATAATATAAATAACTGTCAAAGTGGCAGAAAATGCAGCTATTGTACTTAAAACTGGATAACCGGCCTGCATGCCCCCATAAAATATACCGGCTTTAGTGACAAAGCCATTAAAGGGCGGGATTCCCACTAAAGCAAGGGAGCCAACGGCAAAAAACACAGCCGTAATCGGCATTTTTTTAGCTAATCCTCCCAGTTCTTTCATATTATCAGTCTTTAACCTGGTGATAATAATTCCAGCCAGTAGAAATAACAGGGACTTGAAAATTGCTTTATTCAGCATATGGTAAAGTCCGCTGGAGATACCCAGAGAATTACCAATTCCTAAACCAAATAACACATAACCCATCTGTGAAATACTGGAGTAAGCTAATAATCTTTTTAATCTGTACTGTCTTAAGGCCAGCAGGGCTCCAATGATCATGGTTAATAATCCCAAGCCTAACAGGAGGTTATTGGCCAGTCCATTACCATAAATTAAATAAACTATCCTTAAAAGTGAACTAATGCCAATAATTCCAGTACCACCGGCCATTATTGTAGTAACCGGGATAGGAGCACCCTGATAGGCATCTGGTAACCAGGCATGGAAGGGAATCATTCCTACCTTCATACCGAATCCTACTATGAGAAAACCCAGGGCCAGCAGAGAGAGAAGAGGGAATCCTTCGCTGCTAATTAAGGACATTCTTACGGCCAGGTCAGCAATATTTAAGGTGCCAGTTAAAGCATACAAAATAACTATTCCTGTAAGGATAAAGCCCGTGCCTAAAGAGCCAATGATTATGTATTTTAAAGAGGCTTCAATAGAATCCGAAGTTCTATAAAAGGCAATCAAGGCATAGGAAGCTATTGACATAATCTCAAAAAAGACATATAGATTAAAGATATCACCGGTATAGGATACTCCAAGCATTCCGGCAATTAGAAAGAGCATTAAAGTGTAAAATTGAGACAATCTTTTTTTGTCCTTCATAAAATCTAAGGAGTAGTACAAAATCAAAAGACTTATGCTGCCCACAATTAAACTGATAAAAACTCCTAGTCCATCCAGAACAACACTTATTCCTAAAGGGGGTTCCCAGCCACCAAGGGGATAAACATATATCTCTCCCCAGCCTTGTATGGCGGTGTTTAATATTAACAGAAAAGTTGTTGCCATGAAACCAAAAACAATGTAATCTCTATATTTAGTAAGGGAATATTTACTAGCAACTAAACTAAGTCCAGGGGTGATAAAACCTCCTATCAAGGGAATAATTATAACTAAAATCGGCGAATGAAAAAAATCTAAAACCAATTTTAACCCATCCTTTCTCAACCAGCTTAAAAATAAACTTAATATAGTTAAAGATTTAAGTAATTTTTAGTTTTTTAGATTATTGAAATCTTGCACATTGGTGCTGCCCTGCTGCCTGAATTTATGAATGGCCAGGGAAAGAGCCAGAGCAAGAATACAAACATTTATTACTATAGAGGTCAATACCAGTGCTTGAGGCACGGGATCGACAGCTAAACCAGCAATTTCCGAAAAATTTTCCAGCATACTACTGGGAACTATGGGAGCAATACCCTCCGAACGATATCCCAGCGAAATCAATAAAAGATGAACCCCATCTGTCATAATTGAAAGCCCAATAATTATTTTAATTATATTTTTTTTGCCAAGAATACAATAAAGTCCCAGGGTGAATAATAAAACAACCACTGGAAAGTTGAGACTCATCATACTTCACCTCCAAAGGATGAAATTAAGGTGTAAACAATTATCAACATACCTCCGGCTACCTTTAGTCCCACGGCAATATTTAATAGAATCATTTGTACATTACTCAATAGATCTCCCAGTCCTCCAAAATATAACATGGGCTGGAGAAAATAGGTACCGGTAAAGAAGCCACCTATACCGATAACAACTATCATAATGGCGCCAATTTCTTCCCCTAATTCACAGGGGATAAAACCAATTTTACTGCAGGCAAAACGAACCCCGTAGGCTAATAATAAAAGCACCATTGCCGCAGCAATAATTACTCCTCCAGGAAAACCACCTCCGGGAGTTAAGTGTCCATAAAAAATAATATATCCCCCGAAAAGAAACAGAAAAGGAGTGAGCAAACTGGCAACAGTTTTAACTATGGCGGTCATACCTACAATTTTACAGATTGACAGCAAACCAGCATGAGACCCCAGCATTGAGACACTAACAACTGCTGTGAATAAAACTGTTGCTTCGCCCATTGTATCATAGGCCCTGTATCCCCAGAGAACCCCGGTAACAACATTGGGAACACCCAATCCATCTGGCGGGCTTTGTGGTGTTCCCTCCAGGATGGGAAGTCCAATACTATGAAGGGTATTATCTTCAGTTTCAAGCAGTGGCCGATCAGGAAAAGCACCATAGGAAGGAGCATCTGAATATATTCCAACGATCAATAACAGACCAACCATTACAGCCATCAGCAAAGCCAGCTTCTTCTGCATCACTCTTTCCTCCTAGTTTTATTTACAGCATTGACCAGTAATACTGTACTGACAGCAGTACCTACAGCAGCTTGAGTTAAAGCTATATCAGGAGCCTGAAGGATATAAAAAATTACTGCTAAAGCAGTACTTCCAGCAGTTAAAACAATTATAGAATATAATAAATCTTCTACCAGAACAGCGATAAAATAGAAAAGAAATACTAATAAAAGCAATATGTTCAAAAAGATATTTTCCATAAACATAAAACCCCCAAAGTTCTAATTATAATTCGCTGAGTGTTCTTTCCCTCTCTTCCAGTTTATCAACAACACTTTCGTTGCTAAGTTTAACCCCCCGGAGATGGGCTGCCCGAGAAATAGCATGAGAAGCAGCAGGTACTGTAATGAAAATAAAAAAGACAATAATTAATGACTTAACAAGATAACTATCAGCTCCGTTTAATAATCCTGCCCCTAAAATTAAAGAAACAGTTCCTCCCACAACTATAACAGTGCTGGCATGTAAACGATTATAGACATCAGGAAGCCTGAGTAGTCCAAGTGAGCCAGTTAAAGCGCAAAAAGAACCAATTATAAGTAATAGATAAGAAATAATATTTATCACATTCCAACATCCTTTCCTTCTAAATACTTAGAGATTGCCAGGGTGCCTATAAAGGCTAACAGGGCATAAATTAGAGCTACATCCAAAAAAATAACAGCCTCATAATGCACACCTAAAATCACTAGAGCTGCTATCATTAAAGAGGATAAACTGTCAACAGCGACAACTCTATCTGAACTGGTAGGTCCTAATATAGCTCTAATTATACAGCCAGCGGCAGCTATAAAAATTACTAGAATGACTAACAATAGCATTATTCATGCATCCTCCTCAGATGGTTTTCAAAAGGAACAGCGATTTTTTCTCTAATTTTATGAGATTTTTCTGTCTCTACATCTATCCAATGAACGTAAAGCAAAGACTCTTCATCAGCAATATCTACTGTTAATGTTCCTGGAGTCATGGTAATTGAGTTTGCCAATCCAGTCTTACCCAGGGCAGTATTTAACTCAGTGGATACTTTAACAATACCTGGCTTTATTGGAAGAGAAGGATGAAGAATTATGTAAATCACCTGCATATGAGCTTTGATCTCATACCAGATATAAAAGGGAATATAATAGAGCATGTAAATAATTTGTTTTGTAGTAGGTGGAAAACCTGTTTCCCAAACAATTCCCCTGCTCAATAATACTTCTGATGAAAATATAGCTACAATCAGGGAGATTATTAAACCGACGATTAATTCCTGAGGTTCAAGGGAAGCTGTTAAACCAATCCAAAAAACAAACAAAATCAGGGTCATTTGTAGTAGTTTTTTTGCCTTCATTATCAAACTCCTCTCCGAGTCAGTAGTCCTGTTAACCTTATTGTTAATATTTTAACACTCATCCTTAATGATATCAAAATTAATAGCTTATGACAACAGTATTTCAAAAAAATATGAGGTTTTTATGAAAACATTCATTTTCAAGACAGTTAAGTAGCTTTAAATTTTTTTACCTAAAATACAGCTAATAAATTTATATCTCTATTTTTAAATTGCAGGAAAAAGCTTATTTATAGAGTATTATATACCTAGAGGCTTATTAAAATAGAACTGGATATTTGGGAGAATAAGGAGGAGATATTTTTTGGAAAAACAGGTTACAGACTTAATTCAGTACCTAAAGGATCAGAATGTTGATTATGCCGATGTCAGATATGTAAAGACTGAGTCTGAAACTATTGCTACTGAGGATTTAAAAGTTCAAGAGTTGGCCAGTGAAGTAGATGCCGGGGTGGGAATCCGGGTCATAATTGATGGTGCCCAGGGTTTTGCTGCCGTGGCAGATCTTGATAAATTAAAGCAGACAGCTTTAAAAGCCATTAAAATTGCCGAATCCAGCGCTAAAATTCAAAAAAATAGAATCTCTTTAAGCTCTAAAAAAACAGTCCAGGATAGTTATGCTACTCCCTTTGATAGAGACCCCTTTGAAGTAGAGTTGCAGAATAAAATTGAATTGTTGCAGGCGGCAGAGGAAGAGATGAAAGCAGAAGCCGAGCTATTTAAGACTACCGGACATTTAAAATTTAACAATATCCAAAAGGTTTATGCTGATACCGAAGGCAGTATCATTCACCAGGATTTGTTGGAATCAGGAGGAGGCATTCAGGCCTATGCCTATCAAGATGACGACATGCAGATTCGCAGCTACCCCTGTGGTTTTGGTGGCAATTATGCCAGAGCTGGTTATGAATTTATAGAAGAACTTGAACTAGTTGAAAATAGCAGAAAGATTGCTCGAGAAGCTGCAACTTTAGCTGAGGCTGAGGAATGTCCCAGCGGTGAGCTTGACCTGCTGATAGACAGCAGTCAGATGACTTTGCAGATACATGAAAGTGTTGGTCATCCCATTGAACTTGATAGGATATTTGGAGCAGAAGCTGCCTATGCTGGCACCAGTTTTTTAGAGCCAGCTATGCTAGGTAAATATCAATATGGTTCAGATATTATTAATATCGTGGCCGATGCCACTACACCTCGCGGTTTGGGCACCTTTGGATATGATGATGAAGGGGTTGAAGCCCAGAAAAAGGATATTATATCTAACGGAATACTTAGGGGCTTTTTAACCTCAAGGGATACAGCTAGCTCGTTAGGACAATCCTCGGGCGGAGCAGCACGAGCAGATGGCTGGCAGAACCTGCCTTTAATTAGAATGACCAATATTAATCTTCTACCAGGAGATAAGAGCTGGGAAGAACTTCTGGCAGGCATCGATGATGGTCTATATCTCAAGACTAACCGCAGTTGGAGTATTGATGATAAAAGGCTAAATTTTCAATTTGGCTGTGAGATAGCCTATGAAATTAAAAAGGGACAACTAACAGGTAAGATTTACAAAAATCCAGTCTATGCCGGTATCACCCCTGAATTCTGGCAAAAATGTGATGCCATAGGTGAAGAAGAGCTCTGGGAATTATACGGCGTGCCCAATTGTGGTAAAGGTCAACCAGGTCAGTCAGCTCATGTAGGACATGGTTCAGCCCCCACGAGATTCAGACAGGTTGAGGTAGGTGTTGGAAATGCTAACTAAATCAGAAGCCTATATGGTAATCGATCGTCTTATAAATTGGGCAGGTTCCCTTGATTTACAGGTAAAAATATCTGGACGGGAACAGGGATTGACCAGATTTGCCGGTTCTGAGATCCATCAAAATGTAAGCCAGGAAAATTTAGTAGTTGAACTTACTGCTAAAGAAGGCAAAAAAAGGGCAACAGTTACCACCAATAGATTAAGTGAGAGAGAATTACAGGAAGCAGTTAAAGAAGTTCGGCAAAAATTAGAATTTGCCGGCGAAGAAGAGCTGGAGATTCCCTTTGTTAAGGAACCTGATGATATTGAATCCTCCCAATATGACGATAAATTACTGCAAAAATTTGATATAGCGGGACGGGTTAAAGAACTTAAAAAAGGTTTATCTCAGCTAACTGCTGATATGGAAGCAGCCGGCTCATTGTCTTTGCATAATAATTTTCTGGCCCTGGGAAACACAGAGGGTATCACCAGATATGCTCGTCTGGTCAAAGCAGATTTTAATTCAGTGGTGGAAAAAGAAGGACAAACTGGCTATGCAGCTCTTACCTCTGATAACTTTGCTGATTTTTCTATTGAAAAATTATTTTCTCGAGCTGCAGCAAAAGCAAATCAAAGTGAACAGCCAGTTAATATAGAACCAAAGGAATATCCGGTGATTTTAGAACCGCTGGCTGTTGGTGGCCTATTAACCTATCTTTCATATCTGGGTTTCAGTGCCAGAAGTCTACAAAAAGGAGTGAGTTTTCTCACCGATAGATTAGGGGAACAAGTCTTTTCAGATAAAATAAGCATTTATGACGACCACAAACATAATGAAACCTTTAAGTTGCCCTTTGATATGGAAGGAGTTCCCCGACAGAAACTAACAATTATTGAAAAGGGAGTGGCCCGGGAATTAGCCTATGATTTGAAAAGCGCCAGGAAGGATAATTGCCAATCAACAGGCCATTCCATTGGCAGACCCAGCATGGGTGGACTGCCTTTGCATTTAGTGATGGAATCAGGTGAGAGCAACAGAGAAGAAATGCTGGCATCTCTTGACCGGGGGTTATTGATAACTCGTTTTCATTATTTGAATGTGGTAAATCCCCGCCAGGCTATCTTCACAGGATTAACTAGAGATGGCACTTTCTTGATTGAAGAGGGAGAGGTAAAAGCTCCTGTCCAGGATCTAAGATTTACTGATAGCCTATTAAAGGCCTTTAGCAGAGTAACAGCAATATCAACGGAGAGAGAAAAAGTAGCAAATTTTAGCGGTTTTAGTCTGGTGCCCTCTCTGTTATTAGAAGGACTAAAATTTACGGGACGAAAAGAAACTTAAAAGAAATCCTAATTAGACTATGGAGAGTGTTTTTATTATAATAATGACAAATCTTTCTTTCTAAAATGATATGGGAGTTGATATAATGGACTTTAACGAAGTGCTTTTTAAACGCCGTAGTATTAGAAAATATCAGGATCAGCAAGTAGAAGAAGAAAAGAAAATGAAATTACTAAAGGCCGCCATGGCCGCCCCTTCAGCAGGTAATCAACAGCCCTGGCACTTTATAGTAGTCGAAGATGATAGCCGGAAGGAAGATATCAGGGAGATCCACCCTTATTCTGATATGCTGGCTGAAGCTCCGCTAGCTATCCTTGTTTGCGGAGATAAAAGAGAGGAAAGGCATAAAGGCTTTTGGGTTCAGGATTGTTCAGCCGCTGTGCAGAATATGCTGTTGATGGCTGAAAATCTAGGCCTGGGAGCTGTCTGGTTAGGAGTTTATCCGCGAGAAGAGAGAGCGGAAAAATTTCAAGAATTATTTTCTTTACCAAAAGAGGTTATTCCACTGGCAGTGGTAGCTGTAGGTCATCCGGCTGAAGAGAGTGGGAAGGTAGATAGATTTAAAGAAGGTAGAATCCATCAGGAAAGCTGGCAAAATTAATCATGGAGGAAAAAATGATTCTGGGTATAGATATTGGTGGGAGCACTACTGATATTGTAGGATTTAAAGATAAAAAATTGGCAGGCTTTATGACGGTGGAGGCCAGTGATCCTTTAACTTCAGCCACTGGAGCTTTAGGTAGTTTTATAAATCAGGAAGCCATAGGTTTACAGGATATTAAAAGAGTGGCTATCACCGGAGTGGGCTCTTCCTATGTAAAAAATGACCTCTTTGGCCTCAATACAATTAAAATTCCAGAGTTTGAGGCGATTGGAGCCGGTGGAGCCTATCTTACTGACCAGAAAAAAGTTATCATTGTCAGCATGGGAACTGGAACTGCAATAGTTTACTTTGCTGATGGGGAGATTACTCACCTGGGAGGAACTGGAATGGGAGGAGGGACCCTGGTCGGTTTAGGTAGAGCAATTTTGAATATTGATGATTACGAAGAAATTGTCAGAATGGCCGCCAAAGGAAAGCTACATAAAGTTGATTTAGCAGTGGGAGATATTTCTTTGGATGATATCGGGGATTTACATCAAGAAATCACAGCTTCAAATTTTGGCAAATTAAGTCAGAACCCTCAACCAGAGGATTATGCCCTGGGCATTATCAACATGGTTTACCAGACTATAGGGATGCTGGCAGCTTTTGCCGCTCAGACTAAAAGCTGTCAGACAATAGTTGTTACCGGAAAATTAGCTGAAATGAAAATTGGCCAGCAGGTATTGCAGAAACTTAAAGAAGCTAAACTCTTCCCCATTGATTTTATTTTTCCAGATAACGCTCAGTATTCTACAGCTATAGGGGCAGCAATCTCTGCAGAAAAAAGATGATGCAAGTTATTAGCAAAAAAACTTATTGATTCTTCGTATAAATGACGATATAATCAAAGCTAATAGTTAACTGAATGGCGGTTTAGAACTGGAGGAATAAAATGAAAAGGGTGATTAGAAAAGCTACCAGAGAGGATGCTGCCAGGCTGGCAGAAATAAAGATTGCCAGTTGGCGAAAGGCTTATGCTGGAATAGTGCCGGAATTTTATCTGGCGAACCTGGATAAGCAGGAGTTTACTGCTGATTATTTGGAGATAATCACCCTGGCAGAAGAAAGTATCGATATTTTAATCTGCCGGGGTGAAATAATTGGCTTTATAACCACCGGACCTGCTCAGGAAAGCGATTGCCTGGAGACAACCGCTGAAATCAAAGGGCAATATTTGTTGCCTGAATATTGGAGCCAGGGGCTGGGAAGAGAACTTTTTTTCCATGGCCTTGATGTAGTTAAAGCCCAGGGTTTTAAAAGGGCTATTCTCTATGTTTTGCAAAAGAATACCAGATCTCGTAAATTTTATGAAAGTGCTGGCTTTGTCTTCCTGGGTCACAGGAAGATTTACAATTTAGGCCGTGAGCTTACAGCCCTCCGTTATGGAAAAGAATTTGAGGTCATAACCCCGGGGTTAGGCCGTTAGGTTATTATAGATTATAAAAAATATTAAGAGCTGTAATTTTAATCTAAGGGAAATTTATTGAGGAAAAAGACTCCAATTCCTCCAATTCCAAGATGAGCTCCTAAAACACTGTTGATTTTTTTTATCATAAAATCCTGACAGCCAAAGTTTTTTTCAATCATTTCCTTTAGTTGTTGAGCTCTCTGGGGGTCATCAGCATGGCTGATGCCAATTAATTGGTCAGATAAATTTTCCCCTCTTTCGGCCATTAGCTCCTTGATTTTTGGCAGGACATTTTTAGCACCTCTAACTTTTTCTAAAAGAGTTATTTGACCTTCTTTTACCTGAAGAATAGGTTTAATATTTAAAATATTACCTACAAAAGCCTTTCCCCGGCTTAATCTACCTCCTTTTTGTAGAGCGGTGAGATTATCCAGGGAAAAAATATGTTCTATATGACTGGTCATCAATTCAATTGTACTGGCTATACTAGTTAGATCTTCGCCCTTTTCTCTCAGCTGAGCGGCCTTAAGCGCCATCAGTCCGATAGCAGTCGACCCACTTCTGCTATCAATAATTTTACCGGTGAAATCTGGATGTTCTTTAGCTAACTGTTGATAGGATAGAAGTGCTGTTCTGTAGGTTGCAGACATTTCAGCTGAAAAGGCGAGGTAGATGAAGGGGATTTTTTCTTTAGCAAGTTTAGAGAAGGATTCTAGAAAAATCTTGGGACTGACCTGGGCAGTGGTAGGATAATTTCCCTCTTTCATTTTTTGATAAACTTCCTCCAGGGAAATTTCCTCTCCAGCTAAATATTCTTGATCATCAAATAATAATCTAAAGGGAAGGACTTCGATCTGATATTTTTTGATTAATTTTTCTGGCATGTCGCAGGAACTATCAACTATTATTGCTGGTTTTTTCATAGTCACTATTTCATTTCCTCCTGTCCAAATATAGTGGTATTCTTTAAGGTTGATTACTATAATAATTGAATTAATTCTACCAAAAAGCTTGTATCTTTACAAGTAATATTCCCGGTCAAATTAATAAATCCTGTTTACAAATCTATTATTTGTTCAGAAATATTAATAAAGAAAGAGGTAATCAAATTGACTGAGAAAAAAATTGCTAGCGATAATTGTGTATTTGCCTTTAAAAAGGGCTTAGAACCTGCTCTTAAAATTAAATCTGGCTCAGAAGTTACCCTTATCACCAGAGACTGCTTTTCCAATCAGCTGACAGGTAATGATGATAGAATTGAGGATATGGATTGGGATAGGATTAATCCTGCCACTGGTCCAGTTTATATTGAGGAAGCAGAACCTGGAGATATCCTAAAAATAAATATAATTGATATTAAGCTTGCTGACCAGGCGGTGATGATAACCGCTCCCGGGGAGGGTGTCCTGGGTCACAGATATAAGGAATCCAAAACTAAAATTTTGCCCATAAAAAATGATAAAGTAGAATTCTCTCCTGGGAGAGTCTATGATATTGAACCAATGGTAGGTGTTATAGGCGTTGCTCCAGCTAATGATGAAGAAATCTCTACTGGAACCCCTGGCCGCCATGGAGGGAATATGGATTGCAAGCTGATTCGAAAAAGGGCTGCTCTTTATCTGCCAGTTAATACTCCTGGAGCCCTACTGGCTGCCGGTGACATGCATGCCCTGATGGGAGATGGTGAGATTGTGGTCTGTGGAGCTGAAGTCAGTGGCGAGGTGAAGTTAAAGATAGAGGTGTTAAAGAACAGGGCTTTTCCCCTGCCTTTAGTGGAAAACAGTGAAGTCATAGCCACAATTGCCTCGGCCAAAACTTTGGATGAGGCTGTTGATCAGGCTACTGAAAAAATGGCCGATCTATTGGTTGATAACTTTGGTTTTGATATCCATGAAGCTGGGATGCTCTTGAGCATTGTGGGTAATGCAGAAATTTGTCAGGTCGTTGACCCTTTAAAGACTGCCCGTTTTTCCCTGACAAAATCAGAGCTTAATTTAAGCGACTGGCAGCAGTTAACCTCGGCGGCAATAAAATAGTGGTGCCATATTATTTTCCCTGAATAAGATATTTAAATTAATATCTTGCAATCAGGAAGTTGATATGCTAAGATTAAGGCAGTAAATTTTCTGTAAAGAAAAAAATAAATACTTTAAAGATACTCATACTGGTGTAAAGACTTAAAAGGGAAATCGGTGTAACTCCGATACAGCCCCCGCTGCTGTGATGGTTTTCTCTTCAACAATTGATCCACTGGGTTAATCCGGGAAGGTGTTGGAGAATGGACCTCAGTCAGAAGACCTGCCAGAATGAGCTGTAACAGTCGCTCGGCGGGAGTGGGCTGGCATTTTATCAGGACAGGATTTCTAGCTAATATTATAGCTTCTATAGCTTTTTATGAATATTGGTTTTAGGTCTGACTTGAGTAAGTGCGCATCTCCTGGGGGAGATGCGCTTGTTTTATTTAGGACAAAATTTTTAGACTGCTGGAGGGAAGACAAAATGAAGGGCATGGTACAGGTTTACACAGGTAATGGTAAAGGGAAGACCACGGCAGCTTTAGGACTGGCTTTAAGAGCTTCCGGGGCAGGGTTGAAAGTCTTTATTGGGCAATTTGTTAAAGGACAGGAATATAGCGAACTTAAAGCCATTGAAAAAATTCCCGGTCTGGAATTAGAGCAGTTTGGCCGCAGTTGTTTTATTAGAAAGGAACCAGAGGAAGAAGATTATCAGGCTGCCAGAAGAGGTCTTGAGGTAGCGGCAAAAAAATTATCATCAGGAAATTATGATATAGTTATCCTTGATGAAGCCATGATAGCCTTAAAATATCAATTATTTTCCTTTGCTGACCTCTGGCAGGCTATATCTCAGCGAGCAGAGGGAGTGGAAGTAATTATAACGGGTAGAGAGGCTCCTAAAGAGCTAATAGATAAAGCAGATCTGGTAACTGAGATGAAAGAAATTAAGCATTATTTTCAGCAGGGAGTTAAAGCTAGAGTGGGAATAGAGAAATAATTATTAAGCAGGGGGAATTTTCATGCAAGCGGTGATGGTGGCAGGCACAGATAGTGGAGTGGGAAAGACAACAATTAGCCTGGGATTGATGGCTGCTTTAAAACAAAAGAGATTTTTAGTTAATCCCTTTAAAGTTGGGCCCGATTATATTGATCCTGGTTTTCATCGTTTAGCCTGTGAGAGACCTTCACATAATCTGGATAGCTGGCTTCTTTCGCCAGAAAATTTAAAATATCTCTGGCAGAAGGCAAATAGCAATGATGGAATAGCAGTGGTAGAGGGAGTAATGGGTTTTTATGATGGGGTTTCAGCTATTAATGATCAGGGAAGTTCGGCTGAAATAGCCAGTTTACTTAATATTCCAGTCTTATTAGTAATAGATGGCAGTGGTATGGCCCGGAGTGCAGCAGCTTTGGTCCTGGGATACAAGAATTTTAACAGTGATGTTAATTTAGCCGGGGTGATTGTCAATAAAGTCGGCAGTGAAGGACATTTTGACCTTATTTCTCAGGCCATTGAAAAGGAGACAGGCCTGCCTACGGTGGGCTATCTAAAAAAGGGCCTTGATTTTGAGCTGCCCTCGAGGCATTTAGGGTTAGTACCGGCGGCAGAGATTCCGGCTATTAAAGAAAAGATAGCCAGCCTGGGCCAAAAAATAAAAGATAATTTTCAGCTCTCTAAGATCAGAAATATAAGCAGTGAAGCTGGTGAGGTTTCCCTGCCAGAAAACTTTGCAAGACCTTTAAATGACATTAATATCTCAACTAAAGGAACTGGCAAAAATAATCTTAGAATAGGCATTGCCAGGGATAAAGCCTTTAGTTTTTACTATCAGGCCAATCTGGATCTTCTTAAAGAAGCCGGTTGTGAGTTAGTTGAATTTAGCCCTTTAAAGGATAAATGCTTGCCCGATAATCTCTCCGGAATTTATTTAGCCGGTGGTTTTCCCGAAGAATTTGCCAGGGAGCTGGAAGAAAACAGAAGTTTTAAAGAAGACTTAAAGTCAAAACTACAAAATGGATTACCTGCCTTTGCTGAATGTGGTGGTTTTATGTATCTATTGGAGAAGGTATATATTACAGAGACCGAATATTATCAAATGACCGGCTTTTTACCGGCAAGTTCCATAATGACCGAGCGCCTGCAAAACTTTGGTTATCTGACCATAGATTTTTCCTGGGGTCTAAAGATTAAGGGACATGAATTTCACTATTCTAAGTTGATAAATGATGATAAATTGACCTACGGGGCGGAGCTAGAATATGCCCGGCGAAAAAATTGTCGTTCGGGCTTCGTAATAAAGAACAATCTGCTTGCTGGTTATCCTCATCTTCATTTTTATAGCAATCCGGAATTTGTTAATACTTGGTTGAAATTGTGTCAGGGGGAAATAAGTTCATGGCAAAAAATTTGATGGTTCAGGGAACTGGTTCTTCGGTGGGCAAAAGTGTCATAGTAGCAGGACTCTGTAGATTATTTAAACGTCAGGGCTTAAAAGCTGCACCCTTTAAAGCCCAAAATATGGCTTTAAACTCTTATGTTACAGCTGATGGCTTAGAGATGGGCAGAGCTCAGGTCTTTCAAGCGGAAGCGGCCGGGATTAAACCTCAAGTATCCATGAATCCTGTGCTGCTAAAACCCTCAGGAGAGATGGGCTCTCAGGTTATATTGAAGGGTAGACCGAAGGATAATATGACAGCTGAAGAATATTATAACTTCAAACCAGAACTTAAAGATATTGTTAAAGCAGAATATGAAAAGCTAGCAGAAAAATTTGATGTTATTGTTATTGAAGGAGCTGGCAGTCCGGCGGAGATTAATCTACAGGAGAATGATATTGTCAACATGGGTTTTGCCCGGATGGTCGAGGCTCCGGTTTTGTTAGCCGGAGATATCGATAGAGGAGGAGTCTTTGCCTCTCTTTATGGAACAGTTGAATTATTACCTCCAGCAGATAAAAAAAGAGTGAAGGCTCTACTGATCAATAAATTCAGAGGGGATAAGAAACTCCTGCAGCCAGGCTTAAAGGAGCTTGAGGAGATGTTAGGGATACCCTTTTTAGGGGTCTTGCCCTACCAGGAAATGGCCCTTGATGATGAAGATAGTTTAAGTGAGAGATTACAGAGTAGTTCAAATAAAAGTGGGGATATTAAAGTGAAGATTATTCTACTGCCACATATCTCTAATTTTACCGATTTTAATCCCCTGGAGATGTATGATGATCTTGATATTGAATATATTAGAGAACCGGCTGGATTAGAGGGGGCTGATCTGGTTATAATACCTGGAAGCAAAAATACCCTGGGAGATAGAGTTTTTCTGCAGCAGAAGGGCTTCGATAGCAGGTTAAATGAATATGTCAGCCAGGGAGGAGTGCTCATTGGCATCTGCGGAGGCTTTCAGATGTTAGGAGAAGAGCTTAATGATCCTAAAGGTGCTGAAAGTAATTTAAAGAGCGTTCCAGGTTTAGGTCTACTGCCCATTAAAACAACTATGACTGCTGAGAAGAAAACTGTCCAGGTTAATGGTACCTGGCAGCATGAAGACAGCAAATTATTTAAAGATATGGCTGGCCTGGAGTTATCTGGCTATGAAATACATATGGGGAAGACCAGCCTGACTTCCACTAAAGTTAAAGAGCCTTTAAAAAGCTTAGAGCCGGGAGAACAGGAAGTTATTGCTCTCCTTAACCAGCAAAACAATGTCCTGGGCACCTACTGGCATGGAATTTTTGAAAACAAAGACTGGACTACCTGCCTTGTTAATAATTTAAGAGCTTCTCTGGGATTATCAGAGATCACTGCTCCTGAACAGAGTTATCAAGAATTTAAAGAACAGGAATATGATAAGCTGGCTGATATGCTGGAGGAACATTTAGATCAGAAACTTCTTTATTCTATAGCTGGCTTAAAGGGTATGGATTAAAAATGTCTGCTGTTTATCTATTGCTTGCAGGCCTTGTACTGGACCTTATACTGGGAGACCCGGCGCCCTTGCCCCATCCTATCGCTGGCCTGGGAACCTTAATTGAAAAACTGGAACAATTTTTGACTAAAAATAAAAGAGGTACTTTTAGCCAGGGAGTTCTGTTAGTTTTTTTAGTACTGCTGGTGGCAACCTTTATCATTCTAGCTTTGAGATTTTTATTCCTGTGGTTTTATAGGCCCCTGGCTGATTTATTTACTATCTATCTCATCTGGCAGGGGATGGCAGCAAAGACTCTGGCTGCGGAAGGGAGAAAGATTGCTAAACTACTGGAATCAGGCCGACTAAAGGAAGCTAGAAAAGAAGTTGGCTATTTGGTAACCCGGGATACTTCCCAGATGGAGGCAGAAGATCTTTCCAGAGCGACAGTGGAGACGATTGCTGAGAATATAGTCGATGGGATAACTGCTCCTTTGTTTTATGCATTTATCGGTGGTAGTTATGCAGGTCTTACTATAATGCTTTATAAAGCCGTAAATACTTTAGACTCTATGGTGGGGTACAAGAATGAAAAATATCTTAAATTTGGCCGGTTTGCTGCCCGCCTTGATGACCTGCTCAACTGGCTTCCGGCCCGGATCACCGGTTTATTGATAGTCTTTTTAAGCCCTCTGGTAGGAGGAGATTGGAAGGAAAGCTGGCAGGTTATGACCAGGGATGCTCGTAAGGCCAGTGGGCCCAATTCAGGTTTTTCTGAAGCTGCTGCTGCAGGGGCTTTAAAAGTAAAATTAGGAGGGCCAGATTATTATTTTGGTCAACTAGTTGAAAAACCCTTTATTGGTAGCGGAGAAAGGAAGATAAGCCCGCCAATAATTAGAGAGGCGGTTAAATTGATATATTTAAGTGAGGCTTTATTTTTCCTGATCATGAGCTTCTTTTATCTGTTCTGGGTCTAATCTTAGGAGTGATTTCGTTATGAAACCAGTTCATGGTGGAAATATATATGATTACCAGGAAGATATAGTAGATTATTCAAGCAATATAAATCCCCGGGGTTTGCCCCCCAAAATTGCCAGGGCAATCAAAAGCCATATCGGGGAGCTGGCAAAATATCCAGATATTAAATACAGAGCATTAAAAAATAAGCTGGCTGACTGGCAGGGAGTGGAGCCTCAGCAGATTTTGCTGGGCAATGGAGCTGCTGAATTGATTTATCTGGTAGCCGAATTATTTCGGGGCAAGAAAGCAATCCTTCCCCAGCCAACTTTTTCAGAATATCAGGCAGCGCTGGCAGCCAAGAACTGTCAATGTAAGCTGATTTATCGTCAGGAAGAAGATAATTTTGCTCTGCCCCGGGATAAAATGCTGGCTATTTTAAACAAAGAAGAAATTGCCGGTAGTTTTATTTGCCGTCCTAACAATCCCGATGGCAGTTTACTGGCACGAGAAAAATTGCTGCCCCTATTAGAAAAATGTGAATATGTAGTTATTGATGAATCCTTTATAGAATACCTTCCCCGGGAAGAAAGTGAAAGCTTTATACCTCTAATAGAAGAACAGCAAAAGCTAATAATACTCCGTTCTTTGACCAAATTCTATGCTTTACCAGGATTGAGATTGGGCTATTTAATCGCCCCCAAACCGATAGTTAAAAAATTGGCAGCCAATCAGCCACCCTGGCCAATTAATACCCTGGCTGCTGAGGCCGGCTCTTTAATACCAGAGTGTAAAAAATACCGCCAAAAAACTTTAACTGGCTTTCAGAAGGCAAAGGTTTCTTTTCAGCAGCAGTTAGCAGAGCTTCCTCAAATTAAAATATTTCCTGGAGAGGCAAATTTCATCCTGGTCAAGCTTAAGACTGATGACTTTACAGCCAGGGATTTACAGCAGAGTATGGTGGCTAGAGGCTTTCTGCTGAGGAACTGTGCCAGCTTTGCTGGTTTAAATGAGAAATTTTTCAGGCTGGCAGTCAAGGAAGAGGCCGATAATCTTAAACTAACTAAAGCTTTAAAGGCTGTTTTGGAGGATAAATAATTGTGAATAAAAGACTAAGCTTGAGGATGCCAGCTTCCTGCGGAGAGTTAATCCAGGGCAAAATTAATGGCCAGGAAAAATTGCTCTCCTATCCAGTGAATCTATATAACTATCTTACCATCGAGAAGAGAGGCGAGCATAATAATAAAAAGTCCAAGATATGTGATTTGCCCTTAAAAATGCAGAGCCTATTTAAATTGCTGGCCCAAGAGTGGAATATTCAGGATGGCCTAGTTGAAAAGTATTGCTGGCATCATCAGCAGAATATCCCCGTGGGAAAGGGTTTAGCCAGCAGTACCGCTGATTTAATGTTAATATTGACTGCTACTACCCTTTTGACAGGTAAAAAATTAACTCTTCCCAGAGCTTTAGAATATTTGACTGCGATTGAACCCACCGATAGTACTATTTTTACTGAATTTGCTTTGCTGGAGCAGAACAAAGGTAGTTCCTGGAGAATCATGGGAGAAATACAGCCTGAAGTAAAGGTTTTAGCCCTGGGGCAGGCCGGTCGATATGATACCATGGAACAGCGCAATTTCCGGGGGGAGATACCAGATGTCTCGACAAGTTGGCAGTTATGTGAGCGTGGTTTTAGGGAAAAAAATTGGTATGATCTCGGAAAAGCAGCCACTCTAAGTGCTCTAGCCTGGCAGGATAAATTGCATTACCCTAAATTGCAATCTATAATTAACATCAGTGAAGAATTTTCCTGTTTTGGAGTCAATATAGCCCACAGTGGCAATGTTATTGGCATATTATATGAACCTGAAGTAGTCAATCTTAAAAAGCTGCGACAAGAGCTTGCTGCTGCAGCTGTCTTTGCCCACTATCCACTAACCTGGAATTTATCAATTGTGTCAGGAGGAGTAGAAGTCAAGTCTGCTCTCAGCAATGGTTTTAAGAAATACAGGTATAAAACCAGCTGATTTATACTCAATATTAACCTTTAGGAGAGATAAAATGGAATTTTGTCAGGATCCCAATCAGATTGAAGAAAAAAGCATGAAAATTATTGAAAGTTTAATTGGAGAAAGCACAGAGGGACTTCCAGAATTACAGCGCAAGATAATAAAAAGGGTTATCCACACCACTGCCGACCCTGATTGCCTGGGGATGTTAAACTTCTCCTCTGACAGTTTAGCAAACTTTGAGGAGGCTATCAAAAAAGAAAGACCGATAATCACCGATACCAATATGGTTTTAGCCGGTATCAATAAAAAGAAATTAACAGAGCTTAATTTAAAGGCCTTTACTTTGATTGCCGAAAAAGAAACGGCTGCTCTGGCGGCTGAAAAAGAGATTACTCGCTCCATGGCCGCTGTTGAACTTGCAGCCCAAAATCACCCTGAAGCTATTTTTGTCTTTGGTAATGCACCAACGGGATTATTCCAACTGCTGGAGCTCTTTAAAAAAGAGCAGCTTAATCCAGCTGGAGTAATAGGGGTGCCAGTGGGCTTTGTCGGTGCTGCTGCCAGCAAAAAAGAACTTTTAGCTGCCCGTTTGCCTTCTATTACATTGCAAGGACTTAAGGGAGGCAGCAATATAGCTGCAGCTATCATTAATGCTTTTTTATATCACTTTGCCAGTTAATAATTCTGCCAGGTAAAATTTTAACCGCTTTAAAAGTTCTCAATTTAGCTATTGAGAGTCTAGGAGGGCGATGATTTTGTCAGAGCATGACTTTAGATTAGTAGATGGAAAAAAATTAGCCCGGGGTTTTACAACGGGAAGCTGTGCTGCAGGGGCAGCCAGGGCAGCGGCCTGCCTTTTATTTACCGGACAAGAACCTGAATCAATTGAGGTAAAATTGCCGGAGAAGGGGAAGATTAAATTGCCCCTGGCATTTTTGGCAAAGAAGAATAGTGATAGGGCAGAGGCTGGTATAATAAAAGATGGTGGAGACGATCCCGATGTTACCACCGGGATAGAAATTAGAGCAGAGGTGAGCTTAATCCCGCCAGAAAAAACAGCCCAGGAAAAAGAAAAGATTATTATCAAAGGAGGAGAAGGAGTTGGTCGTGTAACTCGTCCTGGTTTACCGGTAGAGGTGGGTGAGGCTGCCATCAATCCAGTTCCGCGAAAAATGATCAGGGAAAACCTGCAAAAATACCTGCCTCAGGCAGGAGGCCTGGAAGTGACTATCACAGTGCCAGCAGGAGAAGAGATAGCTGAAAAAACCTTCAATCCAGATTTAGGAATTGAGCAGGGCATTTCAATCTTAGGAACTACTGGTATTGTAGAACCCATGTCCACTGAAGCCTATGAAAAAACGATTGAGCTTAAAATAAAACAATTGGCCGAAGCCGGCCCTAAAACCTTAATTTTAGTCCCGGGAAAGATGGGAGAAAATTTTGTTCAGCAGCAATTAGGGCTGCCCGGCGAAAATATAGTCCAGTGCAGCAATTACATAGGACATGCTTTAACTGCTAGCTGCCATAATGATTTTACTGAACTGCTTTTAGTTGGTCATCTGGGCAAATTATGCAAGGTGGCGGCAGGAATATTTCAGACCAGGAACAAAGTGGCCGATGCCAGAGCGGAAATAATGACAGCCTATGCTGGTCTCCGGGGAGCAGGAAAAGAACTGCTGGAAAAGATTTTTCAAGCTAAAACTACTACCGATATGGCTGAACTCTTATGGAATAACGGGCATCAGGATCTATTTCCCTGGCTGGCCCAAAGAATTGCCACTCGCTGTCAAAATTATTGTGAGCAGGATATTAATTTAGGGGTGGTAATTTATAATAATCAACGAGGGCTTTTAGGGGAGGTAAATCTTGCTTATTATAAATCAAAATTACCTGGATAGTGATTACTATGAAAGAAATTAATAGCCGGAAGCAAAAAGAAGCTGGAGCAGCAGATATAAAAATTGTGGGCATAGGACCCGGCCATCCAGATTATTTGACTCCTAGGGCCATTAAAGAGCTTGAGAGCTGCTCTTTAATAATGGGGAGTCTGCGCTCTATTGCAACTATTAAAAAAACCCGGCTCAACCGAACCTGTACTAAAATTAACTTCAGCCAGGGTTTAGAAAAGGAGATAGCAAGGGAGTTAAAGGAAAATCAGCCTCCAATTGCAGTGGCGGTAACCGGGGACCCTGGTTTTTTTAGTCTGGCTAAGTCAATTAGAGAAAAATTTCCCCGTAGAAATATAACTACTATCCCTGGATTATCTTCAGTGCAATATTTAACAGCAGCCTGCAATCTAACCTGGCAAAATTTTACCTTCAGCAGCTGTCATGGCAGAGAACTGCCCCGGCTGACTGAATTGATAAAGGATAACGTATTAGCTCTTTTGACTGATGCTAAAAACAATCCTGGCCGGTTGGCTGCCCTTCTAGTTGAGGAAGGCTTTGCTGATATTCCCGTAATTATCGGAGAAAATCTCTCCTATGTTGAAGAAAGAATTATTCGAGGAAGGGCTGAAGAAATAGCTTCTGAAAATTATCAAGGATTGGCGGTGATGTTAATTGGTTATGAACTTGAGGACAGGATTAGTACCAGAGGATGAATTGATTACCGGTTCAATTCCCTGGACCAAAGAAGAAGTGCGGGCAGTTACCCTGGCCAGACTCGACCTTCGCCCTGAAGATAAAGTGTTGGAAATTGGCGGCGGAACTGGAGCCATGACTGTAGAGATTGCTCATCGGGTCCCCAGAGGCAGTTTATGTACAATTGAAAAAAATAAAGAGGCAGTGAAACTCATAAAAAGCAATCAGGAGAAATTTAATCTGACCAATTTGAAAGTAATTACCGGGGTTGGTCCTGGTGATCTCCCCTCAGAGCAGTATGCTAGAATCTTTATAGGAGGCAGTGCTGGTCATCTAGAGGAAATTTTTCATTATGCCGAGCAGCACCTTTCACCTCAGGGCATTATAGTCTGCAATTCTGTTACTTTAAACACAGTTAATGAGGTTTATACTTATTTTAAAACTAAAGATTATCAGCTTAAGACATCCCTGGTCCAGGTCAGTAAAATTGTTGAGAGGGGAGATTACTTAATGTATCAGGGCCAGAATCCAATCCATGTTATAACTATTAAGCCCGGGTCGAGGTTAAGTGGGTCAGAAAGAAGTGAAAGAGGTGATACCCATGGCCGGTAAACTGGTGGGGATTGGACTGGGTCCTGGCAATGGTGATATGTTAACCGGGGTTGGCAAAACTACTCTTAACAGTGCCGATAGAATTATTACTCCAGTGGCTAAAAAAGAAGCTGATAGTAGAGTAGAAAAATGCTGCCCGCCAGAGATAAGCAATAATAATAAGTTTTCTAAAATGGTTTTTCCCATGTCCAAAAGTAAGAAAATTATGGCTGAAGCCTGGCAGAATAATGCCGCTGAAATTGAGAATTATCTTAAAAAGGATGAAGATGTAGCTTTTTTAACCCTGGGTGAGCCCTCTCTCTATAGCACTTTTTATTATTTAAAACCATACCTAAAAGCTGACTATGAGATAGAGGTCATCCCTGGAATCAGTTGCTGGCAGTATCTTAGCTCTAAATTGAAGATACCCTTAACGGCTGGAGAGGAATCATTAGCTATCCTGCCCAAATGGCCGGCAGAGGAAAAAGTTGATTTTCTCTTAAATAACTTCACCTCTATCGTTGTTTTTAAAGCAGGTCCTGATTTTAATTTCTGGCAGCAGAAACTGAGGCAGGAGAAATTATTAGCCAATTCCTATTTAGCCTGCAATCTTGGCTTCCCAGAGGAAAAAATTTATAGTGACCTGGAACAGCTGAATTTAAAGGCTCTGGAGTTACCCTATTTAACTTTATTATTAATCGTTAATAAAAGAAGAAAGCGAGGATACCAAAGATGATTTATTTTGTTGGAGCAGGTCCAGGAGATCCTGAATTAATTACTGTTAAAGGAAAAAAGTTATTGGAAAAAGCCGATGTAATTATTTATGCCGGTTCCCTGGTAAATCCTAAGATATTGCAATTAGCCAGGGAGGACTGCCAGATATATAATAGTGCCGAAATGAATCTTGAGGAACAATTAACTACCATGAAAGAAGCTCAGGAGCAAGGCCTTGAAGTAGTCAGACTTCATACAGGAGACCCTGCTTTATATGGGGCGATAGGTGAGCAGATGGCAGGCCTTGACAAAGCAGGTCTTAACTATCAGGTGGTGGCTGGAGTTAGTTCCTATGCAGCAGCAGCGGCTTATTTAAAGAAGGAGCTTACTGTGCCAGAGAAAACCCAGACAGTTATTTTAACCCGGCAGGAGGGGCGGACCCCGGTACCTGAAGAGGAGTCCCTGGATAAATTAGCAGCTCACCAATCTTCTATGGTGATATTTTTGAGTATCGGCATGCTCTCTCAGGTGATTGAAAAGTTAAGTCATCATTACCCACCGGAGACTCCAGTAGCAGTAGTTTATAAGGTTAGCTGGCCAGCAGAGGAGAAGATAATCGGTACTCTAGCAACCATTGAGGAGAAAATGGCAGCCAGGGATATTTCCAGGACTGCCCTTATTATGGTGGGAGAATTTTTAGATAGTAAATTTGATAAGAAATCTAAATTATATGATAAAAACTTTAGCCATGAATACCGCAGCTCTGCAACAGAAAAGCAGAAACGAGGTTAATATTTATGAAACTAGCAGTTTTTTCCCTGACTAAGGAGGGCTTTAAGACAGCCCGCAAATTAAATAAAACAAAATTTAGCACTAACCATAATCTTACTTATTTTTTGCCTGAAAGACAGCAGGTTTCGGCAACTGACCTCAATATAGAATATTTTAATTATGGTTTTAAAGAGACCGTAGGTCAAGCCTTTCAAGACTATCAGGGTTTGATATTTATAATGGCCACTGGCATTGTAATTAGAGTGATTGCTGACTTTATTGAGGATAAAAAAACTGATCCTGCTATTCTGGCCTTAGATGATAAAGGGGAAAACGTTATCAGCCTGCTGTCAGGACATCTGGGGGGAGCTAATAGTTTGACTAGAGAACTGGCTAAGGATATCTCAGCTAATCCTGTTATCACTACCTCCAGCGACCTCCATCAAATCCCCGCCCTAGAGGTCTATGCCAGGGAAAATAATTATCTAGTTGATAATTTTGCTGCCATTAAATATGTTACACGAGCTCTCATTGAAAAAGAGGCAGTGGCT
>SL_8KL_010_SEDDRAFT_10000060_pt1 | contig 79259 bp, 70 predicted proteins | sample SodLakKL_010_SED_4_FD_11160 | JGI IMG/M metagenome (IMG submission 11160)
AGCGGTCACTCAGAAGCTATTGTAACCGACAGCTATGAAAATTCGAGGAAATTCCTGAGCAGGGTTGATGCAGCAGCGGTATATGTCAACGCTTCCACCCGTTTTACAGATGGAGCTGAATTCGGCTTAGGAGCCGAAATGGGAATCAGCACCCAAAAACTGCATGTTCGCGGGCCTATGGGATTAGAAGCACTGACCAGCCTTAAATATCTAGTTTACGGATCCGGCCAGATCAGGGAATAAGCGGGATAGCACGGTTTAAATATCAGGCTCCCATGCCCCCACAGTGCAGGGGCACCATCAAAGAATGAAAATGTAAACATAAATTTTCAGGGTGAACAAAATAACAGTAAGCGAGGGGAAAAATGAAACCAGATCTTTACTGGACGGTTGACATCGGCGGGACAAAAATGTTAATGCTCCTGATTGATAATCAAGGAGAAGTGCTTGTAAAAAATAAGTATGATACCCCCAAACCGTCCGAGCCGGCAGCCATTGTGGACACAATCAGCCGGGCTCTGCTTGAGGCTTCAAAAGAAAAAAATATTACCGGCGCTGATAAGCCATCCGGCCTGGGAATATGTATTGCCGGTTTTGTAGATCATCATAAAGGTCTGGTTTACCAGTCTCCAAACCTGGAGTGGCACAAACCGGTTCCGCTGGGCGGCATTCTAAACGATCAATTTGACTGCCCGGTGCTAATCGAAAATGATACCAATGCAGCAGTCGTCGGTGAAGTTTATTATGGAGCTGCTCGCGGCCATGATAATGTAATCTATATAACTCTTAGCACGGGTATTGGCGGCGGTCTTTTTCTTAATAATCGTTTATATCGCGGCAATGAAGGATTTGCCGGCGAAATCGGGCATACCAAACCATTCGGCAAGGGTAGGGCCTGTAAATGCGGCGGAAATGACTGCCTGGAAACCTGGGCCTCCGGCAGCGCCCTGGCCGGCAGCGCTGCGACCCTGTGGGATGAAAACGCAGTTGAAAACGGTCATATATCCACCTCGTGGGTGTTTGATCAGGCTGATGGCGGCAACATCCTGGCCCGCTCAATCATTGATCATGCCGCGAATAATATCGGACTGGGATTGTCCAACCTGGTTAACATATTGAATCCTTCTTGTATGGTTATTGGAGGAGGAGTAGCGGCCAACAGGACTGATTTTTTTCATAAAATTGTTATAAATATCAACAAGTATGCGATCAGGCCGGCTGTAGAAAAAACTCCTTTAAAAATAGTTCCCGCCGCACTTGAACCGGAAGCAGGTATTTGGGGTATCTACAATTTACTCGCCGGGCGGGCGGTGTAGCAAAGTGGAACACATAGAATTTTTGGAACCCCTGTACGAGTCGCTTGAACTTTTGATATCCAGCTATGGCCCTCTGGGTATTGCTGCGGCCATGTTTGCTGAAAGCGCCGGAGTGCCTTTTGCTTCATCACTGGTGTTTTTGACTGCGGGCAGCATGATTTTAAGAGGTTCCTGCTCTTTCTGGTCAATATTTATATCTTCGACAATTGGAATAACTCTTGGCAGCATATTCAGTTATACAATTGGACTACTGGGCAGTATAGTAAGTAACAGGGTCAAGTTAAGACTGAATACAAAAAATAACTTACTTTTCAACAGGAATCGTTCCGGCACCCTGACTGCTTACCACCCCCGATCAAAAATATTGCGTTTATGGGACAGATACGGGAATTTTTCGATATTTATGGGGCAATTATGGGGTTTTAGCCGTACTTTCATTTCCTTTCCCGCCGGAGTTATGCATATGAATTTTTACCTGTTCATTATCTATACCTTCCTTGGCGGGGCATTGTTTAGTTTAATGACAATCGGGGCAAGTTTGGTTCTGACCAGTACCATGAGTTTAATAATCAGGACCTTGAAAATTATGGTCGATCTTTCGCCCTGGCTATTACTGATTCCTGCAACCATGATCGTGGTATTGGTCTACATTTACCGTTCCCGGGGTTGGAAAATGAATTTTTCTGTTTTTCGCACCCTTTGGTGCAGGTTTCTTAATGCATTTAAAAGGGCTTAGCGACCAACTGCAGTGATTGCGCCCGGGCAGGTTTGACCGCCCAAAATAGAAGGTATATGATAAAAAGGGGTTATTTTAATGGGCAAGGCAAAATTCAACCTCAAAGTTTACAGTGAACGCTGCAAAGACTGCGGTATTTGCTTCGAGTTTTGTCCTAAAAATAATTTAAGACCCGGTGAAGATGGAAGCCCGGAAATGATCGATCCCGGGGCCTGTACAGGCTGCAAGCTGTGTGAATATTTATGTCCTGATTTTGCCATCCAGGTTTGGAAAGACGAACAGGAAAACAGCTGAGCTGTTAAAAGTGGAGATCGGCACCGGACCGGTGTAAAGCAGTCAGGAACAAAGTCGGGTTTAATGCGGCTGAAAATTTGCTTATTGGCAGTTAATCGATTGCTGACACTCGCGATCAGGCAACAGAACTTCCAAAAAAGATTAGCGAACCGCCACAGTTTTCCGTTCATAGATGGCCAAGAATACAGGAGATTATTATGATACCTGATGTAAACTGGCGTAAACTTAAGATAGCGAATCAAGACGGGCTTTATTTATCAGCCATGATCTGCGAAAGCGATCGTCACGCCAAGACAGGCTGCAGCAAAAATGACATTATGCCTTTAATAGTCGTTTGTCACGGTTTTACCGGGTCGAAGGAAGGAAGCGGCCGGGCAGTGGCTATGGCTGAAGAGCTTTCCCGGCTTGGTTACAGCGCCCTGTTGTTTGATTTTGCCGGTTGCGGAGAAAGCGAAGGTAAATGGGAAGATATTACACTATCCGGACAAACCGGCGATCTTGGATCTGTTGTTAACTGGTGCCGCGGTGAAAATTTTAACCAAATTGTTCTTACCGGCAGAAGTTTCGGAGGCACTACGGCCCTTAGTTATGCCGCTCAGGATAAAGAGATCCGCGCCGTTTGCACCTGGGCGGCAGTGGCCCGGCCCGGGAAACTTTTCGAAAAACGTAGCGGGGAAACAGTTACAAATGGTCCGGATGAGCTGGTTGCAATCAGGGGAGAGGAAGGAGTCCGTTATCTGAAACCAAATTTTTTTCATGACCTCAGGCGTTATGATCTGCTGCAAAGCGCCGCTGCCTTGACTCCGCGCAGTTTTTTAATTATTCACGGCTCCGTTGATGAATCAGTGCCGGTTGAAGAAGCAAAAATACTTTATAACCATGCATTTGAACCTAAAAAGCTGGTCATTATTGAAGGAGCGGATCATCGCTTTAGCGATCATTTAAAACCGGTCTGGAATACTTTTTTTCAGTGGTTGTTTACCCTTTAAAAAAGTAATCAGGTGAAGCAATTCCACTATTATATTTACACCTCTAAAACAGGTGTTTTTTGATATAATAATAAATGAAAGAAAGCGATTAAAAGAGGGAGGATTTGCTTGTTGCAACAGCCAGGCGCCGAAAGTTTAAATCAACCACTTCGCTTCGGCGAAGGGAAACTATATATGATTACTACCTTTGGCTGCCAAATGAACGAACATGATTCCGAAGTGATCGCTGCCATGCTTGAAAACCTCGGCTACCGTCCTGCGTCCGTGCCGGATGAAGCGGATCTGATCATTATAAATACCTGTGCGGTACGCAAAAAGCCGGAAGATAAGGTCGCTTCGTTGCTGGGTAAATATCACGCTTTAAAACAGAACAAAAAAGATTTAATTATTGCCGTGGGGGGATGCATGACCCAGCAGAAAGATTCCGCTTTTTACATTAAAAACCGCTTTGACCAGGTGGATCTTGTCTTCGGAACCCATGCTTTGCCCCGTCTGCCGGATCTGCTTGATCAAGCCCGCCGTAATAACGAAACCGTAGTTGATATCGAAGAAGATTATTGCGGCCGTGAAGGGCTTTCGGCTTCCCGTGCAAGTCTATACCATGCCTGGGTCCCGGTTATCTATGGCTGCAACAATTTCTGCTCTTACTGCGTCGTTCCTTACGTCCGCGGACGCGAACGCAGCCGGCGCCCAAAAGATATTGTGGAAGAAGTTAAATCACTGGCCAATGCAGGCTACCGGGAGATAACTCTTCTCGGTCAAAACGTAAATTCCTACGGGCACGATTTGGCGCATAAAACTTCATTTGCCGATTTGCTTACCGAGCTGAACCGGATCGATGGCCCGGCCCGGATTCGCTTTATGACTTCTCACCCCAAGGATCTGTCACCGGATCTTATTGCAGCCGTCGCCCGGAATGAAAAGATCTGCGAACATTTTCACCTGCCGCTCCAGTCGGGAAGCAACCGAATTCTTGGAAAGATGAACCGCCGTTACACCCGCGAGCAATACTTAGAATTAGTCCGGGCTTTAAAAGAAGCCATTCCGGGCGTAGCGATTACTACTGATATAATTGTCGGCTTCCCGGGTGAAACCGAAAATGATTTCTCAAGAACTGCCGATATACTGGAAAAGGTCCGCTTTGACAGCGCTTTTGCCTTTATATATTCTCCACGTAAGGGAACAGCAGCGGAAAAACTGGAAGACACCACCACCTACAGCGAAAAGGAAAAAAGGCTGCAGGTTTTAAATAATATCCAGCAGCAGATCGGGTTGGAAAAAAACACCCTTGTCGTTAACCAGAGTGTGGAAGTACTGGTGGAAGGTCCGAGTAAAAGTAATCCCGAATTGCAAACCGGGCGGACCCGGACCAATAAACTGGTCCATTTCTCCGGGCCGGACAACCTGGTCGGCAAGTTGGTTACAGTCCATATCACCGGGGCACGAACCTGGAATCTGTTTGGAGAAATGGAAGGAGAGCCTAGTTGAACCAAGCCAGCCCGATGATGGAACAATATAAAGCAGTTAAAGAACAGCATCCTGACAAACTGCTGATGTTTCAGGTGGGCGATTTTTATGAGCTGTTTTTTGAGGATGCCCAGGTGGCGGCCAGGGAAATGGAAATTGCCCTTACTTCACGGGACGCCGGCAGTGATAACCCGATACCCCTGGCCGGAGTGCCGGTACATTCCGCAGAAACTTACCTGAATCGGCTGCTCAGCAAAGGCCACAAGGTTGTCCTATGCGAACAAGTTGAAGAAGCGCAGCAGGCAAAAGGGCTTGTCAGGCGGGAAATAACGCGTATTTTAACCCCGGGAACAATTACTGATCCGGAAATGCTCGATGAAAACCGCAATAATTACCTGGTTACTGTCATCAATCATAACCATGACTGTTATGGCCTGGCCGCTGTCGATATATCTACCGGGGACTTCCGGGTAACAGAACAGAGGGGAGAAGGTGCCTGGGATAATATTTCCGATGAGCTCCACCGGCTTCAACCTTCAGAACTGCTTTGCGGGTCACCGGAGACTGAGCAGCTTTGCCGTAAGCAATTTGCGATGAAAAAAAGCGGCCTGATTGAGCAGCTGCCGTATATCCCCGTCCTTAATGAATCAAAAGATTTGATAGCCCAACAGTGGGGCGATAATACCTGGTCCGCGCTGGACCTTGATAATTACCCTCTGGCAGCGGCGGCTGGAGCATCAGCGTTGGCTTACCTGCAACTGCTGCAGCAATTGCCCGCTGGTGAAAAACTATTTCACCGTCTGGATCTTTATTTCACCAACAGATACATGATTATCGATAATGTCACCGCCCGCAACCTGGAATTAACCCGTTCCCTTCGCGAAGGTGGTAAGCAGGGCAGCCTGCTTGGCCTTTTAGATCGCTGTATGACAGCCATGGGCAGGCGGTTGCTGAGACGCTGGGTGGAACTGCCGCTGCTCAAGAAAAATAATATTGAAGAAAGACTCGATGTCCTGGACGAGTACAGGCATAAACCCCTGCAGAGAAGAGAGCTGCGCAAAGTACTGCAGGATATTTTTGACTTGGAACGCTTCTGCAGCAGGTTGTCGTATCACCGTGTCAATGCCCGTGACCTGGTTGCCTTGAAAAAAACATTGTTGCAAATTGAATCGCTAAAAAAAATGATCGCCGATTTTCAATCATTCCTGCTGAAGGACATCGGCGCCAACATGCCTGATTTTGTTTCTCTTATTAATTTAATCGACATGGCAGTGGTTGATGATCCCCCGCTTTCCTTGAAGGATGGCGGTCTGTTTAAAACAGGCTACAACGAAGAAGCAGACCACCTGAAGGCAGTCGCACAGGAAAGTAATACCGTACTGCTTGATTTTGAAAAAAAAGAACGAGAGCGCACCGGGATAAAATCTTTACGCCTCGGTTACAACCGTAATTTTGGTTATTATATTGAGGTGACCAGGACAAACCTCGAGCTTGTTCCACCTGAGTATCAGCGCAAGCAAACCCTGGTTAATGCCGAGCGGTTTACAACCGGGGAACTGCAGAAGATGGAAGAACAAATAACCGGAGCCCGCGACAAACTGGCCAGCCTGGAATATGCACTCTTTGAGGAACTGCGCGATAAGATCAGCGCATATACAGATCAACTGCTTTCTGCTTCCGACAACCTGGCCTGTTTAGACTGTATGCAGGGCCTGGCAGAGGTAGCAGAGCGGCATAGTTTCTGCCGGCCTGTATTTTCCGGCAATAAAGACATGCTGATCCGGCAGGCACGTCATCCGGTTGTTGAACAATCGGTTTTCGAGCGTTTTGTTCCCAATGATATTCATATGGATAAAAAACATTACCTGCTGGTGATTACCGGGCCGAATATGGCCGGAAAGAGCACCTATATACGCAGCGCTGCCTTGATCGCTGTGATGGCCCAGATGGGCAGTTTTGTTCCGGCAGGTGAAGCGGAACTGCCAATTCTGGACCGTATTTTCGCCCGGGTTGGAGCAAGCGACGATCTAAGCCGCGGACAGAGCACCTTCATGGTTGAAATGCAGGAAACAGCAGGTATTCTTAAAGAGGCTACTTCCGACAGCCTGATCGTTCTCGATGAAATCGGCCGTGGAACCAGCACCTACGACGGGATGAGTATCGCGCGCAGTGTTTTAGAATATATAAGCCGGGAAATCAAGGCTAAAACTCTTTTTTCGACCCACTACCACGAACTTACCGACCTCGAAGGCAATCTGCCCGGGGTTAAGAATTACACTATAGCAGTCAAAGAAAAAGGAAAACAGGTGATTTTCTTGAGGCAGCTGGTTCCCGGAAAAGCTGATAAAAGCTATGGAATCAATGTCGCGCGCCTGGCCGGGGTGCCGCTGGAGGTTCTGATCAGGGCCGAAAAAATCCTCAACGAGCTTGAAATGGCAGCTTCATCAGCCGGAGACCAACAGCTAAGCTTGCTGCCGATGGTTTCCGAACCGTCCTCAGATTATACCCGTGAATTAGAAATTATCGACCAATTAAAAGAACTGGATTTGAACCGGATCACGCCTTTGGAAGCGATTCAAAAACTATATGATCTGCAGAAGCAGCTTTTGGATTATGAACACATTGATTCAGAAGAGGAGTTTGGTTAAGTATGGGCATAAAAGTACTCGATAAAAGTACCGCCGAACAAATTGCCGCCGGTGAAGTGATTGAAAATCCGGCTTCTGTGGTTAAAGAGCTGGTTGAAAATGCTCTTGATGCCGGGGCGACTAGAGTGGATATAGATATCGAGAACGGGGGCAAACAAACTATTATCGTTACCGATAACGGAAACGGTATTGAAGAAAAGGAGCTGCACCTGGCTTTTAAACGTTTTGCCACCAGCAAACTTTCGATTCTCGACGACCTGGAACACCTGAAAAGCCTGGGCTTCCGGGGAGAAGCGCTGCCCAGCATTGCCGCTGTTTCCAGGGTTAAATTAACGACCAGGACTGAAAAGACCATGGCCGGGGCGCAGATAACGGTTAACGGCGGGGAAATAATAAAACAGGAAGAGGCAGGCGCTCCTCCGGGAACAAGGGTTGAAGTTAATGACCTGTTCTACAATACCCCCGGACGTCTGAAATTTTTACGTGCTGACAACGTTGAAACGACCAGGATCAGCACCCTAATATCGGAAACTGCTTTAACCAACCCGGAAGTAGCTTTTACTTTACGAAGTGGAAAAAATACTCTTTTTAGTTCATCCGGAGACGGAGTATTACTGCACGTGATCGGATCTTTATATGGCAATGAAACAGCTAAAGCTATGCTGGAGCTTGACCGCAAAGATAAATCTTCAGCATGCCGGGTAAACGGTTTTATCTCAGCTCCACACCTGACCAGATCGTCACGGCGCTGGATCACAGTGGTCGTAAACGGCCGCCTGATCAGAAATGCGATGATCGTTAACGCCCTGGAAAGAGGCTACGGCGACTTGCTGCCAAAACAGCGTCACCCGCTGGCGATTTTAAACCTGGCTGTACCTCCTGACGCTATTGATGTTAACGTCCACCCGGCCAAGATTGAAATACGTTTTTTGCGACCTGAAACAGTAAAAACCCTGATTTATAAAGCGGTTAAAATGGCCCTGCAGGGTGAGCAAAACTATCCACGCTGGCCGGAGGCTCAGCGGCGGCCCGATTACCCTGCCCGGGATAAGAAAAGAGAAACAAACGACTGGAAGCCAGGCAGGCTTTTTGAACAACCCGGCCGCTATGAAGCGGTAACTGCAAAAAGAACAGAGTATCTGCCGGTTGGAGAAGCCCCGTCCTCAGAGGAAAACGGAGCGGTCAATAAGGGTTCCGGGAGCATCCGGCTAATTGGCCAGTTTTTACACAGCTACCTGGTTGTGCAGAAAGATGAACAACTTATGCTTATTGATCAACATGCCGCCCATGAAAGAGTGATCTATGACCAACTTAAAAACCGGGGACAATCCTTTTCTGCCAATAATTTGCAGCTGACGATCCCCCTGACCCTCGAGTTGCCCCCGGCCTGGTGTGACAGAATTCCTCTGTTCATTCCCCTCCTGGAACAAGCGGGTTTTAACCTGGCTGCAGTCGGCGATAATAAATATCAGGTTCGGGCAGTTCCTTTTATGTTCCGGGATAATATCAGTAAAACTCAACTATATGACCTGCTGGAAGACCTTTTGAGCGCCGAAAATGGATCCGAAGATGAAACAAGTGCGGAAGCAGGGGAAATAAATGAAGATTCACAGGAGGCGGTTCTAAAAACAATTGCCTGCCACAAATCAATCAAAGCTAAACAACCCCTGTCCAGGGAAGAAATGGAGCAATTGCTGGACCAGTGGGGAAAAACCCCTTTGTCCCATTACTGCCCCCATGGCCGGCCTACTGTGATCAGTTTCGACCGGGGCGAAATTGATAAAAGTTTTCACCGCAGTGGAGGGAATTGATCGATGACCGAAAAGCAAAAGGATAATAAAATCCCCCTGCTTGTGCTGGTCGGACCTACCGCCGTCGGCAAATCTGCCCTCGCTTTAAAGATAGCCCGCCGGATAAAAACCGATATAATCAGCGCTGATTCAGCACAAGTGTATCGCGGTCTGGATATCGGCACGGCAAAGCCTTCAGCTGCTGAACAAAAGACTGTAAAACACCACCTGATTAACCTTGTCGATCCAAACCAAAATTTTAGCGTGGCCGATTATCAAAATATGGCCTTTAAAACCATAGGGGAACTGTGGAAAAATAACAAATTACCTTTTATGGTCGGTGGAACCGGTCTTTATATAAACGCGGTGATCGACTGTTATGCTTTTGGTCAAAAAGGGCCGAGCCCGGATTTGCGCAATAGCTACGAACAAATCGCTTTAGAGGAAGGGTTGGATAAACTGTACGACAGGTTAAAAATCCTGGATCCGGAAGCAGCTTCCAGGATACATCCCAACGACCGGCGCCGTATAATCCGCGCCCTGGAGGTTTATACCCAGGAAGGAAAACCAATTTCAGAGCAAGTGGCAAAAACATCCGGCCTGGAAACACCTTACAATACTTTAATTTACGGCCTCTACATGGAGCGCAGCGATCTTTACCGGAAAATAGAAAAACGGGTTGAGATGATGATCGAAGAGGGTTGGCTTGATGAAGTGCGCCGGTTGCATAACCGGGGTTACCGCGAAGACGATCCGGGCATGCAAATACTCGGTTACCAGCAGCTTTTATTATATTTACAGGGCGCTGTCAGCTGGCCGGATACAATTGACGATATCAAAAAGCAGACTCGTAACCTGGCTAAACGGCAGTTAACCTGGTTTCGCCGTAAAAAAGAGGTTGAATGGATAAAAATAACAGATAATACCTCTTTTGATAATTTAATTGAAAATATTTGCTTTAAAGTAAAGGATTTGTTACCTGCCCGGTCGAATAACTAATCAGGTCGTTTTGCCAGAGAGAAAAAGAAAAGAAAAAGAAGGGAGATCGATTTATGAAAGGCGCATACAATTTACAGGACAATTTTTTGAACCAAATTCGCAAAGAGAACATGTTGAGTACCGTATTTTTGATAAACGGATACCAGATTAAGGGAGTAGTGCGCAGCTTTGATAGTTTTACCCTGCTTCTGGAAGTTGACGGAAAACAGCAGCTTGTTTACAAACATGCAGTGTCGACGATTATTCCCATGCGCAATATCAGTTTGAAGGCGGACGAAGAAGAATCCTCTGAGAAAGAGGCCTCATCAAATACAACTGCGGATTAATTGTATGTTAAAATAGAGCCGATTAAGAAAAGGCACTTTCAATTAAGTGTCTTTTCTTGCAATGCTGTGATCTGCTGTAGTCAGGTTAAGGGTTATTCCCCTTGTATTATCAATCAATGCAAATAAGTGAGGTGATTGGTACTGAAAGAGGAAAAAGCAATTTTAGTCGGTTTAGACTTAAATCGCAACGATGAAGATATCGAACGTTCCATGGACGAGTTGGCCTTGCTGACAGAAACTGCCGGGGCAGTCGTGTTAGACCGGGTTATTCAAAAAAGGAATGCCCCGGATCGGGCTAATTACATCGGGAAAGGTAAAACCGAAGAAATCTCTGCGCTGGCCGATATGCATGAAGCAGAACTGGTCATTTTTAACGATGAACTTTCTCCCTCGCAAATACGGAACCTGGATCGATTTTTCGAGGCAAAAGTCATCGACCGGACTGCTTTGATCCTGGATATTTTTGCCCGGCGTGCACTTTCCAAAGAAGGAAAATTACAGGTGGAGCTGGCCCAGATGCATTACCTGCTGCCAAGGCTGATTGGCCTGGGCAACCAGTTATCCCGCCTCGGGGGCGGGATCGGCACGAGGGGACCGGGGGAAACCCAATTGGAAGTCGACAGACGGGTTATCAGGCGGAGAATAAGCGATCTTAAAAAAGAAATTAATTCTTTGCGGAAACATCGTGCCCTGCTCCGGCAGCGCAGAAAACGTAATCGTTATAATGTCATCAGCCTGGTCGGCTATACCAATGCCGGTAAGTCCACCCTGCTTAATGCCTTAACCGGCGCCGATCTTTACACCGAAGATAAACTGTTTGCCACCCTTGATCCCGCGGTGCGCCGCGGATTTATTAACGGTGAAAAAGAGGTGTTGTTTACAGATACAGTGGGTTTTATTGAAAAATTGCCTGAACAGTTGATTGCCGCTTTTCAAGCGACCCTGGAAGAGCTGGTCGATGCCGATCTTTTACTGCATGTTGTCGATTTGAGCCACCCGGATTACTTAAATCAAATAAAGGTAGTGCGCAATCATTTGGCCGGGATTGATCCGGATTATTACCAGCATGAAATCCTGGTGTTTAACAAAACAGACCTGGTCGAGGACAGTGCTGAAAGATCATATCTCCTCCGTGAATTCCCCTCAGCATCTTTTATATCGGCCTTAAGCGGAGAAGGAGTTCACGGACTAAAAGAAAAGATCGCTGCATTCATACATAAAAAACGGTGTAATCTAAAGCTCTATTTGCCATATAGCGAAGGGAAACTTTATGCGGAACTTCAAAAGCGCGGTGAAGTCTACAACGTCAAGTCAAAGCCCGATCACCTCGAAATAGTAGCCGCAGTCGATCCCGATCTTGCCGCAAAACTGGACCCATATACTAATCATAACCGCTGAGCGGTCGGTGTCTATACCGGGCACAAACGATCGCTGATTTAAATTCTTCTGAATAAACCGATTACCTTACCGAGGACTTCGACTTCCCTGGTCAATATCGGTTCAAAAGCCTCATTTTCCGGCTGAAGGCGGTAACCGTCCTGTTCAAGATAAAACCGCTTTACTGTCGCTTCATCTTCCAGCAAAACAGCGGCGATCTCGCCGTTTTCCACAAATTTTTGCTGCCTGACAATAACATAATCACCACTGCTAATGCCGGCTCCGTTCATACTGTCGCCTGAAACCCTGAGCACAAAACAACCGCCTTCTTCAGCTGATATAGCCGACGGAACGGGGAAGAAGCCTTCCCTGTTTTCTTCAGCAAGGATTGGCTGACCGGCAGTGATTTTTCCGATCAGTGGAGCAAATATACATTTTTCCTCTGTATCAGTCAAGGTTTCACCATCGGCGTTTTTTACAAGCTTAATTGCCCGAGGCTTGGTCGCCATTCTTGAAATATAACCTTTACTTTCCAAGGTATCCAGATGACCATGCACCGTCGCCGTTGAGCTTATATTGAGCGCTTTGCATATTTCACGTACTGATGGGGGATAATTCCAGCGCTCAACCTCCTGCTCAATAAATTTCATTATTCTTTTTTGTTTCTCTGTTAACGGTTCCAAATAATCACCCTTTCGAGACGGACTATTTGCTTGATTATAGCATGATATACTCCCGATAACAAACGATTGTTTGTTATTTGGCTAGCCTGTCTAACCGTTCCCGTTGATCCTGAGCAGTTTATTCAAGCCGTTTAAGTAAGCTTTCACGCTGGCTTCAATTATGTCGGTGCTTGTCCCTCTGCCGGTAATAGTTCTATCCTGATATGACATGTATACCTGGACCTCGCCTAGGGCGTCACGACCATGGGTAACAGCATTTATACTGTATTTTTCCAGGCCGATATTCAACCCCGTAATCTTGTTTATCGCATTATAAGCAGCATCGATAGGGCCTGTACCGACCGCTACTTCTTCGATAGTGCTGTCGTCCTCTTTTCGCAGGCGGATAACAGCTGCCGGAACACTTTTACTGCCACTGACTGTCTGTAAGTAGTCCAGTTTATACCTGGGTTCAGCGGCAGAAAGGTGATCGAGAACCAAAGCTTCTAAATCTTCCGGATGAACTTCTTTCTTTTTATCGGCAAGGCTGACAAAGTGTTCGTAGATAATATCCAGCTGTTCCTTGTTTAAAGTAAATCCAAGCTTAATAAGCTGGTCGTGAACAGCGTGCCGTCCGGAACGTGCTGTCAGGCACATCTGTGCGGCCGAACCGCCGATAAGCTCAGCATCGATAATTTCATAAGTTTCTTTATTCTTTAAAACTCCGTCCTGGTGGATACCCGAGGAGTGTGAAAAGGCATTAAGACCAACTACCGCTTTATTCACCGGTACAGATATACTCGTTAATTTGCTGACCAGGCGGCTGGTCCTGTATATTTCGGAAAAGTTAAGGTCGGTGTAATAAGAAAAGTAATTTTGCCTGATACGCAGGGCGACCGCTATCTCCTCCAAAGAAGCGTTACCGGCCCGTTCACCGATACCGTTTATATTGCATTCAATCTGACGGGCGCCGTTTTTAATTGCCTCCAGGGAGTTTGCCACGGCCAGGCCGAGGTCGTTATGGCAGTGCACACTGATAATCGTTTTATCCATTCCGCTAACATTTTCGCGCAAACGCCCGATCAAAGCTCCGAATTCTTCTGGAACAGCGTATCCGACAGTATCAGGAATATTAATTACCCTGGCGCCTGCTTTGATCACCGCTTCCAGCAATTCATAGAGATATTCTTCATTTGCGCGGGTTGCATCTTCCGGAGAATATTCAATATCATCGGTGAAACAGCTGGCGTATTTGACCGCTTCAACGCCCTGTTCCAACACCTGGGCTGGTTCCATATTAAATTTATGCCGCATATGAATGTCAGAAGCGCCTAAAAAAACATGCAGGCGGGGTTGTTCAGCTTCCTTTATCGCTTCCCAGGCCGCATCAATATCGCCCTTAACCGCCCGGGCCAGGCCGCAAATGGCCGGCCCTTTAATTTGCCTGGCAATAGCCTGAACTGCTTTCATTTCACCCGGTGAAGATACCGGGAAGCCGGCTTCGATAATATCGACCCCGAGACGGGCAAGCTGCCGGGCCACCTCGACTTTTTCATCATAATTAAGGCGGGCTCCGGGGGTTTGTTCACCGTCGCGTAAAGTGCTGTCGAACAGATAAACCTTTTCTGCCCCAATGGGAATGTTCACAGTGCCGTCGATCACAATCTCCTCCATTCTGGGATAAAATAATTAAAAATAAAAAAACCTTCGCCTAAGAGACGAAAGTTATTTTCGCGTTACCACTCTTCTTGGCGGCATAACATCTACCGCCCACTCTTTAAGATAACGGAAGAATCCGTCCAATCCTAATCTTGGCCGGCAGCCAATTTCGGTTGGCGGCTCACGGATGAGTTCACAAGCTTTATCATGCCGCTTTTCACCGGGCAGCAGCTCTCTGAAAATGACTCTGCTTATTACTGGTTCCGATCATAGCCTTTAATAATATACTGATTGCCTATAAGACTATCCAATAAACAAGCTGTTGTCAAGCATATTTTTTTGCGGCAGCTTTTTAGTTGACAAACCGGCGGTAATGTATCAGAATATAGATATATTTTAGTAATTATTTTAATGCCGTAAAGATATAAATTGGTATTATATTAGTAGTAAATGGTACTATATACGAGGTGACGCTGATGAAGACCGGCCCAAGATTACCTTTAATATTAAACAGCTATGAACAAAGCGCGCTTCTAGCCCAGCCTAATAGAAAAGCGCCTACGGGACTGCGCAATCTTTGTATGCTAAAGCTGATGCTTAAAGCAGGGTTACGGGCCGGTGAAATTATTGCCCTGCGCATCGACGATATTGACTGGGCAGAAGGTATAATTTATCTGCGCGAAAGCGGAGCGGCAAGTAAACGGGCACTGTGGCTTGATGATGAAGTCCTAGAGCTTCTTGCGCGCTGGAGAAACATAAAGATACCGGGCAGCAATTACTTGTTTACAACCCTGCGCGGGAACCGGTTAAATGATCGCTACCTGCGGGAAATGGTTAAACGCCAGGCCCGTAAAGCCGGAATAAATAAAGATGTTTACCCGAACTTGCTGCGCAGCACCTTTGCTGTTAATTTAATCCGCGAAACCAGGGACGTCCAGCTGGTCCAACAAGCCTTAGGGCACAGGAATCCGGACGCAATAAAAAATTATACCAAACTGCTGTTCAACGAGATCTATATAGTAAATAATGGTAATTATGTCGGAAAGTTCTGCGGAATGCCGGCACAAAAAGACCAGGTATTTGATCAGAGTAATATAAATATGCACGGTCAATTAAGTCACGATAAGTATCAGCCGTTCTCTGAAAGCGCCACATGGAAAGCTGCAGACCGGGAAAGCATTAAAAACGAGGAGGGAGAGGAGGTTGATCTGAATCGCACGGGAAGCGAAAACATTAAAGCAAGCAGCGCCGGGGATAAAAGCAATAGCACTGGCAGTGATGAAAGCACGTTTAACGCCAGCATGAATAGCATTGGCAAAGGTTGTAACTTAGACGAAAACAGCTACAAGCAGCAACGCAGCGAAATTGAACATGAGTATGAGCCGCCTATAGTCGCAGAAGAAAGCTTAAAAGAAAAAAAGCCAATACCGGCTTTAAAATGCAGCCAATGTAATTATATTCTCAGATACCAGGAAGATTGCCCGCAGTGTGGAGCTTCGTTTATTTCAATCCTCAGGCATTGGGGAAAAAACATATAAAAATGGATTAAAAACGCAGGGGGGAGGGGTTAAAAGTGGTTATACTTAACATCATTTAACTTCCGATAATATATCTTATGTAAACAAACAGGGGGGAGGCTCTACATGATAACAAAGTATAGCTTATCCAAGCTTGTTCAGGCAATGAAAAAAAGTTATAATAAGATTTGAAGCATGAATATATATGGTCCTAAGGTCCAGGTAGGAGATCTCGTTTTAGGGAGGATATCTCATTGAAAATTGGTGTATTTACGGATAGTTTTCGCCCCTATACCAGCGGAGTGGTCAGGTCGATAGAAATTTTTTCCCGTGAATATAATGCCCGGGGCCACGAAGTTTACGTCTTTGGGCCCGATTATCCGCTTTTACACCCTCCAAAGGAAGAAGGTGTGTTTCGATTTATCTCTTTGCCATGGCCGACCATGCCTGAATTTTCTCTTCCGGTGCCGATATCGTCTCAGCTGGGTTCCACAATCAAGCGGATCGGACTGGATATCATCCATACCCATTCTCCTTTCCTGCTCGGTAGGCTTGGTGGCCGGGCGGCCCGCCGCCATAAGCTGCCCCTGATATTCACTTTCCACACCCTGTATGAACAATACGTCCACTACTTTCCAATTGCCGAGAAAACTTCGAAACATGTAGTTCAGTCAATTGCCCGTAACTTTTGTAATCGATGCAGCCTGGTTGTCGCTCCTTCCCAGCTTGTCGTCAATTACCTGCAAAATATCGGAGTTGAAGCGCCAATCACAAATATTCCCACCGGGGTTGACCTGGAAGAATTCAAAGATCTTGATCCAAACTGGCTGGCGAAAAACTACGGTGTAAAACCTGAAGAGAAGGTGCTGCTGTTTGTCGGACGCCTGGGCAAGGAAAAAAACGTAACATTCCTTTTAAAATCATTTCACGCCATTCAAGACCGCTACCCCGAATGCCGCCTGGTCCTGGTCGGTAAGGGTCCCCAGGAAAGTTACCTGCGCAAACTGAGTCAGCAAATGGGTATTCAGGAAAAAGTTACTTTTACCGGGGTCCTCCCCCGCCAAAAAATTGTCCACTGTTATGGCAGCGCTGATTTATTTGTCTTTCCCTCTGTAACAGAAACACAGGGTTTAGTCATCGGAGAAGCAAAAGCGGCCGGCCTTCCTGTTGTCGCTATTCGCGCTTTTGGACCGGCAGAAATGGTTTCGCATGGTGAAGATGGTTTTTTAACCGATCCTTCTCCCTCCTCTTTTACTACTGCTATACTTGACCTGTTGGAAAACAAGGAACTCTACGACCGCATGAGCAAAAATGCTAATAAAAACGTTTCCTATATATCTTCAGCTTATTGTGCAGAAAAGATGCTTAAAGTTTATCAGCAGCTTATTGATCAAAAAAGTTATGCGCCCCGCAAAAAGTTGTATAAACACAAAAAGGTATATAAGTAGATAGAAGCATATCAATATTCTGATTATATTATTTCTTAAAAACTCCCTGCTTAATGGCTATTGCTAATCTCAGTCTTAATATATATAATAAAATCAGCAGTGCGGGATGGTGTAGCGGCAGCACGGATGACTCTGGATCATCAAGCCCAGGTTCGATCCCTGGTCCCGCAGCCATTCTTTTTAGATTAAAAATATTCGCTTGAAAAAGGCAAAAGAAAACAATTTTCTTCCAGTATTCAGTTCCTGCTCGGATAGTTTAAATTAACTAAACTAAAGAGGTGTTTTGGCATGTGGAATTTGATTTTCGGTCTTGTATTAATAGCTATTTTTTTTCTTTTAGTTTTGATGCTTAAAAGAGGTTACGTAGAAAAACAGAAACAAGAAGAAACTAAGAAAGAAGGCAAATAATTATCGCTCACTTCCCTCTTCCCGGCGACAATGTTTCGGCAATCGTCTAGCATACTATTTTTCCAGGCAATTATTTTCTATATAATTTGCTGCTTTTTCGAGCCTTTCCACCGTTTTTTCACGGCCGAGCAAGGCCATAATTTCAAAAAGTCCCGGCCCGGCAGTGCGCCCGGTCAGGGCCAGGCGGGTTGGATGAATAAGGCGTCCGGTAGAAATACCCAGTTCCTCACTTAAGGAACGGTACTGTGATTCAACAGCTTCTTTATCAAAAGATTCCAGTTGGCGCAATTTTGCTGCTGCCTGCCTGATAAATTCAACTGTATTTTCTTTACGGAAGTGTTTATTTACCCCTTTATCATCATAATTGAAGTTGTCATGATAAAAATAAAAAGATGCCTCAGCCAGTTCGACCAATGTTTTCGCTCTTTCCCGCACGGCAGCAATGACCTGCTTTAAATAGCAATAATCCTGTTCTTCCAGTGGTGTTTTAACCAGTTCCTTTTGTTCGAAAAAAGGAATGGCAGCTTCAACCAGTTTATCCAGGTCATATACACGCATGTAATGGCTGTTCATCCAGCCCAACTTGGTAACATCATATATAGCTGCCGTTTTGTTTACCTTCTGTAAATCAAACCGCTCACTCATTTCTTCAAGTGTAAAAATCTCTTCTTCTCCACCAGCGCCCGGTGACCAACCCAGTAAAGCCATATAATTGATCAATGCTTCCGGCAGATGCCCTTCGGAATAAAATTCCTCCACCGAAGTAGCCCCATGACGTTTACTTAATTTACTGCGATCCGGGGCAAGGATCATCGGAACGTGGGCAAAGAGGGGCAAATCGTAACCGAGGGCAGCTGCACATATTTGTTGACGGGGCGTGTTGGTGAGATGTTCTTCTGCACGGATCACATGGGTTATGCCCATCTGCAAATCATCAACAATACTGGCAAAATTATAGGTAGGCAACCCATTCGACTTGACGATGATAAAATCATCGATGTTGATATTTTCAAATCTGACCTCTCCCCTGACTTCATCTTTAACCACGGTTGTCCCCTGGTCTGGAGTTAAAAGCCTTATTACAGGGGATATTCCCTCTTTATGAAAGGCCTCTTCTTCTGCAGCAGAGAGGTTCCGGCAGGACCCTGGATAAAGAAAAGCCTTGCTGTCCCTGCGGGCGGCAGAGCGGCCGCTTGCAAGCGATTCAACACTGCAATAACAGCGGTAGGCCTTCTTTTCAGCTACAAGACGTTCAGCTTCACGGGTGTATTCTTCCAGCCTATTAGATTGGCAGTAAGGACCCTCATCCCAGTCCAATCCTAACCAGCGCAAAGAAGCGATCAGTTTGTCAATATAATCGGCGCGTGATCGTTCCAGGTCGGTATCATCAATACGAAGAACAAATTTTCCTCCGGCCTTACGAACAAACAGATAATTGAACAAGGCGGTCCTGGCCCCGCCGATATGCAGTTCCCCAGTCGGACTGGGTGCAAACCTGACTCTTACCTCTGACAAAAACATACCTCTCCTTGCAGCTGCTGCAAGTAATATATCATAATAACCGCAGCGGTTTATTTTAAACGACTGGTTAGCAGATTAGCGCTTATTAACCAAGAATTGAGAGCAGTATACCGGCAGCTACAGCAGAACCGATTACTCCGGCTACGTTTGGTCCCATGGCATGCATCAGTAAGTAGTTGTTCGGGTTTTCTGCTTTGCCTACCGACTGGGAAACACGGGCTGCCATTGGAACTGCTGAAACACCGGCTGAACCGATAAGCGGGTTAATTTTTCCTTTAGTTATTAAATTGAGCAGTTTGCCCATCAAGACACCGGTCGCTGTGCCGAAAGCAAAAGCAACTAAACCAAGCACAACAATCATGATTGTTTCCTGAGTTAAAAAGTAAGCTGCAGGAGCCTTAGCGCCAACGGTTAAGCCGAGGAAGATAACTACGATATTATTTAACTCATTTTGCGCACCCTTGCTTAAACGCTCAGTTACACCGGTTTCCCTGATAAGGTTACCGAACATAAGCATACCTAACAGCGGCAAAGCGGCCGGTAATAGGAGTCCGGTTAAAATAATGACAATAATCGGGAACAGGACTTTTTCCGTTTTTGAAACCGGTCGCAACTGCTCCATGATTATTTGCCGTTCTTTTTTATTGGTAAACAACTTCATGATCGGTGGTTGGATGATCGGGACCAATGCCATATAGGAATAGGCGGCGATGGCAATCGAGCCTAACAGTTCCGGAGCAAGCCGGCTGGAAATAAATATAGCAGTCGGACCATCAGCGCCACCGATAATACCGATAGCGCCGGATTGAGGAGCTGTAAAACCAAGCAGCATCGCTCCGACAAATGTTAAAAAAATGCCAAACTGAGCTGCCGCTCCAAGCAGCAGGGTGATCGGGTTGGCAATTAGCGGCCCGAAATCAGTCATCGCTCCGACACCCAGAAATATTAAGGGAGGATAAATACCAAGTTCCAAACCGAGGGATAAATAGTATAGTAAGCCGCCGACTTCTCCAGCTGAACCCGGATCCATCAGGTCACCGAGGGGTAAATTAACCAGTAAAACACCAAAACTAATCGGAACCAGTAACAATGGCTCGTATTTTTTTACAATTCCCAGGTAAAGCAGAACACAAGCTATAATAATCATGATTACTTCATTTAACTGTAAATTATAATACCCGGTGCTCTTTAAAAACTCAACAAGTAACTCCGTCATTTTAGCTTAACCCCTTTCAGGTTCATCGGTAATTATTATGCAAAGGTGCTATTTAAGACAGCATAATTAAGGGGTCTCCGCTGTTTACTGTGTCACCTTTCTTAACGAATATTTGGGCTACAGTACCTGCCGAAGAAGCAGTCAGTTCATTTTCCATTTTCATCGCTTCCAGGACCAGCAAAACATCGCCGTCTTTTACATTATCTCCCTCGCCGACTTTAACCTCTAAAACCGATCCGGGCATTGGCGCCTTTAAAGTATAACCACCTTCTGTGTCCGGTTTAGGAGTTTCTACCTTTGGTTCTTCGGCCCTGGATGGCTCTTTTGCCGGCGCGGCTGTAGGGCTGGTAGCTGCGGGGTTTGGTTGTGCAGCCGGAGAATTGGTCTTAGTTGATGCATTAACAGACTCTTGACTTGTGTTTTCCGACAACTCCTCCACCTGAACGGTATAAGTTTGATTTTCAACGGTTACCTTGAATGTTTTCACGTCTCTTCTTCCTCCTAATGTTTTCTAACTCTAAACTACTTTCAAGCAGTTCCCTGCGGCCGATAATTTGCCAGTTGCTTAATCCCGTGCCACCGGATGGTTGTATATCAATACTAATCGGCCTTTTAAGAGCAAAACTTTGATCAGTTTGCATATATTGATATATTGCAGCCATTACAGCCGCAACAACCCGCCGGTTTTCAGCTGTATGGTCTTCTTCTTTCCGTGGAACAGAAACCCCGGCTGCTTGAGCTTCAGCCGGTATAGCGGGCTGGTATAAAATGCGGTTAAACAGAACCAGTATAGCATAGAGCGCGAAAAGAGTGACCATTACAACCAGAAATCCGAGAACAAGAACCTGTAGCGCAAAGTCTAAATTATCCATCTGGTGTTATTCCCTCCATCCCTCCATTAAAGCATATGCTTTATTGTAACACTTTCTTTTGTTTATGAAAAGAGCACTAACTAATCAATAATGCAATTTTTTATTGGCTGCAGATAATGGCCTGATATTGCCAGATGTTGTGGATATTGGCTGTATTTATGTTCGTCCCCGTGAAAGTCCGAGCCCCCGGTTATCAACAATTTGTGTTCAAGCGCAATTTCATGATACATATTTTTTTGCGCCGGGCCGTGATGCGGATGAAAAACTTCAATTCCCCGTAAGCCGAGAGGTAATAGCTTTTCAATCATTGACCTGCCGTAATCGCCCGGATGAGCGATGACCGGAAGCGCTTCCACTGCATTGAGTAAATTCATTGCTTGTTCAGCAGTCATAGTTTGCCGCGGCACATATGCCGCGCAGTCCGGGTTTAAGTATAATGTAAAAGCCTGATCCAGGGTGTGGATATATTTTTTCTTAAGCAGCAAACGAGCCAGATGCAACCTGCCCGGAGCAGAATCTCCGGTTTCGGCCAATAATTCTTCAGTTTTTATTTTAAAACCGAGCTCTTTAAGGTTTTTTAAAATTTTCTCCATCCTGACAAACCTTTCTTTTTGCAGCTCTTCCAGCGCTTTGTGCAACAGTTTACTGTTGCTTGGATAATAGCCAAGAATGTGCACCTCCCGGTTATCTTCCATTACGCTAATCTCCACACCCGGAACGAGCTCCAGATCATATATCTTGGCAGCGCTCAATGCTTCAGGCAGACCTTTGATTGTATCGTGATCCGTTAAACCTGCCGCAGCCAGCCCGGCGTTGGATGCTATCCTCATTAACTCCCGGGGACTAAAAATTCCATCTGAGGCATTGCTGTGCATATGCAGATCAATTTTGCTTCGATTGTTTCGATTGTTCATTTTCACCGATCTCTTTTCTTTTATCTTGTCTCATCATATACAAAATACAAATAAAAAAACACCCTCCTGCAGAAAATAAACAAGAGGGTATTCCAACACCAAACAGCCTTAATTAAAAATTTGGGTTCAGCGCGGCTCGATAATTAATTTAATTGCCGTTCGTTCCTCACCATCAATCTCGATATCCGTAAAGGCCGGGATGCAAATTAAATCAATACCGCCGGGAGCGACAAAACCCCGGGCTATAGCTACAGCTTTTACGGCCTGGTTAAGGGCTCCCGCTCCAATTGTCTGAACTTCTGCTCCTCCTCTTTCTCTTAGCACTCCTGCCAGAGCGCCGGCTACGGAATTGGGGTTAGACTTTGCTGAGACTTTTAATACTTCCATTTGTAATAATCCTCCTTTACGGGTTTGATTATTATATTCGTCGTAATCATAAAATATCCTGCCTGAATAATATGAATAATTTGATACATACTAATTAAATTGCTTCAAATTTTCGCTTCATTGATCTGCTCGCTCCACTCTTTTCCTCTATATCCGAAATAAACGGCATTAAAAAACCAATATTCCTTCAGCTGCCGCTATATTCCTTCCGGTATAAAATAAGAGCAAAAAAAGCACCCTTGCATAGTATAAAGCAGGGTGCTTCCCATTATATGTTCTACTACCACCATATATTTAAGCAATCGCAGTAATGGTTTATTTGGCGTAATCTACCGCTCTTGTTTCTCTTATCACGGTTACCTTAATCTGACCGGGATATTCAAGTTCGTTTTCTACCTTTTTAACAATATCACGGGCTACTTTAATTGACGAGTAATCATCAATCCGGTCCGGCTTAACCATGATCCTGATTTCACGTCCGGCATGTATAGCATAAGCTTTTTCTACGCCGTGAAATGAATCGGCAATATTTTCCAATTTCTCCAAACGTTTAATATAAGATTCAAGAGTTTCACGTCTCGCTCCCGGCCGTACAGCCGAAATAGCATCTGCAGACTGGATCAACACCGCCTCCATCGTATGAAAATCGATATCGCCGTGATGAGCGCCCACGGCATTTATTATCGCCGGGGATTCCTTGTATTTTTTGGCCAGTTCTGAACCAATTTGGACATGAGAACCTTCCGTTTCGTGATCAATTGCTTTACCTAGATCATGCAGCAAACCGGCTCTTTTAGATAAAGCTACATCGAGACCCAGTTCAGAAGCCATGATACCGGCTAAATGAGATACTTCAATTGAATGCTGTAAAACATTTTGTCCATAACTGGTGCGATAACGCAGCTTGCCAAGAAGAGTAACCAGTTCCGGATGTAATCCATGGACTTTGGTTTCAAAAGCAGCTCGTTCCCCCTCTTCTTTTATCTGGGCATCTATTTCTTTACGGGTTTTTTCCACAATTTCTTCAATTCTTGCCGGGTGAATCCGTCCATCACTAACTAGTTTTTCCAGGGACAAGCGGGCTATTTCCCGTCTGATTGGATCAAAACCGGATATAATCACTGCTTCCGGTGTATCATCGATAATCAAATCAATTCCTGTAAGCGTTTCCAGAGCTCTAATATTACGTCCTTCACGGCCGATGATTCTTCCTTTCATCTCATCGTTGGGCAAATTAACAACAGACACGGTCGATTCGGAAACATGATCAGCGGCACACCGTTGTATCGCCAGGGTGACAATTTCCCTGGCTTTCTTATCTCCTTCGAGTTTAGCCTGATTTTCCATATCTTTAACCATCATTGCCATGTCGTGGTCAATATCTTCCCTTACCCTTTGCAGCAATAAATCTTTTGCCTCTTCTGAATTCATACCAGATATTTTTTCCAGTTCGGTAAGCTGTTGTTGATGCAGCTCTTTAAGTTTTACTTCTGTGTTGCGGTTTTCTTCTTCTTTTTTTCGAAGCTCTTCTTCTTTACGCTCAGTGTTACTTATTTTTCGATCCAGGCTCTCTTCTTTCTGGAGTAATCTTTTCTCCATCTGCTGCAATTCTGAGCGCCTTTCCCTGGTTTCTTTTTCCAGTTCGTTTCTAAGCTGGTGAGTTTCCTCCTTCGCCTCAAGCTCTTTTTCTCTTTTCAGAGAATTTGCTTCTTGTTTAGCTTCTTCAACTATTCGTTTTGCTGCGGATTCAGCGGAAGAAATCTTGGCTTCAGCAAGCAGCTTGCGGATATAAAACCCGCCACCGATGCCTAGCAGTAACGCGGCTATAATCAACAGTATATTTTCCGGCATAATATTCACCTCCGTTTCTTTGTTTTTCTTTGTTTGTAACTATAGTTTGTCCGTAATAAAAATATAAGCTGTGTCCAGAACACAGCTTAAAAGAGAAAGGCCAGAAAAAGGTACAATAAACCCTTTAACTGAAAAGATTGTTATGCATTTTTTATCTATCCACAGTGTCTGATGACACCAGGCTTTCTCTTCACACTTTTGTACTGAACAGTTCATTAGCAAACATATTTTCTTGTTTAATTTTAGCTTTTAAATGATATTATGTCAAGCACAGATCAATTCATTCAGCTGGATCGTAATAGCCTTTAAGAGCTGTTAGGATTAAATTATCCTGAAAGCCACGGCGTTTTAAAAAACCCGCTTCACGTTTAAGCCACCGTTCATCATACTCTTCCACATTTGCCTTTTTAGAATTTCGGTTTTCTAAAATTTCTTTAATCCTGGCCAGGTCTTCTTCCGGGTTAAAATGCTCAGATGTTTTTTGCTCGATAATCTGGTTATCAATACCCTTCAGATTAAGCTCATAACGCACTTTTAGTGCTCCATAACCCCGCAGTTTTCGATAAACGATAAAATCATCTGCAAATCGCTCATCATTAATATAGCCGTATTTTTCAATTTCTTTGATTACAGGTTCAATTACATTTTCCGGAAACCCTTTCCGCTCCAGGTAATCGGAGACTTCTTTTCGACTGCGCGCCCGATACGTTAACAGTCGCAATACCAAGTAGCGGGCTTTTTTTAAGGTTGCTTCTGTATCCAAACAGATTCAGCTCCGTGTAACTGTTCTTATTGATCCGACTCGCCATTTTTATCTGTCCCTATTTTTGTCTCGCCTGCGGGTTCGCCTGCTGTTTCGCTTTTATTAATACTGGCAACCGGCAGGCCGGCCAGTTCCCGTACTTTTTGTTCAATTTCCTCTTTTATTTGCGGGTTTTCGATCAGATATTCCCTGACGTTCTCCCGGCCCTGGCCTAACCTTTCGTCTCCGTAAGAATACCAGGCGCCGCTTTTATTGATTACCTTGTGCTCGAGACCGAGATCAATCAATGATCCTTCTGCTGAAATACCTTTTCCGTAAAGAATATCAAACTCGGCTACTTTAAATGGAGGGGCCACTTTGTTCTTGACTACTTTTACCCTGGTCCGGTTGCCGATAATTTGATCGGAGCCTATTTTCAGTGACTCGATCCTTCTTACTTCCATCCTGACCGATGAATAAAATTTCAGGGCCCTTCCGCCCGGGGTTACTTCTGGATTACCGAACATTACCCCGACTTTTTCCCTGATTTGATTAATAAAAACGGCACTGGTTTTCGATTTGCTGATAACCCCGGAAAGCTTACGCAGGGCCTGAGACATCAGCCTGGCCTGTAATCCAACGTGGGCGTCACCCATCTCTCCTTCAATTTCAGCCCGTGGGACCAGTGCTGCTACTGAATCAATAACAAGAATATCGATAGCGCCACTGCGAACAAGAGCTTCAGCAATTTCCAGGGCCTGTTCGCCGGTGTCGGGTTGTGAAACTAATAAATCATCAAGGTTCACTCCCAGATTGGTGGCATATTGCGGGTCCAGTGCATGCTCGGCGTCGATAAACGCTGCAAAACCATTGCGTTTTTGTGCTTCGGCTATAATATGCAGCGCTACCGTAGTTTTACCCGAAGATTCCGGACCATAGATTTCAATAACTCTGCCCCGGGGCACCCCTCCGACTCCCAGGGCTGCATCTACCGCCAGACAACCGGTCGGGATAACGGCAACTTCAGCTATTGCATCTTGCCCCAACTTCATGATTGAACCTTTACCGAACTGTTTTTCAATCTGCAGTAATGCTGATTCGAGCGCTTTTTCTTTTTCCAATTAAACTTACCTCCTTAAACAGGGCACACTCCTGATGTTAAATCGGGCTTACCCTGATGCTTTTTACTTCTGTTTATTAAAAGGATTTCCTGCATTTATTTTTGATTGGGAGATAAAATACTAGTGATTAACGCTGATTAACGGTCAAAGATTAAAAATCAAATTTTAAATTTTTGTTACAGATAAAAAATTTCTTTCTAACCAGGCAGACCGGCCTTGTAGAGCGATGTGTGTATTGCCCCACGGGGAGTAAGATTACTTTCAAACAACACAGTTTCTCTAACATTAAAAGAAGATGTCCGGAAGGTCCTTTCCTGCTCAATAAATTGTTTTACCAGATCTTCCGCAATTGGACTGCGGATTCGGCCAATGGTAAGATGCGGCTTGTAGCCTCTTTTTTCGGGCTTAAAACCATACCGGGACAAGGCTTTGTCCATGCTTTTGGCCAATTGCTGCACCGTTGTTTCCCCTTCCCTGAGCCCAATCCACATCACCCGCGCTTTGCGCGGCGACGGAAATACACCGCCACTGCCGTAAGATACTTTAAATTGGTTTATTGCAGCCGTAGTTTCATCCATGACAGTTTTGATCTTTTCAATTTTATCCGGTTCTGTATCCCCTAAAAATTTTAGGGTAAGGTGCATTCCATCCGGTTTTACCCAGCGCACTTCTCCCATGTAGCTTTGCAATTTTTGCTGCAGTTCTTGAATCTCATTTTTCTGTTGTTCAGACAGTTCAATCGCTATAAATAATCTGACCATAAATAATTTATTCTCCTCATAAGCGAACAGATAACATTATCCTTCTGACCATATCCAGGGCTAACTGCGCCGATCTTTCTTTCACAATCCGCCTTCCGCCGCCAAGGTTTAATTTTTTGCACTGGCAGCCGCTATTCGATGAAACGGCTACATAGACCAGGCCGGCCGGTTTATTGGAAGAGTTGCTGCCCGGTCCGGCTATCCCGGTTATACCTACCGCCATATCTGAATTAAAATACGCTTTCGCTGCTTCAGCCATCGCTTTAGCTGTTGTTTCGCTGACTTCGCCTTCCAGTTCAAGCAGATCCTTATCCAGGCCGAGCTTACCGGTTTTTACTTCACCGCTGTATGCTACCAGGCCGCCTTTATAAAACTTTGAACTGCCAGGGATGTCGGTAACCATATCCGATAAAAGGCCCCCGCTGCATGATTCGGCCAGGGCCAGGGTCATTTGATTATCGATCATCAGCTCGGCCACCCGACCGGCCAGGGTGTCGTCATCGCTGCCGTAAATATGATCGCCCAATACTGATTTTAACTGCTTTTCAGCTTTTTCGATCGATGCGAAAGCGTCTTCAGCATTACCTTTTCCCTTAATCTGCAGATGTACTTCAAAACCTTTAGCCACGTATGATATTGGCGGCAAGTCCCACGCCCCTAAGGATTTAATTTTTTCTTCCAACCTGGATTCACCAATACCACAACATTTCAATGTTTTTACACTGCTGACTTTGCTGCCCTTGTATTCAGTCAAAAGCGGTAAAACCGATTGATCAAACATCATGCCCATTTCGTTGGGCGGACCGGGCAGCATGATGATTAAGCTGCCATCTTTTTCAACAACAGACCCCGGCGCTGTGCCGTTTTGATTTTCTAAAAGTGTGGCCCCTTCAATAATCATTGCTTGTTTGCGGTTATTCTCCGGCATCCTTATACCGCGAGAAGAAAACATGTTTTGCAGCTTTTCCAACCACTCCCGGTTTAGCACCAGCTGCAGCCCGAGAATAGAGCCAACCGCTTCCCTGGTCATATCATCATCGGTAGGACCTAATCCACCGGTTAGAATGATAATTTCGCTTTTTTCCAGGCCCCTGTATAAAGCGCTTCTGATTGCCTCCCAATCATCAGCAACGACTGTCGATTCCCGAACTTCTATCCCCGCAGACCAAAGCCGCCTGGCCAGAAAACCGGTATTGCTGTTTTCTATAAGCCCGGTCAGCAGCTCATTGCCTACACAAATCAGGTCGGCTTGCAAATATCATTCACCTCTTGGACAGCATTTTTTAAGGTTAATCAGGTTTTTTTTCAAGCGTGGTCATGTTGTATGCCAGTAAATTGTACGGTGATACGGCATCAATCTTGGCCAAAATCCTAATACCGGGTTTTAAATCAACCGGTGAACGAAAATAAACCAACCCGTCCACTTCCGGTGCCTGGTATTGTGAGCGCCCGTAATACCAGTTGCCGTAAAATTGGCTTGTTCCCTCTACAAGGATATCCAATTGTTTTCCCATATACTTTTTATTCACTATGCGGGCCAGACGCTTTTGTTTCAACATCAGTTCCCGGTAGCGTTTAGCGGCAACCCTGCCTGGAACCTGCTCATTTATATTACCGGCAATGGTGCCGTCCTGGCGCGAGTAAGTAAATGCGCCTAAATTTTCGAAAGGATTATCTTCAATAAATTGGAGCAAATCCCTGAAATGAGACCTGGTTTCTCCCGGGTAACCGACCATTACAGTTGTCCGCAGAGCAATATCAGGAATTCGCCGGCGCAGCGTGCTCAACAGTTCCGTCAATTGTTGCCGGTTATATAACCTGCCCATTCGTTCAAGCATTTGGTCGCTGCTGTGCTGAATCGGAATATCCAGGTAGTTGCAGATCCTGCTTTCAGAGCCAATCAGTTCAATCAACTGATCATCAATTCTAGAAGGGTATGTATACATTATTCTGAGCCGGAATGTTCGATCCAGTTTTAATATTTTTTTGATCAGCCCGCTTAAATTAGGCAGACTATCCTTTTCGCTGCCATAAGCGGTGGTATCCTGGGCGATCAAGTTAATTTCAGCAGTTCCTCTATCCAGCAAATCGTTGATTTCAGCCACAATTTCTTCGGGTTCACGGCTTCGGTACGGCCCCCTGATCCTGGGAATCAGGCAGTAATGACAGCGGTTGCTGCAGCCATCGGCAATCTTTACTGAGGCAGTATGAACGGGTGTAGTGAGCACCCGGGATGACAGTGACTGATACATGTTTGCAGGGCTCTTTTTGATCACTGTGCGCTTACCGCTTAGAAGCAGTTTCATAAACTGATCCAGGCTGGAATAGCTGTGCACACCGATCGCTCCATCGATAGCTGCCACATTTTTAATGATTTTATTACCGAAAACTTCGACCAAGCAGCCGGCGGCAACAATTTTTGGTTTATTGGAACCGGTATTTTCAGCTACCTGGAGAATGGTATTTATCGATTCCTGCTGGGCCTGATCGATAAATCCACAGGTATTGACTAAGATAACATCTGCAAAGCGGTAATGATCAGTTAATATAAAGCCCTTATCGGCCAGATAACCCAGTATCTCCTCTGTATCGATCCGGTTTTTTGAACAACCTAGTGAAATTGCCGCCAGTTTAATTCTGCCGGACAGGCCTGGTTCGGTTCTGAAAATATTGTGTTTATGATAACCGGGGATCGCTTTCTGCAATTATATCTCCTCACACCGCTGCATTTGGAACTTATTTGTAGGCTTCCGGGTCATTATTCAGGTTCCCGGCCGCTGTCTTCGCATATCTTCGCCGCCTGTTCAGCTGTAATCAGTATTTCCCGCGGTTTACTGCCCTCGAACTGTCCGACGACTCCTTTTCTTTCCAGATCATCAATTAACCGGGCAGCCCTGGTATAACCAATTCGAAAGCGTCTCTGCAGCAATGATATCGATGCCTGTCCGGTTCTGACAACAAGATCGACCGCTTCAGCAAATAGCGCATCGGATTCTTCTTCTTCTTCAACCTCTTCCGGAGTTTCTAAAAAAGCACTGCCGTTTTCTTGTTCGATCAGACCCTGCTCTTTGATAAAATCAGTAATCTTTTTTACTTCCTCTTCACTGATATAAGCGCCCTGCACCCGGAAGGGTTTGACAGCCCCAACAGGATAAAAAAGCATATCCCCGCGCCCGAGCAGCTTTTCAGCGCCGGCCATATCAAGAATTGTTCTTGAATCAAACTGTGAGGATACGGTAAAAGCTATCCTGGAGGTAATATTAGCCTTGATAATACCGGTCAAAACATCTACAGAAGGTCTCTGAGTGGCTACAATCAAATGAATTCCGGCTGCTCTTGACATTTGGGCCAGCCGGGCTATGGCATCTTCAACTTCTCCCGGAGATACGTGCATCAAATCGGCCAGTTCATCAATAACCACTATAATATAAGGCAGATCTTCCATATCCCGGTCACCTGCGGCCATTTCACCGTAGGTTCCGATATCCCGAACACCGAGGCGGGCAAAAAGTTCATAGCGCCGGCCCATCTCCCGGACCATGTTTCGCAGAGCCAGGGATGCTTTGCGGGGATCTGTGATCACGGGCATCAACAGGTGGGGAATACCGTTATAGTCACTTAATTCGACCACTTTGGGATCAATCATCATAAAACGCAGTTGTTCAGGATTCGCTTTAAATAAAATGCTGGTGATCAATGTATTAAGGCAGACACTTTTACCGGAGCCTGTTGCGCCGGCAATTAGAAGGTGCGGCATCTTCGCTAAATCCGCTATTACCGGCACTCCGGTAATATCCTTGCCCAGTCCGATAGTAAGCGGTGAAGAACTTTTATGAAAAGCTTTTTCTTCGATTACTTCTCTTAAGTGAACGAGGGCAATTATACTGTTGGGCACTTCTATACCCAGGGCCGCTTTCCCCGGAATCGGCGCTTCTATCCTGACCAGGGGCGCGGCCAGATTCAGGGCCAAATCATCTGAAAGGCCAATAATTTTACTAACTTTTACTCCCGCTTCCGGTTGGACTTCAAAACGGGTTACAGTCGGTCCGGACTGCACGTGGGTTATTTTTGCCTGCACCCCGAAGCTTTGCAAGGTCTTTTCCAGCTTCGTGGCCTTTTCCCGGCTGTTTTTCAGCTGCTGGTCACCGTTTGGTTTGGGTAGTGACAGTAGATCCGGAGTCGGTAATATATAATCGGAGAAAAACTTCCCTTTATGGACTGCCGCTGCCGGAAATTCAACGGATTGCTGCCCGCTGTCTGCCGGTTCCATTACTACCGGTTTTCTTTCATCCTGGTACTCATCAGCGCCGACCCGGGTTTCTTTTTCTACCGGTTCACTCCATTCCTGAACCGTGGAAGCAGCTGTTCCCGGTAAATAATTATTCGCGCTGGCGCCTGTTTTCAGCGCGGCCGCTTTATCTCTTTTTTCAGCGGCATTTCTTACTTTTAACCGGGATCTCGCAATAATTTTCCGGGCAAGATTTAAAAAAAGACGCCCCTGTCTTTTTAGAAAAACATATATTTGTTCAAGAAGCCTTAACAGTAAGTTTAAAATCCGTTTGACCGAGACATTAATGACCAGTAAAACAGAAATCAGGGTTAAAGCAATAAGCAAAATTCTGCTTCCGGTTAAACCGATGGAAAAATACAAGCCAACTGCGAAGCCGGCACCGACCACTCCTCCTCCTTTACTGTCCAGGCCCAGTAAAAAACTTTCGAAGAGAAGATTGTTTGCGGAAAGTAAAGGCATTGTCTCAACCATTAGCTGTAAATGAATCCAGGTCATGGCTAAAACCGAAAAAATCAATAATCCAATCATCCGTGATTTGAGGCTAAATCTGTCACCGGGCAAAATTAAACGTAAGCCCAGTACGGCGATGAAAAAAGGAACAATAACAGCTGCCTCTCCGGCCAGAACCCGCAGGATATTATTGATAAAAAGGCCCAAACCACCGGTTTGCTCGGTCTGAACCAGGCCTACATAACAGAATACGGCCAGGGCTACTAAAAGTACGCCTTTTACCTGGCCACGCATCTCTTTATTTAAACCCTTTTTACGCCTCTTAGCCAAACAAAACAGTCCACCTTGTCTTCAGTTTACCTGCGCTTCACCTGTATCTGCTTTACATTTACTACTGAGCATTATAAAACACTTGTTCAAATAAGTAAAGTCCCGGCAATAATGGAAACATTAACCTTACAGCCGTAATCAAATTATAATTTTTTGCCCGGTCAAACCTTGTCGCAATCTCAGCAAAGCCCTGGTCTAAAATATACCAGGGTTTTCAGCACAAGGTTAATGGCCGCAAAATCAATTGAAATCACCGGAAATTACTTTCATCCCTTTCGGTTGCAGCGTAAAGTGCATCTGGTCGCCAAAAAATATTTCCCCTTCCATGTGCAAAGGTCGGGTTTCGCTCAGTTTCAACTTTAGTTCCCTGGTGCGATAACCGGCATACTGCTTAACTTGATTAAGCCTTCCACTAAAAACTTTCGGGAAATGATAAACCAGGCCCAGGCGGCTCATATTATTGAACACACAGACATCAAAAAGACCATCGTCTTGAATGGCATCAGGAACAATTTTCATTCCGCCTCCGTAAGCCTGTCCAATCCCCACGGCCACCAGTAGAGGAGTCGATTTCAGAGGCCCATTTCCCATATCTATATCTATCTCAACTACCTGGTAAGATAAAAGCGTTTCAAAAAAAGCGTAAATATAAGCAGAAACACCTTTAAAAGGCCTGATGCCCCGATTAACTCTTAATGCTACAGCTGCATCAAAACCGACTCCGACCGAATTGATAAAATAACGGTCCATTACTTTGCCCAGGTCAATTGCCCTGGTTTTTCCTTTTAACAGGGCCTGACAGGCAGCTTCAATATCCAGCGGCATATTGACCGCTGTTGCAAAATCGTTACCCTTGCCACCGTGTATTGATGCCAGGGATGACCCTGTGCCAACGATTCCGTTTAATACTTCGTTGACAGTACCATCCCCGCCGGCGGCGACGATAACGTCAAAACCTTCCAGTGCAGCTTTTTGGGCGGCTTCAATACCATCACCGGGACACCTGGTCCAGTAAATATCATATTCGACTTTTGCGTCCCTGAAACATCTTTCGATTCCTGGTATTAAAGCTTTCGCTTTTCCGCCACCGGCAATCGGGTTGACTATGAACTTGTAGCTTTTCAATTATCTCTCTTCCCTTCATGCTTCAATTGTTAATACCGATCTAAAAAAGCTTATTACTCAACGGGACTGCCTGTTTCAGGCAGTCCCGTCCAAGACTCTATGCTTTTTAAGGAGCTGTTAACAGGAAAATTTCTTTTCCAACTTATTCATGGTATCAACAATACCGCCATACTCCAGTTCAGAATAATGAAGCATGGCCGGTCCGGAAAAACCTTGCTCCCTGATATCGAACGCCTTCCTTGATACTTTATCCCTGATATAATCCCAATAGGGGTGATCAAAACAATCAACCGGTTCAGTCAGCTTGCCGTTATGCACACAGAAACCGGCGGCGCTGACCACTGGAGGGCCGTCAAAATATGAGATACTGCAGCCCATCTTAGCCGGCATCAACGGTCCAACATGGCTGCCGCGCATAAAACCGGCCACAAAATGACCGATACTGTATGGGGAAAGGATCTCTCCGGTAGCCGGAAAATCACCCTGGCATCGCGTCAGCAGGACAGGATCATCTTTACCGGTATAGGTTCCGGCAATATTGTGCAGCCGGGTTGTACTGGCCGCTGTAGCCTGTGCTCCAGTAGCCCGGGAATAAATAGCCGAAATTACAAACCTTTCGTTATCGCGTAGAAGCGCTGCAATATCATAAGTATCTTCAGGGGTATTAAGCTCTATGATTCTATCTTCTTCAACATGAGCAACATCGAGGATAACAAACTTGAAGCCCTCGCTGATTTTCGGAGACAAGATTAGACCCGAACAGTGCATTGGATCGGCAAAGCTTAAATATAAAGGAAGATTATAGGCGCCCGGATCAGTTTTATCTGCTGTAAAAAGTAAAAAAGGTTCTGCTTTACGTTCTTCAATCTCCATTTCTGCCACTGCCGGCCCAAGGCCTTTGACATTGCCGGAAAAAGCGTCGGCCAAAAGATCCTGCCCGGCCCCGTAAAGTCCTTGTTCCTTTGCTTTGTCAGTCCCGCAGATAAAGGCATCCCAGGCTAATTGATGCAATTCAGTGCAGCCGGGTCCGTGTTCATGACAAAATAATATAGCGACATCGTCCCCGGTATTACCGATATAGAAATCGGTAATTAACTGACCCAACTGGCGGTTGATACAATCCCGGACCGATTCGATTAACGCCTCGCTCGGCTTGATATGGCCGGCAATGCTTCCGATATCCGCCTTGATAACACTTAAGGTAGTTTTCAATATTTTCCCTCCTTGTAATTGAAGGGCGCCTGCACCCTTGATTCAGCCCTGTCCACTTAATTGTTTAAGTTTCCATTTTGTTTTCCTGATTATATAGTTTCTACTACTTCAGAAAAAATCCTTCAATATCACAATAAACAATTTCAACCGGTCAACTGCTGAAACGGGTTATACGCTGAAATTAACCTTTTTTAAGTATCAATCAGACTGCATCGAAGTAAAATTTTATTAAGCTAATTATTTGTTGAAGGAAAATATTTTGTTCTCCGGCAATCATTTAACCCGGCAAATTAATAGCGTTATTTACCGCTGCTGTTTGGAACGTCGATAATAATGGGCATGATCATTGGTTTCCGTCCGGTATGCTCATAAAAGTAGGAGGTGGCGGTATCCCTGACTTTAGATTTTATTTTTCCCCATTCAACCAATTTTTGTTGGTTAACTTTATCAATTGTTTTAGAAAGTTCGCCTTTAGCCCCTTCCAGCAAATCCACCGATTCACGGACATAGACAAAACCGCGGGTAATAATTTCCGGCCCGGCCAAAACTTTTTGTTTCTCCGGATCCATGGCCAAAACGATAATCACAATCCCGTCTTCAGATAACATCTGCCGGTCGCGAATGACGACTTCACCTACATCACCAATACCAAATCCATCGACCAAAACCCTGCCTGCCGGGGCCGATCCGACCATCCGTCCTCTGCTATCAGTAAATTCGATAACATTACCCGGCTTGGTCAGGAAAACATTCTCTTCGGCCATCCCCAGTTTTTGGGCAATTATCGAACAATTGGCCTGCTGCCTGTATTCTCCGTGAACCGGAATTATGCATTTCGGTTGTAAAAGATTAAGCATCATTTTGATTTCTTCTTCGCTTCCATGTCCGGATACATGGACTCCGGAAACAGGCTGATAAATTACTTTCGCCTTTAACTGGAAAAGGTTGTTGACTGTCCTGGCTACTAGTTTTTCATTGCCGGGAATCGGGTTGGCGGCAATAATCACGGTATCACCCTGTTTGATTCCAACCTGACGATGTTCCGATTGGGATATCCTGGTTAAAGCCGACATCGGTTCTCCCTGGCTGCCGGTAGTAATCAGGGCCAGCTTGTCCGGGGGCAAATCACTGACTTTATCAGTATCGACCAGAACACCTTTTGGTATATTCAAATAACCAAGTTCTGTGGAAATTTCAACCGAGTTTACGATGCTGCGTCCGACTACACATACTTTGCGATCATAGCGGACAGCGGCGTTTACTACCTGCTGAATACGATGAATATTTGATGCAAACGTAGCCAGGATAATCCGGCCTTGCGAAAGGCGAAATATTTCATTGATGCTTTCGCCTACTTTTTTCTCTGAATAAGTATACCCCGGACGATCGGCATTTGTTGAATCAATCAGGGCTGCTATGATACCTTTTCTACCCAGTTCAGCCAGCTTGTAATAATCAGTAATCTTACCATCTACAGGGGTCTGGTCGAACTTAAAATCACTGGTATAGACTATTGTCCCAACCGGCGTTTCTACAGCAACTCCGACTGAATCCGGAATACTATGGTTGGTCCGGAAAAAATCAAGCTTAAAATTATTGGATAAAACCAATCTTTGATCCGGATTAATTTCATTTAATTCGATGTTGTTGACCGGATGTTCCATAAATTTTGCTTTCAACAGGCCCAGGGTTAAGCGTGTTCCATAGATAGGCGCCTGCAGTTCCTCGATTATATAGGGCATCGCTCCGATATGATCTTCATGGCCGTGGGTCAGGATAATGCCCAGAATTTCAAGATCCTGTTCCAGCAAATACGATATATCGGGGATAACGATATCCACCCCCAGCATGGATTCGTCGGGAAACTTCAGCCCGGCATCCATTATGATGCATTCCCGGCCATACCTGAGAACGAACATATTTTTTCCAATTTCACCAACCCCGCCCAACAGGATCAGCTGCAAATTTTTACTCTTCTTATTCTTCCTTGACAATATATACCTCCATATTTTATGGTTCACTATTATTTAAGGTTTAAATACACAATAACCCGTTGTTTTCAGGATAGCGTTTAATGCTCTCCGGTATGGCCAAAACCGCCATTACTACGGCCGGTAGAGTCCAATTCAGCGCTTTCTGTGATCGCTGCCCGGGATACAGGGCAAAGCACCATCTGCGCAATGCGATCGCTGCGTTTAACGATAAAAGGTTCCCGGCTTAAGTTGATTAAAATTACTTTGATCTCTCCCCGGTAATCAGAATCGATCGTTCCCGGAGAGTTAAGAATACCGATACCCTGTTTTGCAGCCAAACCGCTGCGAGGCCTGATTTGAATTTCGTACCCCGGCGGCACCGCCACCAGCAAACCGGTGGAGATAATGGCGATTTCATGCGGCATAATTGTTTTTTCATCTTCAATCGCCGCATAAATATCCATCCCGGAAGCGCCTTCGGTCATATAGCGGGGCATTGGGATATCAGTTGCATGATCAGCTCGTTTTACCGGTAATCTCACCGTTTTTTGAACCAAACCATTTTCTCCTTTCAACTGCCGCCCCGCTTACCCCGACCCAATTCAGCTGACTTTACCCGGTTTCAGTAAAATAGACCGTGTTCGCCTTAAATCATAATTGATAAACCTTTAATTTTACCCAATTTGCTTTCTTTTCAAGAAGCGCTTTTTATGGCTCACGATATAAAGCTTAATAAAAAAGCCCGGCTGCAAGGGTTTTTAGTTCCATGCCGCCAGCGCTACCTGTTTTTGGGCTTACCTTCGCTTCTGTCTCCCGGTGGTTTTTTCAGCAAAGCCTTCCTCGAGAGATCAATTCGGCCTCTGTCATCGATATCGAGGACTTTAACCTCGATTTCATCGCCCAGGTTGACAACATCTTCTGTCTTTTCGACCCGGCGGTGATCAAGATGTGATATATGCAGGAGGCCTTCTTTACCCGGAAGCACCTCCACAAAAGCGCCGTAGCGTTCAATCCTGGTTACTTTTCCGGTATAAACTTCACCCGGTTCGACTTCCTTCACCAGGGTTTCGACCATTTCCCGTGCTTTTTTACCGCCTTCCGGATCCACGGCAGCAATAAACACCCTTCCGTCAGGTTCGATATCGATATCGACTCCGGTCTCGGCAATAATTTTATTGATCATTTTTCCGCCAGGGCCGATTACTTCCCGGATCTTGTCCACCGGTATCTGGACCTTGATCATGCGTGGCGCATTCGGTGAAAGCTCAGTTCGGGGTTCGCTGATCGTTTCTTTCATTTTATCGAGAATATATTTATACCCGGTATCAGCTTCGTTTAGAGCTTTTTCAAGAATCTCACCGGATATTCCTTTAATCTTAATATCCATTTGTAAAGCGGTAATACCATTTTCTGTTCCGGCCACTTTGAAGTCCATATCACCCAGAAAGTCTTCAACCCCCTGGATATCAGAAAGAATAACCACATCATCGCCTTCTTTAATCAGGCCCATGGCAATCCCGCTTACCGGTCTTTTTAACGGCACGCCGGTATCCATCATCGAAAGCGACGAAGAACATACACTGCCCATCGAAGTGGATCCGTTGGATTCAAGCACTTCCGAAACCAGCCGAAGTGTATAAGGGAATTCGTCCTCGGATGGAACCACCGGCTCCAGGGCCCGTTCAGCAAGTGCGCCATGGCCGATTTCCCTGCGGCCCGGACCGCGCATAAATCCTGTTTCCCCGACACTATAGGGTGGAAAATTATAGTGATGCATAAACCGCTTTGATTCTTCCAGGCCCAAACCGTCAAGCATTTGCATATCTCTTAAAGCAGAGAGAGTACAGATACTGAGCACCTGGGTCTGACCCCGGGTAAACACAGCCGACCCATGGGTGCGGGGAAGAAACGATACTTCGCAGCTAATTGGCCTTATTTCCTGCGGTTTGCGGCCGTCGGCCCGTAATTCTTTATTAATGACCAACCCGCGCAGGGTCTCTTTAAGAACGTTCTCAAAAATTTTGCCCAATTCTTCCTGGTTATCCGGATAATCTTCAAAAAACTTATCCAAAATTTCATTTTTGAAGGTGGCTAGCTTGTTTTCACGTTCCTGTTTATCGGAAATTTGCAGGGCGTCAGTAATGCCTTTTTTGATAACCGGTTCAGCTTTTTCGACCAATTCCTCCGGTAATTCTCGGGTAGTGACAGTCATCTTTTTACAACCGCAATCATCCACCATTTGTTCTTGCTTGGCGACAATCTCTTTGATGCTCTCGTGACCGGCTTCAATACACTTTAAAACATCTTCCTTGCTTATTTCCTGTGCTCCTGCTTCAACCATCATCACTGCTTCCTTGGTACCGGCCAGCATCAAGTGCAGATCGCTTTTTTGCAACTGCTCCTGGCCCGGGTTTACTACCGGTTGTCCGTCAACCAGCCCGACAATCACTGCAGCTACCGGTCCTTCAAAGGGTATTTTCGAGATAGATATGGCTGCCGAAGCTCCGATTATAGAAAGCGGTTCGGGGGGGCAGTCCTGGTCCATAGAGAGAACCGTGCTGACAATGTGCACCGAATTATGTAAACCTTTTGGAAACAGGGGACGCAAAGAGCGGTCGGTTAAACGGCAACCCAGTATAGCTCTCTCGGTGGGACGGCCTTCTCTTTTAATGAATCCCCCGGGAATTCTGCCCACGGCATAAAGCCGCTCTTCATAATCTACGGTTAACGGGAAGAAATCTATTCCTTCGCGCGGTTCATCGGAAACAGTTGCTGTTACAAGAACGACTGTATCTCCATAACGAAGCATAACAGCGCCGCTGGCCTGTTTGGCCAATCGGCCTGTTTCCATGGTCATTGTTCTTCCATGCAGTTCCATGGTATAAGATTGCATATACAAATAACTCCTCTCAGTTATTGATGTTTACTAACCATTAACACAGGGGTGCTCCTGTGTTAAAATATGTTACTTCCTCAGGCCCAGTTTTTGCAACAGTTCCTGATATCGTTCCGGTGATCGGTCACGCAGGTAGTTTAATAAGCCTCGCCTGCGTCCGACCAACTTTAATAAACCGCGCTGTGAATGAAAATCTTTTTTGTGGGTTTTTAGATGTTCTGTGAGGTAATTGATTCTCTCCGTCAGCAAAGCAATCTGGACTTCCGGTGAACCGGTATCGCCTTCATGTCTTTTATGCAGGTCGATGATCTCCTGCTTTCTTTCCTGTTCCAGCATTATGTATTCCTCCCTTTCATTAATCGCCGCTTGCCAAGTAAGACGTCGGGATATCGTCTACCTAGCCGGCGGTTCCGGCTAGCGTAATCGTAGCACACTACACCCTGCTTGTAAAGAATAACCCTTGGCGTATTGTTTCTTTTTGAGCTGTTCGATCAGATTTCTGCCCTGCTCGATGTCTTTGCCAATCTGTTCTTTCAGCTGATGAGGAGAAGTAAAAGTTTTTGTGTCTCTCAATTTTTCCAGGAAACAAACACGAATTTCATGGTTATAAATTGTCCCGTTAAAATCAATAATATGTGTTTCAACAGTGTTGTTGTGATCGGAAAAAGTTGGCCGCGTCCCGACATTGGTTACCCCGTAATATGAGCTGTTGCCCAGTTTATCGACAGAAGTTAAATAAACTCCTTTCCCGGGCCAGAGCAAGCGCGAGGAGGCTGCAATATTTGCTGTTGGATAAACCATTTTTTTACCAACCCCGTAGCCTTTAATGACCTTTCCCTGCCTGAAAAAATAATAATTAAGGAGTTCTGATGCTTCATTTACAGCACCGGATAGGAGCAAAGACCTGATTTTTGAACTGCTAACCTTGGTGCCTGAATAGCTCTGGATAGGAACGATTCCCACATCGAACCCCAGCTCTTTACCCCAATACGATAAAGTTTCAGCGCTGCCGGTTCCCTGCTTGCCGAAGGAGTAATCTTCGCCGATAAAAACGCCGCTGATATTTAATTTTGCAAGCAGTATGCGGCGAATGAATTGCTCCGGGGTAAGTGATGATAGTTCATTGGTAAAATGCTCAACAATAAGATAATCAAGTTCAAGTTCGGCCATTATCTCCGCCCGGTCGGCAATATCGGTCAACAAAGTTAAACGTTGCTCCGGTTGCAGGGCAATCAGTGGATGTGGATCAAAGATCAAGGCAGCGCTAAAACCGTTTTCCTGCCGGGCCTTTTCAACGGCGGATTTTAATATAACCTGGTGGCCCCGGTGCACGCCATCGAAGTTACCCAGCGCGACAAAAAGCGGACCTGCCTTTGCCGGCAGTCGTTCAACACTATTAATCAATTCCATAATCCGATCACCTTTCAGCAATACTTGCCAGGTTTATCTCCCGTGCTCAAACCGTGCTTACACCTTGTTAACACCGTTTTACGCCGATGATTTATACTGATTTATAACATTTAAAATTGTAAATCCCAGGTTGCGACTATCCGTCAGAAAGATATTTACTAGTTTTCAGCCTGTTGCCGGTAGCGGACTGTTCCCAACAGGCAATGGCTTTAAAATTATTCCGGGTATCGTAAATCCTGATCTTATCATTTACCCTGAACTGCCCGGACAGCCCTAAATGATCAAGGCAAACAGTTTGGCCGTTTTTAAGGGCTTTTATATGTTTATCCTCGAGCTTGAGTTTTGGAAAATGAACCAGAGCCGTATCCATCGGCAATAAAAATTCTTCATAACAATTGGACCTGGCTAGTTCTGCAACTTTTTCCAGGGTTAAAGATTTTTCCAGCTTAAAAGGTCCGACTGCCAGTCTTGTCAGCGAAAAAAGATGGGCGCCGCAGCCGACAGCCCGACCAATATCAGCAGCCAGGGTTCGGATATAGGTTCCTTTTGAACACTGCACATCAAATATGATCTGGGCTTCCCGGTCATCATTAAATTCCAAAAGTTCAATACTGTAAATATCAGCCAAACGCACCCGGCGGGGAACATCTTTACCGCTCCGTGTCCAGTGATAAAGCGGTTTCCCCCGGTATTTTACTGCTGAGTAAAGCGGCGGCAGTTGTTCGATGTTTCCTATAAAACCTGAGAGGATCTGTTCTATTTGCACTTGATCGATACCGGGCACAGCAAACTGTCCGGTTTTCCGGCCGGCGGCATCTTCGGTATCAGTAGTAATCCCCAGGGTTACCGCAGCGCGGTAAGTTTTTGGATGTTCGATGATATACTCGGCAATACGCGTTGCTTTGCCCAGGCAAACCGGCAGGACCCCGGTTGCAGCCGGATCCAGTGTTCCGGAATGTCCCGCTTTTATGCCCTGAAACAGCCTGCGGACTGATTGCACCACCTGGTGGGAAGTAGCTCCGTAAGGTTTGTTAATAACAATAATTCCGTCCACTGCACTACTCCTTCAGGCCGACAGTTCTTGCAGCATACTAAAAGCTTCACTCATTACTTTTTCTTTAACAACTGCATATTTATCGTAAAGACGGCAGCCCGCCGCGCGAGGATGTCCTCCTCCATTTAACTTTCCGGCCAATACACTTACATCCATAGATTTTGACCGGAATCCCACCTTTACTTCCTGTTCATTTTCAACATAAAACAAAACACCCAGTTCAACACCTTCAATGTTACGGGTATAGTTAACAATCCCCTCAAGTTCATCTGATTTAGCCCCGCTGCGTTCTCTGATATCCCTGCTCAGGGTCATTACTGCAATTTGACGATTAGCATACATTTCCAGGCTGGAAAGAGCTTCTTTTAATAGCATATAAAAAGAAAGCGGCCGCTCGTCAAATATCTTCTGAGAAATGACTCCCGGGCAGAGGCCGTATTCCAGCAAATCGGCAACTACCCGGTGTGTATCAGGTGTCGTATTATCGTATTTAAAAGACCCGGTATCGGTAGAAATTGCCACATAAAGTGATTTGGCGATGCTCTCGGTGATCGGAACCTGGAGATCTTGCAAAATATGATAAACAATTTCACCGGTAGCGGCCGCTGCAGGATCAACCAGGTTTAATGTCCCAAACCACTGGTTAGTTACATGGTGATCGATGTTGATAATTAAATTGCTTTGCATAACCGCTTCTTTAAAAAAACCAAGCCGTTCCGTATCGCTGCAGTCAAGAACTATAGTGATAACCGCAGGATCCCGGATTAAGACTTCGTTGTGGACACGATCCGCTCCCGTTAAAAAGTTATACTTGCGCGGTATATTCCCCGGATTAAAAAGGCTGACGTCCTTGCCTAGATTCTGCAAACCTTCGCCCATGGCCAACAACGAACCGATACTGTCACCGTCAGGCTGCATGTGTGATATCAGGTAAAAAGCATCTGCATTTTTTAAGCATTCAATTATCTTTGCCCGATCCGTTGTCATTACTATCATTCTCTTCTTCTTTTAGTGATTTTATAACACTTTCAATATAGGCTCCGTATTCAATAGAATCATCCAGGTAAAATTTTATTTCCGGAGTATATCTAAGCCTGATCCGCCGGCCTATTTCGCTGCGTATAAATCCGGATGCATTTACCAGGGTTTGCAGGGTTTCCTTTTTTTCACTCTCACTGCCATAGACACTGATATAAACCGATGCATGCCGCAGATCCCTGGAAAGGTCGACATCAGTTACGCTGGTAATACCAACCACCCTGGGATCTTTTATTTCGAAGTTGATAATGCCGCCGACATCTTTTTTGATCTGTTCAGCAACCCGCCGCACTCTGTTTTCTGTCATGATTAACCCCCCAAATACAATATACGGCTTATCAATAAGGGCCTAACGAGCTACCTGCTCCATAACGTAGGCTTCAATAATATCCCCTTCATGAAGATCATTAAAGTTTTCCAGTAATATCCCACACTCATATCCGGTCGACACTTCGCGAACATCATCTTTAAAGCGCTTAAGTGAAGCAATGCTTCCTGCTTCATGAACTACAGTACCGTCGCGGATTACCCTTACGATCGAGTTACGGCTGATTTTACCTTCAATAACGTATGAACCGGCTATATTACCCAGTTTCGATGCTTTAAACAGCTGTCTGACCTCAACCTGGCCCTGGATAACTTCCTTCATAACCGGCTTGAGCATACCTTTCACCGCGGCCTTAATATCTTCGATTGCCTCGTATATAATTCGGTAAAGCCTGATATCAACCTGGTTCTTTTCTGCCAGTTTACGGGCATTGCTGTCCGGACGGACATTAAACCCGATCACGATTGCATTTGAAGCGGAAGCGAGCATTATATCGGTTTCGTTAATGGCACCGGCACCGGTATGAATGATTTTTATCTGAACTTCTTCCAGGCTCAATTTAGCCAGGGCATCTTTAAGAGCTTCCACAGAACCCTGGACATCTGCTTTCAGGATCAGGTTAAGCTCTTTAACCTCCCCATCCTGGATCTGCTTAAACAGATCTTCAAGGGTAACTCTCTGCACGCGCCTGCTTGCTTCCTTGATTTTTTCGGCGCGTTTATCGGCCACCTGCCGGGCCGCCCGTTCGTTGCTGACAACCTGGAAGCTGTCACCGGCCATGGGAACATCACTTAAGCCGAGTATCTCAACCGGGGTAGACGGACCGGCGGAATTGATCCTTTCGCCGTACTCGTTGATCATCGCCCTGACTTTACCGGCTATAGATCCGCAAATAACCGGTTCGCCAACATGAAGGGTTCCGTCTTGCACCAACACTGTAGCGACCGGCCCCCGGCCTTTATCAAGGTTAGCTTCAATCACTGTCCCCCGGGCAGAGCGATCCGGACAGGCTTTAAGTTCGCTTACTTCGGCGAGCAGCAGGATCATCTCCAGGAGCTCTTCCAAACCTTCACCTTTGATAGCGCTGACCGGAACAACAATGGTATCTCCGCCCCAATCTTCGGGAACCAGTTCATGTTCGGCAAGCTGTTGCTTCACCCGTTCCGGGTTGGCTTCTGCTTTATCCATTTTGTTGATCGCTACCAGTACCGGCACATTTGCCGCCCTGGCATGGTTTATCGCTTCGACTGTCTGGGGCATAACCCCATCGTCGGCAGCGACGACCAGGATAGCAATATCGGTTACCTGCGCGCCACGGGCCCGCATCGCGGTAAAAGCCTCATGACCGGGAGTATCGAGGAAAACAACGCGTTTATCATTTACATTGACCTGGTAAGCGCCGATATGCTGCGTTATACCTCCAACTTCACCGGAAATGACATTGGCGCTCCTGATCGAATCAAGCAGTAGTGTTTTACCGTGATCGACATGGCCAAGCACTGTTACCACCGGTTTGCGCAGAACTTCTTCTCTATCTTCGGCTTCTTCCTCTCCATGATCAGCCAGGAGTTCTTCTTCCAGTTGATCTTCTTTATAATCCACTTCAAAACCGTAATCGTCAGCCACCAACTCGACGGTTTCAGGAGTCAGCGGTTGGTTCACGTTAGCTATTACGCCCATTTCCATCAGTTGGGTGATCAGCTGAGCGGAAGTTATATCCAGCTTAGCAGCCAGTTCAGCTACTGTTACCTGTCCCTCCAGCTTAATTTTCGGTTTTTGAGCCTTAAGCATTGCCGCTCTTTTTTCTTCCTGGATCATTTTGCGGGCTTTGCGGCCCGGCGTTGTTTGTTCCGGTTCTTTGGCTTTACCCTTCTTTTTGGCCGCAACCGATACTTTAGATTCAGAAGGCGGTTTTTCTTGTTTTTCTTCTTGTTTGGTTTCTTTAGAAGGTTCTTTAGCCGCTTTTCCGGTCAATATGGCCATAACATTGTTAGCGTCATCATCTGTCAAAGTACTCATATGATTATTAACATCTATATTCATACTTTGCATTACTTCGATCAATTTTTTGCTGCTTATGCCCAGCTCTTTTGCCAACTCATAAACTCTTACTTTACTCATTTATAACACCTCCATAAGGAAAGCCCTCCCTGTTATTTTTCGCTTTCAGTTTGTCTTAATAGCGCAGAAATTTCAGCGATCAGATCTGAAGAAACTGGCTGTTGCAGGTTTCTTTCCAGCCTTTTACCCTTGACCGCTTGTTTAAAACATACTTCCCGCGGGCAGATATAAGCGCCACGGCCGGCCTTTTTGCCACTCGAATCGAGCGCCACCTTTCCCTCCGGGGTCTTCACAATGCGCACAAGTTCTTTTTTGGGCTTTTTTACCCGGCAGCCGATACAAAGCCTGAGGGGAATCTTTTTCTGCTTAATCATTTACCTGCCGCTCCTCTTCCGGCAGCTCATCACTTTCAGATTGCTCAGTTACAGTAGTTGAATTGGAACCCTCAACCGCATCAATCTTTTCATCTTCGCTAGAACTTTCTGTTCCAGGCTCGACATTATCTTCACCCTGGTTAAAATCAATAACTAATTCACCATTTTCATTATCCTCTTCAAAATCCGTTTCATCGGCCAGGCCGATTGCAGAAAAACTTTTCTCCGCAAACTGAGTTTCGCTGGAAATATCGACTTTCCACCCGGTTAATTTAGCAGCCAGGCGCGCATTTTGACCTTCCTTGCCAATAGCCAGCGAAAGCTGGTTGTCCGGGACTACCACCGCGGCCGAATTCTTTTCCGAATTAATGGTCACCGATGCCACTTTGGCCGGACTGAGAGAGTTGGCGATATATTCTTCCACCGCTTCGCTCCACTTGACTATATCAATTTTTTCGCCCTTAAGCTCGTTGCTTATCGCCTGAACCCTGCTGCCTTTCGGGCCCACGCAGGCCCCAACCGGGTCAATATCACTATTGCCCGAGAATACAGCCAATTTAGAGCGATTACCTGCTTCACGGGCGGCTGCCTTGATTTCGACAATCCCCTCGTAAATCTCCGGAACTTCCATTTCAAACAATCTTTTCAGAAAACCGGTATGAGTGCGGGAAACGATAATTTGCGGTCCCTTGGTTGTTTTTTTAACTTCCATAATAAAGGTCTTGACCCGTTCACCCTGGTGGTAGCGTTCACCGGGTATTTGTTCTTCTATGGGAAGGATCGCTTCGGTCCTGCCGAGATCAATAATTACATTTCTCTGTTCAAAACGGCGGACCAAACCGGTAATTACTTCTTCTTGCCTGTCGGTAAAACTTTCGTAGATTAACTCCCTTTCAGCTTCCCGGATCCGCTGAATAACCACCTGCTTTGCGGTTTGAGCCGCAATTCTTCCGAATTCTTTGGGGGTTATTTCCACCTCAACAATATCGTCTAGTTGACAGCGAGGTTCATAAACCCTTGCTTCGTATAAACTAACTTCCTGATCTTCTGAAACGACCTCTTCAACTACTTTAAGCTGTGAAAAAACCTTTATATCCCCTGTCTCTCGATCGATGCTGACCCGCACAGTGGGAGAGGACTGAAAATTTTTTTTATAAGCCGATACAAGCGCTACTTCAAGAGCTTCAAAAAGAACCTCTTTGCTAATGCCTTTTTCTTTTTCTAAAGCAGTTATCGCAGTAAACAAATCATTGTTCATTATTTTTCTTAATACCTCCTTTCTTATCTGTCTTTTAATAAATTGTCTTTATCCGGCCTTGGATACCACAGGTTAGCCCTGGTTATCAAGGACAAAGGTATTTCAACAATATTTCCGTCTTCCAGGTTGACAATTATCGAATCTTCTTTGGTATTTGCCAGGGTACCGCTAAAGTTTTTGCGACCCTGCAGAGCTTCACTGGTTTTTATCTTGACTTTTTCCCCTTTAAACCGTTCAAAATGCTTTTTCTTGGTCAGGGGGCGTTCTATACCGGGTGATGAAACTTCCAGGTTATAAGCATGTTCTATCGGATCATAAAAATCAAGCAGGTCCGATACAGCGTTACTGATCAACTCACAGTGATCGATAGTTACTCCGTTTTCATGGTCGATATAAAGATTGAGGCGGCCCTGGCCCCCGGGAGAGTAATCCAGGCGGACAAGTTCAAAACCTTTGCTTTCAATCAAAGGCTCTATCAGCTCAAGCAGTTTTTGCCTTACTTCTTCCCCGCTCAAAAAAAAACCCTCCTAATGCCCAAGCAGGTGTATGTGCGGTTTTCTGCAACTTAGTTGATACTAAATGTCCCTTATTAACATGAAAGAGTGGGAACCCCCACCCTTGAAAAGAAAAACCCCTTCATCTNTATTAATTTAACATAAATCCTGAACAAGCGCAAGGCTCACAAAAATTCAAAACTCTTTGCCCTTTGGTTTTACGGCTTTTGAACTTTATTTCGGATCAGTTTTTATCCTGGTCATATACTTAAAAATTTCCCAGTACATTTTCGCCCTGGCCAGCACACCTTTCCAGAAGCCAAGCTTTTCTTCTTTCATAACATGAGACAGGTCGGGAAGCTGGACCACGGCCGCTTCAATTTCATTGTCTTCAACATGTTTATGCAAAGCTACTTCAATGCCAAAACGGGAAAGATCAAGGTCAGAAATATCTTCTAAGAGCTCTCTTTTCAACGCCCGCTGGCCGGATAAAAACGGCGCCACCTTCTGGGCTATATCTGTGGTCACCCGGCCTTTTTCGAATATACCTACAGACATCAGGACTTCCCCGTTTTTAACCGGTTTCAACAACGTCTCAATATGCTCGGCGCTCAAACCGATCAGGTCGGCATCCAGGATAAGGATTATTTCTGCCGCACAGCGCTCAAGGCCTGCTTTTATTGCACCTCCTTTACCCCTGTTATCCAAAAGTTCAATTACCTCTACATTTTCAAAATGCATAGCCGAATTAACTGTTTCATCCTCAGAACCGTCGCTGACTACAATGATCCGGTTAACCTGGGTCGACTGCTTCAGGGCGGTTATTACATCACCAATCGTCTTTTCTTCATTATATGCCGGGATTATTGCCGCAATTTCCACCTTATTTTACCCCTCCTGTTTCCTGTCGCTTTGCAGTGCCAGCGATTCCAGTTCTTCTTTAAGCGCATCCAGTAAATTACCCAACCCAACAGTCCTCGTTACCCGGCCGTGGCTGAATACGATGCCGTGTTTCTTGCCGGCCGAGATACCCAAATCAGCCTCTTTGGCTTCGCCGGGACCGTTAACTGCGCAGCCCATCACCGCAACCTTTAAGGGCAAATTGTAGTTCTGAAGAATTTTTTCCACTTCTCCAACCAGGCCGACTAAATCGACTGAGCAACGTCCGCATGTTGGACAGGAAATCAGTTCGGGAAAAAACTTTTTCAAACCCAACGCCTGTATGATCTGGCGGGCTACCCGCACTTCTTCAACCGGATTCGCAGTAAGCGAAACACGAATTGTGTCGCCAATACCCTCGGATAACAGGGCTCCGATACCAATAGCGCCCTTGATCATCCCCGGCTGCAGAGGACCGGCCCCGGTTACGCCAAGGTGAACCGGGTATGATTTTTTTTCAGAAAAAAGACGGTAAGCGCATATAGTTGTATAAACATCTGATGCTTTGAGCGAAACAACAACCCTTGCAAAACCTGTTTCCTCCAGCGTCTCCAGGTAGCCCAGCGCTGATTCGACCAGGGCGGCGGCAGTGACTCCACCATGCTTGGCAAGCAGTTTTTTTTCCAGCGAACCGGCGTTGACTCCGATTCTGATCGGCACTTTCAGTTTTTCAGCGTGCAGGGCAAGTTTTTTTAGCTTTTCCTTACCGCCGATATTGCCGGGGTTGATCCTCACCTTGGCCGCTCCATATTCCATAACCAGGTAAGCCAGCCTGACATCGAAATGTATATCGGCGATCAGCGGAACCGGGCTTTTTTCTGCCAGTTTCGCAAATGCTTGAGCTGCTTCCTGATCCGGAACAGCTAACCGCACCAGTTCACAACCCGCCGCGCTAAGCCGGTTAACCTGCTCTGAAGTCGCTGCCAGATCGGTAATGTTTGTATTGGTCATCGACTGAATAACTACCGGAGCGCCACCACCGATTGTAACGTCGCCGACCTTGACTGGAATAGTCTCTTTTCGTTTGATTTTGTCCATTTTAAGCACCAGGTTAGAATTTATAATTTTACGGTTTATTTAAGGCGGCCTTTATAGCGTTCATTCACCAGGCGAGATTAAAAAGCGCAAGACATCCTGGTAAGTAATAAACAAAATCAGGGCAATCAACAGGGCAAACCCGAGGAAATGGATAAACCCCTCTTTTTCCGGTTCAATTGGACGGCCGCGAATGGCTTCAATAAACAAGAAAAGCAGGCGTCCGCCGTCTAAAGCCGGTATCGGCAGAAGATTTATAACCCCCAGGTTGACACTAAGCAAGCCGGTTAACATCAGGACATTAACAAAGCCGATCTGAGCCGCTTCGCCGATAATGCTCACAATGCCGACCGGCCCGGCGACATCTACAGGGACCTGCCCCGACACTGTATAATAGAAAGCGGCAAAGATCAAACCAAATTGCTCGAAACTGGTTTGCAGCGCGGGGATAAAATTATACCTTTGAGGCACTTTGCCGATACCGATTAACCCCCGATCAGTTTCAGGCTCTCTTTCAGCCTCGACAGTAAATTCTAGAACAGAATCATTTCTTTTAATTTCCAGCTGCAGCTCCTGATCAGGCTTTACATGTATCGTGGACAAAACTTCTTCCCATGTATCGATCGGTTTACCGTCAATAGCTGCGATCTCATCCCCGACCTCGATACCGGCTTCTTCGGCCGGAGAATCTTCTACGATGTATTCAACCTGTGCGCTGTCATCAATTACTCCCACGATGAAGAAAAATATTACAAAAAAGACTACTATAGCGAGGACCAGGTTCATAGTCGAACCGGCAAGCAAAACAGCCATCCTGCTCAGGAGCGGCTTTTGGGGAAAGCTATCCGGTTCTTTGGCCTCATCCGGACTTTCGCCCATCATGCGGCAAAAACCGCCCAGCGGAAAAACCCGCAGAGAATAGTCGATGCCCTGCCTGGTCCAGCCAAATAGTTTTGGACCGAAGCCGATAGCCAGTTCCAAAACCCTGATCCCAGTCAGGCGGGCTATAAAATAATGGCCCAACTCGTGAGCCAGAATCAGCAAGCCGAAAACTAAGATTGCCGCTATGATTGTTTGCATCTTAAATCATCCTTCCCATCTGCTCATCTATAATCTCGGCCGCTCTGCGGCGAGAACAACTGTCGGCATTGATAACATCGTCAATGCCGGGGTCTTGTTTAACTTCGTGCTCATCCATGACCTGTTTGATTACTTTTGGTATAGCGGTAAATTTTATCCTGCCCCCCGTGAACTCTGCCACAGCAACCTCGTTGGCGCCATTAAGGGCTGCAGGCATAGTGCCTCCGCTGATAATCGCCCGGTAAGCTAAATCGAGGCAGGGGAAATTTTTTCGATCAGGCCGATAAAAATTTAGCGTTTTCCCAAACGGGATAAACTTTTCGACCCGGCTTTTTTTACGCTCCGGGTAAGTCAAAGCATGTTGAATGGGCAGGCGCATATCGGCCGTGCTCATCTGGGCAATAATTGAACCGTCAATATATTCTACCATCGAATGCACAATGCTTTGCCGGTGAATAACCACTTCAATTTGGTCCAGGCTGAGATCAAACAACCACCTTGCTTCGATTACTTCCAGCCCTTTATTCATCATTGTCGCAGAATCAATTGTAATTTTGTTGCCCATCTGCCAGTTAGGATGGTGCAAAGCCTGTTCAGGGGTCACCTGTTCCAGTTCTTCTTCTTTCCAGCCAAAAAATGGCCCTCCTGAAGCTGTCAGTAATACCCGGGCTATCTTCACGGAATTTGCCGGTTCCATGCCCAGGCATTGCCAAATTGCTGAATGCTCGCTGTCAACCGGAAGGATTCTTTCCCTGTCGAGCAGGCCAAGCCGCTTAAGGATATCTCCACCGATAACCAGCGATTCTTTATTAGCCAGGGCAATCGTTTTGCCTTCTTTTAAGGCGGCTACCAGAGACTCGAAACCGCTGAAACCGACCTGGGCCATAACCACCAGGTCCGCCTCCGGCCAGACAGCGGCACAAAGCTGTCCTTTTGCTCCGCCCATAAAGGTACAACCTGAATTACGATTTTTGTCGGCCAGCCTCGCTGCCGCATTCTCGTCGCTAAGCGCTGCTAATTCAGGCTTGAAACGTCTGATTTGATCGCCCAGCAGATTTTCATTGCGTCCGGCAGCAAGAGCGACCACCTTGTACTGTTCGCCCAGCGATTCGATTACTTCCAGGGTTTGCCGCCCGATTGAGCCTGTTGAACCTAGTATAGCAATTTTTTTGACCATTATACACCCTTTAGAATAAATTACGACATATTCATAAATACAAAAAAGTAATAGACAAAAGGAGCAGCGAGCATTAAACTGTCAAAGCGATCCAATACACCCCCGTGACCGGGAATTAAACCGCCTGAATCTTTAACCTGCATTTGTCTTTTTAAAGCTGATTCGATCAGATCTCCAAGCTGACCGAAAACGGAGATGCCCAGGCCCAGAATAACAGCTTCAACGGGAGAAACCGTGATAGATCCGGGAACGAGGATCGATACAGAAAAAAAGATTACCACCACTCCGCCGAGACCGGCCAGCGATCCTTCAACCGACTTTTTGGGGCTGATTTGCGGCGCAAATTTTCGCATGCCCCATTTAACCCCGATAAAATAAGCCAGTGTATCGTGAATCCAGATCCCCACAAAAAGTAGGTAAGTATAAAGCGCCCCATCAGGTAGCATTCGCAGCATAAGCATATAGCCGCACAAACCCCCGAGATAGATAATGCCCCACATAGACAATGCCGACTCGCTGATACTCAATCTTTCCATATTTAAAAGGGCCGAGACAAACAAAACAAAAAACAAAAGAATAATCAGGGGCAAAACCAAAAAATGCTGATCAAAATATAATACGACTATAAACATACTGACCCCAAAATAGCTGACCAGGGCCGGGAAACTTAAATCTCCGATTCTTACTATATTATTGTACTCATATATTCCCAGGTTTACAACCAGAAGCAGCAAAAGCGCATACCACGGACCGCCGAAATAGACAGAGGCAATGATAACCGGTATGCCGAGCAATGCAGTCAATATCCGAAGCGATAGCATAAATAATCACCTTCAGTCGCTATACTTTGCCAAAGCGCCGTTTTCGCAATTGATAGTCATAAACAGCTTCCATTAAATGAATTCTGGAAAAATCAGGCCAGTAATCATTTGTAAACCACAGCTCGCTGTAGGCCAGCTGCCAGAGTAAAAAATTGCTGATTCTTTTTTCACCACTGGTCCGGATCAACAAATCCGGATCGGGCATATCGGCGGTATAAAGATATCCGGAAAATACTTTTTCATCGATAGCACCTTTAATTTTACCGGCAGCGGCGTCGTCAAGCAGGTTGTTGACAGCCATCAATATCTCCGAGCGTGATCCGTAATTAAGGGCAAAGTTAAGAAGCATGCCGGTATTGTTCTTTGTTGCTTCTGCACCGTCTTTGATCGCCTTCCTGACCTTGGCCGGCAGCCTGGCGCCATCGCCGATCAGATTAACCCGAACATTGTTACGGATCAACTCCGGCAGTTCTGATTTAAAATATTTTTCCGGCAGGCCCATTAGATAATTAACCTCCCAGGCCGGACGCTGCCAGTTTTCGGTGGAAAAAGCAAAAAGGGTCAGAATACCCAGTCCCAGCTCGCTGCCGCATCTAACCGTTTCACGAACGGTTTCCACCCCCTGGCGGTGTCCTTCCTGCCGGGGTAAACCTTTTTCCAGGGCCCAACGCCCATTTCCATCCATAATAATGGCTACATGGTAAGGCAGTTTTTGCGGATCAATTTTGCGGTTAAACTCCTGTTCCTGTTGACGAAAATCCAATATGAATCCCACCGTTCAAAAATAACGGCTCCCCCTTTCCTGTCAAGAGAGAGCCGCCTCTGGTTTGCTTTAACCATTAGATTAGAAAAACTAATCGAAGCGGTTCTTAATCAGAAGCAGCTCGTGCCCTGCCATGGACTGCTGCTGTGTTAAACTTCCATCATTTCTTTTTCCTTGGCTGCAAGGATTTGATCAATTTCTTCGATTTTTGTATCAGTCAGTTCCTGGATGCGGTCCTGGGCCCGCCTGCTTTCGTCCTCAGAGATATCGCTGTCTTTTTCCAGCTGTTTGATTTCCTCGTTGGCATCGCGGCGAATATTACGCACAGATACTTTCCCTTCTTCTGCTTTTTTTCGGACGAACTTGACCAGATCTTTGCGGCGCTCCTCGGTTAACTGGGGAATAGTCAGCCTGATCACATTTCCGTCATTGGTCGGTGTCAAACCGAGATCTGATTTTAAAATAGCTTTCTCAATGTCGGGCAGGGCCTGTTTATCCCAGGGTTGAACAACCAACAAGCGTGCTTCGGGAGCGGTTACTCCGGCCAACTGATTTAACGGGGTCGGAATACCGTAATAATCAACTTCTACACGGTCCAGTAAAGATGGTGATGCTCTTCCGGCGCGTAAACTCGACAGCTCACGTTGAAAAGCGACAATAGCTTTACTCATTTTTTCTTCAGCATCACTATATATTACATCTAACATCCGTCATCCACCTCGTATCAGGGTTCCAATTTTTTCACCCATAATCGCCTTTTTAATGTTTCCAAAGTTCAAGCCAAAGACGATCAGTTGGATTTTATTGTCCATGCACAGGGAAGCGGCAGTGGAATCCATTACACCCAGATGCTGGTTAATAACTTCGATGTAATTAAGTTCGCTAAACTTGTGGGCATCAGGGTTTAACAAAGGATCATCATCATAAACCGCATCAACTTTACCCTTGGCCAGCAGGATCACTTCTGCTTCTATTTCCGCCGCACGCAGAGCAGCAGTAGTATCGGTCGAAAAATAAGGATTACCCGTTCCACCGGCAAAAATAACCACCCGGCCCTTTTCCAGGTGGCGCAGAGCGCGTCTCCTGATGTAGGGTTCGGCAACTTGTTGCATCTCTACGGCAGTCTGCACCCTGGTGTCAACATCGTGGCGTTCCAGGGCATCCTGCAGAGCAAGAGCGTTAATCACAGTAGCCAGCATGCCCATATAATCGGCAGTTGCGCGATCCATGCCCTCTTTACCGGCCCGCGCGCCACGCCATATATTACCACCGCCAACCACAACCGCTACCTCAACCCGGTAACTGTTAACTTCTTTTATCTGCAGGGCTATGCTTTCCATAACCTGTGGATCTATACCGAAGTCCCGGTTACCGGCCAGGGCCTCACCGCTTAATTTCAAAACAACCCGGTTGTATGCAGGCGTTAACACCTGTCCACCTCCCGTAAGCAAAATCGCTTATCCGGTTTTATACAGATTCGCTATAACAATGCGTAAACCTTCAAAACCAGGAATTTTTTTATCCGGCTTTCCGCCTTAAAAAAAGAACACTTTGCAGTGCCCTTTTTACAGTTTAGTTTTCGCTTCCGCATGAAGTACTTGATTCGAGCCCTTCACCAACTTCAAAGCGGCTGTAGCGGCGTATAACGATATTTTCACCGATTTTAGCAATAAGTTCTGTCAACAGATCACTGATCGTTATCTCCTCATTTTTAACAAAAGCCTGTTCCATCAAGCAGTTCTCGCGGTAGTATTTATCGATCCGTCCTTCCGTAATTTTTTCAATCACTTTTTCCGGTTTGCCTTCATTCAGGGCCTGGGCCTTGATGATCTGGCGTTCATTTTCCAACACATTTTCCGGAACATCTTCTTTTTTCAGAAAAGCCGGATTTGTTGCCGCAATCTGCAGGCATAGATCACGGACAAATGTGCGAAATTCATCATTGCGGGCCACAAAATCAGTTTCACAGTTTACCTCGACTAAAACTCCGATCTTTCCCCCGAGGTGAATGTACGAATCGACTATTCCATGGTTGGCGGATCTTCCCGCTCTGCGGGCGGCAGCGGCCAGCCCTTTTTCTCGCAGGGCATTAACTGCTTTTTCTTCGTCTCCGCCGGCTTCCTGTAACGCTTTCTTACAGTCCATCATTCCGGCCCCGGTTTTCTCTCGCAAAGCTTTAACCACCTGGGCATCGATATGCATCAGCCTACACTCCTCTATCTGGCTTAATTTTTTCAGCGATGAAAATAATCCGCGCAATCAATCAGTGTCCTTCTCCCGTGCTACCTGTGATCCGCTCTCCTCTGTTTCGACGCTTTCTGCCGCTACTTCTTCTGTTTCTTCTTCTGTTTCTTCTCCTGTTTCTTCGTTTGCCTCTTCTACCACTTCGGCAACCGGCAGAGACGATGAAGCGGAATCTTCAGCAGAAAGACCAACTGTTTCATCTACACTTTCCGGCTGAGCCTCACCTGCGGCATAACCGGCTGCTGCTGTGGCGCCCGGTTGCTCCCCTTCTTCCGCTTCTTCCTCTATTTCCGGTTGTTCGCTGATCTGCTTTCCTTCCAGCACCGCATCGGCAATTACCGAGGTAATCAATTTGACGGCTCTGATGGCATCATCATTTCCGGGAATCAGGTAGTCGATCTCGTCCGGGTCACAGTTTGTATCAAGGATAGCAATGACCGGAATACCCAGTTTTCTCGCTTCGGCAACAGCAATTTTTTCTTTACGCGGATCTGCCACATAAACCGCATCTGGTAGTTTTTTCATGTTGCGGATTCCACTGAGGAATTTATGCAACCTTTCTTTCTCATTTCTTAAAGTAAGTACTTCTTTTTTGGTCAACCGTTCAAAAGTACCATCGTCTTCCATCGCTTCCAATTGGAGCATACGATTGATACGCTTAGAAATGGTATTAAAATTGGTCAGCATACCACCAAGCCAACGATGGTTTACATAATGAGCGCCGCATCTTTCTGCCTCAAAACGGATCGATTCCTGGGCCTGTTTTTTGGTGCCGACAAAAATAATGCTGCCTCCGCCGGCAACCAGGTCACGCACATAATTATAAGTTGAGTCTATTAGTTTTACGGTTTTTTGCAGATCGATAATGTAAATTCCGTTACGTTCGGTAAAAATGTATTTCTTCATTTTCGGATTCCAACGGCGGGTTTGATGCCCGAAATGCACCCCCGCTTCCAACAACTGCTTCATGCTCACTCTGGCCAAATCAATTCCTCCTCTTGTTTTTTCCGCCGCCTGCGTCATAGCCGCTGCCCGAGCTTTCAGCCAACCGGATCGGCGCTCAGCAGACGTGAGTTTTTAAAATTACCAGGGGTAGTATAGCATAGTTCTACCGTAATGGCAATGCAAAACGCTGTTTTCATCAACATGATGCGGGAAGATACTTTGCATGTTCTTTTACAGGTTCCAGTAAGCCTTTTGCACCTTGAGCGCTATCTCCAGGCTTCTTTGGGCCTGATTGCCCGGTTTAAATTTAATTTTTTGTTCATTGACTGGTAAACCCCACTTGCCCAGAGCGTTCAGGATTTGAATAACCACTTCGGCCTGTCCCTGCATGTGATAACCGCCCTCCAGGCAGAGTAAAATCCGCCCCTGCGACCATCTTTCGGCTGCAGAAGCCAGCGCCCCGGCCATGTTATAGTATCCCTGTTCAGTTAATGACATTCCCGCCAGCGGATCCCGGTTGTACGCGTCCTGCCCGGCGGATATAATCACCAGTTCCGGTTTATACTGATCGAGCACCGGGATTACCAGCTGCTCAAAAACCATGGCATAATCCATATCCCCGCTTCCCATCGGCAGGGGAATATTAACACTAAAACCTTCGCCCTCGTCCCGGCCGACTTCATCGACCCGGCCTGTACCCGGATAGGCGGGGCTCTGATGGGTGGAGATAAACAGCACTTCCGGGTCGTCCTCAAAAGTATGCTGGGTGCCGTTGCCGTGATGGACATCCCAGTCGACTATAGCTATTTTTTTTATTCCGAAGTCTCGCTTGGCCACCGCTGCGGCTACGGCCACATTGTTAAATAGACAAAACCCCATCGCCCTGTTTCTTTCGGCATGGTGACCGGGAGGGCGGTTGAAAACAAAAGTTTTACCGCCGGCCGGGCCAAAAATAGTCTTCAATCCGGTTAAAGCCCCACCGGCCGATAAAAGCGCAACCCGGTAAGATTCAGGAACAATATAAGTATCCATATCAAGGAAACGTTTACCGGATTTGCACGCCTCTTCAACAGATTGGATATAGCCGTAATCATGGACCAGGGCAATGTCTTCGACATCCGCGGGAAGAGGTTCGATCTTTTCAATCTTTTCCTGCAGTCCCTTTTCTTCCAGGGCGTTATTGATCTGTTCCAGCCTTTCTTTACGCTCTGGATGCTTAGCATTGGAATGAAGCAAATAATCCGGATGGTAAACTATACCTATTTTTTCCTCATTAGCTGCCATTATATCACCCCGTTTTACCTTTGTTGTTTTTCAAGGGCCTGATACAGCCGGTTCCATAAAAATGGGCTGAATTTTTTCAATACCACCGGCCGGCCGCTGTCATTAACAAAAGCATGTTCCGTATAACCGCTAACCAGCAGCTCTTTTTCCCGGAATATTTCATAGTTGAATATCAGCCGCACATTTTGCAAGCTTTCCAGGTGGGTCACGATAGTTAGTTCATCGTCATACCTGGCCGGCTGCTTGTATTCGCAGTAAGCTTTAAGCACCGGTAGATAAAGGTTGCTTTTTTCAAACTCGCGATAGGGCAGTTCCAGGCTTCTCATTAATTCCGTTCGGCCCACTTCAAACCAGACCAGGTAGTTTGCGTAGTAAACCAACCCCATCTGATCGGTCTCCTTGTAGCGCACCCTAACCCCGGTTTCACCTTTTTTCAACATTTTACCTCCGTTCCCGACCGGTAAATTAAATCACGTTAGCATCGCCCCGGTAGATCAGACCCCTGGTTGCATCGACGGTGATTGTCTCACCATGGCTGATTAGATCCAGGGCCTGATCCACACCGACAACAGCCGGCTTGCCCAGGTTAATTGCTATAACCGCACCGTGTGAAGTAAGCCCTCCTTCTTCTGTAATCAATGCCGCCGCTTTTTCGGCGGCCGGCAGGTAATCGCTATTCGTCATGGTGGCAACCAGGATCATGCCATCTTCAAAGTTTTCCAGGTCGCTTTCATGCTTGACTAAAAATGCCCTGCCGCTTGCTGCCGATTTTCCAATACCGGTTCCTTTAAAAATAACCTGCCCCACTGTTTCCACTCTAAGCAGGTTTGTGGTTCCCGATACTCCAACCGGGACTCCGGCCGTGATAATTACCAGGTTGCCGTCCTTGATCAGGCCTTCTTGAAGCGATGTGCGAATGGCATTGTTAAACATGTCATCAGTTGAGCTGACCGGAGGGGTTATAATCGATTGGACACCCCAGGTTAAAGCTAGCTGGGTCGCTACTCTTTTCGGTGTAGATACGGCGACAATCGGGGCCCGTGGCCTGTATTTTGAGACCATCCGCGCCGTATGGCCTGATTGAGTGGCGGTAATTATCGCATCGGCGCCCAGCTCCTGGGCAATATGGCATGTGGCATAGCTGATGGCATCGGTAGTCGTCTTTTTAATGGTCAGGCCCTGTTCTCCCAGTATTTTTTTGTAATCCAGGCCTTCTTCGGTATGACGGGCGATGCGGCTCATTGTCAGGACCGTTTCGACAGGGTAGCGACCGATGGCTGTCTCTCCGGACAGCATAACCGCATCAGTGCCGTCAAAGATAGCGTTGGCTACATCGCTTGCTTCTGCCCTGGTTGGATGCGGGTTACGGATCATGCTGTCAAGCATCTGCGTAGCGGTAATCACCGGTTTCCCCAGGCGGTTACATTTGGCAATAAACTGTTTCTGCAGCAGGGGGACTTCTTCCGGAGGGATTTCTACACCCAGGTCGCCCCGGGCGACCATTATTCCGTCTGATACCTCCAGGATCGAATCAAAGTTTTCCACACCTTCCCTGCTCTCAATTTTTGCCAGGATCATAATGTTTCCGCTTTGGTTTTCGATCAGCTTCCTGATATGCAGTATATCTTCGGCATTGCGGGTAAACGAAGCAGCCAAAAAATCGACTTCATTTTCCAGGGCCAACTTGATATCAACCTGATCTTCCTCACCGAGGGCCGGAAGGTTTATCCTCGTTTCCGGAGTATTTAAGCCCTTATAACTTCGTAGTTCCCCTCCGTGCAAAACCCGGCACTTTATTTCCCGGCCGGAAACCTGCAAAACCTTTAAAACGATTAACCCGTCATCGATTAATACCGTGCTGCCCGGCTTTAGATCACGGTGCAAATCAGAATAGGTCACTGCCACCTTCCGGTTATCACCGGTGACCGGCTCTGTGGTTAAAATAAAATCCTGGCCATCTTCCAGGGTATAATATTCTGCACCAAGCCTGCCGGTCCGCACTTCCGGGCCGCGTGTATCAAACAGAAAACCGACATTTTTTTTCATCCGCTCGCTCACGTCGCGGATTAGCAGCAGCCGGCGAAGGTGATCATCCCGTCTGCCATGAGACAGGTTAAGCCGGGCCACATCCATACCCGCTTCAATCGTTTTACCGATTTGCTCTTCGCTATCAATACTGGGACCAATTGTACAAACAATCTTTGTCCGCCGCATTTTTAACCTCCCGATTCTTCTTCGCTGACCGTTGATGTCGTTAATCCGGCCTTTTCATCTTGTAGCTGTTCACTGACTGCGCCGGGTCCCAGTAGATACTCCAGCTGTTTTCGGCAGGAGGGATGGTCGCGAACCCAAAATTCCTTATCAAGCATCAGCATTTTGTTGTCGTTTTTAAAATAAAGGCAAACCGGCACCTCTCCGTTTTCAGCAGCCAGGGTATCTTTTAAGCTTTCCAAAAGCGCCTGATCGTGTTTTTCATCGATAATTAAACGGTAGTATTTCTGCTGCTGTTTTAAAGGTTTAATTGTTTCTGCGATTATCTTGGCATCTTCCTCTTCCTTGATATCAGTTCTTCCTTCAACCAGGATCAGGTTATCTTCTTTTAACAGTGAGGATTGTTTTTCAAATAAATCCGGAAAAACAACCAGCTCAACACTGCCGGTCAGATCCTCCATCTTAACGAAAGCCATCTGCTGATTTTTTTTCGTGTAAAAATTACGGACAGCGACAATAATGCCCCCTGCCTTCACATGGCGGTTGTCCCCGGCATCGGACAACTCCACGCAGCGGGTGAGGTTATTCATGTTGTCAAAAATAGGCCGGCAGGGTTCCAGCGGATGGCCGGAAATGTAGAGACCGAGCATTTCCTTTTCCAGGGAAAGACGCTCTTTATCAGTAAAAGGCTCGATAGCAGCAAGGTTGTCGTTCAGCATTTCTTCCTGCACACTGCTGTCCATCAGCGAAAACATTGATATCTGCCCGTTTTCCCGCTCACGCTGCACCGACTGCCCCTGGGCCAGCATGTCATCAAGGACAGCAAGGTACTGCGCCCGGTGTCCGCCGAGTGAATCAAAAGCGCCGCATTTGATCAGGCTTTCCAATGCTTTTCGATTGCACAGCCTTAGATCGACCCTGGATGTAAAATCGCGCAGCGAAACAAACGGTTTATTCTGCCTTGCCCCGATGATCGATTCAATCGCCCCCAGGCCGACATTTTTAACCGCTGCCAACCCAAAACGGATCCGGTCGTCGCCGACTACGGTAAAGTGAGTTTCGCTTTCATTGATATCCGGGGGCAGCACCTCGATACCCATACGCCGGCAATCGGCAATGTATAGAGCAACCTTATCGCTGTTTGAATAATAGACTGTCATCAGGGCCGCCATATATTCCACCGGGTAATTCGCCTTCAGATAAGCGGTCTGGTAAGCAATCAGGGCATAGGCGGCGGCGTGCGATTTATTAAAACCGTAAGAAGCGAATTTCAGGATCAAATCATATATTTTAATGCCCAGTTCCCGGGTATAACCGCTTTTGAGGCATCCGGCGATAAAGAGTTCCCGCTGCTGGTCTAGAATATTTTTTTTCTTTTTTCCGATCGCCCGGCGCAGCAAGTCGGCCTGGCCGAGAGAAAAACCGGCGATACGCGCCGCTATTTCCATAATCTGTTCCTGGTAAACGATAACCCCGTAGGTTTCTTTTAAAACCGGTTCCAGATCCGGATGGGCATAACTGATCTTTTCACGGTCATGCTTGCTCTTTATAAAAGTAGGAATTTGCTCCATCGGCCCCGGCCGGTAGAGAGCGACTACAGCGATAATATCTTCAAACTTGTTCGGGATCAGCTCCCGCAGCACCGAGCGCATGCCGCTGCTTTCCAGCTGAAATGTCCCCGTCGTCTCGCCGTGTGAAAGCATTTCATAAGTAGCCTGGTTATCAAGGGGAATAGTTTCGATTTGGATTGTTTTTCCGTGCCTTTTTTCTATATTTTTCAGCGCTTCGCCGATAATGGTCAGCGTCTTTAACCCTAAAAAGTCCATTTTTAAAAGACCGAGATCTTCAAGGGTGCCCATCGGGAACTGGGTAACGACAGCGCTGTCGGCCATTTTATAGAGGGGAACATAATTGACCAGCGGTTCCCTGGCTATAACCACGCCGGCAGCATGGGTCGAAGCATGGCGGGGCATCCCTTCGACGGCCATCGAAGTGTCGAGCAGCTGGCGGTAACGTTCTTCCTGCTTATACAGGGTCTGCAGTTCTTTATTCTGCTCCAGGGCACGGGAGATGGTCATTTTAGCCTCGATCGGAATCAGCTTGGCAACCCGGTCTACCTCGGCATAAGGAATGGCCAGCGCCCTGCCCACATCCCGCACTGCCGCCCGGGCCGCCATGGTGCCAAAAGTGATAATCTGGGCCACTCTTTCCTGGCCGTACTTTTCGCAAACATAGTTTAAGATCCGGTCACGCTTATCATCACAGAAATCGATATCTATGTCGGGCATCGATATCCGTTCCGGATTTAGGAAACGTTCAAAAAGCAGTCCGTATCCAAGAGGCTCGATATTGGTTATGCCCAGGCAGTAAGCGACCAGGCTTCCGGCAGCTGAACCGCGTCCCGGACCGACAATCACTTTTTCATTTTTGGCATACTCGACGAGGTCCCAGACGATAAGAAAGTAATTTGAATAATCCATCTGCCGGATCACTTTTAACTCGTATTCAAGCCTTTCTTTTATCTCCGGCGTTATTTCCCGGTAGCGGGATTTCATCCCCTGGTAACAGATCTTTTCCAGGCAGGTAGCAGCATCCGTACCTTCGGGAAGGTCGTATTCGGGAAGGTGTCTCTGCGAAAAGTCCTTTTCCACGTTACAGCGTTCTGCGATACGCACACTGTTGCTGATTGCTTCAGGAACATCGGCAAAGCGCTCGGCCATCTCCCCGGCGGTCTTAAAATAAAACTCCTGCGATTCAAACTTCAAGCGTTCTGTTTCTTCAACAGTTTTACCGGTCTGGATACAGAGCAAAACATCATGAACCCCGGCGTCCTGACGGGAGAGGTAGTGGACATCATTGGAAGCGACCAGCGGTATGCCCTCTTCATGCGAAAACTGCTTTAAAACAGTGTTCACCTCTTTTTGTTCGGGCAGGCTGTGATCGTGCAGTTCAAGGAAAAAGTTATCTTTTCCGAAAATATCACGGTAATCGCGCGCCGTTTTGCGTGCCTCTTCCAGCCGGCCCGCCAGGATCATGGTCGGGATCTCCCCGGCCAGGCAGGCGCTGAGGCCAATCAAACCTTCACAGAATTCCTCCAGCAGTTCACGATCAATGCGCGGTTTATAATAAAAGCCCTCCAGGTACCCGGCGGAAACAAGCCGCATCAGGTTGCGATAGCCGGCTTCATTTTCAGCAAGCAGAAGCAGGTGGTATTGTATATCATCTTTTCTGACTTCTTTCTGCAAACGTGAACGGGGTGAAACGTAAACTTCACAACCCAGTATCGGCTTTATCCCGGCTTCTTTTGCCGCCCGGTAGAAATCGATAACTCCAAACATCGTGCCGTGATCGGTAACTGCCACTGCGGGCATGCCCAGCTCAGCGGCGCGGTTAACAATTTGATTTATTCTGGCCGCGCCATCCAGCAAACTATATTCGCTGTGACAGTGCAGGTGGACAAAATCAGACATGATAAGACCCTCCGCGTTCGAATCATTTGCTTTAGCGAATTCACTCCGCCTGTTCATAGAATTACATTCGACTGATCAAAGTCAAGTTCCTTTAGCCGACCAGGCTTTTTTTGGATCTGACTTTATGGTACAATAGAGTTAAACAAATTGACAGCCGCCTCTATTAGTGCTGACGGACTTTACTTCATAATACAAAAGGAGTCCAGCCTTGTTTAAAGATCGGGAAACCCGCCTGGCTTTAAAAATTGTGCTTATCGCCACTGCCGTTTTTTTATTGATTTGGCTTATCACCAAGCTGGCTCCGGTTATCTCGATCATTATTGTTGCCATTTTTATTGTCTATTTCATCAACCCCATGGTTAATTTACTGGTCAGACTCAGGATCCGGCCGATCCTGGCGGCAATGTTTACCTCCATAATTATCCTGATTATTGTTTTTCTCTTGTTTTACCTGTTAATACCGGGCTTGATCGGCGAAATGAGAGAACTGATCATGTTTTTGAGCACGGAAGTTATTCAGGACCTTCCGGAGCTGATCACCTATCTCCAAGAGCTGGACGAAAGGTTTAACCTTCAGCTCACCGAGATCTTCGTCGAATATACCGACCAGTTTGTCAGGCAGGCTCCAAGCAATGTTCAACAGCTGTTGCGCTACCTGACCACTATATCTATGGGCCTGTTTGCCCAGGTCTGGGTCGTTTTAGCGCTTGTTTTTGTCGTCTTTTACCTGGTCCAGGATCTCGGCAAGGTCCGGCATAACCTTACTCTTCTCTTTCCACAAATATACAAGGGAAATGTCCAGCATATTTTAAACACCATAGATCAAAAAGTCGGAGCCTATGTTCGCGGAACACTATTGAAGTGCTTTTTTGTCGGCCTGCTCACCTGGGTTGGCCTCAGCCTGTTAAATATGCCTTTTGCTTTGATGCTGGGCATTATGGCCGGCACATTGAATATTATTCTTTATATCGGCCCGATCCTGGCTACCTTCCCTGCGCTGCTGTTGAGCATTATGCCCGACACCCCAAGCATATTAGTGGTTCTTCTGCTTTATGTCGCGGTCCAGGTGCTCGATGCCTTCATCTTTACCCCTGTCTTCCTCGGCAAAGCTACGGACTTAAGCCCGCTGACGGTAATCGTGATCGTCTTAATCGGCGGCCAGTTAATGGGCCTTTTGGGCATCGTACTGGCTATACCGATTACGGCAACTCTTAAAGTGCTTTTACTCCACTATTACCTCGACCGGCGAAGAGATGAAGAAGCAAATCACCGCCCGGAAACCAGCTAACTCATTCCCGGAAAATCCTGCTGTCTTAAAGCTTCATACAAGACCAGGGCCACCGAATTGCCCAGGTTCAAAGAACGGGGAATCTGATTCAGCATCGGTATGCGCAGAACAATTTCCGCTTCTTCCAGTATTTCCGGATCCAAACCGCTCGTTTCACTGCCGAAAACGAGGAAATCGTCCCACCGGTAGCTGATGCGGTGATAGTATTGTCGGCCGCGGGTGGTGAAATATATGAACCGGGTTGAAGGATTTTCTTTTTGCAGGCTGTAAAATTCCGGGTGCACTTCCAGGTCTAAGTACTGCCAGTAATCGAGGCCCGAACGACGGACCTCTTTTTCGGATAAGGAAAAGCCAAACGGCTCTACCAGGTGCAATTTTGTTCCGGTCATCACGCAGGTCCGGGCAACATTGCCTGTATTTTGCGGAATTTCCGGTTTAACCAAAACCAGGTGCATAGAAGCTCCTTCCCGTTGAATATTTAGCAATCAGACGGCAGCCTGTATTGTTTTTTTCGCATATGTTATTCTGAATCCTGGGCAGCCGAATCTTTTTCATTGTTTAAAACATCATTAAAATGCTTCAGTTTCTGTAATACCTTTTGATTAAAACTGCCTTCGCTGAAAGTTTCATCTTCCCCTAGTTCCCCGGCTTCCATGCCGGTTAACAGTTCCAGGCCTTCATCTGCAGTGCTGATCGCATATATGTTAAATGTTCCGTTTTCAACCGCCTCAACCACTTCTCTTTTAAGCATCAGGGATTTACGGTTTTTCTCCGGAATGATCACGCCCTGTTTACCGGTCAGTCCGCTTGTTTTGCAGGCCATGAAAAACCCTTCAATCTTACAGCTTATTCCCCCTACCGGTTGAATCTCGCCTTTCTGATTAATCGAACCGGTTACGGCCAGTTCCTGTTTCAAGGGAACTTCCGCAATGCTGGAAAGCAATGAAAATAGTTCGGCCGCAGAAGCGCTGTCTCCTTCAACGCCGCCATATGATTGTTCAAAACATAAACTGGCGGTCAGGTTAAGCGGAACCAACGTTCCGTAACGCTGTCCCAGATAACCGTTAAGGATCATTACCCCTTTATTATGCAGGTTTCCGCTCAATTCACTTTCCCGCTCGATATTAATAATCCCTTTGCGCCCGAGATAAGTGGAAGCGGTAATCCTGGATGGCCGGCCGAAACGGTAATCGCCCTGATCGATCACTGAAAGAGCATTTACCTGTCCGGTTTTTTCTCCTTCCAGATCAAGGAGGATCTCTCCTTCTTTGATTGAATCGACTATTTTTTGTTCATACTTGTTGGAACGATATATTATTTCCTCCAAAGCCTTTTCGACATGTTCCTTGCCGACCAGTTCTGCTGCTTCGAATTCAGCCCAGGCATCCGCTTCAAAAAGCAAATCGACTATCTCGTTAAAGCGGGTGCTTAATTTGTCCTGGTTTTCAGCCAGGCGGGTGCTGTACTCGACAATTTCTGCCACCGCCGGGCGATCAAAGTGGCGCAACTGCTGGTTGTTGCAATGAAAAGAGATAAAACTGGCCATTTTAGCCAGGTTGTCTTCCCGGCGTTCCATTTCAATATCAAAATCAGATTTTATCTTGAACAATTTACGAAAATCTTCATCGTAATGATAAAGTAAATGATAGATAAACGGGATGCCGATTATAACCACTTTGATGTTAAGCGGTATCGGCTGGGGACGCAGGGTGGACATCGCCATCAGGCCAAAATGCTCGCTGATGTTTTCGATGCGAATTTCCCTGGTTTTCAGCACTCTTTTTAATACTTCCCAGGACTGTATCGAGGTCAGAACATCCCTGGCCTGCAGAATCAGGTAACCGCCGTTGGCCTGGTGCAAAGCGCCGGGTTTGATCATTGTAAAATCTGTCGTCACCGTGCCCAAACGGTTCTCGTATTCAACCCGGCCAAGCAGGTTGTAATAGGAGGGGTTGGTTTCATAAACCATCGGGGCGCCTTCTGTATCCCGGTTATCGACGAATAAATTGACCGTATAACGCCGGTCTGACTGCTCCTGGCCCTGCTGCTGCAGCCAAAACATCGGGCTTTGCTGCTCTTCCTCGTCACTCCGGAAATCTGAAAGGTTGGACAAAACGTCTTCCTGAAAAGACTGCAAATACTTATTTACTGCCGGGTACTGCTCATACTCTTCCATCAGTTCGCTAAAAAGATGCCCGATCGCGGCCAGGCCAACCTCCTGGTCCAGCTCTTTTAGCTTTTCCTTGAGCTCTTTTTCCAGCTTTTGCACCCGGCGCATAATTTCCATGGCCTTGATTTGGACTTCGTTTGATTTTTTCTCCAGTTCATCTTTTGTCTCCTGGTCCAGCTTGGCGTATTCATCCTCGCCTATCTGTTCACCGTCTTTCAGCGGAATGGTGACAAAACCGGAGCTGGTCCGTTTTAAAGCAAACCCCTTTTCCTTCGCTGCTTTATTTAACTCATCTAAATGTTCTGCTCTTGCTTCCTGAAACTTTTTAACATGGACCGACTTTTGCCGTTCATAATCTTCTCCGTCAAAAGCATTGGGAATTTTTTGTTTAAGATCCTCCAGCAGTTCTTCAATTTGGCTGCGGAAAACTACCCCTGTGCCGGCGGGAAGATTCAGTGCAATCGGTTCTCCGGGATGATCGAAGTTATAGACGTATACCCAGTCATCGGGGACCGTTTCCACAGACGAAATTTTCTTCACTATCGACTGGGCGTAACTTGATTTTCCGGTGCCGGTCTGGCCGGTCATGAAAATATTATAACCGGGGCGCTTGATACGCAGGCCAAACTCGGTCGCTTTCACCGCCCGTTCCTGTCCGATCATCCCTTCGAGCGGGGCTACGTCAGCCGTTGTTTCGAAGCTTGCATCTTCCAGGTCACAAATCAGTCTGAGTTCTTTACTGCTTAATTTTTCAATGGTCATTAATTTTCTCCCCTTTCTCCTGCATAACTACAAAGTCCTAATAAAAAACACAGCCTGCATTGAGGATTGCGTGCGTTACAAAGAGCGCGGCCATGAGCAATAAGACGGTGGTGCGTATTGCTCCAATCGCCTTGCGGGATCACTTTTTCCAGCTGTTTTTCGACAACATCAACGGTTTTTCCGGCAGCAAGACCCAATCGTTTCGATACCCGGAAAACATGGGTATCCACCGCTATGGCCGGTATTCCGTAAGCGCTGCTGATAATAACATTGGCTGTTTTCCGGCCCACGCCGGGCAGTTTGATCAGTTCTTCAAGCCTGTCGGGAATCCTGCCTTTGTGCTCCCCGACAATCGTCCGGGCAGCCTCGACCAGGAACCTGCTCTTGTGGCGGTAAAGGCCCAACCGTTTTAAATAAGGCTCAAGCTCGGCAGGTTTCTTCCGGGATAATTCATAAACGGTGGGGATGGCAGTAAACAGGTCGGCGGTTATTTTGTTTACCTGCTCATCAGTAGTTTGCGCCGAAAGCACAGTGGCCACAAAAAGCTGGTACGCATTATCATAGACCAGGTTGGTTACAGCCCGTGGATAATGATCAGCAAGCTTTTTTAAAATCAGCTCGATCCGTTCTTTTTCTTGCATCCTGCAACTCGACATACAATATTATAGATCGGCCGGGCGGCCCGGTAAAGTCCAAGATATTAATTTATTTAGTCGGGATTTAAGGAAAGAAAAATTCGATTCGAAAACCTGCGGTTTAAAATTATTTAACCGGTTCAACCTTAAATTACTCCGTCATCTTTAAGCTCTTCCATGGCGGCGTGATCATAACCCAGTTCGCAAAGAATCTCTGCTGTATGTTCACCATGCTGCGGCGGAGGAAGGCGCATTTCACCGCCCTGGCCGGAAAACAGAAGCGGAAAGCCGGCCAGCTTTTCGGTTTTTCCTTTGCCTGTCGATCGGTGAAGCCAGTAATTCTCCTCCCTGCTCAGCGGATGATCGACGGCTTCTTTTAAATCAAGGACCGGTTCACAGCATACATCCAAGTCGGCAAAAAATTCTTCCCACTCCAGCCTGGTTTTACTCTTAAATAACGCCCGCACTTCAGCGATCAGTTCTTTTCTGCCTGCTTCTTCAAACTGCCGCGGGATCCAGCGCTTTCTAGCAACAGCTGCACAGAATCTTTGCCAGAAAACCGGTTCGAGCGCACCGAGGCTCATATATTTACAATCGGCAGTTTCATAAATGTTGTAACAGGCATAGGCGCCGGTTATCTGCCCCTTTCCCCGCCGGGGCAACTTTTGGTCGGCGCTTAAACAGGAGGCGGGGTAAGAAAGGAAGGGAAGCAAACCCCGGGCCATCGAAATATCGACAAAGCGGCCTTCACCGCTTTTTTCCCGCTCAAATAGAGCGATCATGATCCCGCTCAAAGCGAGCAGTGAACCGCCGGCAATATCGGCAACCTGGACAGCGGGCATAACCGGCGAACCGTTTTCTTCAGCGCTGAGATCAAGCAGGCCGCTCAGTGCACAGTAATTGATATCATGACCGGCCTTTTCCCTGTAGGAGCTTTCCTGGCCGTAACCGGTAACCGCGGCATAAATCAGCTGCCCGTTGATCCGGCTTAGCTCCTGGTATCCCAGGCCCAGCCGGTCCATAACGCCGGGCCGGAAGCCTTCAACTAAAATATCGGCCCGCGCTGCCAGGCGCTTAATTATTTGTTGTCCCTTTTCATTTTTAAGATCCAGGGCCAGGCTTTTCTTGTTGCGGTTTAACTGCCGGAATAAAGAGCCGCTTTCACCATGAGAAGAACCGGCAAAACGGGTCGGATCGCCGGCTGCGAGATCTTCCACCTTAATTATATCTGCGCCGTAATCACCGAGGATCATTGTACACAGCGGACCGGGAAGCATGCGGGTCATGTCCAACACCCGCACCCCCTGCAGCGGCAGCGGTCTGTTAGTTCCGAATCCTTGCATCACCGGTGCGTATAATGCGGCAGGAGCATCGGGCCGATTCGCCCGTCTGCCGCCTCCGTTTGTTCCAGTTCGCGGTGGTAGGATATCAGGTGATCAAGATTAAGCTCTTCGGGAGCAGTCATATCCTTACTCTTTGCTGCGGCGCTTCTTCCGGCCCGCCGCCCAAAAACTATGATATCAAGCAGAGAATTGCCCATCAGGCGGTTGGTGCCGTGAATTCCTCCCGTTGTTTCCCCGGCCGCGAAAAGGTTTTCAACACTGCTGCGAGCCTGGTCATCAATCAGCAAACCACCGTTTTGGTAATGGAGGGTAGGATAAATAAGCATCGGTTCTTTGCGGATATCGACATCGAAACGATGAAACTGACGGAGCATGGCCGGCAGCTGGCGCTCGATCGTCCCTTCGCCGTGGGTCATTTCAATCAGCGGCGAATCAAGCCAGACCGCAGTAATCCCGGTCGGCAGCGGGACCCCGAGTTCTCGTTCTTCGCATTCGCGAATTATTGCCGACGACTCGACATCCCTGGTTTCCAGGTGATAGACAAACTGCTCACCCTTGATATTAAGCGGTGTAGCTCCCAACCCGCGGGTTTTCTCCGTAACCAGTAAACCCAGGAGCTGGGGTGGATACGCGCCTCCGGTCGGATGGTACTGAATTGAATCAGCATAAATGGTTTTTGCTCCGGCCCGGTAACCGATAATCAATCCGTCGGCGGTAGCCCCATAGTGGTTACTGGTCGGAAACCCGCGGTAATGCAGCCGGCCCGAACCCCCGGTAGCAATGATCACCGTTTTAGCCCGGGCGACTAAATATTGTTCCGTTTCCAGGTTATAGAGCACCGCTCCGGCAGCCCGGCCATTTTTATCAAGAATCAACTCTACAGCCGGGCTAAAATCCACGACGGTAATTCCTTTATTGTAGACCTCGTCTCTCAGGGTACGCATAATCTCGGCCCCGGTGTAGTCGCGAGCGGTATGCATCCGCTTGCGCGATGTTCCGCCACCGTGGCCGGTGATCGTCGTGCCGTCATCATGCTTATCGAACATGGTGCCCATATCTTCCAGCCACTTGATCGAAAGCGGCGCATCCCTGACCAGGGCGCGGGCCAGTTCAGGCACATTATCAAAGCGGCCTCCGCCAACCACATCCAGGTAATGGATTGCCGGGGTATCGCTTTCTTTATCGGCAGCCTGTATACCCCCCTGGGCCATCATGGTATTGGCATCGCCAAAGCGAAGTTTGGTGGTAACCAGCACATCCGCTCCTGCGCCGTGGGCTTCCAGGGCTGCCGAAGCTCCCGCTCCGCCACCGCCGATGACCAGCACATCGACATCGTATTCCGGTTCGGCCCGCAAATCGATATCGACATGGCGAAGACGGCTCCATGATTCGAAAACGTCGGCCATTTCATTCGGTAAACGGGCCCCTTTATCTACGCCGACCTTGATTTCCCGGAAACCGTCTTCAATATAATCGGGGTGAAACTTTTCTAATACGTCGCGCCGCTCCTGCGGAGACATTCGCGGATAATTAACGCCGACCCGGGAGGTCCTGCTTTCTTCCACTTTTTTCATTAATTCTCTTAACTGCGGTGTATATGTCAGCTTAACTGCTCCTCCTCTCCCGGTCTACTTTTCGATTTCCCGGTTATTGTACATCTCCTGCAGTTTTTCTTTATCTGCTGCCATCATTTCCTCGATTTCAGCATCCAATTCGCCCGCATCGATCGCCTTTGTCCTTTCAGCCAGGAAAGGATCCGCATTGGCAATATAGCGGCCGAACAAACGGCGGGCCGTTAAGGCTGCATTGTAATGGACGATGTTAACCGGGCAGCGGGAAACACACAGCCCGCACATCAAGCAATCGAAGGATATGTCGGCCGCTTTGGCAAATTCGCCGCGCTGGATGTAGGCGATATACTGCATGACATCGATATCCTGCGGGCAAACCTTGCTGCAAGAACTGCAGCCCAGGCAGCGGTAAACCTCCGGATAAAGCTGGGCAAAATAAGCCGCTGAAGGTTTGATTTCATCTAAATCGTAAGTGGCTTTGCGGCCCGGGAAAAACGGCAGCTGGGCCAGGTACATCCCCTCCTCCACCTTGGTCTGGCAGGCCAGACCTACCTTCAGCTCATAATCGCCGGCTATACGGTATACCGTGGCGCAAGCTCCGCAAAACCCGGCCCGGCAGCCGCAGCCCCTGGTGAGTCGGTAACCGGCATACTCCATGGCATCTATAATGGTCAACGTTTCCGGCACGGTATAGCGCTTGCCCATTACGTAGATGTCGACCATTTTGATTGAATCTTTAACTGTTTCGGTCATCACAGATCCTCCTGACCCCTGGGCATGACTTGCTGTCTATTCCGCCGGCGGATCGGGAATAAAGCCCTGCTCCATCGCCGCTTTGGTCTGGTCCTGGGCGCGTTTGATAAATTCTTCCGCTTTTTTATAGCATTCATCGCGGCTCAGTGTAATCCGGGCCAGTCCTTCGTCGATCGCTTTCATCGCCGTTGCCGTGGCCACTCTCGGAAATACTTCCCACATGTCCATGGTCGGTAATATTTTTTCCGGGTCCATACCACCGTCAGGGGCGCAGGCAGCCAGTTCTTCAGCCGCGGCGATACACATCGTATCTGAGATCCCGCTGGCCTGAACATCTAAAACTCCGCGGAAAATTGCCGGAAAACCAAGTGAGTTGTTAACCTGGTTTGGGAAATCAGAACGGCCGGTAGAAATAATCTTCGCCCCCGCTTCCCGGGCTTCCCAGGGCCAGATTTCCGGGATCGGGTTGGCGCAGGCAAAAACAATCGAGTCCCCGGCCATACTTTCCACCCATTCTTTTTTGACCGTATCCGGGCCGGGCTTTGAAAGGGCGATTAAGACATCTGCTCCTTTTAAGGCTTCCGCCGCGCCCCCGGTTACCTCTTCACCATTGGTGGTCCGGGCCAGTTCCCACTTGACCGGATGATCTGCTTTTAGTTCAGTACGTCCTTTGTGCAGGGTTCCCCTGCTGTCTACCATGATTACCCTGTTTGTATCCACCCCGGCGGCAATTAACAGGCGGACCGTACAGATATTGGCGGCGCCTGCCCCGATCATTACAATTTTTGACCGGTCAATTTTTTTACCGACTATCTTTAAGGCATTGATCAAACCGGCCAGGGTGACCAGGGCCGTGCCCTGCTGGTCATCGTGCCAGACCGGTATGTGACACTCTTCTTTAAGCCGGTCAAGGATATAAAAACATTTCGGGCTGGCGATATCTTCTAAGTTTATTCCGCCAAATGTGGGTTGCAGCATCTTGACAAACTTGATCAGTTCATCGGCGTCGCTGGTATCGACACAGATCGGAAATGCGTCGACCCCGCCTAAATATTTAAAGAGCAGGGCTTTGCCCTCCATCACCGGCATGCTGGCCTCCGCGCCGATATCGCCCAAACCTAAAACCCTGGTTCCGTCGGAAACCACGGCGCAAAAGTTAGCTTTATTGGTATATTTATAGACATCCTCTTTATTTTGGGCAATGGCCTTGCACGGTTCAGCCACCCCGGGGGTGTACCAGATCGCAAAATCTCCGATGTTGCGCACACAGGCCTTGAGGTTAACTTCGATTTTGCCCCGGTAAAAAGGGTGCAGCCGCATGGCATCTTCGGCCGGCTTCTTGGCCTTGGCCAGTAATTCTTCTTTATCCATGGTCATGATCACTTCCCTGCCTTCTTTAAAAGTGGTTATATGCTTCATCAAGGTTCTAAAATCGCTTCCCCGGATGATTTAATTAAGCGGTATTTTATTGCATATCAGGCAAATCTACGCTTTAGGTTTAACGCTGTATTCCTGACGGGCGTACGCCCTGGCCCCTTCTAAATAAAGATCTTTCCCGTAAGCGTCATTAACCACCGTGGCCGGAAAATCTTCGACCTCCAGGCGGTGAATAGCCTCCGCTCCCAGTTCCGGGTAAGCAACCACTTCGCTTTTCTTTATTTTTTTTGAAAGCAGCGCCCCGGCTCCGCCGACTGCAGCCAGGTAAATGCCTTTATATTTCTGCAGGGCCTCTTTAACCGCCTGGTTGCGAAAGCCCTTTCCGATACAGGCTTTCATCCCTTTTTCCAGCATACGCGGGGTGTAAGCATCCATACGGCCGCTGGTGGTCGGTCCGGCCGAACCGATAACCTGTCCCGGTTTGGCCGGGGTCGGGCCGACGTAATAAATGATCTGACCCTTTAAATCAAGCGGCAGGGCCTTTTTTTTATCCAGCAGTGCTATTAATTTTTTGTGAGCGGCATCCCGGGCGGTATAAATAACTCCACTTATTAATACATTGTCGCCGGCTTTCAACTCTAATATATCTTCGTCACTCAATGGAGCTTTAATTTTTTTTACTTCCACTTCGTTTATTCTCCTTTCTCCCGACAGTTTTGCCGGCAAAATATGAGTTAAAGGTCCAAAACCACGCCCACTAGATAATTCTTTCCAGGTGCCGGCTGGCATGGCAGTTAATATTGACCGCAGCGGCCATGCTGGCTATATGGGAAGGAAAAGTTTCGATATGCACTGCCAGGGCGAATGTGCGTCCCCCAAAGCCCTGCGGACCGACACCGAGATCATTGATCTTAGCGAGGATCTTTTTTTCCAGATCGGCATATTTACTGTTCGGGTGAGGTTGTCCCAACGGGCGGAAAAGGGCTTTTTTGGCTGAAACCGCCACCCGGTCAAAAGTGCCCCCGATACCAACTCCGACCACAATCGGCGGACAGGGGTTGGGACCGGCGGATTTGACCTGAGTGACCACGAAATCGACTAAACCTTTTTCCCCGTCTGCGGGCTTGAGCATTTTTACCGCGCTCATATTTTCACTGCCCCCGCCCTTCGGGGCAAATGAAATCTTTACCTTGTCCCCGGGAACTAAATCAGTGTAGATTACCGCTGGTGTGTTATCTCCGGTATTTTTGCGCTCATATAGCGGATCGTCGACTATTGATTTACGCAAGTAGCCTTCGCTGTAACCTTTTCTTACCCCGGCATTAACTGCTTCTTCCAGGGTTCCGCCTTGCAGGTGCACCTCCTGGCCTATTTCCACAAAAAAAACAGCAAATCCCGTATCCTGACAGATCGGGATTTGCTCATTGGCAGCAATTTCAAGGTTATCGATCAGCTGTTTAAGCACTTCCTTACCGGTCGGTGACTCTTCTGTTTCCAGCGAACTTTTCAGGGCCTCGGCAACATCTTTCCCGAGATAAATATTTGCGTCCTGGCACATCGCGGCTACCGTTTCAGTTATCGTTGCCACGGCAAGTTCTCGCAATAATCAGCACCTCCCTGCTGTGCTTTCCCGGAGCAGTGATATTATTGATTTATTTTCTGTTCTGAGGCAAAAAATCCTGCTGCTGGGCATAAATTATATTATAATTCTAATATTTATTTTTCCTCCAGGGAGTGCTTCACCCTTTCCATCAACTTTTGCCAATCGTGATCGACTTCCTCCTGGAGCGAATCGATAATTGAATCGTCAACCTGCCTGAAACGTCGCTGCCGGTCGAGATATTCTTTTAAGGGGGTCCTTTTCTTTTCCGGAAAGTATGTCATCCGCCAATTTACACCGTCGATGATTTCATAAAGCGGAAATGAGTTGGAATTAACAGCCAGGCGGGAAAGGTTGATAGTATCAGCAGATTCAGTTCCCCAGCCCGGGGGACAGGGGGAAAGAACATGCATAAAGCGAAAACCGCTGATTTCTTTCGCCTTTCTTAACTTATGCTCCATATCTTCAGGAAAAGCGACCGTGGCGGTTGCGGCATAGGGGATGCTGTGCGCGGCCATAATTTGCATGATATCTTTCTTTTGTCCCTGCTTGAACAAGGGATAGGGGGCCGTATTGGTCCGCGCGCCAAACGGTGTCGCCGAGCTGGTCTGCATCCCCGTATTCATGTAAGCTTCGTTGTCATAGCAGATGAAAATGTAGTCTTCATTGCGCTGGGCCGCTCCTGATAAGGCCTGCAATCCGATATCAAAAGTTCCACCGTCTCCGGCCAGCACAACCACAGTTGTATCATGGTGGCCTTTGGCCGTAAGGCCGCGCCGCAATCCACCGCCCACCGAGCCCGCGCTGGGAAAAGGACAGTGCAAAACCGGGCATTTTAAAGCGGTCAGGGGAGGGACACCGACGATAATACTCCAGCAGGAAGCGGTGATCACCATGGCCAGGTTCGGACCCAGGGCCCGGGAAAGGTAACGGACAGTCAAAGCCGCTCCGCAGCCCGGACAGGCATTATGTCCTGAATTGAGTATTTCTGACTCCCTGTTGTACTCTTCAATTTTCATCACAATTCCACCCCCCATTTTTGATCAACCAGGCCTTCCTCCGGGTAGGCCTGCACTATCTTTTCCAGCAATTCCCTGGTAACATCGACTCCTCCGGCCATAATCAGGTCCTGGACAACCGGAGGCCTGGAAATCCCGTATAAAGCCGCTTTTACTTCCTGGGCAAATATTCCCCCAATACCGGGCGAACAATTGCGATCGATGACTACGATCCTTTCAAGCTCATGCTCCCGGACTATACCGGCAAGAAGTCCGGCCGGGAAAGGCCGAAACATCCTCAGCTGGATTAACCCCGTATCTTTAAGCTCGGGCAGGAACCATTCTACAGTTTCAGCGGTACTGCCCGCTGCCAGGATGGCCGTTTTTGCCCCCGAAGGTATGCTTGCTTTAATCGTTTCATAGCTTCTCCCGAAAGTTTCAAAATAACGTTCGTTGATCTTTTCAAAAACAGCCGGCGCCCTGAGCATATCCTCTTGCCTGCTTTTGACCAGGCCCATCTGTGTTTCCCCGGTTGAGAGTCCGTGCAGATTAGCCGTAAAATTAGGTTTGACCTGGGCCTGAAAACCGGGTGAGCCGACAAACTGCTGCACAAGTTCCTTTTCCGGGACATCGACCGGTTCGTAAGTGTGCGAAATATAGAATCCGTCGAAAACGATCAGTGAAGGTAAAAGCAGCTCTTCACTGAGCATAAAAGCCTGGACAACTGTGTCGAATGCTTCCTGGGCATTTGAACAATAAATCTGCATCCAACCGGTATCGCGCTGGCTCAGGCTGTCACCCTGATCGGGGTCGAGACACCACGGCGGGCCAAGAGTACGGTTGACATTGACCATGACGATCGGAAAACGCGCACCGCTGCACCAGTGAGTCATCTCATGCATGTACGCCAGACCGTGCGAAGAGGTCGCCGTAAAAACCCTTGCCCCCGCTGCCGCTGCCCCGTTGCAGTAGGACAACGCAGCATACTCAGATTCGACGCTGACGAATTCACCGCCCAGCATGCCCCTGGCCTCAAAATTGGCCAGGGTTTCAACAATCGCTGTCTGCGGCGTAATCGGGTAAGCGGCCACCATGTCAACACCGACCCGCTGAACAGCCATGGCTGCAGCCTGGCTTCCGCTGATTAATTCGAATGTCATATTATATCAACTCCTTCCATGAACAGGGCCCGGGCCGGGCATTCTTGGACACAAATGCCGCAGCCTTTACAAAAATCAAGGTTTAATTCATAACGGTTATTGATCCAATCGACAGCCATGTCGGGACAGAAAAGGTAGCATATACCGCATGAGTTGCATGTCCCGCACCCCAGGCAGCGACTGGCTTCTTCAACAGGCTCTCCCTGTCGATGCTGCAGCTGAAGATTGACCCTTGCCGTAAGGTTAAGATCCTCGAATAAAACCGGTTGTTCTGCGGGCAGAAACAGCTCCGGTTCAGCAAAATCCCCGAGGCTGGCCATAATACTATAAGCAGCCAGGCGGCCGGCCCTGATCGCTTCAGCCACCGTAGCCGGGCCGCTAACCAGATCTCCGCCGGCAAAGAGCTCTATTTCCCGATCCGATTTTTCGAAAACCGAGTGGTCAGCTTCCTGACCGATAGCCATGATCACTGAACCGCAGGCTTTTCGAAACGAGCGGCTTTGATCAACGACCAGGCCTTCCCGGTTGGTCTTGCTCTGATCGAGCAAGACTGACTGTATTTGATCGGCATCTGTTTCGATCTCTCGCGGCAGAGCATTAAAAATGAGCTCTACCCCTTCGCTTTCAGCAGCCTCGACCTCGCCCGGGTCTGCCGGCATTTCAGCCCTGCTCCGGCGGTAGATCAAGCTGACGTTGTTAATGCCATTCATGCGCAGCGCGGATCGGGCGCTGTCTATGGCGGCATTACCACCGCCGATAACCACAACCGGGTCCTTAATATCAGGATGCCGGCCGGTATTAATCATGCTTAAAAAGTCCAGGGCGCAGCAAACTCCTTTTTCTTCCCCGCCCGGAATATTCTCTTTACGGGACAGCCATGCTCCAGTTGCCAGAAAAATCCGTCTGAACTCTTTATCAAGCTCGTTTAAACTGATATCTTTTCCGAGGGTCCGGCCGGTAATAAAATTAACGCCCTCTTCTTCGAGCACTTTTATCTCTTGCTGTAACACCCTGCGCGGTAGGCGGTATTCAGGAATCCCCAGGGCCAGCATTCCGCCAACCTGGGGGGCGCTCTCGAATACGGTTACCCGGTAGCCGGCTGTTGCAAGGTAGTAAGCGCAGCTTAATCCAGCCGGTCCGGAACCGACAACTGCCACCTGATCTTTTACCTCCCGCGGCGCAGTGGGTGGCTGATAATGTTCGAGACGCCACTCACCGATTGCTCTTTCGATTGAGCGGATATCGATTTCCTGGTCCAGGCGACCCCGGTTGCAGTTTTCAATGCAGGGGGAAAAACAGACATAACCGGTTAAAGCAGGAAACGGATTGTAACGGCTCATAATCTGCCAGGCTTGTTCCCATCGCCCGTCTTTAACCGCTTCCTGCCATTCCGGGATATCTGAATCAAGTAAACAGTCCTGGCGGCACGGTGAAAGCCTTTTGATTCTCTCCGGAGCCGGCATAAAGCGCCATTCACCGGTCTTGTTAATCGTACTGGATTTGGTTCCGCAGGCATATTTAAAATTATTTTCGCTCGGCTTACTTAACAAGGGGCCCTACCTCCTTTACACTTTCTGACCCTTCTGTAACGGCGTTGATATTTGCTTCAATACTAACCGTTATCCTTTTTTTGATTGATCCGGTCAGGTTTTCCAGTGATGCAAGGCCGCTGATGCGGGCAATTGCCCCGAGCATCACCGTGTTGACCACCGGAAAACCGCCCACAGTCAGCCCATGCTTCCTAGCAATCCCCGTGGCATCGACAACATAAACTTTGCAGCGCTTCTCTGGATCAAGTTCCTGCAACAGTTTCTCCATTTCCTGCTCTCCGCTATTGATTAACAAAACGCCCTTTTCTTTCAAACCGGCGAGAATAGTGGAACCGCTTAATGTCGGATCAAAAACAACGACATAATCCGGCTGATAAATGCGGCTGCGCGGCATTAAACGTTCCCGGCTGGTCCGGATAAAAGCAGTTACTGGAGCACCGCGCCGTTCAGCGCCAAACAACGAAAATGCCCGGGCGTACCGCCCATCCAGAAATACGGCTTCGGCAAATATCGAAGCCGCCATCACGATCCCCTGGCCGCCGCGTCCGTGCAGTCTGAATTCAAGCATTTCTTCCATCAGAATAATCCTCTCCCCGCATTATTAACATGGATAACCCGGTACGGGCCGCTACCCTCGGGTTTTAAACTGTTAAACTTTAAGTTTTTTTTTGCAGTTTTTCTTCGGCGATAATATCAGCCATCTCGCTCGGCAGCAGATCCTGTTCCCGGGCCCGCCGGAAAAGCTCCTTCAGGCGGCCTTCGATGCGG